>Ga0315900_10006483_pt1 | contig 15683 bp, 13 predicted proteins | sample LakEriMetagenome_FD_203521 | JGI IMG/M metagenome (GOLD analysis project Ga0315900, IMG submission 203521) | Freshwater fungal communities from buoy surface, Lake Erie, Ohio, United States - Buoy 12 MA114 | ecosystem: Environmental > Aquatic > Freshwater > Lake > Lake biofilm | place: USA: Lake...
TTTAGGAATCTATGGCTCTTATAACACGGGCCAGCTTGGGCACCGCCAACTGATAGCTTGGATGTAATTCCATTCTTCTCGCTACACCAGTTGCTCTATCTGTACAATTTTAAAACACGCCCTAGAATTTTAAATGGTGTTTTTGCGGGGCACTCCTTCTGCTTTCTTTTCATGACCAAGGCATAGCCTACACGGTGCCTGGTGGTTGCCACAGCTTCACAGACCCCATCGATTTTTTGGGGGCGGAACCAAAAGTTGAACTCACCGGTGAATGCGCCGTGGAAGGCTTCTCGGTGCAGCACAAATTCCATGCGCCGGTGGCGTGAGAGCACCTGAACTGGATGCCTTGCGGGCAAAAAAAGAAGCGGCAACCTGATATGCCGCTTCCGTTGATTAACCACACACTAACCTAACCCCAAAATATTTAGAACTTGTAGCTCAGTCGCAGGGCGCCGAGGTGGGCGCTCATGTCGCTGCGGAAGAACTGGCCCTGGTAGCTCAGCAGCACGCTGAGCTGGTCGTTGAAGGCGAAGTTCACGCCTGCTCCGGCCGCCAGGTAGTCCTGACCGGGGGATTGATTGCCACCGGCGGCGGTGAACGGCGCATTGATGAGACCCACGCTGGTGCCGTTGTTCTCCAGGTTTTGACGCTCATAGCTCAAGCGCACCTGCGGGGTGATGGAGGCGAAGTCGGTCTTGATCTTCTTGGAGGCCGACCAGCCGACGCGGGTGACGAGAGATTCGTAGCTCTGCTCGGCGTAGCGCAGCGCGGCGGCACCACCACCGGTCTCGCTGTAGGCGTCCACCGTGCCGTGCAGGTAGTCGATGCCGGCGAAGGGACCGGTGAGCAGCGTGTTGTTCTGGAAGCGGAAGTTCCAGCCCGTGTTGTATTGCACGGAGTTGGTGTAGCTGTGGGTGCTGCCGAAGGCCTGTGGGAAGCCGAAGCCGGGATTGCGGGTGGAGTCTAGCTCGTAGCTGCCGAAGCTGTAAAGCAGGCTGCTCCAGTAGTTCTTACGCACGAAGGTCAGGTAGGTGGAAAGGGCAGGGCCTTCGAGATCGAGGCTGCCGAGGCCGCCGGAGTAGTCCTGCCAGCTTTGCAGGAAGGACACGGCGAAGCCGACGGCGAGGCCGCGGGAAAGATGACGCTCGATGCCGATGCCTGGAGCCCAGGACTCAACCTTCACACCGGCCTGGCCGCTGAGAGCGTTGAGATCGACGTAGCCGTAGTTCACGGTGGTGTAAACTTCCCACTGGCGGGAGCGCAGCACCTTGCGGGCGATGGGGTCTTCGGGACCATCTCCCTGGCCGATGACGACACCATCATCCAGGGAGGCGGAGAGGCTGCTGTTGGCGGCTTCTTCACCATCACCTGCCATGAGGCCGAAGATGTGGTTGTTCACGTCGCTGGTGGCGGTCTGGTTGCCGCTGATGAGCATCTGGCCCATCACGTTGGCCATCGGCAGGCCGGTTTGCACGGCGGAGAGCTCTTCTGGCGGCGGGCCGGAGTATGGGGTAATGGCAGAGATATTCACCAAACCCGGGCCTCTAAATTCGAAACCCTGCGGCAGCCCCAAGGTTGTACCTGCTCCAAAAGTCGATATCACGATGTCGCGCGTGCCAGGCGCATCGATAGTGAAGTCGAACATAGGTTTAAGTCCGCTTGGATCAAAGGTGCCAGCATCGTCATTCCCAGTAATATAACCGGACTGCGGATTGGCCGAGTCAAAGGTGCTGTATAGGATCCCCACAGTGTCAAGCGGGTCAATACCCGATAGCTACTCAAAGGTATAGTTACCAATCACCGTGAAATCGGCACGCAGGGCCAGGGTATTGAAAACATTGACGCCAGCTGCCAGATTGGCGACATTGCCGGGATTAAGACTAGTCCCTACCAGGGACATGGTGCCGATCGAGGCATTGGTGGAGTCTGCGCTGAAGGGGGAGGTGATGATAGCACTGGCGGGGACGCACAGGCTGATCATCGTCATCCCGGTCATGGCGGTCGTCAGCAGACTGCGTGGTAAGGACAATGATCGGAGGAATTGGGCCCCGAAAAATCGCGGGCTGTTGGAGGTTGACTTCGTGGACATGAGGGCTGGTCTGGGTGGGTAGAGTTGACTTTTTGCTGGTTATTCTGAGTTTTTTTAGCTCAGAACCGGCCGACGGGAGCACGCCCGGTACTGTGAATGGCTTTCGCCATGACGAGCCCCTTAACACAGCAGGCTGTGTAAAATGAATAGAAATAAAGGGCTAACCCATGTTCAAGTTCGTCCTGCCAAGGCAGAATGAGTCGGGCAAAAAGCTATGCTTGAGTCGCATCAATCCACCGTATTCACTGTGCCATGGGTCTGCTCGGGCTTCGAAGGCAGCATGTTGGCATCAGAGGCAGGGGGAATGAACAGGCCGCCGGTCACACGCAGCGCGGTGCGGAAATCATCGACCGCTTCAGCGGCCTGCACAAAGATTTCCGACGAAGACCGTGCCGCTTGGAGCGTCGATCCGGCCGATGGGGTTGCAGAAACCGGAAATCGTGGTGCGCCGGAGCAGAAAACCAGCCGTGGCAGTGCGGGCACTCGACATAGTTGCAGAAACCGGAAATCGTGGTGCGCCGGAGCAGGGGGAGGAGGGTTGGCAGGCCCATGCTGAAGAGTCCAAACACGCCGTGACAAGCGCCTTTGGCGGCGAACTGCCCTTTCGTGGTCACCCAACTCTAAACATGCCAAAAGGACCGATGCACCAGGCAAGGTAAGCGCTCAGGCGCGATGAACGACAGGCCCGTGAAGGACGCATGCGTCCAAAAGGCAGCGTCAGCGCCCGGCTGCGTCCCGACCATGGCGAATGCTAGCGCACCAGAAGTGGGGGGCAGGGGGCGATGGTTGGCAGCCTCGGATTTGAGGGGGGGCGAGGCGCGGAAAGAGGCTTGGCCTGGGAGTCCGCGCCTTAGATGGCCGGCACGGTGCCGATGAGCACGCACTCTTGGAACCGCAGCGTGTGGCTTTGACTCCTGAACACCGCTGCGAACGCCAGAAGTCGAGGTCAGAGGCAGGTCAAGGGATCGTCTTGATGAACAAATCCTTGTAATAGACGACACTTTTCGGGTCGTGGCCCTGAATGGCGATGGTGCCTTCGGTGAGCTTACGACCGGGCATGTTTTTCAGTGCGGTGGCAGGGTCCCAGCCTTCGGGTTCGGTCCAGTCGGTGGTGACCTGTCCATTGATGGAAATGGTGATGTGCTTGCCTTCGACCTTGATGTGGTAGTCGAACCACTCGCCATCGCCCACGGGGGCTTTGTCGAGCACGTCTTTCACCGCGTAGAGTCCGCCGGTCTTCTTGGGGTCTTTGTGCGCGGTGCTGTTTACTTGGCACTCGTAGCCCTTTTCAGGCCAGCCGGTGTCCTGCCAGGCAGTGTGGATGTAGAGGCCGGAGTTGGAGCCTTCCATGTGCTTGACCTTGGCCTTGAACTCGAAGCTCTGGAACTTCGCGTCACCATTCGGGCCGGTGTAAAACAGGTGGGCGCGACCGTTGCTGACCTTGATGACGCCGTCCTCGACACTGAAGCTGCCCGGAGTTTCCTCGTTGGATTTCCAGCCCGAGAGGTCTTTGCCGTTGAACATGGAGGTCCAGCCGTCATTTTCGGCTGCGAATGCGGCGATGGAGAGAGCCGCGAGAGCGGTGAGTGTGAGTTGTTTGAACATAGAGGAAACGGTTTAACGTGGGAGGGAAATGCAATCTAGCGGACGTGAGTAGGCCGCGGAGGCTTCTCAACTCGCCTTGCGGGTTTTCTTCACCGCAGGTGCTGCCGGGGATTCAAGAGGGGCTTTTTTGACCGCAGGAGCGCTCAGGTGGCTTTGCAGGAGTGCATTGTCCACGCCGAGGAATCTGGTCGTGCGCTCTGGGTCCTCCGCAAAATGACGGTAGGCCAGGCGGGAAAGCTCGCGCTCGACCCAAGGCAGCAGTTCGATGTCAGGAGATGTTTCGGCGATGCTGATGAGCATACTAAGCGCGTCACGCATGCGCGTGACGGTGCTGGTGGGGGAGTGGTGGCGCGAGCCTTTGCTGCCGAGCGGAATGTCGGAGGGCAGAAGAACGTCGGAATTGCACAGGGCGCAGGCGCGCTGAATGGTGTTTTCCAGCTCGCGCACATTGCCGGGCCAGTCGTAAGCGTCGAGCATGTCGAGTGCGTCGTCGGTAAAGCGCATCTGCGGGCCGCGGCGGCGGGTGGAGAGACGATGGAGGAAAAACTCGGCGAGCAGGCGTACGTCCTCGCGGCGCTCACGGAGCGGCGGGATGTGGATGCGCACGACATTGAGGCGGTAGAACAAATCCTCGCGGAAGGTGCCCTTGGAGACTTCTTCTTCGAGGTTTTTATTGGTGGCGGCCAGCACGCGCACGTCAGTTTTCAGCGTTTGATTGCTGCCGACTCGGGAATACTGGCCTTCCTGAAGCACTCGGAGCAGCTTGCTCTGCACGGCGAGCGGCATGTCGCCGATTTCATCTAGGAAGAGAGTGCCGCCGTCGCACTGCTCAAAGCGACCGACACGCTGGTTCACCGCGCCGGTGAAGGAACCCTTCTCATGGCCGAAAATTTCGCTTTCGATCAGATTGTCCGGGATGGCGGTGATGTTGATGGCGGCAAACTCCTTTTGCGCACGCGGGCTGAACTTGTGGATGGCACCGGCGACGAGTTCCTTGCCGCAGCCGCTCTCTCCGGTGATCATGACAGGCGCGTCAGATCGAGAAACGCGGCCGATGAGTTTGAAGACCTCCTGCATCGCCGGGGAGCGGCCGATGATGGTTTCCTGGATGCTTTCGGGGGGCACTTCGGCGGCCTGCGCGCGTGTGGCGGCCCGGGCTTCGATGCTGTTGAGGGCACTCTCGACCACGCTGCGCAACTCGTAGGGCAGCCGCTCTTTTCCCAGCACGTCGTAGGCACCCAGGCGCATGGCCTCGATGACATGACTGGTGGTGGCCGTGCTGCTGGAAAGGATGACCATGGCCTGAGGGTCGGTCTGACGCAGGCGTTTGAGCAGCTCGATGCCGGTGGTGTTGTTCAGGCGAACTTCGGATAGCACCAGGTCGGCGCGTTTTTTCTGATATGCCGCCAACGCCTCCTCGGCGCGTTCAAAGGTGCTAATCGTGACCCCCTGCGCCTTCAAATGCGCCGCTGCCCATTCGAGGAAATCAGCATCGGGATCCACGACAATAAGGTGGGTTTCCGTGGTGTCAGGCATGAGCGGTTGGGTCAAGATTTGGCTTATGACAGAGTTTCGAGCCGAGGTCAACACCACCTTCATACGGCGCCGAAGCGGCGGTGGCGCTGGTGGAAAGCGCGGATGGCGTCTTTGAGGTCGTCTTTGGAGAAATCAGGCCAGAATTTTTCGGTGATGTAAAACTCCGTGTAGCTGAGCTGCCAAAGCAGGAAATTGGAAAGCCTCATCTCGCCGCTGGTGCGGATCATGAGGTCGGGATCGGGGTAATAGCGGGTGTATAGGTGCTTGGAGAAGACCTCGGAGTCGATCATCGCCTCGTCGAGATGACCGCGTTTCACGCTTTGCAGAAGGCTTTTGACGCCGTCGATGATCTCCTCACGCCCCCCGTAGCTGAGGGCCAGGATGAGTGTGAGCCCGGTGTTCTGCGCGGTGGACTCGATGCAGCGGTGCAGTTCGTTCTGGCAGCTTTGCGGCAAGTCATTCAGGCGGCCGATGGCCTGGAGGCGCACATTCTGTTTCATCATGAGCGGGAGCTCGCCACGCAGAAAGAGTTCGAGCAATTTCATCAGCGCCTCGACCTCGCGCTTCGGGCGTTTCCAGTTCTCGGATGAAAAGGCGTAGAGCGTCAGGAACTCGACGCCGATCTCCCCGCAGCACTCCACGACACGGCGCACGGTTTCCGCGCCCATGCGGTGCCCCTCGGTGCGCGGCAGGCCGCGTGCCTTCGCCCACCGCCCGTTGCCGTCCATGATCATGGCGATATGGCGGGGGACGGGCTTCAAATCATCGTTGTGGCGGCTCATGCGGAGAGCGGAATCTACCGCACGGCTATCTTTGCACAACCAGTTCGCTGTTTGTGACAACTGCGTTAACTTTACCCTTCATGATCACCACCACTGCGAGTTTGCTCTGTCCGGCCTGCGGGCAGGCTTTTCTCTCCATGCAGCAGAGCATGGCGGGCGTGGCCCAGTGCCCGCACTGCGCGCACAGCGGGCCGCGAGCGCACTTCGGCACGCAGGCGCAGGTCGCCGGAGTCGCGCCGGGTCGAAGGCAGGTCGCGCAGAGCCCGCCATCTTCGCACGTCGTGGCGACGGCGCCGCCGGAATTCCCCGCTCAGCAGTCGCGGGGCATGACGGGCTTTCAACCCACCCTAGACACGGCCCCGGTGGCATCCATCGCCCGTGCCACCTTGCAGCCTTCGCAAGCGCTGATGCCCACCGGAGCTCCACCTCCGGCCCCTGCGCAGGAATTCAGCACACCGCCGCACCTGCGCACCTCCCCGTGGAAGCAGGCCTTTTTTATAATGGTTTTTGTCTCGGTCTGCGGCGTCTCGCTCTGGATTTGGTGGGATCACGCCAACACGCCTGCCTTCACAACAAAATCCGCGCCGGAGTCGCCGGTTGTCGCTCCTCAACCCGCGGCGATTATCCCGCCGGTAGCCAAGTCCATCACCGTCAAGGCGCCGCCGCCGGACACGGCGGCCATCGCCGCCGATGTGAAGACGCTGGTGACGGAACTCTTCGCGGCTGACACGCCGGAGCGCCGCGCCGCATGCGTGCATGACGCGGCGAGGCATGCGGCTGAGATCGAAGGGCTTCTTGGTGCGAAGGCGGTTGAAAAAATCGAGCTGCGGCTGCTGGCACGCATTCCAGGTTTTCCGTTGACGTTGCCCGGAGCGCAACCAGTGCCGTTGTTCAAGCTCGTCACATCTAAGTGTGCCACCGGGGCGCTGATCCGCCTCGAAACCGGGGCGGACGGTAAGCGTCGAATTCACTGGCCTCTGTTTTTTGAAACCCACGAGGCCCGGTTGCAGCAGTTTTTGCAAAAAAGCGCCTCAGAGGAGGCGGCGTGGTTTCATGTGGGTTTGCGTCCAAGTCACGGCCTTGACATTCCAGCGGAGCTGAGGTCGAAATACCTCACCTTCGACGTTCAGGTGGCCGCCGGAAGCGAACCGCACTTCGTTGCCTGTGTTGAGCGTGACTCGCCCCTGGGCCGCTTTATTGATCGAGAGTCGGATTGGGGAAAAGCCTACTTGTCCCGCCTGCTCGTGCGCAAGCTCGACATCCAGGCGGATGCGCCCTGCGCCGTCGTCCTCAGTTGCGAGGGTGCTGCTGAGGGTGGGGAGGCGAAATGAGACGGTGTGAGGAGTTAGGAGTTAAGAGTTAAGAGTTAAGAGTTAAGAGTTAAGAGTCCAGGCACCTCATGCCCCATAACTCCTAACCCATAACTCATAACTCGCCCCCCCATCACGCAGGCGGGTCATTCGAGCGTTTCTCATCCTCGCGGGCGAGTTCTTCGAGCGTTTTCTCCTGCGTAGACTGCTGGCTGGCGGATTCGTCATCGTCCGGCATGCGCGATCCCTGGTCCTCGCCCAGATTTTCCTCCTCAGGCTTTTCGACTTCCGGAGGCGGCGCGGAAGGCGTGGCGGCCGGGGCCTGATACTCATCCTTGTCCTCGTCGTCATCGGCGGAGGACCATGGATTGTAGTTTTCATTGTCCCAGTCGTCGTTGTTCGCCTGCTCTAGCTCCTTCTCGTCTTTTTCGAGCTGTGCGTAGTACTCAGGATAGGCGGCGCGGTCCTTCTTCTCCATGAAGTAGGCCAGCCACACGCAGATGGCGTAGAGCACATAGAGCGGTCCGGACATGAGCAGCAGGGTCAAAACATCCGGCGTTGGCGTGATGATGGCCGCGAAGAGCGTGATGCCCACCAGTGCATGACGCCAGGTGGACTTCATGATTTTAAAGTTCAGGAAATCGAGCTTCACCATCGCCATCACGATCACCGGCAGCTCGAAGGAGATGCCGAAGACGAGAATGAAGCGCGTGGAGAAGGTGACATAATTGGAGAGTGTCCAGTCCTGCCGCGAGCCGACGGTTTTCGCGAACTCGTCAAAGAAGGCCAGCGCCTTCGGCAGCACCACCGCGTAGGCGAAACTGGCGCCGGCGAGGAACAAGCCCGTGCCGATGCCGATGGCGGGGAAGAGCAGTTTTTTCTCATTCGGCTTCAATCCCGGCAGGATGAACTGCAGCAGGAAGACGAGAAGCAACGGGAAGGCGATGATCACCGCCGTGATGAGCGAGACATTGATCGCCATCATGAACGGGCCGGCGACGTCGATGTTTTGCAGCAACTGGGTGGCTCCGGCCTCATCTTTCGCCAGCCCGGCAAAGATCAACGGCAGTTGGATCGCGCGGAAAAGCTCCTTGTAAAAAACAAAGGTTCCGATGGTCGAGATGAGCAGCGTGACCACGATGCGCACGATCATCGTGCGCAGATCCTCAAGATGCTCGAGGAAGGGTTTTTCCTCGTCCGTGTTGCCGCTGAGGTTCAGCGCGACTTTTTCGCGGACTTTGAAGACTTTTTGAAGGATGCCGGACCACATGGGGGAGGGAAGGTGAGTGAGTTGCGGGTGCGAAGGACTACGGCAGTCCTTGGGCCGCGATCCGCGCGTAGAGAGCCAGCGTCAGGGCGTTGGTGATCGCATTGGCAGCAATCATCCCACGCAGTTCTCCCGCGCTGACAAACCGCACGTCGCTGATGTGCTCGCTTCCATCCGGTTCAGGACGGCTGACGACGCACACGGGCTTCGCCGTGAACAGGTAAACGATCTCGTCGGTGAAACCTTGCGAGGGAAAATACCAGCCCAGCGGCTCCAGCACGCCGTGGTCGTTGTTCAAGGCGCAGCCGCACTCCTCGCGCAGCTCGTTCAGCGCGGTGTGGATGATCGATTCTCGCGTCACTTCGGTGTCGATCTGCCCGGCGGGGAACTCCCACATCGTCTGCATCACCGGCAGGCGTTCTTGATGCACCATCACGAAGCGGCCGTCCTCCAGCATCGGAGCCACCGCCACGGCGGCCTTTCGTTGCACCACCATCCATGGCACTTCCTTGCGGCCGCCTGGGGTGTCAAACCACGCGCGTTCCACGCTCACGTGCGGATTCTCAAACGCTATTTCACCGCGTGCTTTCCGCCAGCCAGGCTCGGCTCCGGGACTGTAGAGTTCGAAATCCGGGATCTGCATGCCAGTTACTCGGGGGTCAGCATTTCGCGCCAGTGAGCGAGCCGCTCTTTGACATTCGCCGGGGAGGGCGCGCCGATGCCTTTCCGCGCCTGCAGGGCCGTTTCGAGGTTCAAACAGGCCGTCACATCCGCCTCGAAAGCCGGGGAGAACTTCTGAAACTCGGCCAAGGTCATCTCACCGAAGGCTTTTCTCTCCTGGATCGAGTAAGCCACCAGTTTGCCGATGACTTCATGCGCCTGACGGAACGGCACGCCGTGATTGACGAGGTAATCGGCCAGGTCGGTCGCCAGCAGCATCGGATCGCTCGCGGCCGCGGTGGTTTTGGCTCGGTTCACGTCCATGCCGCTGATCATCTCGGTGAAAACTTCCAGCGCGATCGAGATCGTGTCGATGGAGTCGAACAGCGGCTCCTTGTCCTCCTGCAAATCGCGGTTGTAGGTCATCGGCAGGCCCTTGAGCAGCGTGAGGATGCTCATCAGGTTGCCGATCAGTCGCGCCGACTTGCCGCGGGTGAGCTCGGCCACGTCAGGATTCTTTTTCTGCGGCATCAACGACGAGCCCGTCGTGTGCGCGTCGCTCAGCGTCACGAAGCCAAACTCCGCGCTGGCCCACAGGATGACATCCTCGCTCAAACGCGAGAGATGCACGCCGATGAGCGAGATCGCGAACAGCAGTTCGGCGATGAAGTCGCGATCGCTGACCGCGTCCATCGAGTTCTGCGTCACGCCGGTGAAGCCAAGCTGCTCCGCCACGAATTCGCGGTCGATGATGATCGTGCTGCCCGCCAGCGCTCCCGAGCCCAGCGGCATGAAGTTGAGCCGTTCGCGGCAATCAACCAGCCGGTCGAAATCGCGCATCAGCATCTCCACGTAAGCCAGGAGGTGGTGCGCGAAGAGGACGGGCTGGCCGCGTTGCAGATGCGTGTAGCCCGGCATCACCGCATCCACGCCGCGTTCGGCGCACTCGACGAGCGCGGCCTGCAAGGGGGCGATGAGGTCGAGGATGCGGTTGATCTCCGCCCGGCAGTAGAGCCGCACATCCGTGGCCACCTGGTCGTTCCGGCTGCGCGCCGTATGCAGTTTCGCGCCCGCCGGGCCGATGCGCTTCGTCAGCTCGGCCTCGATGTTCATGTGGACGTCCTCCAGCGACTCCTTGAACTCAAACTGGCCTTTCTCGATCTCGTGGCGGATTTCCAGCAGCCCTTTTTCGATCTGCTGCTGCTCCTCGGTCGTCAAAATGCCCGCTTTGAGCAGTCCTTTGGAATGAGCGATCGAACCAGCGATGTCATGGGCGTAGAGCCGCCAGTCAAACGACACGGATTCTCCGTAGCGCTGCACAAGCGCGCTGGTTTCCTGGGCAAATCGGCCTTTCCACATAAAAATTCGAAGGGGCGCGGAGACTAGCGGCTTTCGGGACGGGCGCAACCACTGCGGCAGGCCAGGGCAGGCTTGGGGGCAGCGCAAAAACCGCTGCAAGTCCGCATTTGCCAGATGGGGGCTTTTCGTTAACCTCAGGTCAAAGTTTGCGACAGAGTCTCAATTGCAGCCGCGTTTTTACTTCCATGCCTTCCACCCTCGCTGAACTCCCCATCGGCACCGATGCCATCGTGCAGGCCATGCCCACCGGGCGCTCCTGCCTCACCCGTTTGCGGGAAATGGGCATCGTTCCCGGCACCCGCATCCGTGTGACGCGCCGTGCCCCGCTGGGCGAGCCGATCGAGATCAGCGTGCGCGGCTCCCAGCTTTCCATGCGCAACCACGAGGCGGCCTTCATCGCCATCTCCCCCGCATGAGCACCGCCGCCGTCGAGACGCCGCTCATCGCCATCGTGGGGAACCCGAACTCGGGCAAAACCACGCTCTTCAACCTGCTCACCGGCCTCAAGCAGAAGGTCGCGAACTACCCCGGCGTCACCGTCGAAAAGAAGATCGGCGAGTGCTACAGCCAGCATGGCAAAAAACTGCGCCTGATCGACCTGCCGGGCGCTTACAGCCTGAATGCCCGCTCGCCCGACGAGGCCGTTTTGCGGGACGTTTTGCTCGGCCGACGCCCCGAGACGCCGCGGCCGGACCGCGTGGTCTGCGTGGTCGATTCCGCCAACATCGAGCGAAACCTCTACCTCGTCTCCCAGGTGCTCGAACTCGGCCTGTCGACGATTTTGGTGCTGAACATGGCCGACGTGGCCGAGCAGCGCGAATGGCGTATCGACGCCGCCAAGCTCAGCAGCCTCCTCGGCATCCCCGTCGTGCAAACGCAGGCCCTCACTGGCAAAGGGCTTATCGAGCTGAAACTCGCGCTCAGTCGCGATGACGTGCCCGCCACGACGTGGCAAAGCGCGGTCATTCCTGCTGGCGTGCGTGCGGCCTTGGAAAGCAGTCGCGGGCCGCTGGGCGAAACAGGGGCCATTCATGCCAAGGCCTCGCTGCTGGAGCCGCTCTACCTTCTCTCCGGCCATGATCCCACGCACTACGGCCTCGCCGATGCGCAGATGGCCCGCATTCATGAGCTGCGGCAGAGCATTGATGCCGCCTTCCCCGGCTGGGAGGACGACCTCGTAGCCGAACGCTACCGCAGCATCGAAAAACTCTGCGCCGAGGTGCTGAAACGCCCCGATCAGGAGAAGGAAACGATCACCGACAAGCTCGACCGCATCTTCCTGCATCCCGTGCTCGGCTTTGCGAACCTGCTGCTCGTGCTCGGCATCCTCTTCTACCTCATCTTCCGCGTCGCCGAGGGGCCGATGGGCTGGATCGAGGGCATCTTTGGCGATCTCGGCACCTGGGTGGAGACGCTCATGGGCCCTGGCGACCTTCGCGATCTCATTGTCAATGGCGTCGTGCCCGGTGTGAGTGGTGTCGTCATCTTCCTGCCGCAGATTTTGATCCTTTTCTTCTTCATCGGCATCCTCGAGGACACCGGTTACATGTCGCGGCTCGCCTTCATCATGGACTGGTTGATGAGCAAGGTGGGGCTCAATGGGAAATCGTTCCTGCCCTTCCTGAGCTCCTACGCCTGCGCCGTGCCCGGCGTCATGGCCGCCCGCACCATCGACAACCCGAAGGACCGCCTCGTCACCATCCTCATCGCCCCGCTCGCGTCGTGCTCGGCACGATTGCCCGTTTATTCACTGCTCATCGCCGTGCTCTTCCCCACGAAGGAAGTCGGCGCGTGGACGCAGTCGCTCATCATGCTCTCGCTTTATGCGCTCGGCACCGGCGGCGCGTTTGTGTTCGCGTGGATCTTCAGCAAGACCGTCATGAAGGGCGAGGCCAGCCCCATGATCCTCGAAATGCCTCCGTATAAGCGGCCCGCGCTCAAATCCATCCTCCTGCTCGTCGGCCAGCGGGCCAAGGCCTTCCTTGTGCGTGCCGGCACCATCATCCTCGGCATCTCCATCCTCATCTGGGCCGCTTCGACTTACCCGAAGACCGACACCGAGGACAAATCCCTCCAGCTGGCCAATAGCTTCGCCGGTCAGGCCGGACATCTCATCGAGCCCGCCATCAAACCGCTCGGCTACGATTGGAAAATCGGCATCGGCCTTATCGGCAGCTTCGCCGCCCGCGAGGTCTTCAATTCCACCATGAGCGTCGTCTATGCCGTCGAAAGCGACGACGACGAAAACCTCGACCCGTTGCGCGACAAGCTCATCTCCGAGCGCCGCCCCGATGGAAAGCCCGTCTATTCCCCGCTCGTCTGCATCAGCCTGCTCATCTTCTACGTCTTCGCCATGCAGTGCGTCAGCACCATCGCCATCGTGAAACGCGAGACCGGCTCCTGGAAGTGGGCGCTCCTCCAGCTCGGCTACATGACCGGCACTGCGTATATTCTGAGCCTGCTCGTCTTCCAAATCGGCACCGCGATGGGGTATTGAAATGAACTTAACCGCTGATGAGACGCTTATTCGACGCTAATCATGAGCCATCAGCGTTTCATTAGCGTCATATCAGCGGTTTAGAACCTTCCTCTCAACCTCATGAACGAAAACTGGCAGTCCATCGCCGCCATCGCGGTTGTTTTGATCACCCTCGTGCTGTTCACCGTACGTGCTGCGAAACGCCGGAAGAAGCCCGGCTGCGGCGGTGGTTGCGGATGCGGGAAGTGAGGCGGAGAATGGCTTGTTGTCATGCTCTCGATCGATCTGCGCACCTTTGACCCCGGCATCGCCGCCAAATCACCTTTCGCCTACGCGGCGGCGGTGGCGGAGTGCGTGGAGGCGTCGTGGGACGAGGGAGCGGATGTCGTTTTGCTGCCGGAGTTCACGTGGATGGGCTTGGAGCCGCTGGTGGAGCCGCGATCACCGCGCCGGGTGGCCGAGGTGTTCTGGAATGAGTTGTTCCTGACGCTCAAATCCTTGCTCAATCGACCGGGGAAAGCCGTGGTGCTGGGCACAGTGCCGTTTTGGGACGCGGAGCGCGGCGTGCTGCTGAATCGCGCGCCGATCCTTCTCGGAGATCGTGTGCTGCATCAGGACAAGCTGCATCTAACGCCTTGGGAGAGTGATTTCGCGCCGGGAAGCGAGCTGCGGCTGTGGGAGTTTGCCGGCCTGCGTTTTGCGGTGGTGATCTGTCTGGACATCGAGATTCCGGAGATCAGCGCCCGGCTGCGTGGCGCGGGCGTGGACGTGGTGCTGGTGCCGAGCGCAACAGAGACGATGCTCGGTGTCGAGCGCGTGGATCGCTGTGCCTCGGCGCGTGCGGTGGAGTTGGGCGTGGTCGTCGGTGTGAGTCATCTCACGGGGACGGCCGAGTCAGGACTGATCGACGAGAATGTAGGGCGCACGGCGGTTTATTTTCCCTCGCAGGCGGCATTTCGCGACGAGCCGCGCTGGGTGGAGGGGGAGGTGATCTCCAGTGGCACGCAAACGCAGCGGGTGGTGATTGATCCGCGCACGTTTGAAGTCATGCGGCGCATGAAGCAGGAGACCAATCCTTCGTTGCTGGCAGCATTGCCGGCGTTTGAGGTCGTGCGGGAGTGAGAGATCCGCAGGATTCTCAGGCCTTGGACTTTGTTTTGACCGGAGACTGTCCGACGACTTTGGAGTCGGACTTGGTGTCAGCCGTCGGAGCCTTGTAAAGAATCGTCGCAGGTCCGGCTTTCGAGCGTGCCTTCGCCTCGTTTTCCGCGGCACGTTTCCGTTCACCATCAGTCGGCACGATTTTCGCGATCTCTATGGGCTGGGCGCTGGCCGGGGCGTCCAGGGAGGGCGAGCCGTCATCCGCGGCGGATTCAGCCGGTTTTTCCGATGCTCCTGAAGGCAGGTGGTCCTTGGTGATCACCACCTTGGCGCCAATGTCCACACTGTTGAAGAGATCGACGACATCCTTCATGCCCATGCGCACGCAGCCGTAGCTGGCAGGCGTGCCGAGCCGGTTTTCCTCAGGCGTGCCGTGGATGTAGATGAAGCGGTTGAAGGCGTTCTTGTTGGTGCGCTCCATGCCTTTCAGCCAGAGAATGCGCGAGACGATGGGATCGCGGCCCGGCGCGTTCGGCTTGAGGACTTCACCATTCCAGCGGCGGCTCTTCAGCACAGCGCCGGGAGGAAGACCTTTGCCGATCTTGGCCACGATCTCGTGTTTGCCGAGGGGCGTGCGGTTGCTGCCGCGCTGGTCGCCAAGGCCGAATTTCGAGGTGGAGATGACGAACTGCTTCGCGAGCTTGCCATCCGGGCTGTAGATGCCCAGCTTCTGATCCTTCACGCTGACCACCACGTCGCCTTTGGGCAGTTTTGTGGTGCACTGGCTGAGAAATCCGGCCAACAGCAGGCAAACAGCCGCCCGGGTGAGGCGCGCCGTTGATCGGAAAAGTTCGGGAGTCCGGTCAATTAGCAGCATGCGTTACAAGAGTGATACAAACTAAGATATTCGCAACGATGAATTATGACGGTCATTCAACGCCGCCAACTCACGCCTTTTTCGCAAGACCTGTGCCAGCCTGACGATTTGATGTCTTGCCAGCCCCGGCTGCCCGCCCTCCATTCATAAGCCGCCTGCCTTCAATCTCTCCATGGACGAATCCCCCCTCATCATCCGCGCCTACCGGGACACAGACCTCCCGCATCTCCGGCGCATCACCGTGGAATCCTTCGGCAGCGTGGCCCTGGAGCAGATCCTGGAGCATAAATTCGGAATCTGGGGCGGGCGTGACTGGAAGGCGCGCAAGGCCGATCACATCGACGACGACGTGGCCGCGTGCCCGGAGGGCTGCTTCGTGGCCGAGCGCGGCGATGAAATCCTTGGCTACATCACGATGCGCATCGACCGCACGAACCTGCGCGGGCGCATCCCGAACATGGCCGTGGTGGAAAGCGCCCGCGGGCTGGGTCTCGGACGCCGGCTCATCCAGCACGCGCTGGATTTCATGCGGGATGAGGGGCTGAAGCTGGCGCAGATCGAGACCATGGCCTCGAACGCCATCGGCCAGCATCTTTACCCGAGCTGCGGCTTCGAGGA
>Ga0315900_10006484_pt1 | contig 15682 bp, 16 predicted proteins | sample LakEriMetagenome_FD_203521 | JGI IMG/M metagenome (GOLD analysis project Ga0315900, IMG submission 203521) | Freshwater fungal communities from buoy surface, Lake Erie, Ohio, United States - Buoy 12 MA114 | ecosystem: Environmental > Aquatic > Freshwater > Lake > Lake biofilm | place: USA: Lake...
ATTCGTGCTTCTTGATGTTGTTGACGACGCGGTCGTCATAGCGGGTCATGATGGCCACCTTGACCTGCATCACTTTTTTGGATCCGGTCAGGTTGGCGAGCAGGTCTTTTTCGAGTTCGACATAGCGAACCTCGAAACGCTGCATGTCAGGCGACTGCTTGGGAGTGGGCAGGGGTGCGCTGGCCTTGGCCGCCGCGCCCTTGGCATCGCCGGCCGGCGCGTCTGCGGCCTTGGCGTCACCGCCGTGGCCGTCCTTGGTTGCCGCCTCGATTTTCTCTTCGGCGGCCTTTTTGTCCTTCTTGTCGAAAAAGCCGCTGGCAAATAGCGTTCCGACGATCGCGCCTGCCATGAGCAGCAACGACACCAGGACCGCCACGATCGCCAGGATCAACGGCTTCTTGCTTTTCTTTGGCGCTTCGCCTTCGACCACTTCTTCAGCCACTTGTCACTCCTCGAGGGTTAGCGTGCTTCATACCAGCACGTCCCAGTTCACGCCATCGACCAGTCGCCGGGCCAGCGGAATGCTGGTCGGCGCGGCCTGGATGATGGCGTCACCGTCCCGACCGGGAAGGTTGGCATCGCCCATGGCCTGCCGGGGTGTCGGATTTCCGCCATGACGCTGGCTGGAGCCGAGCCCCACGTGCAATCCCGCAATGTCCATGCCAGCGCTGGAGAGTACTTCGCGCAGCCGGGGCAGGCCTTCATTCAAAAGATCGCGCGCGGCTGCGTTTGTCACCCGAAAGGCCGCGTCCAATTCACCGGCACGCATGCGAAGGTCAACTTCCACATCGCCCAGTGTGGCCGGTTTGAGCATCAGTTTCATGGCCCATTGCCCGCGAGCGAGCTGGCCCAGCACGCGCTGGCCAACCGCCTCGCCCAGGCGTTGCGCCAGGGCCTGCAGGCCTTCGGCGCGCTGCTGCAATTGGCTGGTGGTGTGACTGGCGAGCGTTTTGTCGGCCCCGGCCTGGGCGCTGGATGCAGAGCCGCCGGCAGACGGGCTGCCCAGTGCATCGACGCGGGCCGGCGAGGCCGCCCGCTCGTCGAGCAGGGATTGCAGCAGGTCGGGCTCGATGTCCAGGGAGAGGATCTCGACGGGCACTTCCTCCAGTTCGGATCGGGTAGCCAGGGCCTGCTGGCGCGCTGTGGCGCTCGCCTGGACCAACGCCAAACGCGCGCCTGGCTGCAGGATCTGGCCGGCAGCGAGCGTCGCCGCTTCGATCGCGTCGGTGGACGCAGCGGCAGCCGCAGGCGCACCCGGCTGGACGCTGCCCCATCCAGCGAGGCCGCCCATGCCCGAGATGGCCAGGGGCAGAGCCAAAGGCAAAGGCAGGCCGGATCCCGGACTGGCGGTACTGACCGTGCGCGGGCCGGCCGGGCCCGCGTCGGCGGCGGAGTCCCCAGCGGCCTGAGACGTCGGCCGGCCCGAGGGAGCTTGAAATGGCGCCATCGAGGCGGGAATTCCCGAGGTCAGCGGGACGCCCGCGCCCTCCGCGCTGGTCGTGACCGTTGGTTCGAGGTCCGTCCCAGTGGTCTGGCCGTCTGAGGCCGGGTTGTCCCCCTCCCGGCCCGGCCCGGTGAACAACCAGGCGACCACCTGGGGGTCCAGGCCCTGGGCGGTGGCAAAGGCGGCCAGACTGGCGGCGTCGGGCTGGGGGCCGCTGGCCGTGACCAGTTCAAGGGAGGGGCCGAGCGCCAGGGTCTTGAGGTCCAGGCCGGCAGCGGCAAGATCTTGCCCCAGGCCAGTGGTGGGCGGCTCGGTGCCATCGGGCTGGAGCCCACCGATCGGGGCCCCTTCGAGGGCCTGCATCAGTTGCAGGCTCTGGAGACCCGCCGTCGCGGGGTCGGCGTCTGTCCCTGGGGCGGTACCACCCATGGCCAGCGCCAGCTGGGCGGCGAAGGCATCCCCTGCGGTGCCGTTGGAGAGGGGGGTGATCCCGCCCGGGTCGGCGGGGAGGTCGGTGGCGGTGCCAGAGTCGAGGGACAGCGAGCTCACGAGCATAGCGAGGGGCCTTTGCACAAAGGTCGAAACCAGGGGAACGGGTGGGGTCCCTGAAAGGGGGCCCACCAACACGCGTAGGGCTTTGCAAGAACCATGACCGGAGACTTCTTGCCGCCTGCCCTTCGTCCGGCATCGGCCTCACCGGCGCCCCAAGGGTGGCACATCCCTTGCAACCCCAGTCCCAAAACCAACTGGAAACCCCATGAGCATCGCCACACTGTCGACGATCCGACAGGGCCTGTCCCAATATGACAGGTCGGGACTGCTCATTCCTGGGCTGGTCCTGTTGATCATGGCCATGCTGGTGGTGCCGCTGCCACCGCTGCTGCTGGACGTGCTGTTCACCTTCAACCTGCTGATCGGGCTGGTGGTGATCATCGTGGCGATCAACACCAAGAAGCCTTTAGAGTTCTCCGTCTTCCCGACGGTACTTCTTTTTGCCACGATGCTGCGCCTGGCGCTCAACGTGGCCTCCACCCGCGTGGTGCTGATGCACGGGCATGAGGGGCACGAGGCCGCCGGCCAGGTGATCGCAGCTTTCGGCGAATTCGTGATCGGTGGTAACTATGTGGTCGGCGTGATCATCTTCGTGATCCTGACCATCGTGAACTTCGTCGTGGTGACCAAGGGTGCGAGCCGGGTGTCGGAAGTCAACGCCCGTTTCACCCTGGATGCCATGCCGGGCAAGCAGATGGCGATTGATGCCGACCTCAATGCCGGCGTGATCGACCAGGACACCGCCCGCCGCCGGCGCGAAGAGCTGTCGCAGGAGTCCGACTTTTTCGGATCGATGGACGGTGCGTCCAAGTTCGTCAGTGGCGATGCGATCGCCGGTGTGCTGATTCTCCTGATCAACCTGGTGGGTGGCCTGGCCATCGGCCTGGGCCAGCACGGGATGCCTCTGGGCGAGGTCACCCGCATTTATGTGTTGCTGACGATCGGTGACGGTCTGGTGGCGCAGATTCCGGCGTTGTTCCTGTCGCTGGCCACCGCGATCATCGTCACCCGCGTGACCACCTCCGAGTCGATGACCGAGCAGGCGGTGTCGCAGCTGTCCAATCCGTCGGCCCTGTTCATTGCAGCCGGCATCCTGGGCGTGCTGGGCCTGATTCCGGGCATGCCCCATGCCGTGTTTCTCACCCTGGGGGCGGCCGCCGCCGGCGTCGGGCTCTGGCTGGTGGAGCGCAGCAAGCGCAGCCAGGCGGCCAGCGAGCCGGCCAAGCCACTGGTCGAAGCTCCCAAGGAGCTCGATTGGGACGATGTGGAGGCGGTCGACCTGATCGGCCTGGAAATCGGCTATGGCCTGATCCCGCTGGTCAACCCCGACACCGGCGGGCAGCTCATGACACGCGTCAAGGGCGTGCGCAAGAAGCTCTCGTCGGAACTCGGCTTCCTGGTGTCGCCGGTGCGCATTCGCGACGTGCTGAGCCTGGAGCCAGACAGCTACAACATCGTGCTCAATGGCGTGGTGCGCGCGCGCGGCACCGTGAAGGCGGGCCGCGAGCTGGCGATCAACCCCGGTTCGGTGTATGGGAAGCTCGAGGGCGTGCCCACGCGCGAACCGGCCTTCGGGCTGGAGGCGGTGTGGATCGACCCGTCGCAGCGGGATATTGCGCGTACGCTGGGCTACACCGTCGTGGACGCTGCCACCGCGATCGCTACCCATATGAACAAGGTGCTGCGTGACAGCGCGGCCGACCTGCTTTCGCATGACGAGTCGCAAAAGCTGCTGGACAAGCTCGCCGCCCGCCATCCCAAGCTGGTGGAGGAACTGGTGCCGGGCAAGCTGCCGCTGGGGGTGATCACCCGTGTGCTGCAGAACCTGCTGGTCGAATCGGTACCGATCCGCGACATGCGCAGCATCGCCGAGGCGCTGCTGGAGGCTGCCGCCCGCACCCAGGATCCGGACATTCTCACGGCCCTGGTGCGACCCAAGCTGGGTCGGATGATCGTGCAGTCGCTGCTCGAAAACGCCGACACCCTGCAGGTGATGACGCTGGCCCCGCAGATGGAGCAACTGCTTCACACGGTGCTGCAGCAAACCGCTCCGGGTGTGGCGCCGGTGCTCGAGCCCGGCATGGCCGAAAGCCTGTTTGGCGCGATGCGCGATTCAGCCCGCCAGGTTGAAGACAGTGGCGTGGCGGCCGTCCTGGTCGTTTCGCCCACCATCCGGCCCTGGCTGTCGCAGGCCGTGCGCCATCGCATTCCCGACCTGACCGTCCTGTCGTACAGCGAGATTCCCGACGACCAGGCGGTGAAGGTGGTGTTCACCGTTGATGCCGAGGTCAAGCCGACCCGTCCGGCCGTTTCCTGAAAGCCTGAGCCATGGAACTCAAACGCATCCTCGCCAAAGACAGCCGAACGGCCATGGACATTGCCATGAACCGCTACGGCAAGGACGTCTTGGTCGTCTCCAGCCAAAGCGTGGGCGGCCAGGTGGAGCTGGTGGTGGCACTGGACGTCGCACCAGCGCCTGCGGCCGCATCTGCTGTCATGGATGAAGGTCAGCCCAGCGCGTTCACTCAGGCGTTCCGCCAGGCCCTGGGCCCCATGCCCGAGGCGCCGCGCGCGGCCGTGCCGGCCGACGGCTTGCCGCCGGTGCCGGCGGGGCTGTCGTCGCTGGACTCTGGCGCCACTCCCGCGCGCTTTGCCGCCGCAGGTGCCGGTGCTCCCGCGCGCAGGCGAGAGCCGACGCTGGCCCCGGCGGTGTCTGCGGCGCCCGCGACGCCTCCCAGGCCCGTCACCCCGACCAGGCCCGCCGCACCGGCCATGGCTCCCGCGCCGGCTGCGTCCTTTGCTCCGGCCGCCCCCGCCGCCGACGATGCGCGCGGTCGCGAAGTGGTCGATCTGGTGCGCCGCGAAATCGCTGCGCTCCGCAAGGAATTCGCCATGAGCCGCCAGGTGCAGGCCTGGCAGGATGGCCGCCACTGGCCCCCGGCCTTGCAGCCGGTGATGCAGGCCCTGCACGAGGCGGCCGTGCCCGCCGGACTGCGTGCGCTGCTGATTGATGCCGCCCAGGATTCCGACACGCCGGCCCGGGCGGTGGCCGCGATGCGCGGCCTCATGTCCGATGCGCTGTCGACCCCGCCGGCGGTGAAGCTCGAGCGCGGTGTGCATGCGATCCTGGGCCCCAGCGGCGCGGGCAAGACCCACATGATCACCCGCCTGGCGCGGGCGGCGGCGTCGCATGCCGGCGCTCACCAGGTGGCCATCATTGCTTTCAATGACCAGCGTTTTGGCGCCTGGAGCCATTCCCGCGTGCTGGCCGCCCAGGCCGGCGTGAGCTGCCTGCGGGCGCCCGATGCGACCACCCTGCGGATGCTGCTGGAGGAGCTCTCGGGCCACGCGCTGGTGTTCATCGACACCGCCGGCGCCGATGTGATGGCGCAAGCCCAGGCCCTGCGTGAACTCGATCTCGGCGTGCATCTGCATCTGCTGATGCCGGCGGATGCCTCGATCGGCAGCGTGCGCCTCCTGCTGGAGTCGGCGCAGGGCTGGCGCAGCCTCATGGTCGGCAAGGTCGATGAATCCAGCTCCCCCTGGGCCCTGATGCAGGCCCTGAGTGAGGGCCGCTCGCCGGTTTCGTACATGTGTGACAGCGCGCAGGTGCAGGCGCCACCGCGGGCCTTCGAGGCCCGGCGCCTGATCGCCGCGGCGTTCGACCGACTCGACGCCGAGGTGGCGGCCCAGCTCGCGGCGCCCGCCGATCCGACGCCCGCCTTCGCGGGTAGCCCGGCCGCGCGAAGGGCGACGGCCTCGGCCGGCGCGGGAGAGCGTGCATGAGCGCCGTGCGCAGCGCGCCGCGCGTGATCGGTGTGGCCAGCGGCAAGGGCGGGGTCGGCAAGACCACCGTCGCCGTGAACCTGGCGGCGGCCCTGGGCCAGCGCGGCCACCGGGTGGTGCTGCTCGATGCCGACCTCGGCATGGCCAACGCCCAGGTGGCCCTGGGTGTACGCACTCCCTGGAATATCGGTCATTTGCTCAGTGGCGAAAAAACCCTCCAGGAGTTGCTGGTGCCTGCTGCGCCGGGGCTGCAGCTGGTGCCCGGTGCCTCGGGCGTGCGGGACATGGCGGCCCTGGACATGGGGCAGGTGGCTTCCATCGTGCACGCCTTCGACACCCTGACCGAGCCGGTCGATTACCTGGTGGTCGATGTGGCAGCAGGGATTGCGCCGTCGGTGCTGACGTTCATGGCGGCCTGCCAGCATCGCCTGGTCGTCCTGCAGGACCAGCCGGCCTCGATCGCCGATGCCTATGGCCTGATCAAGGTGATGGCGCAGGACCAGTCCCTCGATGAGATTTATTTGGTGGCCAACCAGGCGCAAAGCGATGCGCACGGCCAGCAGCTGGCCAAATTCGTCAATGACGTCACGATGCGGTTTCTTGGACACACCGTGAAGTACCTGGGCAGCGTGGGGTCGGACGAACTGGTGCAGCAAGCCCAGCGGAAATACCGTACGGTGGTCGAATTTGCCCCGGGCAGCCGGGCTTCGGCCGACCTGCGGCGCATGGCCCAGGCGGTGGAAAAGCTCCCCGTGCAGGAAGCGGTGGGCGCCGGCCTGCAGTTTTTCATGGCCCGGATGCTTCAAGCCCAAAGGGCTGAAACCTGAGGCCACACCCATGGACGCCGCGATGGACCTCTATGAAGACACCCACAGCCGCCAGGAATCCCTGGTGCTGTCGCACATGGCCATGGTCAAGCGGGTGGCGATCCACCTCAAAGCCCGCATTCCCCCGCTGATGGACGTCGACGAGCTGGTCCAGGTCGGCATGCTCGGCCTGATCGAGGCGGCCCGCGGCTACGACCCGCGCCGTGGGATTCCGTTCGAGCATTTCGCGCTCAGCCGGGTGCGCGGCTCCATGCTCGACGAGTTGCGACGGATTTCCGACCTGTCCCGATCGGCGGTGGCGTTCAACAAGAATGAGAATGTGGCGGCGCACAAACTCGTGGCGGAGCTTGGCCGCTTGCCGACCCAGGCCGAACTGGCCGAGTCGATGGGCAAGGACATTGCGGCATTCCACAAGGAGCAGGGCAGTGCTTGGCGCGCTGAAACCTACTCCATCGAGGAGATGGCCGAAGAAGTGATGAACATCGCCGGCAATGCCGCGGACCAGCCCGAGGTCCAGGTCGAGCGCGCGCAGCTGCTGTCGGCCCTGGGCGCAGCGATCGCGGCCTTGCCCGAACGTGACCAGCTAATCATTTCGCTGTACTACGTCGAAGAGCTCAACCTCAAGGAGATCGGTGAGATACTCGGCGTGAGCGAGTCACGGATCAGTCAACTGCTGTCCGCGATCGCCAAGAAACTGCGGGCGCTGCTGGAGCCCCCGCCCACAGAACAGGCCTGACCGGGCTGCGCCCGGCCAGGCGCCGACACTTCACAGATGGTCTTTAACCTATTCAAGAAGCCGGAAGAGGACGACCGCGAGCGCGCGGTGGCCGCCTATGAAAAGGTCGTGGCCCTGACCTCCGACGGCCATGAAGCCCGGAGCATGCGCCTGAGGCTGAGCATGCTGTGCCGGGCTCACGTCGACAAAACCTTTGTCGCGGGGGCCCATCAAACCGAGGCCTTCGAACTGGCCACGGCCTTGGCGATCCAGCAGGGAAAAGCCCGGCCCGAGCCGCCGCAGGCCCCCTTGTTCCAGAAAGTGAAATCCACCACGGGTGAGGTGCTGGTGTATCTGCCCAAGCCCTACGCCGAGGAAGCCTTCGCCCTGGGCATGCTCTACCAGAAGACGGAAGTCAACGCCGAGCAGGCGATCGCAGCGGCCCAGCGTCTGGCGGACCGGATTTGTTTCGACGCGCTCAAGCTCACCACCCCGTTCGTGGCGCTTCAGTTCCTGCGCGATGAGATGGCGGCCGATGCCGAGGCGGCCGCCGAAGGCGACGCGGCCGGTGCCTCCGAGGCCGGCAACGGCGAGGGCGACGAGCCTCGCCAGGGCTGATGCCATGCTGACCGCCATCCTGCTGGTGCTGATGACCTTGGTCATCCTGGTGCTGGTGGCGTTGGCGATGTATCTTGTGGACCGCTTCAACGGCCTGGAGCGGGACACCAAGGAATTGCTGCGACAACTCCAGGACAGCCAACCGGCCAAGCCTTCGGGCCCCTACGGCGGCCTGTCGGGCAAATCCTTGTGGGACGCGGTCTCCGGACAGGCTGCCGGCATGGACGAGCTGGCCCTGGATGGCATCCGAAAGCGTTACAGATTGCTCTTGTCGGACCACATCCAGTGGGTCTTCAATGAGGGGGTGTCTGACCACCGCAACGGACTTGAGGCCGTGCCGGCCAACACCCGCATGATGCGCACCCCCAAGGTCCAGGTGGAATCGTGGCTGCCACCTGAGGCGGTAGAGGAAATCTACCGCTGCGGGCAGGGTTACGGCCGGGCGGATCCGCTGGAACTCCCCAGCTTGCGGCAGCGCTTGGACTCGGTCAACAGCCAGCTTCACCAGGCCTGCGCGCTCGAGGTCCTGCAACCGGCCTCCAGCCTCCTGATGCCGCCGTTGCCGGAACCGCCGCCGGCGGGCGCGCCGGCCAACCCGTCCGCGGGGGCGACCGACCCCGGAGCCACGACACCCGCTCCCTAAAGTCTGGCGGACTGCGTCCGATTCCTTGCGTGAGCGAAACGCACACGACGGAGTCAGAGATCCATGCGCCTGCACAAACTTGCTTTTGATGGCTACGGCGCTGTCCAGGTGGCCACCGGCGTGGCCACGGCGGACAGCAATAAGCTGATCCTGATGCTTTTTGATGGCCTCATGGAGAGCCTGGCGGCGGCCCGGGGGCATATCGACCACGGGAATGCCGCAGGGAAGTCCAAGGCTTTGTCACGGGCCAGCCGGATCGTGCTTGGCCTGCAAGGTGCGCTGGATTTCGAGCGGGGTGGCGATCTGGCCCGCAACCTGGATGACCTGTACGCCTACGTCACGCGTCGCCTTCTGCATGTCAATGCCTACAACGACGTGGTGGCGCTCGACGAGGTCCGCAGCCTGATGTCCGAGATTCGCGACGCCTGGGCCAGCCTGCCTGGCTTGATGCCGGGTCGGCCCCAGCCGGCGCTCACCCACTGATTTGAGGATGCTTGCCATGTTCCATTCGTTGTCGAGGTCGCTGGCTGCCCTGGGCGTGGTGTGGCTGGCCGGATGCTCGTCGCTGCCGCTTCCTCTGTCGCTGCCGCTTCACTCCGGCCCGGCCGCTGGCAAGCCCGTCCAGGCGGCCTCGGTGCCGGCTGCTGCCCCTGTCCCGGCTGCTGCCCCTGTCCCGGTGGCGGCGGCACCGGCCGGACCCTTGTCGCCAATGGTCGAGCGCCGCGAGACGATCATGGCCACTGGGTATGCGGTGATCAGCATCCAGAACCATCGCTTGCCTGCGCAGCAGCGCCTGCTCGCGATCCGCGCCTCCAAGCTCGATGCCTACCGTGCCCTGACCGAGCAGGTCTTTGGCCAGTATCTGGACGCCAGCACCACGGTCGCCGACATGGTGGTCATGAGCGATACCTTCCGGACACGGGTGGAAGGCGTGATTTACGGGGCCGTCCTCGTGAGCATCACCCCGGTGGGCGACGACACCTACGAAACCACCCTGTCTCTCGATCGGCAGGTGGTGCAGGAACTGCGGGCCCTTTACCTCGGCCAACTGGCCGCCAAGCGCAAATGAGCCCGCACCCGCTGGCCGTCGGCTGGCTGGCCGTCGGCTGGCTGGTGTCGCACGCCGTGTTTGCCCAGGCGCCTGCGGCTCGCCCGGCGTCCGCACCTGACCGGCCGGCCTCTGCGCCCGCAGCCGCGCTGCCTGCCCCCGCCAGCCCCGCTTCCGCCCCGGCCGCATCGACTGCTGCGGCTGCTGCGGCGTCCGCGCCGGCGCCGGTCGCTGCGCCAGCCGGCTCCGCCGCTGCGGCTCCCAAAGCCGCGGCCGCCAAGGCTACGCCGCGCAAAGCCCGCAGCACCGTGGCCCGTCGGCCCCCGGCTGTCAAGGAGGCGCCGCCCGCCAGCCCATCGCCCGAAGACGTCCGCGCCACGATCGAGGCCTCTGGCCATGAGCGCGAGCTCGAGGCCATCCGCAATACCCTGCTGGAGACCGCCGTGTCCGCGCCGGTGCGGGTGCAGTCGTTCGGATGGATTGATGAGCAGGGCCGCCTCCATGAGAGCACACAGTTCACCTCCGACGCGCGGGTTCGTGGCGTGCGGGTGGAGTCGTACCTGAAAGACCCCGATGCGCCGAGCGCCCCGCCGAAGGTCACCGTGGATGTGGAATCCCTGCCGGTGGGGGTGGGTCGGCGCGCGCAGGAGGATCCGCGCCGCTGCCTGGATCGCAACGGGCGGGTCCGCCAGACCTTGCAGGTCGAGGTCGTGACCGGCGCGATGCCCGGTGCCCACGAGGGCCCGATGGCGCGTCAACTGGCTTCGGCGCTGGAGCCGCTGTTCCTCCAGGCGGCACGCCAGTCGCGCCGCTGGGTGGTCCAGCCGCGCCCCTACCAACCGGCCACCGCCTATGAGCGGGCTCTGCTGGGCCGCGAGGCCGATCGCGCCGACTGGCTGGCCCGTCTGGTGGTGATGCCCCAGGGGCCGTACGGCACGACCGTGGCGCTGGAGGTGTCGCCGATTGACCATCCGGGCCGGACCCGACTCGTGCAGCGGCGCCTGCCTGTGGCGGAGGCCGGATCGGCCGAGTGGGCGGCCGCCGTCGCCGGCCTTGTCGAAGCACTTGATGCCGAAACCGCCTGCGAGCCCCTGTGGTTTGCAGTGGCTGGCGATGGCACCCAATTGCGCCTGCGCGATGGTGCGGCCCACGGCCTGCAACCGGGTGATCGCCTGCTGATGGTGCCCCGTCAGCACCTGGCGGGTCGCCTGCTGGAGCCCGGTGCGACCCGCGCGCTGGCCCTGCTGCAGGTCGAGCCCGGTGGCCGGTCCCTGCGCTGGCTCGCCGGCCCCCGTCCTGCGGCCGCAGGCGGAGACTGGGTGGCTTTGCCCCTGTGATCCACCGGGCCTGCGCTTGCGGGCCCGTTGTCCATCGGCTGAAATCTGGAGGTTCAAGCCATGCGAAACAATCCGATGCTGTCCGTGCCGCTTCTGGCCGTGCTTCTGGTGGCCGGGCCCGCCCCTGCGGCCGATGTGCCGCCTTCCGCCGCCGCCCGCGCCAGCGCGCCGGCCCGCCCGGCGCCGGTGACGCGGGCCGACGTGATTCCGGCCTCGCCAGCCGGACGGGCTGCACTGATGGAGCTGATCGGCCCGCTCGATGAGCCCGAGGCCGCGGACGGCAGTGCGTCGGTTCGCGCGGTCACGGCCGTACGACCGGGCGAGACGCTCGACGGGATCATCCGTCGCACCCTGGGTGATCTGCCCTTCAAGGAAAGCTTCCTGCGCGCGCTGTTCGTGCAGGTCAATCCGCGGGCCTATCCGAACGGCAATGTCCAACGGCTCGATCCCGGCACGCCGCTGAATGTGCCCTCCGTCGCCGATCTGCGCGCGGCGCTTCGGCGCTCGCTCGGACCGGAGCGTGCCGCTGCCCTGCGCGGCACGTCCGCGCCAGAGGCTGCAGGGGTCAGCCGGTCGGCGGCGGGTGCCTCTCCTGCACCCGGGGCCGGCACGACCGCCGCGTCCGTCGCTGTGACGCCGGCCCTGCCGCCGAAGCCCGACTACCGGGGGTGGGTGCGATTCCCCTGAGCCATGGCATCCCTGCCCAGCGTTGCTGAAGCCACCCATCAGGCCACTCGCCCGCCGGTGATCCTGCTGGAAGGCCGACTGCCGGTGCTCGACACCCCGGCGGCGCAGGCACTGGGACTGCGCGACGGACAGGTGATCCGGCCGAACGTCGAGGCGCAGGGGGGTGTGTTTCAGCTGATGCTGCAGGGCCAGGCGATCGCCGTCCCGAACCCCTGGCAGGCCCGGCTGGCCGCCGGGGAACGGCCTGCCTGGCAGGTGCAGATGGATGCCCGCGGTCGCGCGGTCCTAACGCCCCTGGCCGGGGATTCGGCCCGGCTGGCGGATGGTGGGGACGCGGCACTCGCCCCTGCTGAAACCGCCGCGGCCGGCGGGCGCATGACCCAATTGCTGCTGCGGCCGCCGGGCGCTCCCGCGCTGGCCAGCTTGCTGCAGCCGGGTTTCCTTCAGGCTCTGCTGCAGTCGCTGCCGGCGGGTGAGTTGGGCGCGCAGCTCGCCCGGCTCGCGCAGGGCTGGCCGCAGGCCGGCTTCATCAGCCCCGAGGCCTTGCGTCGCCAGGTGCGGCAGGCCGCCGGGGGTCCGGAAGCCGCTCTGGCCGGGGGGCGCCCGGTGGAACCCGACCTCAAGTCCCTGCTGCGCGGCCTGCTGGAATCGCCTGCGGCCGCCCTGTCCGCCGCCACGCGGCAGACCCTGCAGGAGTCGATGGATGACCTCGAGTCGCGGCAGCTGCAGACCGCCCTGGAGTGGCAGGCCGGCCGCGAGGTCGCCTTGTCGTTGATGCTGCCCTTTGCCGATGCCGAGCCTGTCGAGATTCGCTGGTCGCGTGCGGCGCAGGAGGGCAGCGACGGTCGTCGCGCGCCCTGGATCGTGCAACTGCATACCCGCAGCAGCGTGTTTGGCGAGGTCTGGCTGCAGACCCGCATCCATGAGGCCACCGAGGTCGATCTGGTGATGTGGGCCGAGCAGGCCGACCTGGCCGCTCGCGCCCGCGAGGCCGGGCCCCGCCTCGGGGGATGGCTGGCCGAAGCCGGGCTGCGCATGACCGGCCTGCAAGTCATCCATGGCAGTCGCCCCAATCCCGCGTCCGACACCGCCGCCCTGACGGCGGACAGCGGTCGACTCATTGATGTGAGGGCCTGACCATGCGCAAAGGAGCCCATCCCTGGCGTGAGGCCGTGGCCCTGGAATACGGACAACGGGCCACACCGGTGGTCACGGCCCGCGGGCAGGGCGAGGTGGCCGAGCGCATCATTGCCGAGGCGCGCCGGCGCGGCGTCCATGTGGCGGAAGACCGGGCCTTGCTCGCGTTGCTCTCGCGCGTGGACATCGACCAGGAGATTCCGCCCGAGGCCTATGCCGCGGTGGCGGTGGTGCTGTCGTGGGTTTACTGGCTCAAGGGGATGGAGCCCGGCGACGAGAAGCGCAAGGCGGCCCGGCGCGGCTGAGGATCCAGGCCCGGATCCGGGTTGAAGTGCGGGGCGCGCGGCCTCGCGGAACCCGTCAGGCCTCGCTGTACAGGCGGCGACCGCCGCGACGGCTCATCTGGCCGAGGCGGTCATACAGGTCGACCGTGGCGGTCGGGTCGGCCGATTGCAGGGCACGCAAGGTCTGGCGCACCACCTCGACCTGTCGGGAAAGCAGCGCTTCATTCCGACGGAAGGCGTCCCGGCTGGCGTCGAGCGTGGCGACGATCCGAGACCAGGCCTCGGGCGGTTCGTCCAGCGCGGCCACCTGGGTCGCGGTGGCCTGCAGCGCCGTGAGCAGGGTCACTTTTTCAGCCTGCAGGGGCTCGAGTCGTTCGAATTCGCGATTGCGCAGGACCTCGTATTCCGCCTGCAGCAGGGCATCCAGCGCCTGCACCTGCAGTTGTGCAGCATCCAGATCGGACGGCTGGAGGGCGGGCTTCAGTTCAGTGGACATGCGGTGGCTGGGCGCGGGGGAGGGCGTCCGATCAGCTCTTGATCATCTGCTCAAGGTTCAGGAAGGCTTCGGCCGCCTTTTGGTGGTCCACCACGTACTTGCCTTCCGCCAGCGCCTGCTTGATGGCCTCCACCTTGGCCCGGTCGATCTCGGGCTCCTGGGCGGTCTGTTGCGCCACCGCGCTCAGTTCCAGCCGGTCCGTCATGGGCACGGGCGGCGCCGCCTTGGGCGCTTCGGCTGCCGGCTCGCCGCGGTCGGCGCGCTCGGGCAGCTTGCGCTCGATGGCATCGGCCGAGGACATTCGGTTCCACTGCGTGATGGGGTTCGTCATAAAGGTTTACCTTTCCTGCCCGGAAGAGTGATCCGGACATGGCGTGTCCTGGGAATCGACGGGCGCCTGCAAAACTTGAGGGGATTCACCCATTTTCTTCAAACCGGCGGATGTCACTGGCCCAGGGCCTGATTTTGACCGCTGACCTGGGCCGACAGCACGCGTCCGGAATCCCGGTTGCGCAGTCGGATCGTGTCGCCCAGGCGGCCGTCGTCGAGGGCCTCCAGCCTTGCGGACACGGTCAGCCCGGGCACGGTCGCCCAGGTCGTCATCACGGTGTGGCCCCGCCGGACCATCCAGGGTGCGGCCACGGCCTGCGCGGCCGCTGCAGCCTGGGCAGGGCTCGGCAGCACGGCGGGTGGCGCGGCCAACACTGAGGAGGGTGGCGAGGACGGTGCCGCAGGCAGTGCGGTCGGGATCGGCCGAGCCGGGAGCGACACCTTCAGGAACAGGTGCCAGGCCGGATCGGCGCAGCGGGCACGCAGCACCGAGTCGTTGTTATTGAAGGGCTGGTCGAACTGCCACCCGCTCGGGCAGGGCCGCACCTGCACCCGGCCGTCCAGGGGCTGAACCGTGACGCCGCCGGCATCGACCTTGTGGATCCCGGCCATCCAGGCGCGCGCGCGCTGCATCAGGTCGGTCTCGGAGGGCGCCGGCGCAGACGCCCAGGCGGTGCCGACCCCGCAGGCCAGCAGCCAGGCGGCCGACCCGGGCAGGGGACGCATCGAAAAGCGAAGGCATGACATTTGCAACTCCTTGGGGGTGTGGGATTTCCGACGCCCCCGTTTGATGTCCCACTTTCTGCAAGAACAAGGCCAACTTTTTCCTCCAAGGTCTGAAGGATTGACCCTATGAGCATCGACCTGACGCCGGCTCCGGCGACTTCCTCCACCGGCACGGTCACCGTGCGGCGTGGCGACACGCTGGTGGGCCTGGTCAAGGCCCATTACCGCAGCCAGGGGGTGACTGTCGATGACCGCCAGGCCTTCCTGATGGCCCTGCGGGTGGCGCGCGGCAACGGCATTGCCGATGCCGCCCGGATTCAGCCTGGCCAGGCCGTGCGGCTCGACGCGCTGCCCCTGCCCGCCGAACTTGCGCAGCGAAGCTCGGCCCCGGTCGCGGCCGCTGCAACGCCGGCGCCCAGCACCGCCGAAGTCCTGGCCAGTCGCCAGTCCAACCCCGTGTTCGAGCGCACGCTCGCGCGGGCGGTCGAGCGTGGCTTTGTGCCGGCCTCCGAGATCGACGCCGTGCGCGAGCGCGTCGAGCGGATGGGGCAGGACTATGGATTCGATCCCGACGATTTCGCGCGGGTGGTCCTGATCGAGAGCGACGGCATGAACCCCGGTGCGACCAATGGGCGGTGCCACGGCATCATCCAGTTCTGCGGCGGCCCTGGCCGCGGCGCAGCCAGCGTTGGCTTCATGAACAACGCCCAGGACATCGGCAAGCTCAGCGTGCTGCAGCAGCTCGATCTGGTTGACCGCTACTTCCAGGATGTCGGCCTGCCCCGCACCGGCACCCGGATCAGTCTTGACGAGTTGTACCTCTCAGTGCTCACGCCGGCTGCGCGCACGCTGCGCGCGCCCGATGCGCCCCTGCCGATTCCCGGCGTGCAGGCCCGCATTCTTTACGAGGGTGGCCAGCGGGAGGGCTCGATCACCCGCCGCTCCATCACCCAGGGCCTGCTGCGCTACGCCCAGGAACGTCTGTCGGATGTCGTGGGACTGGCCACGAGCGGCAGCACCTCGCCGCCGCAGCGGCAACTCATTGCCGCCAA
>Ga0315900_10006486_pt1 | contig 15680 bp, 16 predicted proteins | sample LakEriMetagenome_FD_203521 | JGI IMG/M metagenome (GOLD analysis project Ga0315900, IMG submission 203521) | Freshwater fungal communities from buoy surface, Lake Erie, Ohio, United States - Buoy 12 MA114 | ecosystem: Environmental > Aquatic > Freshwater > Lake > Lake biofilm | place: USA: Lake...
CAGCGGGGCGGTCGGGGCACCGGAGCGGTCTGGTCGGGAGCCAACGGAGCGGCACTGGAGGGACTTAATCCCCGGGCGATTCCGGCTCGTGCTGCCAGCTTTCCAACCGCAGAGGTTGGTCTGAGTGGGGGTCTGCGACGCGAAGGGCAACTTTGCCGCTGATCACTTCGTCAATCAACCGCCCGACGACTTCTTCCCTCCAGCCCTGCAGAGTTGGCTCGTCCGAACCACCGCGGAGCAACCCGAGCTTTCGCGCGGCGATGTTCCGCACATCGTTGGCCGAGGCGACGAGCGCCGGGGCAATTTGCTGGTCGACACAAACCAGATTCAGGCTCGTGGTCAAAAACTGCCCGAGCAGCCCTAGCGATACGGAGTGTTGCGCCGCTGGCTTGGGAGGCCACTGCTTTTCAGGAAGTTCCAAAGCGAGTCCGACTTGACGGGCGACAAGCGGCAGGTAACGGTCACTGACGCGCTGCTGCAGTCCGCGGATTTCCTTGACCCGGCCGAGGTCGGCTTCTCCACGCTTGGCAATTTCAACCAGCAGGTCATCCGGGAGAATTCGACGGGGCGAGCGGTCCTGCTGACGGGCTTCGCTTTCCCGCCAATCATACAGCTGCCGCACGATCGCGAGCGTCTGGCGACTGAGCCGACTGAGCGATGGCAGGCGTTGCCACTGCGAAGTGGTCTCACTCAATTCAAGTTCGCCCAGCCAGGTGGCAACTTCCTCCCGATACCACTCCCTTCGCCCGAGCCGGTCGAGCCGCTCGCCCATCCGTTCGTACATCTGAATCAGGTACTGCACATCCTGCAGGGCGTAGCGAATCTGTTCGCGCGTCAGCGGGCGCTTGCGCCAATCGGTGCGCGTCTCGCCCTTGGAGAGTGAAACGCCTGTCAGTTGATTGACGAGGGTCGTGTAGGCGGCAGGATATTCCATGCCGATAAAGCCGCCGACCAGTTGCAGGTCAAACAGTTCGCGCGGACGGGCACCGGTTGCCCGGAAGCAAAACAGAAATTCCTCCCGCGCCGCATGCACGACGGTTGCCCCGACATCGTTGACGATCAGCTCCCAGAATGGCGTCAGATCCTTGATCGCAATGGCATCAATCAGCGCCATCCGTTCGCGCGTAGCCACCTGGACCAGGCAGAGCTGCGGGCGGTACCGATTCTCCGAGACAAACTCCGTATCGAAAGCGAGCACGTCCGTCCCGCGCAGGCTACTGCAAAACCGCGCCAGTTGCTCGGCGGAAGTGAGGTGTTCGAATTCCGGAAGCTTGTTCAAATCAGCCGCGAGCCGCAACTCGCACTCCTCAAGCACAGGACAAGACGGACCTTGGAATCCAAGTAAGGTTAGCCTCGCCGAGGGTCATTGACCAGTCATTGACCAGTCACTTGCAGGGCGGGGAAAAACGGTCGTCTAGCCAAACGCTTCGGAGGGGCCATCCGTTGCCCGCCGGGCCGCTGCGTTCCGGGGCACCCGGGAGATAGGGTCAAGGGGGAGGGGCCGGGGGGGACGCGCAAAGGAAGTTCCGCTTGATACACTGACGGACGCCCGAAATCGTCTGGATGGAGTCCGTTTTCGGGCTCGCCGCTCCCCCCCAAAAGCACTTCTCGGCTGTTCCCTCGCTCATGTTCCGCCTGCTCGTCAGCGTTCGCAATCTGGAAGAAGCCGAAATGGCTCGCCGCGCCGGGGTCGACCTCGTTGACCTGAAAGAGCCGGCCGCGGGAGCCCTGGGGCCGGTCGCTCCCGGCGAACGCTCCCGGATCGCGAAACATTGGGGGCAACTCGGGCCGACCGAGCTGATTCCGCCGCTGAGCGCCGCGCTGGGCGAATTGCCAGAGTTCGCAAACGGTGAGCCTCTGTCCGGGCCGACGCGGCCCTTTGGCCCGGGCGACTGCTTCCGCTACGCCAAGATTGGATTGGCTGGTGCAGCGCGGAATGCGACCTGGCGGGAACGCTGGCAGGCGGTCGCCGCGAGTCTGCCGCATCCGACTGCGATGGTTGCCGCCGCCTACGCCGACGCCCCCGCCGCTCAGTCCCCCGAACCCGAGGACGTGCTGGAACTGGCGCTGGCGAACCGCGCCGAAGTGTTTCTGATCGACACGTTCGACAAACGAGCGGGAAGCCTGTTTGAACTCTTGCCAGCCAATCGCCTCGCTCGCCTGAGGGAACAGGCCCGGGGGCGGCTGGAGTTCGCTCTGGCTGGCTCAGTCCAACGCCGACATGAATCGCGACTTCGCGACCTGCAACCCGAGATCGTGGCCATCCGCGGGGCGGTCTGCCGGTCGGGACGCGCCGGTGCACTTTGCCCCCAACTGCTTTGCGAGTGGCGGATGCTGACTCGCAACTGGCAGCGGAACTGACGGGTTGGACGCCTTCCCTGCTGGACAGCGGGGCTCTTGGTGAACAGCAGGGCAACGGCCTGAAGCGACCGCGATTTCCAGGTTCAGCAACTCCGCTGCAAGCCTTCAATTCCGAATATTCAGATTTGGCACGGCACTTGCGATTCTTCTCAGTCAATGCGAAATGGCAGTCCGCCAGAATGTCAGTTGGAAGTCTGTCAGGCCCTGAACAAGCCTGGACCAACCTTTTTGATTTGGGAGAAGTGAAATGAGAAACGGGTCCAATTGCTGTGGTCCGAAACAATGGTCGCGCGAAGGTGCCCGCGGTTCACGCGGAATGCTCGGCCGCGAGTTTGAGCAACTGGTGAGCGAGTTTCTACCGGTGCTGGAAGGCGTTTCCGGTCGAGGATTTTCCGGCCGGAGTGGCTGGAGTGTGCCTTGGGATATTGTCGAGACGACGACCGGATATGAATTGATGATCGACCTGCCCGGAGTTGCACCGGAAAACGTTCAGGTCGAGTTCAACGATGGCGTTCTCTCGGTCTCCGGCCAGCGTCCCGCGCCGGAACAAGTCGAGGGCCGTCAAGTTCATCGCAACGAGCGGCGCTGGGGTAACTTCCAGCGTTCGGTCAAGCTGCCGGAGGTTGATGGAGAGCGTATTTCAGCCGAGTTCAAGCACGGCGTGTTGCTGATTGTCGCCCCGAAACTCGCTGCGGCCACTTCGCGGAAAATCGAAGTCAAGCTCGGGTAAGCCTTCGCGGGCCGGGCGGTCAGCGAGCGACTTCCGGACCCAAGCGGTTTCGGCAAGAGGAGGCGTCGGATTTCCGGAGTCGAGTCCGACCGCCGGTCCATCGCTGGTCGGCGTACTTAAACAGCATGCGCAGCCCATCGGGGCAGACCTCTCGGGTCTGCCCTTTTTTTAGGCGCACTGGGCCAGCAGCCGCCATCCCGCCCGGCAGTTGGCTCGGGGGAGGGGCTGACGCGGCGTCACCCGAGGCGTCACCCGAGGCGTCACCCGAGGCGTCACCCGAGGCGTCAACCGAGGCAGTACCCGAGGCAGCACCCGGCGCGTCCTGGTCAGGGTGGCCGCCTGCCTTTCGGGTCTGCCTGCCGCGCGTTCCGAACCAGCCGAAAAAGAGCTAAACTCTCGGGCTATGGAAGCGAGCGTGCAATTACTTGTGGTCGACGATGAACCAGCTGTGCTGGACCTCTTCCAGCACGTCTTTGGAACTCAAGGTTACGAAGTCTCCAGTGTTTCAACTGGTCAAGCCGCGGTCGAATTGCTGGAGCGGACCCGCCCCGCCGTCGCGATCGTCGACTTGGTTTTGCCCGACGGGCCAGGGTTGGTGCTCGCCCAGAGACTGCTGCAGACCGATCCTCATTTGCCGATCGTGATGATCACCGCCAGCAACAGCAGCAGCACGGCGATCGCAGCGATGAAGCTGGGGATGTTTGACTACCTGACCAAGCCGCTGAACGTCGCCGAGATCAAACAGGTCGTCGCCCGGGCGATCGAAGTGCGGCGATTGGCCCGGGAATGTGCCGGCGTGCGGCTGGAGGACTCTCCCGACTCCGGATCGGAATGGATGATTGGCCGCTCACCCGGAATGCAGTCCGTCTACAAGGCAATCGGAAGGGTGGCATCGCGAAACGTCACGGTGCTGATACGCGGTGAAAGCGGCACGGGCAAGGAACTGGTGGCCCGCGCCTTGTTTCAGTTTGGCAGCCGCTCGTCTGGGCCCTTCATGGCGATTAATTGCGCGGCGATCCCCGAGGCTCTGCTCGAGAGCGAACTCTTCGGCCACGAGAAGGGCGCCTTCACCGGCGCAGAACGTCAACGAATTGGCCGCTTTGAGCAGTGCAACAGCGGGACCCTGTTTCTCGATGAAGTTGGCGACATGTCGCCGACGCTGCAAAGCAAACTGCTGCGTGTGCTCCAGCAACAGCAATTCGAGCGGATTGGCGGCAATCAAACCATTCAAACCGATGTCCGGCTGATTGCCGCGACCAATCGCGATCTCGAGCGGATGGTCGCCGACGGGCTGTTTCGCAGCGACCTGTATTATCGGTTGAATGGCTTTTCCATCGAACTTCCGCCGCTGCGTGATCGGGTCGAGGACCTCGAGCCGCTCATCGATCATTTTCGCCAGCTGGCCAATCAGGATCTGGGCAAGGAAGTGCTCCGTTTCTCGGAACAGGCGATCGAACGGCTGCGGCACTATCACTGGCCAGGCAATGTCCGACAATTGCAAAGCGTTGTCCGTCAGGCTGTCCTGCAGACCACTGGCCCGGTTGTCCTGCCTGATTTTCTTCCCAGCCTGCCGACTACCCGCGCTCCCTCAGCTCCTGCCGCTTCGCGCGTGCGGGCAGTCGAGACCGATGAATTGCTGGAACTGGTCGAAACCAAAGTCAGCGAGGGCGAGACCAACCTTTACGACCGCGTGATCGACGAAGCCGAAAAACTGCTCCTGACCCGGGTCCTGCGGATGACCGGAGGAAACCAGGTCGAAGCCGCCAAGATCCTCGGCATCACCCGGACCACGCTCCGCTCGAAGATCCTCAAACTCGGGATCACCATCAGCCAGACCGTCGAAGCGGGCTGAGCAACTTGCTCGTCTTCCGTCGGGAGTGTGCCGGGACTAGGCTGTGGAGTTGGCAGACCCGACCTCAGGTTCTGGCCAAGATCGAAGAACTCGTCTCCGGAGTTGGAAGAACCGCTCAGCTTCTTCCCGCTGGTTGCACTTTATCCAAACAACAAACTTGCTGCGGAATCAAACGATGAGCGACGCGTTTCAACCACCCCGCCCCGGGGCGGAACATGCTTTGCTGGCACCCTTTATTGGAACTTTCCGCGCGACGATCCGACTCTTCTTCGGGCCGGGTGAGCCGCAAATCTCGCAGGGAACGATGCGGAATACCTGGGACGTCGACGGTTTGTATCTCAACCAGCACTTCACCGGTGACCCGGCTCCACCCCCTTACCCTGCTTTTGTCGGCCGGGGCTACTGGGGCTACAACTTTTCCACGCGGCAGTATGAAGGGTTCTGGATCGATAATGCCTCCTCGATCATGCAGTCTGAAACCGGGGCAGTCGACGCCTCGGGCAAAGTTTGGACCATGCTCAGCGAATTCACCCACCCCACAACCGGTGAGCGAATCGCCCGGCGCTCGGTGATCGAATTGAAAGATCACGATCACCACGTCATCGAATCGTGGATGACCGGACCCAATAGCCAAGAGTTGCGGACCATGCAAATCGAGTACCGCCGGGTCGATTAGCATCCCAGGGGCGAAGGGCGCAAAAAAAGGCAGCCGCCACGCGACTGCCTCCAGTTCCCATTTTCCACCGCCCGCTTTCGGCCCGCGGCCCTCTCGTGGCCCCGCTCATTCAAGCTGCAATGGCAACCGGGGCTACACTGGGGCCACCGGAGCTCCACCGGGCAAACAAGCGAAAGCTTCTTCACCGCGCTGAGGTCGTGCGTCGAAAGCTGGCGCGTCGATAGCCGGCGAGTCGAAAGCAAGCAAGGCCTAGGCCAGTTTGGCGATCGCCGCCTTGGCGGCAGCCACGCAGGCCCGCATGTCTTCGAGGGGGTTCTCAGGTTTCGCTTCGTACTCGAGCGAAATCGAACCGTCCTTGGGGAACCCGGTTTCGCGGAGTGCCTTGAACAGTCCGACGAGGTCAAGGTGTCCCTGCCCAATGATGACGTTGTGCGAGTTCGGTTTTTGCTCAGCTTCATCCTTGACGTGCAGTGCGAAGACTCGCCCCTTGAGTTCACGGACCGCCTTGACCGGATCCTCAGCCGATCGGATGTAGTGTCCGGTATCGATGCAGGCTCCGATGTTGGGATGGCGATCCTTCACAATCTGGGCCACATCCGAAATCTTGTCATACAGGGCGCCCGGTCCGTGATTGTGAATACAGATTCGGACGTCGTACTCCGCACAGAGCTTGTCGAGGCTGTCAAAGGAATCCTTGGCGGGGTTGGCGGTCAGGTTCTTGATCCCCACCCGTTTGGCAAACTCGAAAATCTTGCGATTCGCTTCGTGATCCTTGGAGAAATCGCTGACCCCATGGGCGTTGACTCGTACTTCCGCAGCCGCCAGCAGCTTGCGGGTCGCCTCCAGTTGTTCGGCGTTAATCTCCAGCGGCATGTGTTTGCTGTAGAACTCGACAAAGTGCAGCCCCAGTTCCTGGACCTGCCGCAGGCATTGCTGGAGGTCAAAGTTGCGGAGCGAGTAGCTTTGCACGCCCAGAGGGAAGCCACCAAACTCATCGCGTGCCTGGAGTCGCCCTGAAGTAACGACTTGAGCGGGGAGGCGGGAACCAGTCAGCAACGGAACGGTTGCGGCAGCAGCGGCTCCCAAAAAATGACGTCGCGACAGGGACATGACTCTAGTCTCCTCAATGGAATGAAATGAAGCTGCGGAACGTCGAAGGCACCGGGCTCTGCGGGTGCGGACCTTCCCACGAGCTGCGATTCTAATTGACAATTCGCGGCGAGTCATCCGGTTGGACTTCCTGCCTCGGCGGGCGTTTCATGGCGGGCCCGGCGGAATGAATCGCGCTGGCCAGAAAGCAGGAAGAGGCCGAGCGATTCAAGAATCCGCTGGCAGCAGGATTATCGCCCGCCCAAAAAAGGCAGGAGCGCAAGGCGAACGAACTCAAGGACCATGAAGCTTCATCCCCCGTGACTCCGGGTCTCGTTGAGAGACCTTGCTTCCGATCCGAACGCAACCACTGGCCTGCCGCCCCCCAATTCAGGCAACAGGAAGGAGGCAACAGGAAGCAGCGCGGAGTGGAGTCCTGAGCGGCCGCACGCGAGGCCTGCCGAGCCGGAAAGTGAAGCTCAGCCACCAATGCGATCGCGGCCGAGATAAGACCGCAGTGCCGCGGGGACCGTGACGCTGCCATCGGCGTTTTGATGGTTCTCCAGAACCGCGATCAACCCGCGTGAGAGGGCGATGGCGGTGCCGTTGAGGGTGTGCACAAAGTGCGTCCCTTTTTCCCCGGATTTCTTGTAGCGAATATTCAGCCGCCGAGCTTGATAATCCGTGCAGTTGCTCGTGCTGGTAACCTCGCCCCATTCCCCCGCCTCGCCGCGACCGGGCATCCAGGCCTCGAGGTCCCACTTGCGGTAGGCGGGGCCGCCGAGATCGCCCGTGGCTGTATCGACGACGCGATAGGGAACTTCCAACGCATCGAACAGGTCGCATTCAATTTGCCGCAGCTCATCATGCAGGGCATCGCTCTGTTCCGGCGTGGTGAAGGCGAACATCTCCACCTTGGTGAATTGATGGACGCGGTAAAGTCCGCGAGAAGCCCGCCCCGCGGCGCCCGCTTCGGTGCGATAGCAGTGGCTGATTCCACACAATCGCAGTGGCAATTGGGATTCGTCGAGAATCTGGCCACTATAAAGTCCGCCGAGAGTAATCTCCGCGGTGCCGATGAGCGAGAGCGAAGTCCCGTCGATGCTGTAAACCTGAGTTTCAGGTCCGCGCGGCATGAAACCAATCCCGAGCAGAATTGAATCTTGAGCCAGATCGGGGGTAATGGTCGGGTGATATCCGCGGCGAAACAGTTCGTTGACCGCAAACTGCTGGAGGGCCAAATCCAGCAGTACCAGTTCTCCTTTGAGGAAGTAAAAGCCGGCGCCAGTCGTTCGGGCTCCACCCTCGAAGTCGATCCAGCCCCACCTCTCCCCCAACTGGAGATGATCGAGCGGTTTGAAAGCAAACTGGCGGGGCGGATGCTGGCCGCGTCCAACTTCGAGATTGGAGTGGTCATCTCCGCCAATTGGCGCTGCGGGATGGGCCATGTTCGGCAGCTGCATCTGGATGGCCACTGCCCGCTGCTCCAGCTCATCGTGGGCCGCCTGGGCGTTCTGCTTTTCTTCACGGAGCCGGCGACCTTCCTCCTTCAGCGCCTCGCGCTCCGCAGCATCCTTGGCCTTGCCAATCTTTGGACTGATCTCGTTTGCTGACCGATTGAGCTGCTCAAGCAATTGCAATTGGGCACGCCGCTGCGATTCGATCTCAACCAGTTGGTCCAGTTCGGCCAGGAGCTGGCCCGGAAGTCCGCGGTTTTGACAATTGGCTTTGACGGCGGTCAGGTTATCGAGAATGAATTTGCGGTCGAGCATGATTGGCTTTAGAGATTGGGTAGAGTGACGATGCGGCTGGCTGCTTTTGGGTCGACGTTCAAATCGTGGAAGTCCGAAGTTGGCCCAGCTCATCCCACAGCGAGGCGCTGGAGGCGATCCCCCGATGAAAGTCGGCAAGCAGGAACTTTTCGTTGGGGCTGTGCGGATTATCATCATCCTGCCCCCAACCTAACAGGAGGGTGCCGATGCCCAGCTTTTGGGCGAACGTATTGACTACCGGAATGGAACCGCCGGAGCGAATGAAGACCGGCGACCGCCCGAAGCCACGGGCGATCGCCTTGCCAGCAGCCGCCATGTAGGGACTGTCCAGAGGGACGATCGACCCGGGCGCACTGTGCATGTCAACCAGTTCCAGTTCGATTCCCGGCGGGCAAATTTCTCTCAGCCAAGCCTCGAGCCGCTGGGCGATTTTTTTCGGGTCCTGATTGGGCACGAGGCGAAAACTAAACTTGGCTCCCGCCCGGGCCGGGAGGACGGTCTTGGCTCCTTCTCCCTGGTATCCGCTCCAGAGCCCGTTGATGTCGAATGTCGGCCGAGCCCAACGTCGCTCGAGGGTTGAATAACCTTCCTCGCCCGTCAGCGCCTGGACGCCCAGCCCTGCCATGAAGGCTGCATCGTCAAATTTCAGGTCGGAAAACTGTTGACGTTCGGCGGGAGTCAACGGGAGGACATCATCGTAAAATCCGGGGACCTGAATGCGGCCGGCGGAATCCCTGAAGGCGGAAAGCATCTGGCACAAGGCATTGGCTGGATTGGTCACAGCGCCTCCAAAAGCTCCGCTGTGCAAATCCTGCCGTGGTCCGGTCAGTCGCAGCTCGTAATAACAGATCCCGCGAAGGCCATACGTCACTGCCGGCTGGCCGGGGCCGTACTGGGAGCTGTCGCTGATCACGACGATGTCAGCGGCAATCAGGTCGAGCGCCGCCTGGCCCAGCGCCGAGTCGTATTTCCCGGCGAGGAACTCATTCAGCCCGAGACTGCCGCACTCCTCCTCACCCTCGATCAGGAATTTGAGCTGGACGGGGAGTTGGCCCTTCGTTTTCAGCCAAGCTTCCGCGCCGAACAGGTGAGTCAGCATCTGCCCCTTGTCGTCGGTCGCACCGCGGGCGAACAACTTCCCCTCGCGCACCGTCGGCTCGAAGGGGGGTGTGATCCATTCGTTCAGCGGGTCGGGAGGTTGGACATCGTAGTGTCCGTAAACGAGAACTGTCGGGGCGCCGGAGACCGGAGGCGATTCAGCGTAAACGATCGGGTGTCCAGCAGTCGGTATGATCCGCGTGTTTAACTTCAATCCGCAGAAACGGTCGGCCAACCAATTCGCTGCCCGCTCGACTTCCGGGCGAAACGCGGGGTCCGTACTCACACTGGCCATCCTCAACCAATCGCACAAGTCCGATTCAAAGCGGGCTTTCTGGCCGTTGAGGTATTCAGCTATCGGAGACATGGGGAGCGACCCTGCAGGTGACAAAAAAGGGGAATTTCGCAACCACATTTTAACGGGTAATCGCCAAATGATCAGGCGAGCAGCAGTCGCGGGGGAAAAAACGCTTTTCCACCCGGCCCATAGAGTTAAGATGGAATGTTGAAGTCGCCACCGGAGCCGGTATAAAGGTGCCAGGAAAGGGTCAGTGAGTCCCCGTGCGGTGCTGGGCCGGTCGAGGATTTGCTTTTTTGAGACAGGTTTGAGTCATGTCAGAAGAACAACAAGGAAAGCTCGCTTCCGACGTCGCGGTTCAAACCAAGGTACGTCCGCGACGAAAGCAGAAACCGAAGCGCCAACCCCGGTACCACGTGATCCTCTGGGACGACAACGACCACTCCTACGAGTACGTCATCCTGATGATGCAGCAATTGTTCGGGCACTCCCTGGAGAAGGGCTTCCAGATTGCCAAAGAGGTCGACTCGTCCGGCAAGGCGATTTGCCTGACAACGACCAAGGAACATGCTGAACTGAAGCGCGAACAGATTCACGCCTTTGGCAAAGACAGCCTGATCGCCCGCTGCAAGGGCTCAATGTCAGCTTCGATCGAGCCGGAAGCGAGTTAGCTGGCCGGAGGATCGCTAGTGGGCTGGAGGATCGCCAGCGGGCCTGAGGATAGACAGGCCCGGATTCAAGTTGCGGGATGGCTCTGGGCGACTTGCTGACCGAGGCCACTGGCTGGGGCCGTGTCGGGTTTTTCCCGGCGTTTCTTCAGCCAGGCTCCCAGCCGAGCCAAGTCCTCGAAGTCTCGCCCGGTGAGGAAGCAGGGAAAGACGCCGACCATTGAGAGCGTGAAGAAAGTCACATTCGGAATCATCAGAGCGATGCCGACGTGCAGGCAGGCGATCGGCAGCAGAACCCAGCGGCGAAACTTCTCAAACCAAACGAGAGCTGGAAACGCGGCCTCGACCACCACTGTTCCAAAGGTGATCAACTTGCGGAACAGGCCTCCGAAGGCGAGCGTGATCCAAGGGAGCCCACTCGGCCCCCACATGTCGCTGGCCACGGTCCAGTGAAACGCATCGCCCGTGACCCAGCCGGGGTCTTGAGCGAATTTATAGGGCAGGCTGATGGCATAAATCAGGGCAATGTTGATCTGCATCATCCTGACGGGCCAAGCGAAGACCGTGGTGCGGGCGGGTTGACCTTTGCGGGTCCGCAACCAGGCGTCCATTGACCACGTCGCTCCGAGGTCGATCAGCAGGCTGTACAGCAGGACCATTCGCCAGACGAGCTCTTCGCCGTTGACGATGTAGGGATTGCGGTGGACTTGGGAATCGATCAGCACCAGCAATCCAAGAGTCGCCCACCGCGTCTTGAGGCCGACGAGAAACAGGGTTGCGAGGGCAATGCTCACCGGCCAGAAGGCCTCAATCGGCAGGATCCCCTCGGTCCAGTAGAACAAGCCCAGCCAGGAGTTGACCCGCGGATTGACCAAGCCGGTCGAATTCAGGGAAATCATCCCATCGGCCGCGTAGAATCGGCTCCAGTTCGGGTAGAGGCTGAGCAGCATGGCCAGCATCAACAGCCCCGTCGCGATTCGAAACAGGGCCAAGGGGCGGGCATCGAGTCGTGTGAACCAGAACGGATTCCAATGGCGAGCCAGATAAGAGTACATCCGAAACGTCCTTGAGCAGAGCTAGTTGAGCGGAACGATTGGTGAAAACCGGGAGTGATTCAGTTCCTGACCGAGACGGCCTGATTCCAGTCTGCCGGAAGCAGCGGCTTGGGTTCTGGGCCGAGTACCTTGGAGACGACAGCCGAGAGGTCGAAGTTGCTGACCGTATCGGTCTGGACCCAGTCCTCGAGCAACTGTTGCTGCTTGACTGCCACGAGAGGCGGGAGGATGTACTGGTACTTGAGGTCGTAGCGGATCCGCTTCAGCCGTTGCCCGTTGAACTCGGGGAACTGATGGGCGAGATAGTGAGCGTACGTTTCCCGGGCGAGGGGATCGTTGTAGATGTTCAGATGGAACTTGGCTTCTTTGAAGTCGACAATCGCGCGTTGCCAGTAAGTACGCTCACTCTGGCGGGGCAGGGGCAGAAGCCGATCGACTTGCTGGTCTCCCTCTCCGTACGTGGCAATGATCTGATAGTGCCAGTTAAAGCGGCTCTGTAAGCCGTACATCTGCCACTTGTTGTCGAATCCCGCGAGATGGGCTCCCCACTTCCAGACCCATTCGCCCCAGCGAATCCGATGGGCCATTTGCGGTGAGCAGTTTTGCTCCAGCCCGGCGATGACGCTGCGGGGTACTTCGTCTGGCAGGTTGCACCAGCCGATCGTCATCAGGATCAGGCAGGTGGCCAGATTCAGAAGTGTTCTTTGCCAGCGGGGTGGGAACAGCCGGTCGGCCGGTTCCTCGATGGCTGGGGAGTTGGGAATTGACACAGGTTCGCTCATGGACAGCCTCTCTTCGACCGGCCAACGATGTGGCAGCGGTGCGAATCCCGATTGTTGATGGATGTGCTTCGATCGTGAATGCCGACCAATGGCGTTCACCTGCTCGCTTCGGCATCCTCCTTCGCCGGGTCGAGGCGAAGAGTTGCGAGCCTCATCAGCGGTCGGCGAATGAGACTCGCAAGTTGTTCCGGCCAGCTCCATAGCCTAGTCCCTTGCTCCTTGCGGCCGCGGGGTCGGCCGCCTCATTGGCTCGCCCCCGGATTCCGCCAACCCTGGTGAGGGGCGGGCGGTATCCGAGGGCGTGCCTTACTTCCCCCGTTCCCGACCTGCGGGCCTACAGCCTAATGGGCGGAGGCGGCGGAGGTGGGGGCGGTGCCGGCGGCTTGGGAGGCGCCGGGGGCGGGGGTGGTGGTGGAGGTGGAGGTGGGGGAGCCGGTGGCTTGGGAGGCGCCGGGGGCGGGGGTGGTGCCGGCGGCTTGGGAGGCGCCGGGGGCGGGGGAGGTGGAGGTGGGGGAGCCGGCGGCTTGGGTGGCGCCGGGGGCGGGGGTGGTGCGGGTGGTGGAGGTGGTGGAGCCGGCGGTTTGGGTGGCGGTGGCGGCGGCGGTGGAGGCGGCGGCGGGGGAGGTGGAGGTGGGGGCGGAGCCGCTTTGACCTGCAGCGAGGGGACCCGCTCGGTCAGCAACGTCGTCTCGCTGATGATCTGGACATCGCGGCTGAAGAAAGACCAGCCCCAGCGGTTAGCCGACGCGGGAATCGTGACCCGGACCGTGATTCGACCCGTCGTCTCGAGGATCGGATTCGGCGTGACCACGACAGTGGCACCGCGGATATTCATCGCGTTCAGCAAGTTTGTCGCTAACTGGTTCGCTTCGGTCACATTGGCGCCCGGGACAATCACCCGGCGGGCCGACTCGTAGGAAACATTTTCCGCAAGCTGACGCAGCGTGCTGACGCGATAAAACTCGATGCCGCCAAAGATGATCAGGAAGAAGACGGGAGCGACCAGCGCAAACTCGACGGCGCTGACGCCGCGTCGGTTTGAGCTCAGCCTCTTCCGCAACCTTCCGGATCGCGGCTGTCTGGGGCGTGGTGAAAATGGACTCATGCAACTCGGCTCTGGAAAGTGGGGACTGGATGACCTAAGGAGGGCCTGGATTATTCAGTGATGATGGTCGGAATCGACCGGGCGATCGTCTCAAAAGCACTCTGCAAGGCAGCGCCTGTGGGAGCGTGAAAATGCATTCCGTTACCAGCGGCAGCAATACTTTTCATCGTGGCTTGGTCGGCTTCGGCCGAGAAGGTCACCGTGTAGATGATGACGCCTTGACCACCGAGGGTAGTGGCCGATGGAACAGGGTTCACACCGGCAGTTCGAATTCCATCGGTCATCAAGACCATGATTTTGGAAGCAAATGCTCGGCCGGAGTTCAAGATGGTTGTGCCCTTGGCGATCCCATCTGAAATGTTCGTGGCGCCGACCGGGTAGTTTTTGGTGTACTTGTCGATCCCTGCGCGGATGGTCGAGTAAGTGGGACTGACCGAACGGTCCATCGTCGCCGTATCACCGTACGTCACCAAACCGACGCTCTCGGCTACGAATGATTGATCGAGATAATTCAAAAAGGCATCCGACGCATTGACCAGGTCCAGCCATCGGGATTTGGGCGGAGCAGCCATGCCGAAAACCCAGCCCGGAGGAGCCGCCTTAGGATAGGCAATCGCAACTGCCTTTTCATCGGCCGCGTAAGCCATGCTGCCGGACCGGTCCAGCACCAGCACGATGTCAACCTCGACTTGTGTCGAGACAGCCGTCCGGTTGTACGCGAAGTTTTGCATTCCATCGATGCCGCTAAACAGATGCTGGAAGTTGTCTTGATTGACACTTACCCGCATGGCGTTCGGTTTGATCGCCGGGTTTTTTGGATCGGTTGGAGTGAAGCTGAATCGGGTTGAGGTAAATGCCCGGGTTGAGGAACCGAGCACAAAACTTGAGTCCGGCAAGGGCAGGGTCTGGGTCCCGATCGGATTGCGAGTGGCGACGTTCCGGGCGGCGGTTCTGGCTGCATCCAGACTTCCCGTCAAGGTAAAGGTGCGACCGGCAGCCCGAACCGAGGCATCCGCAGCGACCTGCGCCTGGGTTCGCACCAACTCCATGTGGGCGAAGTTAATCGAGAAGGCTGCCAATACGATCAGCACTGGCAAGAGCAGACAAACGAGGGGCACAATCGCACCACGACGCGGTCGGTGGCTGGTGCGGGTCGGGCGTGGTCCGGTGGGAAAGCGGAGCATGGGTCAAAACTCCTTCATCATGGTGCAGGTACCGACAAGCGTACGGCCTGTAAAAAACCGTGGCGTTACAATTGAATTTCCGGTGGCGGGAATGCTGACTCTCACCTCGATGAGCGTCTGAACCGGAGCAGTGGTGAACGTGGCGGGAGTAATGGTGATGGTGGCACCTTGCACCCGGCGATTCGTCAGAATCGTGTTGATGGCCGCATCGACCTGGGGCCGAGTGATTCTCGGAATCAGGGCGACGCGACACCCTTCATAGGCGGCGATGTAAAGCGTCTGCTGACGATAGATCATCGAGCAGGTTTCTAGCGTCCCCAACAGGAAGACCATCAGCACTGGCAACACCAGTGCGAGTTCCACCACTGCGGTCGCGGCGCGATTGGATCCCTGTCGATTGCCCAGCCAACGGCGTCGATTTGCCAACCGCGAGCGGCGGGGTTGCTGAGGGTTGGAGTCGAAGTCAGTCATTTTTTGGCTCAAAACCGAAAACAGTTCGGCAACCGGAAACACTCCCGGTCTGGCATGGTGAGTTTCAAACCCTACCTTTCAAATCAGCCAGATGCTTGAGGAAATCTTTAAGGTTTCGTCCCAATTACCCCCTCTGCGAAAGGTTTGCCGGTGGCGCGGATTGCAACGCTTGGGGAGCGGCAAGCGGAATCCAACCTGCTCTTTTCATCCGCTGACAAACGAAATGGTGCCGTTCTTTTCGGAAAAACCGGCACCGTGATGGCCGAGCCGGCCACCAACATGGCCGACCGGCCGGCCGATTGATAAAATGCCGGCGTCTGAATTCAACCCAAAACTCCTCGAGGGATGAAAGTCGCCATGAAGTTGAGCTTGATAATGCTGCTGGGATCTTTGCTGTTTGCTGGGCCGCTGAGTGGTGGCGATGACTGGACCCAATGGCGGGGGAAGGACCGCGCGGACATTTCCACGGAAACAGGACTGCTTCAGGAATGGCCCGAAGGTGGCCCCAAAGTTCTCTGGACAAACAAGGAAGGCGGACT
>Ga0315900_10006489_pt1 | contig 15675 bp, 16 predicted proteins | sample LakEriMetagenome_FD_203521 | JGI IMG/M metagenome (GOLD analysis project Ga0315900, IMG submission 203521) | Freshwater fungal communities from buoy surface, Lake Erie, Ohio, United States - Buoy 12 MA114 | ecosystem: Environmental > Aquatic > Freshwater > Lake > Lake biofilm | place: USA: Lake...
CCGCCCTTGACCTTGAGCTCCCGCTTCTGGGCCTCGCTCAGCTCGGACACCGCCAGCCCCAGGGTCTGGGCCGCCTGCGAACTGCGGGCACGCGCATCGTCGGACGGCGCCGAGGCCGCCGCACGGCGCGGCCGGTCGGGTTCGACCTCGGCCACCTGCACCACCAGCTCCCGCTGCGCCCCCCGGCGGAACACGGTCAGCGTCGCGCGCGAGCCGGGCCGGGTGTTGCCCACCAGGCGGGGCAGGTCGTTGGCCCGCTCGATCACCCGGCCGTCGATGCGCAGGATGATGTCGCCCGCCTCCACGCCCGCCCGTTCGGCCGGCGAGCCCGACTCGACGCTGCGCACCAGCGCGCCCTGGGGCCGCGGCAGCCCCAGCGACTCGGCCACATCCTTGGTCACCTGGTCGATCGACACGCCGATGCGGCCCCGGCTCACGCGCCCGGTGGGCCCGCGCAGCTGATCGGCCACCCGAATCGCCTCGTCGATCGGAATCGCGAATGAAATCCCCATGAAGCCGCCCGAGCGGGAGTAGATCTGGCTGTTGATGCCCACCACCTCGCCACGCAGGTTGATCAGCGGCCCGCCCGAGTTGCCCGGGTTGATCGCCACATCGGTCTGGATGAAGGTGAGGTAGTCCCCGGTGTCCCGCTGCTTGGCGCTCACGATGCCGGCCGTCACGGTGTTGTCCAGGCCGAAGGGGGAGCCGATGGCCATCACCCATTCGCCCACCTTGAGCTTGCCCACGTCGCCGATGCGCACCATGGGCAGGCCGCTGGCCTCGATCTTGATCACCGCCACATCGGTGCGCCGGTCGGGCGTGCCCACCACCCGGGCTCTGAACTCGCGCTTGTCCGAGAGCGTGACCATCACCTCCTCGGCGCCCTCCACCACGTGGGCATTGGTCAGGATGAAGCCATCGCCGGAAATGATGAAACCCGAACCGACCCCCCGGGGCTGCGCCTCCTCATTCGGGCGGGGCGCCTGCCGGGGCTGGCCCGGCAGCGGCTGCCCGAAAAAGCGGCGGAAGAACTCCTGCATTTCGTCTTCATTCGGCCCGACCGAGCGGGCCCGCTCCATCGTGCGGATGTTCACCACCGCGGGTGACACCTGCTCGGCCAGCTCCGTGAAATCGGGCACGCCCCGCTGCGGGGCCGACTGGGCAACGGCCACCGGCACTGGCGCGAGAAAGCCGATCGCACCGGCCGCCAGCGCGAACGCGCCGGCCAGGTGACGCAGGCGATGGGAAGGGGGCGAAAGCCGGAACTGCTGCATGAAATGTCCTCCGAGAATGAAGCGGATTCTTGCACCGCGGCAGATGGGGGCTGCACCCGCAGGCTCAAGAGCCCGCAGGCGGACCGGGGACTCCGCATGGGCCGGGCCAGTCGCTGGCTCAGGGGCCTTCAGCGGCGGGGCTGGCATGGGCTGCGTGCATGCGACGCTCGAACGCATACAGGCCCCGGCGCAGCGCCCACCATCGGGCGGGATCGTCCTCGGGCGTCAACCACAGCCATGCGCAGGCGCGCCGGCCCGCTTGCCCGGCCTCGACCGGCTCGAGCCGCACCACAAGCAGCTGCTGAAGGTCGATCATCACCGCCGGCCGGACCGGCACCTCGCCGCACTCACTGCCGTCGGCCCACCAGGTCCAGCCGGTCGACTCACCCTCGGCCGCGGCCTCGCGGGCGCGATCCCGACCGCGGCCTTCCCAGCGCAGCACGCCAGTGGGCGCGCGCGCGGCATGCCGCCAGGCCACCACCGCCGCCACGATCCAGGTCAGGGCCAGCATGAAGGCCTGCGCCAGCGCCGCCGATGACCAGGGCCGGGGCATGGCGATCGCCCACGCCACCAGAGCGAGGCCGCTGGCGGCCACCGGCACCGCCGCGGCGGCGCGGCCCCAAAGAGAACGCCCCACCGGCAGGATCACCGAAGGGGCGTTGCGCATGGACGCTCGGGCGCCGAGGGAGGGGACGATACCTGGGCGGACGGAATGTGGCGAAGCCGGCCGGCCCGCCTCAGGCCCGTTTGAACACCAAGGTGCCGTTGGTGCCGCCGAAGCCGAAATTATTCTTCACTGCCACGTCGATCTTCAGGTCACGGGCAGTGTGGGCGCAGTAATCCAGGTCGCACTCGGGATCCTGGTTGAAGATGTTGATCGTGGGCGGGCTCTTTTGAGAGTACAGGGCCATCACGGTGAACACCGACTCGATGCCGCCGGCCCCACCAAGCAGGTGGCCGGTCATGGATTTGGTCGAGTTGACCACCACCCGCTTCGCATGGTCGCCCAGCGCCAGCTTGATGGCCTGGGTCTCGTTCACATCGCCCAGTGGGGTCGAGGTGCCATGGGCGTTGATGTACTGCACCTGGTCGGCATTGACGCCGGCATTGCGCAGCGCCGCCACCATCGCCCGGCGGGGGCCGTCGGTGTCCGGGGCGGTCATGTGGTGGGCGTCGGCGCTCATGCCAAAACCCGCCAATTCCGCGTAAATCCTGGCGCCGCGCGCCTTGGCATGCTCGTACTCCTCGAGTACGAGCACACCGGCGCCTTCGCCAAGCACGAAGCCGTCGCGGTCCTTGTCCCAGGGCCGAGACGCGGTTTTCGGGTCGTCGTTGCGGGTTGACAGCGCACGCAGCGCCGCGAAGCCGCCAACGCCCAGGGGCGAGACGGTGGACTCAGCGCCGCCGGCCACCATCACGTCGGCATCGCCATATTCGATCAGGCGGGCCGCCAGGCCGATCGCGTGCAGGCCGGTGGTGCAGGCGGTGACCACCGCCAGGTTCGGGCCCCGGAAGCGGTACATCATGGAGACATGGCCCGAGATCATGTTGATGATCGAGGCTGGCACGAAGAACGGCGAGATGCGCCGCGGCCCGCGGGCCGTCAGCTCGGCATGGGTCGCCTCGATCAGCGGCAGCCCGCCGATGCCCGAGCCGATGTTGCAGCCGATGCGCTCGGCCTGCTCCGGGGACAGCGCGTCGCCCGTGGGCAGCCCGCTGTCCGCCACCGCCTGGGCCGCCGCAGCAATGCCCAGGTGGATGAACCGGTCCATGTGACGGGCTTCCTTTTCAGGGACGTAATCCCCGATGTTGAAACCTTTGACCTCGCCGGCAAAGCGGCAGGCCATGGCCGACGCGTCGAACTGGGTGACGGTGTCGATGCCGGACTGGCCGGCGAGCAAGTTGGCCCAGGACTGCGCCACCGAGTTGCCCACAGGGCTGACGCAGCCCAGGCCGGTGACGACGACGCGACGACGGCTCATCGAACTCAGTCCTTCTTGTGGGACAGCGCGTAGTCGATGGCGTTTTGGACGGTGGTGATCTTTTCGGCGTCTTCGTCCGGGATCTCGATGCCAAATTCGTCTTCCAGCGCCATCACGAGTTCCACCGTGTCGAGGGAGTCGGCGCCCAGGTCAGCCACGAAGGCCTTCTCGTTGGTCACGGCGGACTCTTCCACGCCGAGCTGCTCGGCGATGATTTTTTTGACACGTGCTTCGATATCGCTCATGGTTCCCTCAAAGGGTTGTAAAAGAATCAGAGATTTTAACGGCCGTCAGGCCATGAACATTCCGCCGTTGACGTGCAGCTCCTGGCCGGTCACATAACCGGCCTGGGGCGAGGCCAGGTACGCCACGGCGTGGGCGATGTCCTCCGGACGCCCCAGGGCACCCAGCGGAATCTGCGCAAGCAATGCTTTTTGCTGATCTTCCGGCAAAACAGCGGTCATATCGGTGGCGATGAAGCCCGGCGCGACGCAGTTGACGGTAATGCCCCGGCTCCCGAGTTCGCGGGCCAGCGCGCGGGTCATGCCCGCGACCCCCGCCTTGGCGGCCGCATAGTTGGCCTGCCCCGGATTGCCCGACGCGCCCACGACGGAGGTGATATTGATGATTCGCCCGTAGCGCTGCTTCATCATGGGTCGCATGACCGCCCGGCACATCCGGAACACCGCCTTGAGGTTGGTATCGAGCACCGCATCCCAATCCTCGTCCTTCAGCCGCATGGCAAGCATGTCGCGGGTGATGCCAGCGTTGTTCACGAGGACCTGCAGCCCCCCGGGGGCCTTGAGGATCGACTCGACCACCGCTTCGGCGGCGGCTGCATCGTTCACATCGAGCTTGACGCCCCGGCAGTCCGGGAAGGCCGCCAGGGCGGCGGTGATGCGGGCGGCGCCGTCATCCGTCGTGGCGGTGCCCACCACCCGCACGCCCCGCGCGGCGAGCTCGGCGGCGATCGCCGCACCAATGCCCCGGGAGGCCCCGGTGACCAGGGCCACCTGGCCCGCCAGAGTAGGGGTATTGCTCATGCCAGCAGGCCTTTCACGTCGGTGAGGGTGGCGGGGTCGTAGAGGGCGGCGCCGGTCAGATGGGCGTCAATGCGCTTGCAAAGGCCGGCGAGCACCTTCCCCGGACCGCATTCCACCAGAGTGTCGATGCCTCGGGCCTGGATGGCGCGCACACATTCGACCCAGCGCACCGGCCCGTAGGCCTGTCGCACCAGGGCATCGCGGATGCGATCGGGATCGGACTCGACCGCCACGTCGATGTTGTTCACGACGGGGATGCGCGGCGCCGCGATGGCCACGCCGGCAAGCCGCTCACGCAGGCGGTCAGCCGCCGGCTTCATCAGGCTCGAATGAAACGGGGCCGACACCGGCAGCGGCAACGCGCGCTTGGCGCCCATCGACTTGAGCAGCTCGCAGGCCTTGTCGACCGCAGCCTTGCTGCCGGCAATGACGGTCTGGGCGGTGTCATTGAAATTGACCGCCTCGACCACCTCGCCACTGCCGTCCGGGAAACTGGCACGGGCCTGGGCGCAGCCCGCCACCACCTGGGCCGATTCCAGCCCCAGGATCGCCGCCATCGCGCCGGCACCCACCGGCACCGCCTCCTGCATGGCCTGGGCCCGAAAGCGCACCAGCGGCGCGGCCTGCGCCAGCGTCAGGGCACCCGCCGCCACCAGGGCCGAATACTCGCCCAGCGAATGGCCGGCCACCACCGCCGGCACTGCACCGCCCTCGGCCTGCCAGGCACGCCAGGCGGCCACACCAGCCACCAGCATGACCGGCTGGGTGTTGGTGGTCAGGGCCAGGGCCTCCTTCGGGCCCTCGTGGATCAGGCGGCCGACGTCTTCGCCCAGGGCCTCGGAGGCCTCGGCGAGCGTGTCGCGCACGGCGGGATGGTCGCCCCAGGCGTCAAGCATGCCCACGGCCTGGGAGCCCTGGCCGGGAAAGACGAATGCGAAGGGTTTCATGGGTGGAAGCGTCGGTGAGTGATCGAAGAAAAGATGCGAGGGGCTGCGCAAGCGGGCCGACGGTGGTGTCGCGCGGACCCGTCTGGCGCCGGACCGCTAGAAGTCCAGCAGGACCGCGCCCCAGGTGAAGCCCCCGCCCACGCCCTCGAGCATGACGGTGTCACCAGCCCGCACCTGGCCGCTGCGCACAACGGTGTCCAGGGCCAGCGGAATGGACGCCGCCGAGGTGTTGCCATGCTGGTCGACGGTGACCACCAGCTTGTCCAGGGGCAGCTTCAATTTTTTCGCGGTGCCCTGCATGATGCGGATATTGGCCTGGTGCGGGATGAGCCAGTCGATGTCGGCCTCGGTACGGCCGGCACGTGCCAGGGTGGCGCGCGCGGCCTGTTCGAGCACACCGACCGCCAGCTTGAACACCGCCTGGCCGTCCATGCGCAGCAGCGGCTGGCCCAGCACCTGGCCACCGCTGACGGTGCCGGGCACGCACAGGATGTCGACATGCCGGCCATCGGCATGCAGGTCGGTGGCCAGGATGCCCGGCGTCTCGGACGCCTCGAGCACCACCGCCCCCGCCCCGTCTCCGAACAGCACACAGGTGGTCCGGTCGTTGAAGTCGAGGATGCGGGAGAACACCTCGGCCCCCACCACCAGCGCCTTGCGGGCGGTGCCGGCCTTGATCATGGCGTCGGCCACGGTGAGGGCATAGACGAAGCCGCTGCACACCGCCTGCACGTCGAACGCGGGGCAGCCCGCCAGCGCGCCCTCGGCGCCGAGCATGCGCGCCAGCTTGGCCTGCAGGATGGCCGCCGACGAGGGAAAGACCATGTCAGGGGTGGAGGTGGCCACGATGATCAGGTCGATCTCGGCCAGCGAGAGGCCGGCCGCCTCGATCGCATGCCGCGCCGCCTGCGCCCCGAGGTCGCTGGTGGACATGTCGGGCGAGGCGAAGTGGCGTGCACGGATGCCGGTGCGCTCGACGATCCATTCGTCGGACGTCTCCAGCCCGCGCGCCGCCAGTTCTGCGGCGAGGTCGGCGTTGGTCACGCGGCGCGGAGGCAGGTAACTGCCGGTGCCGGTGATGCGGGAATAGATCGTCATGGTTCTCCGTCAGGGCGCAGCGCCAACCGGATCGGCCGCCTGGGCGGCGTCGCCGGACGCGCCGGCACCAGCTGCCAGCAGCGGGCGGGCATGCGCGATACGCGCCTGCACACGATGCAGCAATTCGTTGCGGGCCGCATCATACGCGCGGTTCAACGCCTGGCTGAAGGCGAAATCATCGGCAGAGCCGTGACTCTTGAACACCAGGCCCCGCAGCCCCAGGAGCGCGGCCCCGTTGTAGCGACGGTAATCGACCCGGCGCTTGAAGGCCGACAGCACGGGGTAAGCCAGGACTGCGGCCAGGCGCGTCCACACGCTGCGTGAGAACTCTTCCTTGAGGAACGCACCCACCATGCTGGCCAGCCCCTCGCTGGTCTTGAGCGCGACGTTGCCGACGAAGCCGTCGCACACCACGATGTCGGTGGTGCCCTTGAAGATGTCGTTGCCTTCGACGTTGCCGTGGAAGTTGAGGTCACCGTTGGCCGCTGCGGCGCGCAGCAGTTCGCCTGCCCGCTTGATGACCTCGCTGCCCTTGATCACTTCCTCGCCGATATTCAGAAGTCCGACGGTGGGCGATTCGACATTCTTGAGCGCCGAGACCAGGGCCGAACCGAGCACGGCGAACTGCAGGAGATGCTGCTCGGTGCAGTCGACATTGGCGCCCAGGTCGAGCACGGTGGTGGCGCCGCCCTGGGCATTGGGCATCGGATAGGCGATGGCGGGTCGGTCGATGCCGTCTTCGGTCTTGAGCAGGTAACGGGCCAGGGCCATGAGCGCGCCGGTGTTGCCGGCCGAGACGGCGGCCTGGGCCGCCCCCTCCTTCACCTGCTGCAGCGCCACGCGCATGGAAGAATCTTTTTTGCGGCGCAGGGCGGTCTCGACCGGGTCGTCCATGGCGACGACTTCAGAGGCCGCGATGACCCGCGCGCGCGGGTGCGAAAAACCCTGCAGGGCCTCCGGCAGGCCAACGAGCAGCAACTGCGCGTCGGGATGCTGGTCAAGGAACTGGCGGCAGGCCGGCAGCGTGACTCGGGGACCGTGGTCGCCCCCCATGCAATCGACAGCCAGGATGGTCATGGGCGCAACTTTAGTGGGTTTGGCTGGACGGGGCTGCGCGGGCCCGGCGCGCCTGCCGCGCGCGAGGGGCGGACAGGAAAGACGAAGGCCCGATCCACCTTCGCGGCATCGGGCCCAACATGATCATGCAATGCCACGGCACGGGGCGCCTGGCGTCGGCCAAGGCGACGCACCAGACGGCGGCACACGGCCGGGATCAGGCGTCGTTCTTGGTCTTGAGGACCTTGCGACCGCGATAAAAGCCGTTGGGGCTGATGTGGTGGCGCAGGTGGACCTCACCGGTGGTGGGCTCGACGGCGATGCCGGGCACGTTCAGCGCGTTGTGCGAACGGTGCATGCCGCGCTTGGACGGCGACTTCTTGTTTTGCTGGACGGCCATGACGGACTCCTGGGGGCAACGGGCTGCCACTGGGGCAACCCGGCAAGGGTTGATAGGGAACGCTGGCGGCAACGGCAGCCAGGCACCACGGGCGTTGGCGGGCGCATGGCCCGCGCAGGCCCAAGCGGCGGGAAACCACGCATTATAGCCGAACCGGGTTTGCCTGCCGTTCGGACGCCGGACCGGGGCCATCAGGGCCGCCGGCTGCGCCTGGACCCCGCTTCAGCCCTGGCTCGCCTCATTCGGCGCCAGACACGCCTCCCCCGGCCTTGAGCTGCTGGAGTACGGCAAAAGGATTCGGCCGCGTCGCCTGCCCGTCGGCATCGGCGCCCGGATCGGCCATCGCCGCCGGCAACGGCTGCGGGCAGGCGTCGTGGCGCGGCACCAGGGGCAAGGCCAGCAGGATTTCGTCTTCCACCAGGGCCGGCAGGTCGAAGTCGCGCGAGAGGGCCAGCAGGTCTTCCTCGGCCGCATCGTCCTCGGCCTCGGCGGTGGCCTCATCGTCCACGAACCGGAAGGATCGGTCCACCGCCACCGTCACATCCACAGGGGCCAGGCAGCGCTGGCAGGTCAGGGACAGGACGGCCTGCGCCTGCAGGTGCAGCCAGGCCTGGGGGCGCACCTGGTGCGGGTTGCGGTGTTCGCCCCGGGCCGACCAGTGCAGGTCACGCTCGGCGCCGCGGCCCTGCGCCTCGGCCAGCAGCCGGCCGAATACCGCCAGCGGCGTGCGGGCCGACAGGGCCCCGCCCGCCTCGGCAAAGGCGCGGACATCGAGGCGTTGCGCCGTGAACTCCTTGGGCATCCGGCCAGTGTAAGAGAATCACCGGATGCCAGAGACCCCCGGCCTTGCCCCGTCGGATGCCCTATCCACCCTGACCTCGGATTGCGCCCCGCGCGCGGCCGCCGGCCGCGCCGTGGTGCTCGGCTCCACCTCCCGCTATCGGCGCGAACTGCTGGCGCGGCTGGCCCTGCCGTTCGAGGTCGAGGCGCCCGAGGTGGACGAAACGCCGCAACCCGCCGAGCGGCCGGAGGCCCTGGCGCGGCGCCTGGCGCTGGCCAAGGCGCGCGCGGTGGCGGCGCGCCATCCGGCGGCGGCGGTGATCGGCTCCGACCAGGTGGCCGACCTGGATGGCGAGCCCCTGGGCAAGCCCGGGACGCATGCGCGGGCCGTGGAGCAATTGCGGCGGATGCAGGGGCGCACGGTGGTGTTCCAGACGGCGCTGGCGGTGGTCTGCCAGGCCACTGGCTTCGAGCAGGTCGACCTGGCGCCCGTGCGGGTGCGTTTTCGAACCCTGTCCGATCTGGAAATTGAGGCCTACCTGCGCGCCGAACAGCCCTACGACTGCGCCGGCAGCGCCAAGAGCGAGGGCCTGGGCATCGCCCTGCTCGAGTCCATCGACAGCGACGATCCGACCGCCCTGGTGGGCCTGCCCCTGATTCGCACCTGCCGGCTGCTGCGGGCCGCCGGCGTCCGGCTGATCGCATGACCGCGCCAACCCGCGCGGCCTCGCCCTCGCCTGCCCCCGCTTCGCAGCGGGCGCAGGTGCCGGCCGCGGGTCGCCTGCTGCTGGTGCCGGTGCCCCTGGATTTTGGTTGTGCCAGCCAGGCGCCCATCGGCGACGTGCTGCCGCTGGCCACGCTGCGCGCCGCCGCCGGCCTGACGCACTGGGTATGCGAGAACGCCAGGACGCTGCGCGCCGCGCTCAAGCGGGTGGAGGCCGTGGTGCCCCTGACCCTGCCGCTGCAGCAACTGACGATCGTCGAGTTGCCGCGCGAGCTGCACAAAAAAGGGGATGACGGGACGGCCCGGGGGACCGGGTTGGATCTGCGACCGCTGTTGCAGCCCGCGCTGCAAGGCCAGGACATCGGCCTGGCCAGCGAGGCGGGCATGCCGGCCGTGGCCGACCCGGGCGCTTCGGTGGTCCGGGCGGCGCATGACCTGGGGCTGGCGGTGGTGCCGCTGGTGGGGCCCTCCTCACTGCTGCTGGCCCTGGCCGCCAGCGGTCTCAATGGACAGCAGTTCGCCTTTGTGGGCTACCTGCCGCAGGATGCCCAGGCCCGGCTGCAACGCCTGCGAGAGCTGGAAACAATCGCGCTGCGCACCGGGCAGGCCCAGGTGTTCATCGAAACGCCCTATCGGAATGCCGCGATGCTGGACGCGTTGCTGCAGGGGTTGCAGCCGACCACCCGGCTGGTGGTGGCCAGCGGCCTGACCCTGCCGGAAGCCCGGGTGACCAGCCTGCCGGTCAAGGACTGGAAAACGCGCCGGGCCGCAGGCCCGAAGGACGATGCCCGCGACCTCCCGGCGGTGTATGCCATCGGCCGGTGAACGGCCGGGGGTGCCCGGTCAGCGCAGCCCCACCCCGGCGGCCCGCATCGCGCGAATCGCACCCTCGCCCACCGCGGCCCCGAAGCGCTTGGCCAGGCGCTCGGCGACGTTTTCGCGGCGGGTGTAGTCGATGATGTCTTCGGCCTTCACCACCTCGCGGGCGACATAGTCGAGATTGCCCAGTTGGTCGGCCAGCCCCAGCTCGATGGCCTGCTGACCGGTCCAGAACAGACCGCTGAACAGCTGCGGACCGTCCTTGAGCCGGTCGCCCCGACCTTCGCGCACCACCTGGATGAACTGCTGGTGCACCTGATCGAGCATTTGCTGGGCATGGCTTCGCTGCAGCGGGGTTTGCGGGCTGAACGGGTCGAGGAAGCCCTTGTTCTCGCCCGCGGTCATGAGGCGCCGCTCGATGCCGAGCTTGTCCATCAGCCCGGTGAAGCCGAACCCGTCCATCAGCACGCCGATGCTGCCGACGATGCTGGCCTTGTCGACGAAGATGCGGTCGGTGGCGGCGGCGATGTAGTAGGCCGCCGAGGCACAGGACTCCTCAACCACCGCATACACCGGCTTGGCGTGCTTGGCTTTGAGACGACGGATCTCGTCGTTGACGATGCCCGCCTGCACCGGGCTGCCGCCCGGCGAGTCGATCAGGAGCACCACCGCGCGGGCCCCGTCGTCTTCGAAGGCTGCGCGCATGGACGCGACCACCGCCTCGGCGCTGGAGTCGGAGTTGGCAGCGATCTCGCCGCGGATGGTCACGACCGCGGTATGGGGCAGGCTGATGTCAGCGCCACCCACCGCGCCCGAGCGATGAAACAGCACCCAGGCCACCACGCCCGCGAGCAGCAGCCAGGCCAGACGGAAGAAGGTGCGGGCGCGGCGCGCGCGGCGTTGCTCGTCCAGGGACGCAAACAGCAGCCGCTCCAGAGTGTCGCGCTCCCAGGCGCCCGAGGCCGCGGCCGGCGCCCCGGCGCGCGGGCGGTCGGGGCCGGCGGGGTCGGTGCCGGAGGGGTCGGAGGGTGGGGTCGGGTCGGTCATCGCCAGGGTCTTTCTCGTGCCAGCGCGGGGGGTCAGAACAACACCGGCTGCAGGTTCCAATCAGTATGCCAGTGGACCACGCCACCGGCTTCGCTCAGGGCGATCTTGACCAGCCCGCCGTTGCAGGGGCCGCCGGCGCAGTCCCCGGTGTCGGGCGCGTAGGCAGCGCCGTGAGTGGCGCACAGCAGCCAGCGTCCGGTGTCGTCAAAGAACCGATTGGGCTGGTAGTCCATTTCCATCGCGACATGGGTGCAGCGATTGAGGTAGGCATGCGGCAGTCCCTCGAAGCGCACTGCAAAGGCGCGGCAGGTCTGGCCCGCATACACCACGTCGAAGGGCACGGCCTCGCCGCCCTCGACCAGGTCGCTGGCATTGCACAGGGGAATACGCTGGTTGTCCATGGCAGCTCTCGTGAAGGAAGGCCGGCTTCACCCGTGGGCCGCCAGCCAGTCATGCAACTCGCGCACCGAATGCGCCACATGCAAGGGGCCCAGCGCATGGAAGGCCTCGGGTTCATGCGCTCCGTAGCTCACACCCAGGCTCGCGCAGCCGGCATTGCGGGCCATCTGCAGGTCATGGGTGGTGTCGCCAATCATGAGGGTGCGCTCGGGCTCGACGCCGAATTCCTGCATGAGCTCCTGCAGCATGCGCGGATGCGGCTTGCCGGCGGTTTCATCGGCGGTGCGCGAGCCGTCGAACATGCCTTGCAGTTCGACCGTGTGCAGCACCTCGTCCAGGCCCCGGCGCGACTTGCCGGTGGCCACCGCCAGCCAATGCTGGCGGGCCCGCAGGTCCTGCAGCAGCGGCAGGACACCGTCAAAGAGGCTCAGGTCGTTTTGGTGCGCAGCGTAGTGGACGCGGTAGCGGGCACCCAGCTCGGGATAGCGCTCGGGCGGGACATCGGGCGCGGCATGGGCCAGGGCTTCACCCAAGGCCATGCCGATCACATAGGCAGCCGCCTGGTCGGACGGGCGCTGGCCGCCAACATCGACGACCGCACGCTGGATGCAGCGCACGATGATGCCGGTCGAGTCGAACAGCGTGCCGTCCCAGTCAAAGGCAATCAGGTCAAACCGGCGGGGTCGGGTCATGCGGCAAAAGGGTATGGAGCTCGGCAGGCAGCGGGGATTCGAGCGCGATGCGCTCGCCGCTGGCCGGATGGTCGAACTGTAAACGCCAGGCATGCAGGAACATGCGGCGCAGGCCCGGCTTGAGCAGCTGGCGGTTGATGTCGAAGTCGCCGTATTTGTCGTCGCCGGCAATCGGATGGCCCTGGGAGGCCAGGTGGACCCGGATCTGGTGGGTGCGGCCGGTGCGGATGGTCACCTCCAGGAGCGAGGCCTCAAGCCCCTGCAGCGCCAGGCGCCGGGCCACCTTCACGAGCGTGATGGAACGCAGGCCATCAGGGTCGTCCCGCTCCACCACCTTGACGCGGCGCTCGCCGTCGGCCTGCAGATATTTGTGCAGCGGCAGGTCGATGACCTTGCGGTTGCCCGGCCAGCGGCCCAGTGCCAGGGCGAGGTAGGTCTTGCCGGTTTCGCGGTCACGGAACTGGTCCTGCAGGCGGGTCAGGGCCGAGCGCCGCTTGGCCACCAGCAGGATGCCCGAGGTCTCGCGGTCAAGTCGGTGCACCAGTTCAAGGAATCGCGCCTGGGGCCGCGCCTGCCGCAGCTGCTCGATCACCCCGGAACTCACCCCGCTGCCGCCATGCACCGCCACGCCGGCGGGCTTGTCCAGGGCGATGAGGTGGTCGTCTTCGAACAGGATCGGGAATTCGCGGGCGGGAGGCGGCGCGGCCTTTTTCTCAGCGGCCGCCTGGGACAGGCGCACCGGGGGCAGGCGCACCTGGTCACCCGCCTCGACGCGGGTGTCCGCCGCCGCCCGCCCCTTGTTCACCCGCACCTCGCCCGAGCGGATGATGCGGTAGACGTGGGTCTTGGGCACCCCCTTGAGGTGACGAATAAGAAAGTTGTCCAGCCGCTGGCCGGCGGACTCTTCGTCCACCTGCACCGTTCGGGCTGCCGGCGCCCCGTCCGGGGCCCCTATAATGTGTTTCACTAGCGCAGTGCTGTAAGTGGTTGATTTTTCTTGGAAGTTTATTCCACCCACCCTGCAGGACGCGCTGGGAAGGTCGATGCCACCGGTCGACCCCGGGCCGGAAGGCCGCCAGTCGAAGGCTGGCGGCGTCCACTGGGTCGTCGGGCACGGCAAGACTTCGAAGCCATGAAACGGAATACAAGCCTGGCAGACACGCGCTGTCAGGCGGATTGAAGCGAGAACCTGTGTGATGTGGGCCCTGTGGCAGATCGTCTGGCGGATGCTGAGGCATCCGACCGTCGGCATGCCCACGCCCCCGTTCCTCGCTGCCTGCGCGAGCGCGCAAGCAGCCGTCCAGGCGGCCTCCGGCGTCGCCCTGGGCCAGAGGTGGCCGCAAGACGGGCCCCTCCTGCCTCTCGCACCCATCCACGCGCCTTGGATCCGCCCGCAGGGATAGTTCATCCCGGCGCGCGCCTCCACTCCGGCAATTCCATCCCGCTTCGAAGCCTCGCCCCGGCGTCGTGGGCCCCTTGTGGGGCCGACCATGATGTTTGAATTGGAAAAGGTGACGCGATGAAGCGCATGTTGATCAATGCCACCCAGGCCGAAGAGCGCCGGCTGGCGATCGTCGACGGACAAAAGCTCCTCGACTACGAAATCGAAATTGAAGGGCGCGAGCAGCGCAAGGGCAACATCTACAAGGCGGTGGTGACCCGCGTCGAGCCCAGTCTCGAGGCCTGCTTTGTCGATTACGGCGAAGACCGCCACGGCTTCCTGCCGTTCAAGGAAATCTCCAAGCAGTACTTCCAGCAGGGCGTGTCGGTGTCGCAGGCCAGGATCAGCGATGCGATCCGCGAAGGCCAGGAACTGCTGGTGCAGGTCGAAAAGGAAGAACGTGGCAACAAGGGCGCGGCCCTGACCACCTTCATCTCGCTGGCCGGCCGCTATGTGGTGCTGATGCCGAATAACCCGCGCGGTGGCGGCGTGAGCCGTCGCATCGAGGGCGATGACCGCGCCGAACTCAAGGAGGCGATGGACCAGCTGGAGTATCCCAACGGGATGTCCATCATTGCCCGCACCGCCGGCATCGGCCGCAGCGCCCCCGAACTGCAGTGGGACCTGAACTACCTGCTCAAACTCTGGCATGCGATCGATGGCGCAGCCAAGGGCACCAAGGGCGCCTTCCTGATCTACCAGGAGTCCTCGCTGGTGATCCGGGCGATCCGCGACTACTTCAACAGCGACATCGGCGACATCCTGATCGACACCGACGACATCTACGAACAGGCGCAGCAGTTCATGTCGCATGTCATGCCGGAGCATGCCGCGCGGGTCAAGCGCTATCGTGATGACGCGCCGCTGTTCTCCCGCTTCCAGATCGAGCACCAGATCGAGTCGGCCTATGCCCGCGAGGTGAAGCTGCCCTCGGGTGGCGTGATCGTGATCGACCACACCGAGGCTCTGGTGTCGGTGGACGTGAACTCGGCCCGCGCCATCAAGGGCGGCGACATCGAGGAAACCGCCACCCGCACCAACCTGGAGGCCGCCGACGAAGTGGCCCGCCAGATGCGCCTGCGAGACCTGGGCGGCCTGATCGTGATCGACTTCATCGACATGGAGGAGTCGAAAAACCGCCGCGAGGTCGAAAACCGCCTGCGCGATGCGCTGCGCCAGGACCGTGCGCGGGTGCAATTCGGCAGCATCTCCAAGTTCGGCCTGCTCGAGATGAGCCGCCAGCGGCTGCGCCCGGCCCTCTCGGAGGGCGCCTCCATCCCCTGCCCGCGATGCGGCGGGCATGGCCACATCCGCGACACGGAAAGCTCGGCGCTGCAGATCCTGCGGATCATCCAGGAAGAGTCGATGAAGGACAGCACCGCCGCCGTGCATGTGCAGGTGCCGGTGGAAGTCGCGTCGTTCCTGCTCAATGAAAAGCGCACCGAGATCGCGAAGATCGAGCTGAAGCAACGTATCAGCGTGATCATGATTCCGAACAAGTCGCTGGACACGCCGCACTACAAGCTCGAGCGACTCAAGCACGACGATCCGCGCCTGGACAGCATGGCCGCGAGCTACACGATGGCGGCCGAGGTCGAGGACCCGACCACCGTGACCCGCCGCTCGCAGGAGCGCACCAACAAGCAGGAGCCGGTGATCAAGGGCGTGCTGCCCGATGCGCCGGCCCCGGTGGCGCCCCCCAAGCCGGAACCGGCGCCGAAGGCCGCGGCACCCGTGGCGCGCGCACCCGTCGCCGCGCCGGCGCCGGCCGAACAGGGCTTCATGGGCTGGCTCAAGGGCCTGTTCGGCGTGTCCTCCGCGCCGGCGGCCGCGCCAGCGACTGCCAAGGATGAACGCCGCGAGGGTCGGGGCGCCGAGCGCGGTGAGCGCAATGGCGAGCGTGGCGAGCGCAGTGACGGCAGGGGCCGCGGCGGACGTGGCCGGGGACGAGGTGATGGCCGTGGTGAGGGCCG
>Ga0315900_10006490_pt1 | contig 15673 bp, 18 predicted proteins | sample LakEriMetagenome_FD_203521 | JGI IMG/M metagenome (GOLD analysis project Ga0315900, IMG submission 203521) | Freshwater fungal communities from buoy surface, Lake Erie, Ohio, United States - Buoy 12 MA114 | ecosystem: Environmental > Aquatic > Freshwater > Lake > Lake biofilm | place: USA: Lake...
AAGGTGCGGGCGTGAACTGGACCGAGGCAGAATTGGCCCGGCTGCAAGAGCTTGTCGGGCTTGGGTGGGCGCGGCAACGCATCGCCGCCGACCTCGGGCGCACTCTGGACGCCATTAAGGCCCGTATAGCCCAAGGCGGGTTTGACAAGCCCCCGGTTCGCGCGGCGCACTGGTGGACGCCGGAGGAGGAAGCGAAGCTGGAGGAACTGTGGCGGGCGGGACTTTCCGCCGGTGAGATCGGGCGCATCCTGGGCAAAGGTCGCGGCGCTATCGCCGGGGCGTGCGCCAGGCGCGGGCTTAAGCGCGGACCCGAGCGCGCGCGACAGATAAACTCCATTGCTTCGGCCTCGCGTTCCGAGAAGTCCCCCGTCCGCAAGCGCGTGGCGAACTGGTCAATCTCCAAAGTCCCCGCGCCGGTCGACGTGCAATTGTACGTCCCCAAGACACACACCGTCCCGCCGACCGCAAAGCATTGGCTTCAACGTTCGTTCGGTGAGTGCGCTTTTCCTGTAGACGGAGCCGGGACTGATCTGGTTTCGTGCTGCCGCAGAGGCTGGCGCACAACACCGGACGCCGCCGCCTATTGCACGGAGCATCGAGCGGTCATGTATCAACCGACACGCAGCGACCTAAGCGGGCTGGAGAGGGTGGTATGACCATCCTCGCAATCGACCCCGGCCTCTCAGGCGCGCTTGCGTTCCTCAAGCCATCTGGCGCACTCACCGTCATCGACATCCCGACTCTGCAATTAAAGAAGCGCGTAATTGACGAGTATGCGCTGGCGCGGATCGTGGACGAGTGGGCGGTGGAGGTGCGCGAAGTCTGGCTTGAACAGGTCGCCACACGGCCAGGAGAGGGCTCGGTCGGCGCGTTCACATTCGGGCGCGGCTATGGGCTGATACGCGGTATCTGCGCCGCCAACTTCCTGACGATCCACGACGTGACACCTCAGGTGTGGAAGCGGGCGCTTAACGTGCCGGCGGAGAAGGATGGCGCACGCGCCGCCGCGTCTCGCTACTTCCCGCGATACGCAGGCGAGTGGGCGCGCGTGAAGGATGACGGGCGAGCCGAAGCCGCGTTGATCGCGCTTTACGGTTCAAGGCAGATGCAAGTGAGGGCGGCATGACCCAATCGCTCACCGGCGCCGGCTGGTACTTCTCCGCGTCTCACCGCGACCCGATCCGCCAGGAACTTCACGGCCACTCTTACGAGGTCACGGCCTACTGGCCCTCGGAACCGCCGCGCGATGCGATGGTTCTGCAATGGACCTTGCGCGACGTGTTGAAAGGCTTCGACCATGTGACGCTGCCGGATGAATTGTCACGCGCTGAGAACCTAGCCCGCGCCATCGGATCGCTGATCGACGGCTGTGTGCGGGTGGACATTGCCCGGCCTTCCGAGCGCCTGCGGTGTGAGGTCTGGCTGTGATGACGGTCTGTTACCACGGCACGCCGATCACGCCTCAAAGCGCGCTCTTGAAACTCGCCGGGCGTCACTTCTGCGTCTCGTATTTCAACCGGACGAAGACCAGCCTCCCGCTGATCGAGGGCATCGCGTCCAGCCTCATGCTCGACAACGGCGCGTTCTCGGCATGGCAGGCGGGCGTTGATCTTAGCGATGCCTACTGGTCCGGCTATTTCGATTGGTGCGACCCTCTGCTGGATCGCCCGACGACGTGGGCTGTCATCCCTGACGCCATCACCGCCGGCACACAGGAGCAAGACCGGCTCATCCGGCTATGGCCGCACGGCGACCGGGGAGCGCCCGTCTATCACCTGACCGAAGACTTTATGCAGCCGTTGTCTCGGCTGGTGAGGATCACCCAGGAGTGGCCGCGCGTCTGCATCGGATGGGCGCACCCGCCGTCAACGCACCCGATCAACGGGGCCGCTTTTGAGCGCGCGATGGATGCGCTTTGGAACGAGCTGGCGCGGCATCACCGCCGCACGCCGGTCGTCCATATGTTCCGGGGGATGCAACTCGTCCGGTCCCGGTGGCCGTTCGCGTCGGTGGATTCAACCGATGTGGCCCGCAATCACAACCGACCGCAAAACACACCCGAGGCTATGGCCGCCCGTTGGGATGCGGCGCAATGCCCCGCGCGATGGGAACCGGCGCCCTCTCCTTTAGAATTGGACTTTGCATGACGAACGCATTTGAGACACACAACATCGGCCACCTGTCGCCGTCGTCGATCAACCTCTGGCTTAACGCGCCATCGTTGTGGGTGCTGGAAAAGCTCCTGGGCCACCGTGGGGGCGTAGGCGCCGCCGCTCACCGTGGCACGGCGACAGAGGCGGGCGTCAGCGCGGGGCTATTCGACCACGACCTGACGCTTGACGCCTGCGTCGCCGTCGCCTTGCCCGTCTATGACCGCCTCACGGCGCTGTCAGGCGACCCTAAGCGCGACACCGAGCGCAGCGTCATCCCTGGTATGGTGAAACAGGGGCTCGCCCTACGCACGCACGGCGTCCCGATCCGGCCCAACCGGGGCGACCAGCACAAGGTCGAAACGTCGCTTGATGGCGTCGGTGTGCCGGTGATCGGCTATCTAGACTGGCTGTTCGCCGATGAAATTCTTGACCTGAAAACGACGCTCCGAGTGCCGTCCGCCATGAGCGAGACACACTTGCGCCAGGCGTCCGTCTACAAGCGCGCGCACATGGATAAGCGTGTGCGGTTTGTCTACGTCAGCGACAAGAAGTCAGAGACGCACACGCTCACGCGCGAGCAATACGACGCCGCCATTGTCCAGCTTACGGGCGCGGCTTTGCGGCTACAGAAATTTCTTGCCATCTCGGCTGACGCGCGCGAACTTGCCGCCATTGTTCCGCACTCGTCGGACAGCTTTTACTTCAACGACCCGGCGACACGCGCCAAGTCGGTTGAAGTGTTCGGTTACTGAAAGGCGACCAATGGCGACGTTCACCGTCAAGAAGTATCAGCACAAGTCACGCGGGCGCATCTTGCTTGGCTTCACCATTCACAGTGGCGAACACGAAGTCTGGCGCGGTGACGGCTTTGTTGAGCCTGACTATCGCGCGGCATCTATTCAGGTCGCCCTGCGTGAACTGAACGGGCAACCGCCGATCATCAAGGGCGAGAATATTCTTGACCGCACGGCGATGATCCTGGCGGATTGGTCGCGCCGCAGGTTTCCTGAACAAGCGGCGTAAGAGATGGGCGGCCCGACCCTTTCGGGTATGTGTAAACTGAGGAAAGAACGAACATGGCACTAGGATTGCAGACCGAAGCCGGTGGCGGTGAAAGCTTCCTTCCGGTGGTCAAGTACGACGCGCGCGCCGGGCGGGTGTTCAGGATCGACCGGCATCAGGACAGCGCGGGCAACTGGTCGTCCGACGATGTGGACATCACGTCCACGTTCCAGGGCGCTTTTGACCTCGGCGCTATCGAGGTCGGCTGGGTCTATTTCGTCGCGGGCCAGGGTCCGTCTTGGGCGCTTGTCCCGCTGGGTCAGCCTCTCCCGGCCCGTCCGTCCGAGAACCACAAGCAATGCTTTCGCCTCAAGGTGAAGCTCGGCAAGGCTTGCGGCGGTGACGTGCGTGAGTTCGCGTCGCAGGCCAAGTCGGTGATCGGCGCGGTGGACAAGCTGCACGACGCCTATACGGCGGGGCTCAAGGACAACCCCGGCAAGGTTCCTGTCGTCGCCATGACAGGCACGACGGCGATCAAATCGACGGGCAAGGGGCAGACCTCGACCAACTATGCCCCGGTCTTCGAGATCAAGTCCTGGGTGGATCGCCCCGCCGACTTCGACGCTGCGCCCGCTCCTGTGGCGCCAGCGCCTGCGCCGGTCGAGGCCGACGACACCGAGTTTTAAGAGACCCTCTCCCCGAGGCATCTAGGCGGGGCGTGAAAGCGTCCCGCCACTTTTTCAAGGGTCAAACGTGGTCAACGTGTCACCGATCCTAAGCCCCGACAAATCCGACATGACGGCCCACCTGGGGCTTCTGTTTGGTCGCGCCATCACCGGCAAAGTCGAGATAACGGGCATCCACATCGACAAGGAAACCAAGGGCCGGACGCGCACGCGCTTCTTTGCCACTGACGACCTTGAGGCGGCGGCGGACTACGCATCCGGCTTGAACGCTCAACACGGTTGGAATGTCTACGTCGGCGCGGCGCTCCGCAAAGACGACGTGTTTCCCGACACCGCTGCTGACGATACCGATTTTTTGCGCGCCTACGCCCTTTGGGCTGACGCTGACACCGAAGCCCAGCTACAGAGCGCAAGGGCCGCCTACGCAGGCTGCGACCCCGCTATCGTGGTGGTTACAGGTCGGACGCCGGAGCGCCGCGCACAGATGTGGTGGCCGCTTGAAACCCCCATTGACGACGCCGACACTTTGCGCGCTGCGACGCGCGGCATCGCCACGGCGTTAGGGACGGATCGCGTCGTCTGCACCGCCAAACAATTGATGCGCCTTGCCGGGTCTATCGCCTGGCCGAAACAGAACAAGCCGGGCCGCGTGCTGGAGCGCACCGAACTGGTGCGCATTGAACGCGCGCCGCGCGAGTTTGCGATTGAACAGATCGAACGCGCCTTCCCGCCCGTCACCTTGGCGCAATCAAAGGCAGACGCGCCGCCTGAAATCACTGTCGCCCCGGCTGGTTCTCTCGGCCTTGAAGAGAAGGTCATGGACGGGCGCGAGGGCTACGCCTTCCGACTCGTGCGCGCCACGCTGCGCCAGTACGTCGGAGAGACGGGATCGGCGCCCACGGCGGACGAACTCTACAAGGAAGTCGGGCCGACCTACTTCCGGCGCGTTGACCAGAACCGACCAGGGCGCGGGCCGACGTTCCTGTTGGCGAAGTGTCAGGAAGCCGTGCGCGCCTTTCACGCCGGCCAAATCCCCGGCATGGCGACGCTTGATGAAGCCGTCACGACCTGGGCCGAGAGGACGCATGACGACGGCCCTTTGGACGAACCGGCGGATAGTTACCCACCGCCGGAAGGTCCGTTTCGCGCCTCCGACCTGACAGGCGAACCACCTGAGCGCGTCTGGGTGGTGGATGACTGGATTGTCGCCGGGGCGGTCAATTCGCTCTACGGCGACGGTGGCCTAGGCAAGACGCTCCTGGCGCAACAGCTTGCGTGTTCCGTCGCCACCGGCGTTTCGTGGCTAGGTATCCCGGTCAAGCAAGGCTCGGTCCTCGCTATCTTGTGTGAGGACGAAAAGGACGAGCTTCACCGGCGCCACAACGCCATCAAGGCGGCGATGGGTCACACCATCGGCAACCCGTTTGACGACGTCTGGCTATGGCCCAGGGTCGGTGACGACAACGCCCTGATCCGCTGGGACAAGGATTCAAAGCCTATCGTCGGCGCGTTCTGGGAGCGGATCGAACAACAGATCGAAGCGGTCCAACCGTCTCTCCTGATCCTCGACACGCTGGCCGACTTCTACGCCGGATCGGAGATCGACCGGCCCCAGGTGAACTATTTCGTGAAGACGCTGCTAGGCGGCCTTATCAAGCGCCAGGCGGCCAAGGGACATTCCCTGACCATACTCCTGCTAGGTCACCCCTCTGTGGCCGGGAAGGCGTCAGGGAGCGGCTACAGCGGCTCGACGGCGTGGAACAACGCCGTGCGCTCGCGCATCTATCTGACGCGCCCTGAAGAGGGCTCAACCGACGACCGGATGCTGACGCGCGGCAAGGCGAACTACGCCAAGTCAGGCGACGAAACGGCCATCCGGTTGTTCTTTGACCAGGGCGTGCTGCACCCCTGCGATGACGCCGAGGACGGGGATAGCGTGCTGTTCGCCGCACGCGAGGAAGCGTGCGCGCTGGTGGACAAGGCGTGGGCGTCAGGGCGCCCCTACGCAGGCCGCAAGGAACACCCTCGCTATATCTTCAAGGCCCTGCCGGCGGACATGATGAAGGCCGGTTTCAGCCCCTCTGTATCGCGCCAGGCCCTGCGTGAATTGATCACGGATGACGCGGTTATCAGCCTCGCCAAAGGCCGCGACAAGCGCGGCTACCGCACCTCAAGGTCGGGCGAATGACCGTGAACAAGACGCTAACTCATGTGGGCGGTGATGTGGGCGGTGATTTTACCGCCACACGTCATGTCTTTGAAATGCTTACGAAAAATGTGGGCGTACGCCACACCGCCACAATGTGGGCGTACGCCCACAAATTAACGAACAAAGACAAACGCTTAGGGGTCGCGCGTACGCGCGCGCGCGTTTTAAGGGTTTTGCGGCGCTGCCGCCGCTACGCGGCATCGCCACCTAAGTCAGCGGAGAACCATAGCCATGCCATCACCATCTGACGCCGGAACCCTTCAGGCCATTTTCGAAGGCGTCGAAAACGCCCGATCCGAAGCGGAGACGGAATGGGGGTTTGAACGCCTCCCGATGCTGGTATCCGACGACCTGCGGGCCAAGCTCTATCGGCAGAAGGTCAAGTGGTCGGAAGCCTATCAGGCGGCCTGGGCGGCGGACACGTTGACGCGCGCCATGCTGGATGATGTCGAGAAGCAGGCGGGCGCCATGAAGCGGGCGTGGGCCGCGCTATCGCAGGCCGCCACCGACGCCGGCCACAGACCCATCAAGCCGTGGGTGTGGGAGATACCGTTGCAGAACGGGACCATCGCCGCCCTGGTCCGAACTGACGCCGAGGTCGCAGACGTTGAGGCGTCCGGTCGGTTCGTTTCGGTCTATACGGCCCGCGAGATCGGGAATATCATCGACGCCCTGCCCCCGACTCTGGTCGAAGCAAAGCGCGTGTTCCCCGGTTCCAAGTTTCAAGGCTCGTTCAGCCGCGCCTGGGTGAAGGACGGCGATGAGATTCCATTTTGACAACGGAGCAAGCCGCATGACCTACCGCAACGCAGACACCCGCATCCGTGAAGCCTTCGCCGCACTGAGAGCGGAGATCGAGGGGGTGTTCGGGGAGCAGCCCGCGCTGACGCTGGAAAACAGCGCGGAGGAATGGGACGCCGCTCCGATCCCCGCTGCGATTTTAGGGGCGCTTCCGGCTTTGGAAAACTGGCTCCACCACTACGCCAAACAACCCGCAAGCGAGGGGTGAGGGATGCCCGCCCGCCGAACAGCCAAAGCCCGCGCGCTCCAATCCATCGCCCTGGCCCAAGCGGCGAAGGTGCGGCAAGCCAACGTCCGAGCCGCAGAACGAGAGCGCGCTAAGGCCGAGGCTCTGGAGGTGTCAACCGGCGTAGACGAGACCGTCGCGCTTGCCGAGGGGCGCGGGGAAGCGTTCGAGCGCCCGAAGCAACGACCGGGGGAGCGCGCCAAGCCGGTTCGCCGCTTGAGCGGCCTGGCCTACCTCGTCAGCCGCAAGGTGCTGTCCACCGAGCTTGCACAGATCGGAGAGGCATGGGGAGACCTCTACCGCCAAGCCTACGGAGACCCCCCGCTTCGATCCTGCATCAACGACAGCATCGGCGGAGGCGGAGACCCTACAGGATCGGCCTTGGTCGCCGCGCAGGCCCGCGTGGTGGCGCAACGCAGGCTCCGGGCTATGTCGGGCCACATCGAAGCCGTACCGGCCCTGTGGGGCGCTCTGGTGGCGATTGCGGGCATAGGTCTCACGCCACGCCAGTTCGCGGGAACGGAGAAGGCGGCGCTCGTGGTGCAGACGCGGCTTGTCGATGCGCTAGAGTTGATGCGGGCGGGTGTGAGGCGTGCGGCTTAGCTATTGACACCGCCCGCGAACAACACAACAAAACCCTAAAGCCCGCAGCGCGTCCGCGCCGGGCCATCGGTCAGGGGGTTCCCATGACCTACGCCGGCAAGCCTATCCACACACTCACCGAAGCCGAGCTAGACGAAGCGGCTGTGCGCTGAACACGCCCGACTTGCGATGGAAGTCTATCGCGCCAACACACGCGCACTCGCTGAGATAGCTTCCGCACGCGAGCGCCAAGGGGCGACGGTTAACTAGGGGCAGTCAAGGACGAGGGTTTTTCTTGCCTATAAAAGACTGGCCAGCAGATCACGTCGAGCGTCGGGCAATCGACACGCTGATCCCTTACGCCTCGAACGCGAGAACGCACTCGGACGAACAGGTCGCGCAGATCGCGGCAAGCATGAGGGAGTGGGGCTGGACCAACCCCATCCTGATCGACGACGCGGGAATGATTATTGCCGGCCACGGTCGGGTGATGGCGGCTCGCAAGCTCGGCCTGAAGGACGCGCCGGTCATGGTGGCGTCTGGTTGGACCGAGGCGCAAAAGAAAGCCTATGTGCTGGCGGACAACCAGTTGGCGCTCAACGCGGGCTGGAACGCGGAACTGCTATCGACTGAGATCAAGGGCCTGGACGAGTTGGGCTTTGACCTGACGCTGTTGGGCTTCGGTGACCTGGGCGCGTTGCTTGCGGATAAGACCGAGGGCCTAACCGATCCTGACGCGGTGCCCGAGGTTCCGGTCGATCCGATTACGGTCCTTGGCGACGTGTGGCTGCTGGGAAAGCACCGGCTGGTCTGCGGCGACAGTACGACGGTCGAGGCCGTGGATGCCTGCCTGAACGGCGTTAAGCCGCACCTGATGGTGACTGACCCGCCTTATGGCGTGGAGTACGATGCAGACTGGCGGAACCACACCGGAGACAGCACCCGAACAGGTCGGGCAGTTGGCAAGGTCCTGAACGACGACAAGGCCGACTGGTCCGAGGCGTGGGCGCTGTTCCCCGGCGACGTGGCCTATGTCTGGCACGCGGGAAACATGGCGCACACGGTAGCTGAAAGCCTGATCGCCAACGGCCTGCACCTCCGAGCGCAGATCATCTGGAACAAATCCAACCTCGTCATCGGGCGGGGTGACTACCATCCGAAGCACGAGCCCTGCTGGTACGCCGTCCGCAAGGGCAGGCCCGGTCACTACGACGGCGGTCGCAAGCAGACGACGGTCTGGGACATCGACAAGCCCCGCAAATCCGAGACCGGCCACAGCACGCAGAAGCCCGTCGAGTGCATGAAGCGGCCCATCGAGAACAACAGCAGCCCCGGCCAGGCGGTCTATGAGCCGTTCAGCGGCTCGGGGACCACCATCATCGCCGGTGAGATGACCGGACGCAGCATCCACGCCATAGAACTGAGTCCGGCTTACGTTGATGTGGCCATCAAGCGCTGGCAGGACTTTACGGGCCAGCAGGCCACGCGCGAGAGCGACGGCGTGGCGTTTGCCGATCTGGCTGCGGAGCGTGAACAGAAAGCCGCCGCATGACGAAGCCCAACAAGGGCGGGCGCCCACCGCATGAGCCGACGCCGCAGCTTCGATCCCAGGTTGAGAGCATGTGCGGCTTTGGCATCCCGGCTGACGAGATAGCGCGGTCCATCGGCATCTCGGCGGACACGCTGCGGAAATACTACCGCGAGGAACTGGACAACGGCACGACCAAGGCCAACACGGCGGTCGCGCAGAGCCTTTACAAGAAGGCGCTCGGTGACGGGACCAGCGCGGTCACGGCGGCCATCTTCTGGCTCAAGACCCGCGCTGGCTGGAAAGAGACGCTGAACGTGAACCACGAGGGTGAAGTTCGCGTGGGGCTGGTCGAGCGGCGCGTCGTTGACCCGAAAAGTTGAGATAGACACTGCGCGCGTCTTCGTCCCGCTGCTTCATCCCGCTCGCTACAAAGGCGCCTGGGGTGGTCGCGGATCGGGCAAGTCGCATTTCTTCGCGGGCCTCATGGTCGAGGAACACCTGGCGCAGCGCGGCGCTCTCAGCGTGTGTGTTCGTGAGGTGCAGAAGTCTCTGGCGCAAAGCTCGAAGCGGCTGATTGAACAAAAGCTATCGGACTACGGCCTCGGAGAGGCTGACGGCTTCCGCGTTCTCAATGACCGGATCGAAACGCCCGGCGGTGGTTTGATCACGTTCGTCGGGATGCAGGACCACACGGCGGAAAGCATCAAGTCGCTGGAGGGTTTCCAGCGGGCCTGGGTTGAAGAAGCGCAAAGCCTGAGCGCGCGCAGCCTGACGCTTCTCCGTCCGACGATCCGCGCCAAGGCGTCGGAACTGTGGTTCTCGTGGAACCCGAACCGCAAGACCGACCCGGTTGATACGCTTCTGAGGGGCGAACACCAGCCGACCGGCGCCCAAGTAGTCAGGGCCAACTGGTCAGACAATCCGTGGTTCCCGGTCGAGCTTGAACGCGAGCGGCTGGACGATCAATCGGCCCGGCCCGATCAGTATGACCACATTTGGGAAGGCGGCTACGCCAAGGTGACCGAGGGCGCTTACTACGCGGCAAGCCTGACCGAAGCGCGGAAGGAAAACCGCATCGGCTTCGTGGCCCGCGATCCGAACATGGCGATCCGGACCTTCTGGGACCTTGGCCGGCGCGACCACACGGCGATCTGGGTGGCGCAATGGGTGGGCCAGAAGATTACCCTGCTGGACTACATCGAGGGCTCGGGTCAGCCGCCTAGCTACTACTTCGAAGAGCTACGCCAGCGCGGTTATCGCGGCTGCATGGTCTATCTGCCGCACGACGGCTCAAGGGTCGGTCCTGAGAACCACAACGGCAAGAGCTACGAGGACCAGGCGCGGGAAGCGGGCTTTGACGTTGAGGTGATCCGCAACCAAGGGCCATCGGCGGCCATGCTTCGGATCGACGCTGGGCGGCGGTTGTTTTCTCGGATGTGGTTCAACGAGGCGACGACGGCGGACGGGCTTGAGGTGTTGGGCGCGTACCACGAGCGCCGCGATGACAAGCGCGAGATTGGCCTCGGGCCTGAGCACGATTGGGCCTCACACGGCGCGGACGCTTTCGGGCTTCTGGCGGTGGCGTATGAAGAACCGCTGATCGCGCGGAAGCCGAAGCAGAACTACGTCGGGGCGGGAGGCTGGATGGGTTGATGGACGAGATCAAGGAAGCCCGCGAAGCCTTCGACCACATCGCAGAGTATGAGTCACAGGCCCGCCAACAGTTCGACACGAACATCGCCTTTGCGATGATGGAGGAGCAGTGGCCTGAGGCCGTGCGCCGTCAGCGTGAACTGGACGGGCGCCCTTGCCTGACTATCAACCGCCTGGCCGTGCTTGGCCGGCAGGTTGTCAACGACGCCCGCCAGAACAAGCCGGGGATTATCGTCAGCCCATCGGATGACAACGCCGACCCTGAGACGGCGGAAATCTTTAGCGGCCTAATCCGCAACATCGAGGCCTCGTCCAACGCCGAGGTGGCTTACGACACCGCGCTAGAGCAGGCCGTGTTTGGGGGCTTCGGCTACTTCAGGATCAACACCGCCTACACGTCCGACGACACGTTTGAACAGGACATCGTTATCGAGCGCATCTCCAACGCGCTCAGCGTGTACGGCGACTGCGACTCCACGGCGGCGGATTCGAGCGATTGGAACGTCGCCTTCGTCACGGACAACATCTCAAAGACCGAGTTTGAGAAGCGCTTCAAGGGCGCCGATCCGGTCGATTGGGAAGACGACGCGTGGCGCGATGTGGGCTCGCCCTGGCGCGACGGCGATCAAGTGATGATTGCCGAGTGGTGGAAGCGCGAAGAGGTCAAGCGGTCGATTGTGCTTCTGTCCGACGGGCAGGTCATGGATGCCGCCGACTACGCCGCGCAGAAGGATTTATTCGACGCCATCGGGCTCGAGGTGACCGCCGAGCGGGACGTGAAGTCTCACAAGGTCATTCAGCGCCTCATGTCGGGCGCGGAGGAACTGTCGAAGGTCGAGTGGGCGGGGAAATACATCCCGATCATCCCGGTCTATGGCACGGAGGTGAACTATCGCGGCAAGCGTTACTGGCGCTCGCTGACGCAGGGCGCGATGGACGCCCAGCGGATGTTCAACTACTGGCGCACGGCGGCGACGGAGCTTGTCGCGCTTGCGCCCAAGGCCCCGTTCATCGGCCCCAAGGGCGCGTTCGTGACTGATGCGCCGAAGTGGGCGTCGGCCAACACGCAAAGCCATGCGTTCATTGAGTACGACGGCGGCACACCACCCCAACGGCAAGCCTTCGCGGGTGTTCCGGCCGGCGCGGTGCAGGAGGCCCTTAACGCCGCCGACGACATCAAGGCCACGGTCGGCATCTTCGACGCGGGCGTCGGCGCGCGGTCAAACGAGACCAGCGGCGTTGCAATCCGTCAGCGCCAGCTTGAGAGCGACGTTTCGACGTTCCACTTTATCGACAACCTGTCCCGAGCCATTCGTCACGCGGGCCGGGTGCTGATCGACCTCATACCGCAAGTCTATTCGGTCCCGCGCGTGGTTCGCATCCTGGGCATCGACGGCACGCCCGACATGGCCCGCGTGAATGAGCCGGTGACGGAACAGGTGCGCGACCCAGAGACCGGCCAGGTGCAGGAGATCAGCAAGATTTACGACCTTGGCGCGGGCAAGTACGATTGCGTGGTCAAGGCCGGGCCTTCGTTCTCAACGCAGCGCGAGGAAGCCGCGACGCAGATGATCGAACTGATCCGCGCCTATCCCGACGCGGCCCCGCTGATCGGCGACCTGCTCGCCAAGAGTCTGGATTGGCCCGGTGCGGATGAAATCGCCGAGCGCATGGAGATGATGCTCCCGCCGCAGCTTCGCGGCGAGGGTGCGGAGGGTGCGCCCGCCGGCCCGCCGCAAGAGGAAGTCGCGGCGATGATGCAGCAGATGCAGACGCAATTGCAGGCGCTCGCCACGGAGAACGAACAACTTAAGGCGCAGTACGAGCTTAAGGCCCAAGAGATTCAGGTGAAGCGGTTTGACGCCGAGACCAAGCGCATCCAGGCCATGAAGCCCCCGCCACTGCCGAAAGAGGTGGGCGGCTTTGCATAGAGATTCCGGCAACCCCGGATAACAGCGCCGTCGAGATGACGCCGCAATCCCTGAGAAGGAACCCAATGTCCGAAACCGAGACCAACCCGGAAGCCCTTGAGGCTGAGGGAGTCGAGGCCGAGGCGGAAGCCACGACCGAAGACCAGACCGAAGGCTTGGAGACCGAGGCGACCGAAGGCGACGAGCCCGAGGCCGAACCGGAGGAAGAGACCGAGGAAGTCGAATGGGACGGCAAAAAGTACGCTCTGCCCAAGACGCTCAAAGCGGGCTTGATGATGCAGGCGGACTACACCCGCAAGACGCAGGAAGTCGCGGAACAGAGGAAGGCCCTGGGCGCCCGCTATGCGGAGATCGAACAGCAAGCCGAGCTTCAACGCGCCACCCTGACCGAGCGGGTCCAGCTAGAGACCCTGACGGGCCAGCTACAGCAATTTCAGTCGCTCGATTGGGACCAATTCGAGTCTCAGTACGGCGCGAGTGCGGTTGCCAAGGCGATGGCCCAATGGCGAGGGCTGGAATCCAAGGTCGGGCAACTGACCTCGGAAATCACCGAAAAGGAAACCGCGATCCGTCTGCAAAAGGACCAGGCCGCCGAGGCCGCCTTGCAGGAAGCGGACAAGATTCTTTCTCGGGAGGTGCAGGGCTACGGCCCGGCGCTTGTGCAGCAGGTGGCGCAAGTCGCGGTCGCGTACGGCATCACGCCGGACGAGATCAAGGCTTCGTTCATCAGCGACGACGGCGAGCCCGACATTCGGACCTTCAAGGTCTTGTCGGAACTGGCCACGCTTCGCGCCAAGGTCGCCGAGTACGAGTCCAAACAGATCAAGACGGATCAGGTTCGCAAGATCGCCAAGGTCCAGCCCGCGCCCACTGTATCCCCGAAAGGTGGGCAGTACCGCGCCGGATTGGACGACAGCCTTCCCGCTGACGAATGGGTCCGTCGTCGCAACGCGCAGGTAGCGAAAGCCCGAGCGCGTTAACCGCAACAGCAGCGTCGGATGACGCCGCCCCTCCCCGTGCCGCTACGGCGGCCAGAAGGACCTTGTCATGGCTAACACCATTCTCACACCCACGGCGGTGACGCGTGAAGCGTTGCGCGTCCTCCACCAGAAGCTGAACTTCGTCGGCAGCATCAACCGCCAGTACGACGACAGCTTCGCCAAGTCCGGCGCGAAGATCGGCGACAGCCTCAAGATTCGCCTGCCGAACCAGTACACCGTCCGCACCGGCGCCGTGATCCAGACGCAGGACACCGCCGAGACCAGCGTGACGCTTCAGGTTGCGACCCAAAAGGGCGTGGACGTGAACTTCTCGTCTGCCGAACTCACCATGAGCCTGGACGACTTCTCGTCCCGCATCATCGAGCCGGCGATGGCGGTCCTTGCGGCCAACATCGAGTACGACGCGATGACCATGTACAAGGACGTTTACCAGGCGGTGTGGAACTCCGGTTCCGCGCTCACCCTGGCCCACGTTCTTGACGGGCGCAAAATCCTTCAGGACTCGCTGACCCCGCTCGACAACCGCAGCGCCAACCTTGATGGCCAGCAGATGGTCAATCTGGTGACCGACTCCAAGCAGTTGTTCAATGACCAGCGCGAGATCAGCAAGCAGTACCGCGAGGGCTACGTTGGCCGCGCGCTGGGCTTCGACTTCTCGGAGAACAGCATGTGGCCTGGCCACACGCGCGGCGCGGCTGCGTCCTACGTCTGCAACACCTCGACCGGCATCACCTCCGGCTCGTCCTCGATCACCCTCTCGGGTGGCTCGGGTTCCTCGGCGGTGGGCGATGTGTTCGTGATCGACGGCGTGTTCAAGGTCCACCCCGAGACCAAGGCCAACACCGGCATCCAGCAGCAGTTCGTCGTGACGACGGCCGGCACGACCACGCAGGTGGTTTCGCCGACCCCGGTCACCTCGGGCGCCGGCCAGAACATCACCATCGTGTCTGCGGGCGCCAACAAGACCGTGGCCTTCGCCGGCACGGCCTCGGGTTCGGACAACACGGGCCTCCTGTACCACAAGGACGCATTCACCTTCGCGACCGCCGACCTGCTCATGCCCAAGGGCGTGGACATGGCGGCCCGCGAGGTCATGGACGGCATTTCGATGCGTCTGGTTCGCCAGTACGACATCAACAATGACGCCATGCCGTGCCGTCTCGACGTGCTCTACGGCTACAAGACGCTTCGCGCTCAGCTCGCGGCCCGTCTCCACAACAACTAGCCGACCTCCGGCGACTAGGGCGGGGCTTCGGTCCCGCCCGCTTTTCATTCAGAAAGGACAGTCTCATGGCTGTGAACTATGTGGGCGACAACGGCCCGGACGGCGTTGGTCTCGGCACCGGGATCAGCGAGAAGATTGCGTTCTACGGCACGACGGCGATCAGCCAGCGCGCCGGCGCCGCTCAGGCCACCTCGCTCGTCGGCACCGCCTCTTCGGCGGACGTGACGACCGACCTGAAGGCCGCCATCATCGAAATCCAGAACACTCTCACGGCTCTGGGTCTCTGGAAGGGCGCCGCCTAAGTGCCGATTGTTCTCCACGTTGGGTGTGGGCGTGATCCGCTCCCTGCGTGGTTGACGGACTATGACGAGGTGCGGTTCGACATCGACCCCGGTGTCGAGCCGCATATCGTCGGGTCGATGCTCGACATGGGCGACATTGGCGGGTTCGACGTTGTGTTCAGCAGCCACGCTCTTGAGCATGTCTACCCGCATGAAGTTCCGGTGGCGTTGGGCGAGTTTCGTCGGGTTCTGAAGCCCGGTGGGATCGTGGCCATCATGGTCCCCAACCTCGACGGCGTGAAGCCGACCGAAGATGTGTTGTACGACTCCCCGGCGGGTCCGGTGTGCGGGCTCGATATGTTTTACGGCATGTCCCGGCTAATCAAGGACGC
>Ga0315900_10006491_pt1 | contig 15673 bp, 13 predicted proteins | sample LakEriMetagenome_FD_203521 | JGI IMG/M metagenome (GOLD analysis project Ga0315900, IMG submission 203521) | Freshwater fungal communities from buoy surface, Lake Erie, Ohio, United States - Buoy 12 MA114 | ecosystem: Environmental > Aquatic > Freshwater > Lake > Lake biofilm | place: USA: Lake...
TGCAGTCTGTCCTGTTTTGGCACGGCGGTTGCTTGCCGACAGGGGCGCCTGTTTGTCCGTATGGAGTTCCCGCCATGGTCGCGACCTTTCTCAAGACGGCCGCCGTCGCCCTTGTCGCCGGCCTTTCGCTGGGCTCGGCCGCCCATGCCCAGACGATCACGAGCAACTCCGCGTCCATGAACGCCGGCTATGGCCGCGCGCCGGGCCAGGAGAATCGCCTGACCGACTTCGGCGGGCGCGATGCGAACGGAAACCGCCTGATCGTCGATGGCGTGATCCAGACCGGAGAAGACCAGAGTGTCTTCGCCCGCACAGGCGGCGGCGTCTCCGGCAGCATGTCCGGCGTGGGTGCGTTGGGCGGCTCGTCCACCGCGATCGGCAACAATCTCGTGGTCGTGACCCAGGGCAACTGGAATACGGTCATCGTCAATTCCAGCCAGACGAACAACGGCAATGTCACCGCGGGCTCGAGTACGAGCGGCGGCGTCGGGGACAACTGATGACCATCCTGTCCGGAACCCGGGCCGGCGCCGCCCTTTCCGCCTGCGCCCTTGCCCTTTCGGCCTGCGCGACCCCGGTTGCCGGACCGAGTGGCCTCTATGCCCGGCCGATCGGCACCGCGCCGGTGACGGCAAACCCCACGCCCTACTCCCTGGCGCTTGTCTGCATCGGCCAGTACGCGCGTCAGTACAACCTGCGTGCGCCGCGGATCGCGATCGGCCGTATTGGCGACTACACCGGCAAGGAAGAGGCCGACGGCTCCGGTCGCAAGTTGACCCAGGGCGCCTCGCTGATGGCCATGAGCGCCTTCGCCAAGGCCGGCATGCCCATGGTCGAGCGGTTTGACACCTCGGTGACCGAACTGGAACTCAAGTACACGAACAACAAGCTGATCGGGGATGGGCCGACGCCGAGCGCCGAAGGTCCCTCGGAGCCGCGCAAGATCTACTCCGGCCAGATGCCGGGATCGGACTTCCATGTGGTCGGCGGCATCACCGAGCTGAACTACAACATCCGCTCGACCGGCATGGACGCCGCCGGCGGAGACACCGACTCGGACGGGCTGAAGGGCACGTTCCGCAACCGCGTGTTCGTGATGAACATCGCCATGGATCTGCGGCTCGTGAACAGCCGCACGCTCGAGGTGGTCGATGTCATTTCCTATCAGAAGCAGATCGTGGGCCGCGAGGTCGGCGTCGGCCTCTTCGATTTCCTGAACGGCAATGTCTTTGACATCTCGGCCGGCTCCGGCGCGCTGGAGCCGCTGCAACTGGGCGTCCGCGCGCTGGTCGAGCGGGCGGTCGTGGAAATGTCGGCCAACCTCTACGGCATGCCCGGCCCGCAATCCTGTCTGACAAGCGACCCCCTCGGCGGCGGCACGTTCGGCGTCACCGGCGGCTTCACGCCCGCCTACAACAACCTGGGGACCAACAATGCCTCGACCCGCGAAGAACCGTCTCGCTGGAGCGATCGCCGTGCTCCCGCTGCTGGTGGCCTGCGCGGCCGGTACTAGTCACGCCCAGGACAGTACGGTCCTCAACAACCAGATCCAGCTGGGTGATATCTTCTCGACCCAGACATTGAACGTGGTCGAGGTCGAGGAAGGCGTCGGCGCCGAGACGGTTGCGACCGGCAACGGCGTTCTGGCCGGCGCAGACGGCGTCGACATGGCCATCACCTCGAACCAGACCATGGCGGCCTCGGCGCAGGCGGTGACCACCGCCAACGTGTCGGTCGGGCTTGGCGAAGCCTCGCAGATCAACACCAGCGCCACCGGCAACAGCGCCGACGCCTCGATCACCCAGGCGACGATGACCGGCGTGCTCTCGCAGATCGCCACCTTCTCGCCCGAGGTTACGGCCCAGGGATACGTGGAGGCCGAGACGGCCTCGGCGGGTGACCTGGGAGTCGCCACCACGGCGATGTCCAACACGGCGTCCCTGGGGCTGACGAACGGCGCCGCGGGCGTGCGGGTCAACCAGACCAGCGCCGCCGCCGTGCTCGCCGATGGCGGCGCGGTGGTGCAGTATGTGTCGGGAACAGCCGACGTGTCGGGCGTGGCCGCGGGCAACAATGTCGGCCTGGTGGGTACGGACACTTCGGCCGCCCGGATCGCGGTGAGCCAGAGCAACGCCGGCGACCTGGTGCAGGCCAGCCAGTTCACGGCCTATGGCAATGCCCAGACCGCCAGCACCAGCGCCACGGCCGGCGGAAACATCGTCGGCGCAGTGAATGAAGGGCCTCTGCTCGACGTCGCCACGAACCAGTACAATGAAGCCTATGTGCGCGCCCAGGCCGAGGGCAGCGCCTGGCAGTTCGGCGCCGGGTCAGCGACCGCCTTTGCGGTGGGCAACTCGACCCTGGCCGGCAATACCGGTGAGGCGGTCGCGCTCGACAATGTCCAGCTCAACACCGGCGGCGGCGTCGAGGCGATCGCCGGTTTCACCGGCCAGGAAGGCTATGACAGCTACAGCCGCGCCACGGCCGTAGGCAACGACGCCACCGCCTACAGCTGCTCGAACTGCTCGGGATCCATGAGCATCGGCAACGCGCAGACCAACAGCGCCGACGTCGGGGCGACCTCGACGACGACGGTCAACGGCGCGGGCCGCCTGATCAACAGCACCTCGACCGCGATCGGCAACAACGCCAGCTTCTACGTCACCCGGCCGGGCAACTAGGCCAGCAGACCTCGCAAAAGGCCCATCGCCGCGCAGGCGAGGATCACCAGCACGACGTTGGCCTTTAAGCGCATCAGGGCCAGACCCGCCGCGACGGACAGCAAAGCCGTCAGCGGGTCGACCGACATAGCGTCCGGCAGGGTCAGCCGGGATCCCCACGGCGTCGTCAGGGTGTCGACCCGGGCGAACAGCACATGAATCGCAAACCACAACGCCAGACTGGCGATCACGCCCAGGACCGCCGCCATGACAGCTCCCAGCACGCCCCGCGCGGCCCGGCTGCGACGCAGCCTTTCCGCATAGGGCGCACCGGCGAAGATGAAGAGGAAACTCGGCGCGAACGTCTGCCACAGCGCCATGCCGGCGCCGGCCAGCGCCCAGGCGGGACGGCCACCCTGCCCCCAACCGGCCATGAAGCCGACGAACTGGTTGACGAGCACCAACGGCCCCGGCGTCGTTTCAGCCAGTCCCAGCCCGTCGACCATCTGCCGGGCCTCGAGCCAGCCGTGGGTCTCGACGGCCTGCTGTTGCAGCCAGGCCAGCAGCGCGTAGGCGCCGCCGAAGCTGGTCACGGCGAGGGTAGCGAAGACACCGCCAAGCTGCGTCAGCCAGTGTTCCCGGCCCAGCAGGACGGCCGAGGCTGCCAGGGGGGCCAGCCACAGCGTCGACCAGACCGCCACAGTGATGGCCAGATCCCGTTTTCGGGGCGAGGCGGCGACCGGTCCGGGGTCCAGATCCTGGAGCCCGGGCCGCCGCATCAGACCAAAGGCCGCTGCTGCCAGGATGACAACCGGGAACGGCGCTCCGAACACGGCCAGGGCGACAAAGGCGGCCACGGCGACAACCAGATCGGCGCGGCCCTTCAGAGCCCTCTTTCCGACCCGCGTCAGCGCCTCGAAAACCAGGGCGAGCACAGCGGCCTTGACCCCCGTCAGGGCCGCAGCGACCAGCGGAGCCTCGCCATGCGTCGCATATAGCCAGGACAGCGCCAGGATGATCGACGCGCCGGGAAGGACGAACAGCAACCCCGTGACAAGTCCGCCGACGACCCCGCGCAGCGTCCAGCCGACATAGGTCGCCAGCTGCTGCGCCTCGGGCCCCGGCAGCAGCGTGCAGAAGCTCAAGGCGTGCAGGTACTGCGCCTCGCCAATCCAGCGCTTCTCATCGACAAAGACCCGGTGCATCAGCGCGATCTGGCCGGCCGGGCCGCCAAAGCCCAGGCACCCGATCCGGAGCGACACAAGGAACAGGTCCCGCAGCGAGGGCTTGGCCAACAAGGGAGTCGACATCGAATCCATCCGCGCCTCCAAACATGGAAACTCAGACGGTGCTTGGGCCAACGGCCTGTCCGGGGGACCGTTTCACCCCGGAACTCAAGGCTATCAGCGAGTCATGCCGGCGACAATGCGCCCGGCAGGGGCGGTTCACACCGTCTCCTGCCCGCCTCGAAGCGGCCTTGCCTTCGCCGCGGGCCCCGGCGAATGTGACATTCATCGCTCTTCCAGAGTTTCCGAGACCCATCACCAAATGATCCGTTTCACCCGGCCGGCACTCGCCGCCGTGATGGTCCTGTCCCTCGCTGCCTGCGCGGGTTTCAAGGATCGCCTCCCTGATCTGCCTCGCCTGCCCTCGTTCAAGGCCGACAAGGCCAAGCTGACTGAACAGCGCCCCCCCGCGGCCGGGCTGCCGGCCGTCGGAACCTGGCCGCAGGCGACCTCGGATATCGAGGCTGATCCTGGCGTGCGCTTCGGCGTCTTGCCGAATGGCATGCGTTACGCGTTGGTAAAGAACGCCACGCCCCCGGGACAGGCGTCCTTCCGCCTGCGTTTCGACGCCGGTTCGCTCATGGAGTCCGACACGCAACTGGGGCTCGCCCACTTCCTCGAGCATATGGCCTTCAACGGATCGAAGGGCATTCCGGAAGGCGAGATGGTCAAGATGCTGGAGCGCCAGGGTCTGGCCTTCGGCGCCGACACCAACGCCTCCACCGACTTCGAGGAGACGATCTACAAGCTGGACCTGCCGCAAACGGATGATGCGACCGTCGACCTGTCGCTGAAGGTGCTTCGTGAAACGGCCAGCGAACTGCTCATCGACGCGGCGGCCGTGGACCGCGAGCGCGGCGTGGTGCTCTCGGAAGAGCGCAACCGCGACAGCCCGGGCTGGCGGGTCTTCAAGGCCAGGCTGCGCTTCATCCTGCAAGGCCAGCGCCCGCCGGACCGGCTTCCCATTGGCACGGTGGAGGTGCTCAAGACCGCGCCACGCTCCGAAATCGCCGCCTTCTACAACGCCTACTACCGTCCGGAGCGGGCGACGTTCGTGGCGGTCGGCGACTTCGATCTCGACGTCATGGAGGCCAGGATCAAGGCGACTTTCGCTGACTGGAGCAATCCGAACCCGGACGGCGCTGAGCCCGTGCTGGGCCCGGTCGCGAAGCGGGATCTCGAGACGATGATCGTGGTCGAGCCGGGGTCGTCGACGACATTGCAGATCGGCTGGACGTCGGCCGCGGACCTGTCGACGGACTCGCTGGCCAAGCGCCGCCGGCAATGGATCGAGCAACTGGGCTTCGCCGTCCTGAATCGCCGCCTGGAGGCTATCGCCCGCGGCGGAGAGGCGCCCTTCATCAGCGCCGGCGCCTTTTCCGGCAATCAGGTCAAGGCCGCCAAGGTCACGACCCTGGCGGTAACGGCGCGCCCGGGGGCCTGGAAGACGGCTCTGGCCGCCGTCGAACAGGAGCAGCGCCGCGCGGTGCTGTTCGGCGTGCGCCAGGACGAACTCGATAGGGAGATCGAGGAATACCGCCAGGCCCTCAAGTCCCGCGCCGCCGCGGCGGCCACGCGCCGGACACCGTCGCTCGCCAACGAACTGGTGGGCACGCTCACGGAGCGGGATGTGATCACCAGCCCGGCCCAGGACCTCGCCCTGTTCGAGACAGTTGTGAAGGATCTCAAGGCTCCCGCTGCGTCCGAAGCCCTCAAGGCGACCTTCGCCGGCGGCGGTCCTCTCGTCTTCGTGGCGACCCCCACGCCAATCGAGGGCGGGGAGCGCGCCGTCGCGCAGGCTTTCGAGGCGTCCCGTAAACTGGCCGTGGTCGCGCCGACAGCGCCGCGCCAGATGGCCTGGCCCTACGAGTCGTTCGGCGCGGTCGGCAAAGTGGCCGAGCAACGCGACATCACCGATCTGGATGCCGTCTTCGTCCGCTTCGAGAACGGCGTCCGCCTGACCGTCAAGCCGACGAAGTTCCGGGACGACCAGGTGCTGGTGAAGGTCCGGATCGGCGATGGGCTGCTGGCCCAACCGGGCGACCGTCAGTCGATGTACTGGGCCGGCTCGGCTCTCGTCGAAGGCGGACTGGCCAGGATCGCCGCCGAGGACATGGAGCGGGTGCTGGCGTCGCGTGTCTACAGCGCCCGGTTCGCCATCGAGGACGATGCCTATGTCCTGTCCGGCGGCACCCGCACCGATGACGTGTCGGTGCAGATGCAGGTCCTGGCGGCCTACGCCAGCGAGCCGGGCTGGCGGCCCGAAGCCTTCCAGCGCGCCCGCACCTACGCCGGCACCCTGTCGGAGCAATGGCAGGCGACCGGCAACGGTGTGTTCAGCCGCGACCTTCCCGGTCTGCTGCACAACGGGGATCGCCGCTGGACCTGGCCAACGGCGGAAGACATCACCGCCAGCCGTCCCGAGGACCTGAAGACCGCGCTTGAACGCTCTCTGACGAGTGGCTCGATCGAGGTCGTCGTGGTCGGCGACATCACCGTCGAGAAGGCCGTGGAGGCCGTCGCGGCTACGTTCGGCGCCCTGCCCCCGCGCCCGGATCAGCGCGCTACGCCGTCCGGTTCGGTCGGTTTCCCCGCGCCGGTTTCGACAGCTGTCGTCCTGACGCACAAGGGGCGGGCGGACCAGTCCGTGGCCTATATCGCCTGGCGGACGGACGACTTCTACGCGGATGTGCAACAGGCGAGGAACACCGCCCTGCTCGGCGATGTCATCGACCTGCGACTGACCGAGGAGCTTCGGGAGAACCAGGGCGCGACCTACTCTCCGTCGGTCGGCTGGACCGCCAGCGACGTCTGGACCGGCTGGGGCTATCTTTCGGCCAGGGTGGAGATCCCGCCGGCCCTGATCGACGGCTTCTACCGCGATGTGAACAGGATCGCCGCAGACCTGCGTGACAGGCCGCCGACAGACGACGAGATGGACAGGGCGCGCAAGCCCCGCCTGGAGCGGCTGATCAAGTCACGGGAAACCAACGATTACTGGCTGGAGGAACTGGCGGGCGCCCAGACCGATCCGCGCAGGCTGGCGGCGACACGGTCGGTGCTGGCCGGCTACGAGCGGATCACGCCTCAGGATATCCAGGCCGCGGCGCGGCGCTATCTGACCGCCGACCGGGCCTGGATGCTGGTTGTCCGGCCAGAGGGCGGGCCGGGCCAGGGAGCGACCCGATGAGCGGAGCCGCCCGACCCTTGGCCGGCCTCGTCACGGCCGTAGTGATCGCCGCCGGCGCGGCGGCGCCGGCGCATGCGCAGGAGGCTCCGGATCGCGAGCTGCGCATGCTCGGGCGCTGCGCCCTGGCGACCAGCGTCTACCGCTCGCTGATGCCGCCCGCACCGACGCCGATGACGGTCACCGACGCGGACAAGGCCCTCTATCAGCGGATGAAGCTCGTCGATCCGTTGCTGAGGGCCCGCGCCGACACCGTGGCGGCGTCCATTGATCCGGCCGTCAGCGCCGCCATCGGCGAGGAACTCAGGGCCCAGTACCGCGCCCAGATGGCCCCGCCGGACGGGCCCCGCAAGACCCCGCGCGAGGCGCTGGATCTCTACGCGCCGATCCTGGAAGCCTGCATCGTCCGCGCGGACATGCTGCCGAAGCAGTAGCCTAGTAGACGACCCCGCCGACGCCGCCGTCGAGGCTCATGCTGAAGCTCGACGCCGTCGACTCGGCGACCACTTCCTCGCGATAGGCGGTGTACCGCTCGAACGTCACGATGGTCAGCACCTTCATGCCCGCGCCGAACCGGCGGAGCAGGCTGCGCTCGTTGCACTCCCGCGCCGGAGCCTGCGGGCGACAGGCCAGCTGGCCGCCCTCGGCGCCGGCGCCGCGGGTCCGATACAGCGCCTCGCCCTTGGCGCAGATCATCGTCTGACCGCCGTCGAACGAGATGCGCTCGGCGAACTCGGCGATGGTGATCTGCATCCGCGTGCCCGCGATGCAGCGATAGAGCTCGCCCTCGTAACCGTCGTGGATGTCGCGGTCGGGGAACAGCTGGGCGGCAGGGTGGGGTACGTCGCGGTCGTCCAGGCAGAAGGCCCGGATGACGACCCGGCGGGTCTTGGCGCGGGTGGCCTCGTAGGCGACCTGGCGGGTGCGGCGCAGGCCCTGGACGTCCAGCCCCTGGATCACGCCCGTCGCGCTGGGCGGCGCATAGTAGCCGCCTCCGCCGCCACCGCCGCCATAGTAGGCGGCTGCGCCCGAGCCGGCGCCGCTGACCGCGACAGCCACGGCGCTGCTGTTGACGATGACATTGGTGCGGTTGCCGCCTGTGCAGCAGCCCGGCGGGCTTGGCGGCCGGGGCGGCGGAGCGGGCGGTGTGCAGCAGGGCGGCGGGGCCGGCGGCGTGCAGCAGGGCGGCGGCGGCGGCGGAGCGCAGCACTGCGCCGCGGCCTCCTGGCCGGGCATCGCCGAGGAGGCGAGCCAGAACACCGCGCCGCCGGCCAGTCCGAGCCACCAGTTTCGAGGCGCCATGATCCAAATCCTCAACAAAATCCGCGCTCACCCGCATGCAAGAAGCACGCCGAGGCGGGCGCCTGCGTCCCGAAAGGGGACAATGCGGACCTGGCCCGAACCTTCCCTGCAACCCCCATGCGACCATCGGGGGTCGCGACACGGAGGGCGGGACCATGGTCCATCCCAACACGGAACGATTGACGGAGTATTGGCGGTCGCGCCGGGGAGCGGCCGGGCTGCCCGCCCGCGCCGATATTGACCCGATGGCGTTCCACCAGCTTCTGCCCCAGACCTTTATCGTCGGACGGACGGCCCAGGGCCAGTATCCCTTGCGCCTGGTCGGCGGAATGATCGCCGACCTGCACCAGAGCGACCTGCGCGGACGCTGCCTGCTGGAGCTCTGGCGGACAAGCGATCGCTGGCAGCTGAAGTCGGCGCTGGAGTTCGCCCGCCGCCGTCCCGAGCCCGTGGTGGTCAACGCTGACGTCCTGGCCGACGGGGCGCCGCGACTTGCCCTCGAGATCCTCATCGCCCCCCTGGCCGGCCCGACCGGCGAAGTCGACCGGTTCCTGGGCCACATGCAGCCGGCTGCGCCGCTGATGCGCCTGCTCGGCCGCCCGGCCCGGGCCCTGGCCATCGCCGCCATCGCCCGCTCCGACGACGGCGCCGAGGCCCCCTCGCTGAAGCTGGCCGCGGTCAACGGCCGCCGGATCGCCTGACGTTTCCGCGGGACGCTCGGGCGGCCGCTGAAATGTCTCCGGTGTCTCGACCCGCTGATCGCCGCCTCTCAGGTCACGGCTGGTTCGTCCGCGACAAGGGGATGAATGCCAGACCAAGGGGCGGACCCCTGCGCGCGGCGCCCATCGCGCCTGGCCCGGCATCGCGACGCCAACGCCTTGCGGCGCTTGCCCTGACGGCGATCCGGCGATGGGGTCCAGGCCCTGCATTCGAGCAGTATGGCGCCGGCGGAGTCGGCGGGGATAAACGGCGCGCGCATCGCCGAGGCCAATGTCCCGCAAAGGGACCGAATGTCTGGCCTTGTCTCCAGAGTACATGTCTCCAGAGTCTCGCATTTCGGGGACAAGGCTGCCCCTGCTTACGCGTCATGGCCCGACTTGTTCGGGCCACCCAAGCGTGATGAATCTGGCCATTCTTCCGCAGCGCCATGGGCCATCCGGAAACCGGCCGCGTTCATGGGTGGCCCGAACAAGTCGGGCCATGACGGGGTTGTTGGGTTAAGACGCCAGGCCCCCTACCCGCTCGCCGCGTCCAGTCGCGCTATCTGGCCGGCGTCCAGCGTCAGCCGCGCCGCGCCCATCAGCTCCTCGAGCTGATCGAGACTTGTGGCGCTGGCGATCGGCGCCGCCACGGCGGGCCGCGCCATGACCCAGGCCAGCGCGACCTGGGCCGGCGTGGCGGCCAGCTCTGCGGACACCACATCCAGCGCCGCCAGCACCGCCTGGCCGCGTTCACTCTCCAGATGCTTCCTGGCTCCTGCCCCGCGCGGGCTTTTTCCGAGGTCGGCGGCCGAGCGGTACTTGCCGGTCAGGAATCCGCTGGCCAGGCCGTAGTAGCTGATGATCGCCACGTCCTGGTCGACGCAGAGCTGTTGCAACGGCCCCTCGATGGCCCGGTCGACGAGGTTGTAGGCCGGCTGCAGCGTATCGTAGCGCGGCAGGCCCTGGTCGGCGGCGGTCTTCAGCGCCGACCCCAGTCGCGCGGCGTCGAAGTTGCTGGCGCCGATCGCCCTCGCCTTCCCCGCCTTGACCAGCCGGCCGAAGGCCTCGGCCGTCTCGTCCTGCGGCGTGTCGGCGTCATCGCGGTGCGACTGGTAGAGATCGATGTAGTCGGTCTGCAGCCGCTTGAGCGAGCCCTCGCAGGCGGCGACGATATTCGCCGCCGACAGGCCCGGCTGAGCCGGCCACATGCCCACCTTGGTGGCGATGACCACATCGTCGCGCCGGCCGCGCGCCTTGAGCCAGGTTCCGATCACGGTCTCCGACTCGCCGCCCCTGTGGCCAGGAACCCAGCCTGAATAGACATCCGCTGTGTCGATGGCGTTGAAGCCGCCGGCCACGAAAGCGTCGAGGATAGCGTGAGACGTCGTCTCGTCCGCCGTCCAGCCGAAGACGTTGCCGCCCAGCATGAGCGGGGCGATGGACAGGCCGCTGCGGCCGAGAGGGCGGCGGGTCATGTTGTCTTCCTTTCCCTTCTCCCCATGCGGGAGAAGGTGGCCTGCGAAGCAGGTCGGATGAGGGGGCTCCCGGAACTATACGACTGACGGTCTGAGGGAGGGCAAGGCCAACCGCCGTGCGCCCCCTCATCCGTCAGCCTTCGGCTGCCACCTTCTCCCGCGAGGGGAGAGGGAAACTAGGCCGCCCGCACCGCCTCGCCGTCGAACACCGGGGCGTCCTGCGGGGCCAGGAAGGGCTTGCCGCGCAGGAGGTCGCTGATCTTCTCGGCGATCATGATGGTCGGGGCGTTGGTGTTGCCGCCGATCAGAGTCGGCATGACCGAGGCGTCGACAACGCGCAGGCCCTCGATCCCCTGGACCCGCAGGTCGCCGTCGACCACGGCCATGGCGTCTCCCGCCACCCCCATGCGGCAGGTGCCGACCGGGTGGTAGATGGTCTCGGCCTTGGCGCGGATCCAGGCGTCGATCTCCGCGTCGGTCTGCACGTCCTTGCCCGGCGAGTACTCACTGGTGCGGTAGGGATCGAGCGCCGACTGGCTGGCGACATCCCGGGCGATCCTGACGCCCTCGCGGACCGCGCGGCGGTCCTCGTCGGTGGCCAGGTAGTTGGCGAAGATGGTGGGATCATCGGTCGGGTCGGCCGAGCGCAGCCCGGTGCGGCCACGGCTTTCGGGCCGCAGCTGGCAGACGTGGAAGGTGAACCCATCCTTGCCGACGCTCACCTTGCCGTGATCCTGCATGATGGCCAGGACGGTGTGGAACTGCAGGTCGGGGCGGTCGAGGTCCGGGCGCGAGCGCAGGAAGGCGCCCGATTCCAGCATCTGCTGGCGGCCCGTACCCTGCTTGAACAGCATGTAGCTGAGGCCGGTGAGCAGCTGGCGCGGTCCCTTGGTCAGCGAGTAGGCGGTGATCGGCTGCGGGCATTCCCATGACAGGCAGACGTCCAGGTGGTCCTGCAGGTTGGCGCCGACGCCCTTCAGTTCGTGCTGCACCTTGATGCCGTGCGGCGTCAGGTCGTCCGACGCCCCGATGCCCGACAGCTGCAGGATCTGCGGCGACTGCACGGCGCCGGCGCTGACCAGCACCTCGCCGTCGGCGTGGGCGGTCTTGACCTCGGTCCCGACGATGTACTCGACGCCGATGGCCTTGCTGTTCTGCAGCAGGATGCGGCTGGTGCGGGCGCCGGTGACACAGGTCAGGTTCGGACGGTTCAGGGCCGGGTAGAGGTAGGCCTTGGAGGCGCTCCAGCGTTCGCCGTCCTTGATCGTCATCTGATACGGGCCCCAACCTTCCTGCTGGAAGCCGTTGAAATCCTTGGTAGTCAGGTAGCCCGCCTGGGCGCCCGCATCGATCGCGGCCTTGTAGATCGGGTTGGGGGTCGAGGCGTGGCTGACGTGCAGGGGGCCATCGCCGCCGTGCCAGGGATCAGCCCCGGTATCGAGCCCTTCCGAGCGCTTGAAGTAGGGCAGGACATCGGCGTAGCCCCAGCCGGCCAGGCCCATCTGCCGCCACTGGTCATAGTCGCGGGCGTGGCCGCGAATGTAGATCATGCCGTTGATCGAGGACGAGCCGCCCCAGCCCTTGCCGCGCGGCCACCAGAGCTTGCGATTGTCGAGGTGGGGCTCCTCTTCCGTCCAGAAGCCCCAGTTGTAGGCGCCCTTGGCCTTGATCAGGCTGCCGACCCCGGCCGGCATCTTCACCAGGATGGAGTTGTCCTTGCCGCCGGCCTCCAGCAGCAGGACCTTCGTCGTCCCGTCCTCGGTCAGGCGATTGGCCAGCACACACCCGGCCGAGCCGGCGCCGATGATGATGTAGTCGTAGCGGTCGGCCACTGCCGTCTCCCCCGATAGATTATCGCTGTTCAGGGAACAGTGACGCGGGCGTCAGGTTTGGGCAAGTGGTCCGGCATGGCGCCGGCCTGAAAACGGCGAGAGGCATGCGCCCGGATGGGCGCATGCCTCCTGCTCCGATCACCAGGCCGCCGTCAGAAACGGAAGGTCCGGGTGGTCGCCGATCCCTTGACGAAGGCGAAGACGGTCGCGGAGTCGATCGAGGCGGTGTTGTTGCCGCTCCGCCTGTCGTCGTTGCAGCTGTTGGCGTCGATGAGGATGTCCGGATCGTAGGCGATCGAGACATCAACGGTGCCGCCGAACTCGAAGGTGTCGAACGGATAGGACAGCATCGGCGTGGAGGCGCGCAGCATGGTGGCTCCGCCGGCCGCCGAGGCGGTCAGGGCGCGGTTGAGATCGTAGGTCTCGCTCGTGTTGCCGTTGACGGTCTTGAGGTTCACCAGCTGCTGTTCGGCGCCGGAGCGCCAGGTGGAGCGACCGCGATTGACGATCTCGTAGCTGATGCGAACGTCGCCGGCCCGCGCCCCCTTGGTCAGGGTGATGCTGGCGACAGCCGGATCGACATCACAGATGGCCGGCAGCGTCGGCCCCGGAAGCACGGGGCCAGGGAGCGTGGGGCCCGGGCGGTATGGCAGCGGCTTGATCGACTGGGGCGTGATCGGCCCGGCAAAGGCGGACGCCGCGATGGAAACCGTGGCGATGACGCTGGCGACTGAAACAGTGGTCCTGAACATCCTGGTTCTCCTCAGCGCGAAGGATTTCGCTGAGGAGGAGACTGCGCGCCGCTACCTGAACGGCTCCGGAGACCCGTCGTTACCGGATATTCATGTTCTCCCAAGGACGGCGGGAATGTGGCGGGCGTGTTGGCCCTTCCCCCTGGAGGGGGGAAGGTGGCCCTGCGGAGCAGGGTCGGATGGGGGTGGGAGACTCGCGGCTCGAGGGGGACAGGTTAAGATGTCCCTCGGGACACCTTAACCTGTCCCCGCCCCCAAGCTCTGGGTCCCGGATCACCTTCGGCGGCCGGGATGACAACGGAGGCAAGGCCCCCATCCTTGACTTTCCCATGCTGCACTACCACATGAGCCCCTGCGCAGCGATCTCGCCGCGCCATCGGCCCTGCCCGGCCGCGTAAGGCGCCACCTCGGCGCTCCCCGGGCCTTCCGCCGACCGACCCCATAGCGACGCCATTACGCGGGGCGTCTCCCAACGAGACCCCGCTTCCGACCGCCGGCCCGCAAGGCCGCGCGGTTCGAGTCGCATACGAAAGACATTCATGACGAACTTCGCTTCGCTTGGCCTCGCCAAGCCGCTGCTCACGGCGCTTGCCGCCGAGGGCTACACCACCCCCACCCCCATCCAGGCCCAGGCCATCCCGCTGGTGATGGAAGGCAAGGATCTGCTCGGCATCGCCCAGACGGGCACCGGCAAGACCGCCGCCTTCGCCCTGCCGATCCTGCACCGCCTGGCCGCCGACAAGAAGCCGGCCCCGCGTCGCGGCTGCCGGTGCCTGGTCCTGTCGCCCACCCGTGAACTGGCCACCCAGATCGCCGACAGCTTCCGCGCCTACGGCGCCGGCATGGGCCTGTCGGTCGCCGTCGTGTTCGGCGGCGTCAAGTACGGGCCGCAGGTCCGCGCCCTGGCCGCCGGCGTCGACATCCTGGTCGCCACGCCCGGCCGCCTGATCGACCACATCAACGAGAAGGTCGCCAACCTGTCGGAGGTCGAGGTCTTCGTGCTCGACGAGGCTGACCAGATGCTCGACATGGGCTTCGTGGTGCCGATCCGCCGCATCGTGAAGGGCCTGCCGCAGAAGCGTCAGAACCTGTTCTTCTCCGCCACCATGCCCTCGGAAATCGAGAAGCTGGCCGGCGAACTGCTGAAGTCGCCGTCCAAGGTGTCGGTGACGCCGCAGGCCACGACCGTCGAGAAGATCGACCAGAAGGTCCTGTTCATCGAGACCGCCCGCAAGCGCGCCCTGCTGGCCGAACTGTTCGACGATGCGGCGTTCAGGCGCGTGCTGGTCTTCACCCGCACCAAGCGCGGCGCCGACCGCGTCGCCAAGGGCCTGACCGCCATCGGCATCGAGGCCGCCTCGATCCACGGCGACAAGAGCCAGGGCCAGCGCGAGCGCGCCCTGGCGCAGTTCAAGGCGGGCGAAATGCGGGCGCTGGTCGCCACCGACATCGCCGCCCGCGGCATCGACGTCGACGGGGTCAGCCACGTCATCCAGTACGAACTGCCCAACGTGCCCGAAGCCTATGTCCACCGCATCGGCCGCACGGCCCGCGCCGGCGCCAACGGCTCGGCGGTGTCGCTGGTCGCCGACGACGAGCGCAACCTGCTGCGCGACATCCAGAAGGTGACGCGCCAGACCATCCCCAGCTGGGACCGTCGCAACGACAAGGTGCTGGGTCAGGCCCAGGCGGCCATGGCCTCGATCGAGCCTGAAAAGCCCCACCGCGACCCGCGCGCGGCGAACAACGGCGGCGGCCGAAACGGCCAGAACAACGGTCGCAACAGGAAGCCCCAGGCCCTCGACGCCAGCGGCAAGACCCAGCCCGAGCGCGGCCAGCGCGCCCGTCACCGTCCGGCCGGCTATGATCCCCTCGCGGGCGTCACCAGCCTGATCGGCGCGGCAGGCGAAGCCGCCCCCAAGCGCAAGAAGACCCGCAGCCGCAACCGCGGCAAGGGCGGCGGCGGCGGCGGCCAGACGGCCAGCGCCCAGACCTAGAAAGACAAAGGGCGGCCCCGGAAACGGAGCCGCCCTTTCTTCTTTCTCTTCCTCTCCCCGTGGGAGAGGTGGCCCGGCGGAGCCGGGTCGGAGAGGGAAGCAGAGAGGCAACCCAGCCGACGGCGGCTATTCCCTCTCCACCATGCTCCGCATGGTCCCCCTCCCCCAACGGGGGAGGAAGACTATCTGCCCTTCCACTGCGGCGCGCGCTTCTGGGCGAACGCCATCGGACCTTCACGGAAGTCCTCGGACTGGAAGAGCGCCGCCACGGCCGGCATCTTGAACTGGCCGCCGATGGCGTCGGCGAGCGGCATTTCGAGGCCCTGCAGCACCGCCTGCTTGGACGCGCGGATCGACATCGGGCTGCATTCGCCGATCAGGCCGGCCCATTTCCTGGCCTCGGTCATCAGGTCGGCGGCCGGAACCACGGCGTTGACGAAGCCCAGCTCCTTGCCCTCGGCGGCGCTGACGCGGCGGGCGG
>Ga0315900_10006493_pt1 | contig 15670 bp, 13 predicted proteins | sample LakEriMetagenome_FD_203521 | JGI IMG/M metagenome (GOLD analysis project Ga0315900, IMG submission 203521) | Freshwater fungal communities from buoy surface, Lake Erie, Ohio, United States - Buoy 12 MA114 | ecosystem: Environmental > Aquatic > Freshwater > Lake > Lake biofilm | place: USA: Lake...
CGCCCCTCGCGCCAGGCCCGCGGGGGGATCGCCCTCGGTCATCGGCAGCACCAGGACGCCGGTCTTCGGCAGGGCGGGCTTCACGAAGGCGATATCGGGCATGCGGCGCGTCCGTTCAGGTCTAGCTTGAGCTCAACCTACCACCGGTGGAGGGCGCGGCGGCAAGCGGCGGCCCTGCTTGGCGGGGGCCGCCCGGAGAGGTAAGGCCGCGGCATGGAACCGGAACCCCTGCTCGCCCTCGCCACGAAGCTCGCCCGCGAGGCCGCGGCGGCGGTGATGGCGGTGCGCCAGGCGGGCTTCGCGGTCGAGCAGAAGCGCGACGCCAGCCCCGTCACCGCCGCCGACCGCATCGCCGAGGCGCTGATCGTGGAGGGGCTGCGCGCCGGCTCCCCCTATCCGGTGGTGGCCGAGGAGGAGTTCGAGGCCGGGCTGGTTGCCGCCGCGCCGGGTGGGCGGTTCTGGCTGGTGGACCCGCTGGACGGCACGCGCGAATTCGCCGCGGGGCTCGACAGCTTCGCGACCAATATCGGGCTGGTCGAGGCTGGGCGGCCGCTGCTGGGCGTGGTTGCGCTGCCCGCGACCGGGGAGCTGTTCGGCGGCATCGTCGGCCAGGGCGCCTGGAAGGAAGATGCGTCCGGCACGCGCAGCCCGATCCGGGCGCGGACCACCCCGCCGGACGGGCCGCTGGTCATGGCCAGCCGCCACTACCAGACCGACCCGCGGATTGCCGAATTCGCCAAGGCGCATGGCGCGCAGCGCATCGTGAACATCGGCAGCGCCGAGAAATTCTGCCGCCTGGCAGAGGGCACTGCCGATCTCTACCCGCGCTTCGGTGCGACCATGGAATGGGACACCGCGGCACCGGAGGCGGTGCTGCTGGCCGCGGGCGGGCGCATGGCCGATTGGGACGGCGCGGCGCTGCGCTACGGCAAGCCCGGCTGGCGCAACCCCGCCTTCCTGGCCCGCGGCGCGGCCTGATGCGCCGACGCTGGCGCATCGGCGCCCTCAAACGCCGGCGCGGCCATCCGGCCGCCAGCACCGGAGGCTGACATGGCGCCCACACGGCTCATCGCCGATGTCGCGGAAGCGGCCGCGCTGCTGCGGGGCGGCGAGCTCGTCGCCTTCCCGACGGAGACGGTCTATGGCCTGGGCGGCGATGCCCGTAACGGCGCCGCGGTGGCCGCGATTTTCGCGGCCAAGGGCCGGCCGCAATTCAACCCGCTGATCTGCCATTGTCCGGGGTCCGACGCCGCCTTCGAGGAGGTGCGCGCCGATGACCGCGCGCGGGAGTTGGCCCGCCGCTTCTGGCCCGGGCCCCTGACCCTGGTGCTGCCCCGCCGCCCGAGCTGCCGGGTGGATCTGCTGGCCGGCGCCGGGCTCGACACGCTGGCGGTGCGGGTGCCGGCCCATCCGCTGGCGCTCGATCTGCTGCGGCGCGCGGGGACGCCGATCGCGGCGCCCTCGGCCAATCGCTCGGGCGGCGTCAGCCCGACAACGGTCGCACATGTGCTGGCGGGGCTCACGGGCCGGATCGCGGCGGTGCTCGATGGCGGGCCCTGCGCGGTGGGGGTGGAGAGCACGGTGCTGGACCTGTCGGCCGGCGGCGCGGCGCTGCTGCGCCCGGGCGGGGTGCCGGTGGAGGCGATCGAGGCGGCGATCGGCCCGGTCGGCCGCCCCCTGCCGCTGGCGGCCGCCGCGGCCACGCAGAGCCTGCGGAGCCCAGGCATGATGCTGTCCCACTACGCGCCCTCTCTGCCGGTGCGGCTGGAGGCGAGCGAGGTCGGGCGCGACGAGGCGCTGCTGGCCTTCGGCCCAGTGCCGCTGCCCGGCGCGGGCGCGCTGTGGAACCTCTCGCCCGGCGGCGATGTGGCCGAAGCAGCGCGGCGGCTGTTCGCGGGGCTGCGCTGGCTGGATGCGGAGGGTCAGCGCCTTGGCCTCACCCGCATCGCGGCCATGCCGGTGCCGGAGGAAGGGCTGGGCGCGGCGATCGCCGACCGGCTGGCCCGGGCCGCAGCGCCGCGTGGCTGACCCGCCATCAGCGGGGCTTGATCGGCCAGCGCACCCGGGTTCCGCTGGCGCCATGCCGCCCGAGCCGCCCACCGTCAGCCAAATCTTCCTGACCTATCTCCGCATCGGGCTGATCGGCTTCGGTGGGGTGAACGCCTGGGCCCGGCGCACCCTGGTCGAGGAAAAGCGTTGGCTGACCGACCAGGACTATGCCGAGGTGCTCGGCCTCGGCCAGGCGCTGCCGGGGCCGAATGCGCTGAATGTCGCGATCTTCCTGGGCGAGCGCTGGCGCGGGGCGCTGGGTGCCGTCGCCGCCCCTGTCGGCCTGTTCGGCGGGCCGCTCTGCGTGCTGCTGGGGCTTGCGATCGCGCATGACCGCTGGGGCGACCTGCCGCTGGTCAAGGCCGTGCTGGCCGGCACGGCGGCGGCCGCTTCGGGGATGGTGATCGGCACCGCGCTGAAGATGACGCAGAAGCTGAAGCCCTCGCTGCCGGTGCTGGCCGTCGGGATCACGGCGGTGGCCGGCGCGCTGTTGCGCGTGCCACTGCCGGTGATCGTGCTGGGCCTCGCGCCGCTCGGCATCGCCGCCGCCTGGTGGAGCATGCGCGGGACGGCGGCGCGATGAACGCGGGCGACGAGCCCATGGGCGGCGTGCTGTGGCAGCTTGCCATCGGCTTCATGTCCATCTCGCTGATCGCGGTCGGCGGGGGCATCGCGGTGGTGCCGGAGATGAACCGGCTGGTCGTGGATGTGCATGGCTGGATGAGCGATGCGCGCTTCGCCCAGCTATTCGCCCTGGCCCAGGCCGCGCCGGGGCCGAATGTGCTGGTGGTGGGGCTGATCGGCTGGCAGGTGGCGGGCCTTGCCGGGATGCTGGTGGCCACCGCCGCGATGACCGTGCCCTCCGGCCTGCTCGCCTATGGTTTCTGCCGGATGCGGACGCGGCTGGCGGGCAGCCGGGGGTTGCGGCTGGTGGAGAAGGGGCTGGTGCCGGTCGCGGTCGGGCTGATCCTGGCGTCCGGCATCATCCTCGGCCAAGCCGCGGCCAGCGGCTGGCTGGCGGTGGCGCTGACGCTCGGCTCCACCCTGTTCGTCTGGCGCAGCGACCGCAGCCCGCTTTGGGTGCTGGCCGCCGGTGGGGTCGCGGGCGCGCTGCTGCTGTAGGGCCCGGAGGGGACAGCGGGCGACAGCGCCGGCGGGGGGGGCTATATGCGAGGGACGATGCCCGACACCCATCTCCCGTCCGGCCTGCTCGGCCGGCTTGCCGCCATCCTCGGCCCCCGCGGCCTGCTGACCGAATCGGCCGACATCGCGCCGCATCTGGCGGATTGGCGCGCCCTGTATCAGGGCCAGGCGCTGGCCGTCGCGCGGCCGGCCAGCACGGAGGAGGTCGCGGCCGTTGTCCGGCTCTGCGCCGAGACCGGCACGCCGATCACGCCCCAGGGGGGCAATACCTCGATGGTGGGCGGGGCCACGCCGGATGAGAGCGGGCGGCACCTGGTGCTGTCGCTGTCCCGCATGAACCGGCTGCGCGATCTCGACCCGGCCGACATGACGATGACGGTGGAAGCGGGGATGGTGCTGAAGGCCGCCCAACAGGCGGCGGCCGAGGCCGGCTGCCTGTTCCCCCTCAGCCTCGGCGCAGAGGGCACGGCGACGATCGGCGGCGTGCTGTCCACCAATGCCGGTGGCAACACCACGGTGCGCTACGGCAATGCGCGCGAATTGATGCTGGGGCTCGAAGCGGTGCTGCCGGATGGCTCCATCTGGAATGGCCTGAGGCGCCTGCGGAAGGACAATACGGGCTATGCGCTGCGCCACCTGCTGGTGGGGGCGGAAGGCACGCTCGGCATCGTCACCGCGGCCGTGCTGCGCCTGTTCCCGCGCCCGCAGGACACCGCGCTGGCCTTCTGCGCGGTGGCCGACGAGGACGCGGCACTCGCGCTGTTCCGGCGCTTCCGCGGGCGCGACGAAAGCGCGGTGCGCGCCTTCGAATACATGTCGGGCTTGGGCGTTGATTTCGCCGTCCGCCATATCGAGGGCGTGACCCTGCCGCTGGCCACGCGCGCGGACCATTACGTGCTGGTGGACCTCGCCTCGCCGCGCCCCGATGCCGGGCTGCGCGGCATGGCCGAGGAGGTGCTGGCCGAGGCGATGGAGGCTGGCGAGGTGCTCGACGCAGCCCTCGCCGAAAGCGAGGCGCAGGCCCAGAAGCTGTGGCGCATCCGGGAAGAACACCCAGAGGCGCAGAAGCGCGAAGGCGCGAGCGTGAAGAACGATGTCTCCGTGCCCGTTTCGAAGGTGCCGGAGATGATCCGGCGCTGCTCGGCGGCACTCGTCGCGCTGATCCCCGGCAGCCGCCCCGTGCCCTTCGGGCATATCGGCGACGGCAACATCCACATGAATCTGGAACAGCCGGAAGGGATGGACCCCGCCGCCTTCCTGGCCCGCGCGCACGACATCATGGACTGCGTCAACGCGGTCGTGCGCGAGTTGGACGGATCCTTCAGCGCCGAGCATGGCGTGGGGCGCCTCAAGACCGACATGATGGAGGAATGGCGCGGCGGCGCGGAACTCTCCGCGATGCGCGCCATCAAGGCCGCGCTCGACCCGCGCGGCATCATGAACCCGGGCAAGGTGCTGCCGTGAGCCGAAAGGAAGCGAGCCACAAGGGAGCACACGGCCGCGCAGCGGCCGAGCGCCCGAATGGGCGCCGCGCACAAACCGCCAGCGACACCAGGCGCGCCAGTGGCCTGCGCGCAAGCCAAGCGCGTCGTGCCGAAGGCACGCCTTCGCGCGTCATGCCGAAGGCACGCCTTCGCGCGTCGTGCGGAAGGCACGCCTTCGGCGTCGTGCCGACGGCACGCCTTCGGCGTGACGCGCGCGCCGGCGATTGAGGCCATGAAGACTCTCGACCGCTACATCCTGCGGCAGCTTGTTGTGGCGCTTCTGGCCGTCACGGCGGGGCTGGCCGCGCTGGTGTGGCTGACACAGTCGCTGCGGTTCATCGAGCTGGTATTGGACCGCGGCCTGTCCCTTCTCGTCTTCCTCGAACTGACCAGCCTGATGGTGCCGGGCTTCGTCGCGGTCATCCTGCCGATCACCACATTCATCGTCGTGCTGTTCGTCTATGTGCGGATGAACACCGACCGCGAGATCGTGGTGATGCGCGCCGCAGGGCTGTCGCAGCTGCGGCTCGCGCGGCCCGGCATTCTCGTCGCCCTGGCCTCGGTCGGGATGCTCTACGCGCTGAATCTCTGGCTGGTGCCGCTGACGCATGGCGCCTTCCGCATCTGGCAATTCGAGATCCGCAACCAGATGGCCGCCATCCTGCTGCAGGAGGGCGTGTTCTCCTCGGTCGGCAACGGCCTGACGGTCTATGCGCGCGAACGCACGCGTGACGGCCAGCTGCGCGGCATCCTCTTGCATGACACGCGCGACGCCGGGCAGCCGGTCACGATCCTGGCCGAGGAAGGCCGCATCACGGCCACACCGCAGGGCCCGCGCGTGGTGCTGTTGAATGGCGTACGCCAGCAGCTGGAACGCCCCACCGCCGGCCAGCCGCCGCGCCTGACCACGCTGTCCTTCAGCGAGAACAGCGTGGACCTCGCCCGCGCCGCTCGCCAGGAGGAGATCCGGTTCCGCGACATGCGCGAGCGCAGCGTGGACGAATTGCTGAACCCCGATCCGGCGGAGAACCTGCGCCCGCAGACCATCGCGCGCTTCCGCGCGGAAGCGCATCAGCGGCTGGCCGCGCCGCTCACGGCGCTCGGTTATGCGATGGTCGGGCTGGCCGTGGCACTGACCGGCCAGTTCCGCCGTCATGGCGGCGGGCTTCGGCTGGCGGCAGGCGTCGGGATCGCGGTCGGGCTGCTGGCGCTTGGCCTGACGATCAACAACCTGGCGACTCGGGACAACGACTTCATCTGGCTGGTCTGGGCGCATGCCGCCGCGCCCTCGCTGGTCGCGCTGTGGTGGCTGATCGGCGCGCCGGGCCTGCCGCGGCATCGGCCTGGCCTGCCACCGGCGGCGGCGGCATGACGCTGACCCCTACCCTCTCGCTCTATGTGGCGCGCGGCTTCCTGGCGGCGACCGTGGCGACGCTGGCCGCCCTGACGGGCCTGGTCGCGCTGTTCGACTTCATCGAACTGCTGCGCCGCGCGGCCACCAGGCCCGATGTGGGTTTCGACGTGCCGGCGACCGTCGCCGCGCTGCGCCTGCCTTTCGTCGCACTGCAGATCCTGCCCTTCGCCGTGCTGCTTGGCGGCATCATCGCCTTTTGGCGTCTGACGCGCTCCTCGGAGTTGATCGTGGCGCGGGCGGCGGGGGTCTCGGCCTGGGGATTCCTCTCGGGGCCGCTGATGGTTGCCTTCGCGCTCGGGGTCGCAGCGATGATGGGGCTGTCGCCCATCTCCTCGACGCTGCTGGCGCGGGCGGAGCGGATCGAGTTCAGCCAGCTGCGCACCGGCGGCGGGATGTCTTCGCTCGCCGGGGGACGGCTCTGGCTGCGCCAGAGCGACCGGGACATCGACCCGCAGGGCGTTGCGATCCTCAGCGGCCGTCCCGCAATCGCGCGCAGCGCCGATCCGCGACGTGAGCGCGGCCCGTTCGAGCTGCAGGCCGTGACGGTCTGGCGGCTGTCTTCCGGTGACCGGCCGCTGGCGCGGATCGAGGCGCCGAGAGCGGTCCTCACACCCGGCTACTGGGTGCTGGAGCAGGCCGTCGTCTTCGGCGCGGACCGCCAGCCCTCCGCGCCGGCGCGGATCCAATTGCCGACCGAACTCACCCCCGAACGCATCGAGGACAGTTTCGCCTCTCCCGAGACGCTCGATTTCTGGTCGCTGCCCGGCTTCATCGCGGTGCTGGAGGAGGCCGGATTTTCGGCCGTGCGCCATCGCATCCAGTTCCACTCCCTGCTTGCCCTGCCGATGCTCTCGGTCGCGATGGCGCTGCTCGCTGCGGGCTTCTCGATGCGCCACAACCGCCGCGGCGGCGTGGCGCAGATGATCGCAGCCGGCGTCGCGGCTGGCTTCGCACTGTTCGTGCTGGACCGCATCGCAAGCGAGTTCGGCGAGGCTGGATCGCTGCCCGTGGTGCTGGCCGCCTGGGCGCCGACAGGCGCGGGGCTGCTGCTGGCGATCGCACTGCTGCTGCACCTGGAGGATGGCTGATGCGGCGCGCCACGAGGTTGCTGGCCCGGGCCGCCCCGCTGGCCGCCGGATTCGCCGCCGCCCTTCTGCCGCTGCTTGTCGCAGCGGCCGCGCAGGCGCAATCGCCGCTGCTGGGCGGTCGGACTATCGCCAGCGAGGAGCCTGTGACCTTCACCGCCGAGGAGGTGGAGTTCGACCAGGCCAGCGGCGTGGTCAGCGCGCGCGGCCGTGTCGAGGCCTGGCAGGGCGACCGCGTGCTGCGCGCCGACCGCTTCACCTACGACCGCAACACGGGCGTCGCGACGGCCGAGGGCAATGTCGTGCTGATCGAACCGGACGGTCAGGTGCTCTTCGCCGACCGTGCCGAGCTGTCGGGCGGCATGCGTGACGCGGCGCTGGAAGGGCTGCGCGGGCTGCTCGGCGACAATGCCCGCATTGCGGCCGCTGGCGGGCGGCGCACCGACGGGCGCGTCACCGACCTCGCCCGCGTTGTCTATTCGCCCTGCAACCTCTGCACCGAGGATCCCGCGCGGCCGCCGCTGTGGCAGTTGCGCGCGCGCATCGCGAGCCTCCATCAGGACGAGCAGCGCGTGCGCTACCGCGACGCCGCCGTGGAATTCGGCGGATGGCCGCTGCTCTACACGCCCTATCTCAGCCATGCCGCCCCTGGCGCACCGCGCGTGAGCGGCTTCCTCTCGCCAACCTTCGGCTACACCAGGCTGCTCGGCGCCTTCGCCTCGGTGCCCTTCTATTGGGCGATCGACGACCAGTCCGACGCGCTGCTGACCCCGCAGCTGTCGAGCGATCAGTTGGGCAATCTCGGCGTCACCTACCGGCGCCGTTTCAACACCGGGATGCTCACGCTCGATGGCTCGATCGGCAATCTGCAGGGCAATGACGTGGATCTGGAGGGGCTTGGCTGGCACCTCTATCTCAATGGCGCCTTCGCGCTGGACGAGACCTGGCGGGCGGGCTTCGGGCTGAACCGCGCCTCTTCGCGCGACTATGTCCGGACCTGGCGCTACGGCTCGCCGCAGGTGCTGACCTCGACCGCCTTCCTGGAGGGGTTCTGGGGCGTCGAAGGCTATGCGCGCACAGACGGGCGCCTCTACCAGACCCTGCTGCGCCGTTCCAACACCGGCCAGATCCCCGTCGTGCTGCCCTTCGGCTTCGCCGAATGGAGCTTCGCACCGGACGCCGCCGGGGGGCGCTTCACGGTCGACACCCAGGGCTATTCGCTGTTGCGCGAAGCGGGCACGGATTCGCGGCGCATCGCGACCCGGCTCGGCTACGAATTGCCGCTGCAGGATTCGCGGGGCGCGATCTGGACGATCCGCACCCGCGCCGACCTGCTGGCGGGCCATACGCTGGAAGCGGACCAGGCGCCCTTCTTCGGGCCTGCAGGCTCGGATGGCGGCTGGACCAACGCCAATATCCGCGCGGCGCTGGATTGGCGCTGGCCCCTGATGCGCAGCGCCGGCGATTGGGGCGCACAGGTGATCGAGCCGCGCGTGCAATTCGTGACCGGCCCCAACACCGGCCGGCAATCCAACATCCCGCCCGAGGACAGCCTCGACCTCGAATTCACCGACGCCACGCTGTTCGCACTCAACCGCTTCGCGGGGCGCGACCGGCAGGAAGGCGGCACGCGCGTGGACGCGGCCATGCGCAGCGCCTGGCTGTTCCCGAATGGCGGCCAGGCCGAGGGCCTCGTGGGGCGCAGCTTCCGTGCCTCGACCGAAGCCTTGTTCCCGGCCGGTTCGGGGCTTGAGAACCGTGCCTCGGATTGGGTGGCGCGCGCGCGCCTCGCGCCAGTACCCTGGTTCGAGGTCACCGGGCGGACGCGGCTCGACGGGGAGGGGCTTGAGCCGAACCTCTGGGATGTGTCGGGCACCGTCTTCGCCGGGCAGTTCTCCCTGACCGCGGGCTATCTCGAATCCGGGCCTGCCGCGCTGGGTGGTTACGGCAAGCGCGACGAATGGAGCCTCGGCGGCCAGGTCCGCCTGGACCAGAACTGGCGGCTTGGCGGTTTCGGCCGCTACGACCAGTCTCTCGACCGACCGGTGGCGGCGGCGGCCAGCCTGGCCTACGAGGATGAGTGCCTCGTGTTCGAAACGCTCTTCGCCCGGCGCTGGGCTGAGAACTTCGGCACCAACGACACCCTGCCCGGCAGCACGCTGTTGATGTTCCGCGTCACGCTCAAAACCGTCGGCGGCTTCGCGCTCCGGGCCCTTTGAGGCGCCCGGCGAGGGGCCGGTCTGGCCCCGGCGACGGCGGTCCGGGCGGCAAGCTGGGTGACGGACGCCCCAAGGGAGCCGCACCGGGCCCCTTCCCTCCGGCGCTCGGCACGCCTAGGAACATGACCATGCGCCACCTCACCCGCGCCCTGCTGCTCGCAGCCCTCCTCGCCGCCCCGCTGGCCCCGCCGGCGATGGCGCAGGAATCGCGCATCGTCGCCATCGTGAACGGCGATGTCGTGACCAGCGCCGATGTGGATGGCCGCCGCCGGCTGTTCGCCATCACGTCAGGCTTGCCGGCCTCGCCGCAGGCGCTCGACCGCCTGACGCCGCAGGTCACCCGCCTGCTGATCGACGAGAGGCTGCGCTTCCAGGAATTACAGCGCCGGCGCGTCGCGGTGACCGATGACGACATCGCCGGCGCGATCGCCGACCTGGAGCGGCGCAACAACCTGCCCCCTGGCGGGTTGCTGGCCCAGCTGCGCCGGGCCGGGGTGGAGCCGCGGGTGCTGTTCGATCAGCTCCGCACGCAGATCGGCTGGTCGCGCCTGATCCGCAGCCTGCTTGGCCGGCAGGCGACGCCGGGCGATGCCGAGATCGCCGACTGGATCGCCGCCCAGCGCGCCCGCGCCGGGCAGCCCGAATTCCTGATGGCCGAGATCTTCATCCCGATCGACGACCCCGCCGAGGAGCCGGAGGTGCGCCGCTTCGTGGACGACATCGTCGGCCAGCTCCGCGGCGGCGTGCCCTTCCCGATCGCGGCCAGCCAGTTCAGCCAGGCGCAGACCGCGCTGCAGGGCGGCGATCTCGGCTGGGTCGGCACCGAGGCGCTGGACCCCGAAGTGGCGCGCATCGTGACGCAGATGCCGCCCGGCGCGATCAGCGGCGCCATCCGCGTTCCGGGCGGCTTCCAGATCGTGACGCTGCGCGCGCGCCGCGAAGTGGGGCGCGACGAGGCCACCTTCCTGTCCATGCGCCAGGTCTTCTTCCCCTTCACCGCGGCGCTCAACCCGGACGCCCCGACCCCGCAGCAGATCCAGCAGCTGGAACGGGCACGCGCCCTGTCGGCCAGCGCGCGCAGCTGCGAGCAGATGGACGCGGCGGCGCGCACCTCCGGCTCTGACCGTCCGGCCGATCCGGGTGAGGTTCGCGAGGAATCCTTGAACCCGCCTGCTCTGCGCCAGCTGATCTCCGGCCTGCCGCTGCGGCAGGCCAGCCAGCCGATCATCGCGCCTGACGGGATCGCGGTGATCATGGTCTGCGCGCGCGAGCGGCGGAACGAGGCCGAGCCGACGCCGGAGATGGCCCGCAGCCAGATCCTGCGGGAGCGCGTGGAACTGCTCTCGCGCCAGACCCAGCGCGACCTGCGCCGCCGCGCGCAGATCGAGCAGCGGTCCTGACCCATCCGATGACCGAAGGGCGCAGCGGCGATACGCCGCGAGCACCGGAGGTCTGAATCGGATGGTCCACAACCGCTTCCCGATGACCGAACGGCGCAGCGGCGGCACGCCGCGAGCACCGGAGGTCTGAATCGGATGAGCGAACACTCAGACCTCCCCTCGCTGCGCGAGACCATTGCGCGGCACGGGCTGGATGCCCGGAAGTCGCTCGGCCAGCACTTCCTGCTCGATCCCGCGGTCTGCGCGCGCATCGCCGCCGCCGCCGGGGAGATGGAAGGCCGGCAGGTGCTGGAGGTCGGGCCCGGCCCGGGCGGGCTGACGCGCGCGCTGTTGGCGACGAAGGCAGCGAAGGTGCTGGCGGTGGAGCTCGACCGCCGCGCGGTCGCGGCGCTGGCGGAACTCACCGCCGCCCATCCCGGCCGGCTTGAGGTGATGGAGGCGGATGCGCTGCGGGTGGACCCCGCCGCCCTCTTGCCCGCGCCGCGCAAGATCGTGGCGAACCTTCCCTACAATGTTGCGACGCCCCTGCTGGTCGGCTGGCTGCGCGGCGCAGCGGCGCTCGAATCCATGACGCTGATGTTCCAGCAGGAAGTGGCGGAGCGCATCACCGCCGCGCCGGGGACGGAGATGTATGGGCGCCTTGGCGTGCTGGCGCAGTGGCGCTGCCGGGCCTCGCTGCTGCTGACGCTGCCACCCGGCGCCTTCAGCCCGCCGCCCAAGGTCTGGTCCGCCGTGGTCGGGCTGGTGCCGCTGCCCGAGGACCCAGGCCCGGCACTGTTCGCAACGATGGAGCGGCTGACAGCCGCCGCCTTCGGCCAGCGCCGCAAGATGCTGCGCGGCGCCCTGAAGTCCCTCGGCGAGGCCGAGGCGCTGCTGGGCGCGGCGGAGATCGACCCCACCCGCCGGGCGGAGACGCTGACGATCGCGGAGTTCGACCGACTGGCGCGGCTGCTGCACGCCCGCGGCTGAACCCCCGCGGCTGACTTGCTTCCGCCATCATCCGGCGCTTTGGTCCCGAAAGCCCAGGAGAGACCGATGCTGCCCGAACGCCCCACCCTGCTCTTCGCCCATGTCGCCTATCGCTTCGCCGAGGCCTATGCCGCGCGCGGCGGCCAGCTGCCGGTGATCGAGGTGCGCAGCCTGGAGGAACTGGAGGCGCGGATCGGGGACGCCGATGTGCTGCTCGTCTCCGGCCTCTGGCGGAACCACCTGGCGAAGCCGGGCGGGCGGCTCGGCTTCATCCAGTCCATCAGCGCGGGTGTGGACCAGTACGACAAGGCCATGCTGGGCGGCGCCGGCATCCGGCTCGCCTCCGCGCAGGGGGCGAATGCGAATGCGGTCAGCGAACATGCGATCGCGCTGATCCTGGCACTCGCCCGCCGCATCCCGGAAGCGCGCGACAACCAGGCCAAGACGCATTGGCGCGGCATGATCGGCGATCTGTCGCGACGCGAGGATGAGCTGGGCGGCAAGACGCTGCTGGTGGTGGGCAACGGGCGCATCGGGGGGCGGCTGGCGCGGCTGGCCAAGGCGTTCGGGATGAACGTGATCGGACTGCGCCGCGACCCGGCGAATGGCGCCGAAGGGGCGGATGAGATCCACCCCATGTCGGCGCTGCGCGCGCAGCTGCCGCGCGCCGATTATGTCGCGCTGACCTGCGCGCTGACGGAGGAGACGCGCGGGCTGATGGATGCCACGGCCTTCGCGGCGATGAAGCCCGGCGCGTGCCTGGTGAATGTCGCGCGCGGGCGCGTCTGCGACGAGGCTGCGCTGGTCGCGGCGCTGCAATCGGGCCAGATCGGCATGGCCGGGCTCGACGTCACGGCGGATGAGCCACTGCCAGCCGAAAGCCCGCTCTGGGCGATGCCGAATGTGCTGATCACGCCGCACACTGGCGGCGAGACGCGGTCTTACGAGAACAACGTCCTCGACTTCATGGAGGAGAACCTCGCGCGGCTGCGCCGCGGCGAGGCGAAGCTGTTCAACCAAGTCGTTTGAGCGGATCTTTCGCCCTCACGCGCCGGGCGCGCGCTCCGCGCGCTTGGCTCGCCGCACTGGCGGCGGCGCCCGTCCGGGCGCTCGGCGGGCTGCGCCCGCCGCAGGGTCGGGCGCCATTCAAGTGATGCCACTCCTTCACCGCTTCGGCTGGATCATCGCCGCGCTGATCGGCGCGGCGGTGATCGCGCATACCTTCGGGCTGCATGTGCTACCGCCGTCGCAGACCGGCTGGATGCTGACGGGCACCATCGGCCCCGATCCGGTGCAGTACTGGCTAGGCTACACCTTCTTCAAGCGCAGCCCCTGGATGTGGCCGCCGGGGCTGAACCCGGATTGGGGGATCGAGATCGGCTCCTCGATCTTCTATGCCGATTCCATCCCGCTGCTGGCCTTCGCCTTCAAGGCGCTGCACCCCTTCGTCGAAGTCACGCAATACTGGGGCCTGTGGTTGTTCGCCTGCGGCGTGCTGCAGGCGGTGCTGGCGTGGAAGCTGATCGGGCTTTTCACCACGCATCCACTGCCGCGGCTTGCGGGGGCGGCGTTGTTCGCGCTGTCGCCGACCATGCTGAACCGGCTCGGCGGGCATTTCGCGCTGGGTGCGCATTTTCTGCTGCTGGCGGGGCTCTATCTGTGCCTCACGCGCGCGGCGCCGTGGCTGCGTTTCGCGCAGTGGGCGGCGCTGATCCTGCTGGCGTCGCTGATCCATTCCTATCTGCTGCCGATGGTCGCTGGGCTCTGGGCCAGCGACTGGCTGGCGCGTGCTGTCGCGCGCGACCGCCGCGTGCCGGTCTTGGCGGTGGAGGCGATGGGCGCGCCGGGCGCGGGCGTGTTCGGCCTTTATCTCGCGGGATTCTTCGCCCTCGCCGGCGGCTTCGGCGGCACCTGGGGCGGCTATGGGCATATGCAGCTCGACCTGCTGGCGCCCTTCGATCCCTCGCCCTGGGGCGCCATGCTGCCCGACCTGCCGGAACCCGACCATTGGGAGACGGGGCATTCCTATGCCGGCCTCGGCGCGCTGCTCGCGCTACTGCTGGGCGCGGTCGCGTATCGGCGCCGGCCCTGGCCGTGGCTTCGCGCGCGCTGGCCGTTGCTGCTCGGGCTTTCCGCCATGCTCGCCATCGCCATCAGCCATCGCGTCTCCATCGGCGGGCATATCGTGGAGCTGTTCGAATTGCCGGAGAGCGTCCAGCGCTATGCCGATGCGCTGCGTGCCTCCGAACGCTTCCTATGGCCCTTCGCCTATGCCCTGCTGCTGGCCGCCTGCGTCGCGCTGATCCGCGGCTTTGGCCCGCGGCGCGCTGGCGTGGTGCTGGCGCTGCTCGTCATCGTGCAATTCACCGATATGCGCCCGGGCTTCGCGCGGCTGGAACGCTACTTTCCTTCCGGCCCCGCCGTCGCGCCGCTGCGCCTGCAGGACGCCTTCTGGCAGCAGGCCGCCGCGCGCTACCAGCGCGTGCGCCTGACGCCGACCGGCATGCAGGCCCGGCATTGGGAAGAGATTGCGGTCTATGCCGCGACGCTGAACCTCACCACCGATGCGGTCTATCTCGCGCGGCTCGATCCCGCGAAGGTCGCGGCGCTGAATGCGCGCATCGCCGCCGATCTCGCCGCCGGCCGCTTCGAGCCCGGCACCTTCTACGCGCTCGGCAGCGAGGAGACGCTGGCGGCCGCGCGCCAGGGCATGGACCCGGCGCGCGACCTGCTCGCGCGCTACGACGGCGTGTGGGTGCTGGCGCCGGGGTGGCTTACGCGCTGAAGGCGGCTTCGATCTCGGCCCGCGTCATCAGGTCCGCGTATTTCTGGCCCATGTCGAACAAATTCGCCTCATGCGGGCCGATCGCGCGGTCGCCGACGCAGTCGGTCGCGACGATGGTGCGGAAATTGTGCTGCATGGAATCCACCACCGTCGCGCGCACACAGCCTGATGTGGTGCAGCCCGCGACGATCACCGTATCTGCGCCCCGTGCCGTCAGAAAAGCCGCGAGGCCGGTGCCGAAGAAGCCCGAGGCGCCCTGCTTGCGCACGATATGCTCACCCTTCGCGGGCGCGAGCTCCGGCACGATCTGCGACAGCGGCGAGGCTTCGGTGAGCTTCAGCAGGCTCGGCGCCTTGCGCGTGAAGACGCCGGCATCCGCACCGTCATCGGCATAGACCACGCGGGTATGCGCCACCGGCCAGCCATGGCGCCGCGCAAAGGCCAGCAGATGCACCGTCTCCGCGATCGCGGGGCCGATATTGCCGCCGCCGAAATGCGCCGGATCGGCGAAGCCCACGACGAAATCCACGATGACCAGCGCCGGCCGCTGCCCCATGCCGGCGCGCTGGCCGAGGCCCTGGCGGTGATAGATGTCGGCTTCGGGATGTCCGGACATGGGCGATGTATCCTCGAAAAGCACCGGGAGAGGGACGCAACGCGATTGCCCTCTCCCCCTGGAAGGGGGAGAGGGTTGGGTGAGGGGATCGCGAAGCTGGTCAGTGCCGTACCATCAGCGCTCCGCGCCCCACCCTCACCCAACCCTCTCCCGCCCAGGCGGGAGAGGGCAAGTGCGGTACGGGGGAGGGAGATGCTTTACGCCACCGCCTCCAGGTCCCGCAGCGACTGGATCATGGAGCTGCGCAGCAGATGCGCGTGGTGCTTGGCGGGGTCCGCGGCGATGCCGCGCAGCTCGTCGTGATAGGCGCGGCGCACCGAGGGCTCGCGCTGGTTCAGCAGCTGGCGGTTGCGCAGCGCCTGTTGCTGCACGACATCCAGCGCCACCTTCCGCCGCTGGCGCGAATAGCGCTCCATCAGCGTCTGATCCGCATCGCCCTTCCAAACCTGGGACAATTTCTCGGCCAGGTTGAAGGCGTCGTGCACGCCGCCATTCATGCCCATCCC
>Ga0315900_10006494_pt1 | contig 15667 bp, 15 predicted proteins | sample LakEriMetagenome_FD_203521 | JGI IMG/M metagenome (GOLD analysis project Ga0315900, IMG submission 203521) | Freshwater fungal communities from buoy surface, Lake Erie, Ohio, United States - Buoy 12 MA114 | ecosystem: Environmental > Aquatic > Freshwater > Lake > Lake biofilm | place: USA: Lake...
GACGCTGCGCAGCGTCGCGCCCGGCAGGCGGGGCCGGATGATGCGCCCATGCACCATGCCGGGCAGCTCCAGGTCGTGCACATAGGCGGGCTGCCCGGTCAGCTTGGCCGGCAGGTCCAGCCTCGGCACGCTGCGGCCGACGACCCGGTGGGCCTGCGACTCCAGCAGCCGGGGGTGGCTGCCGACCTCACCCTCAAGTAGGCTCGCGGGCTCGAGCGCCTCGTAGGCAAGCCGCTGCTTGGAAGCCGGATGGACCACGCTGCCGTCCTCCGCGTGGCAGTCCTCCCGCGCTACCCGCCAGCGCGTAGCCGCCTGGGCAATGAGTCGTTCACGCAAGTCTGCGCAAAGGTGCCGGATGGCATGGCCCGATTCCTGGATGGACAGGCTGCCCGAAGTGACTGCCTCGTCGGGCGACAGGCCGGTACGTGTGGGCACCATGTCGATACGCGCCAAGGGCACGCACAGCTCCTCGGCGGCAATCTGGGCCAGGGCGGTGCGAATGCCCTGGCCGATTTCGACCTTGCCCGAGCGGACCTGGATCTGCCCATCTTCACCGAATGCGATCCATGTGGACAGCTCGGGGTTGACTGCAAGGCTGGGCGGAAGGTCTGCGCGCACGCCGCCCTGGGCGAGCCTGAAAGCGAGGTTCATGCCGTAGGCCTGCTGCGCAGGGTGGCTGCCGCGCGTACGGCTGCCTGGACGATACGCTGGTGGGTACCGCAGCGGCAAAGGTGGCCGTCAAGCGCTGCACGAATCGCCGCCTCGTCCGGTTCTCGTTCCTGTTCCAGCATGTGAGCAAGCGACACCACCATGCCGCTCAGGCAAAAGCCGCACTGGCCGGCCTGCGCCTCGATCATGGCCTGCTGCACCGGGTGTAGCCCCTGGGCGCCAAGGGCCTCTATCGTGGTGACCGACTTGCCCTCGACTGCCCAAATCGGTGTGTCACAGGACGCCTGCAACCGGCCGTCTATCGTCACCCGGCACGCGCCGCACTGGTTCAGGCCGCAACCGAAGCGAGTGCCCTTTTTCTTCAGTCGATCGCGCAGCACATACAGCAGCGGCTCATCGGGTAGGGCCCGCACCGTCAATGCCTCGCCGTTGAGGCGGAAGGCAAAGGCTTGTTCGTCAGCGCCGGTCTGCGTCATCGGGAGGAGGCTGGCAGGCCCGTGCAGTCAGAGGTCCATCGACTCTGGCACGATCTGCCGGGTCTTGAACCTGGTGTACCAAGTCATGACGGCGGCGCGGAAGGCGTCCTGCTCGTCGTCGCCTTGCTTCATCTTGATCAGGCGCTTGAGATTCTCGCGATCCGCTGCGCTGAGCTTGAACTCGAGATCTCGGGTCTTCACCGGCGAGTTGACGAACTGCGGCACATAGCTGGGGTCGCAGGTGCACTCGCGATGGTCGTCCCGCGGGGGCACCCGGTACTGGCCCGGGCGGCGCTGGTTCAGGAAGCCGGTGTGGCGCTTGAGCAACCTGGCCATCACCGCTTGGCCCTGGTCGCTGGCCTCGCGTACTGCGATGTCGATCGGGCGGAACCAGAAGTTACTGGTATTGGAGACGTCACCCGAGCCGCAGACGATGGGCACGGCCAGCACATCCATCAGCGCCATCAGGACGACGGTGTCGCCCTTGCGCCCGGTGTTGCGCCGCACGTTGGGGATGAAGTTGCCCGCGTCGTCCCAGCCGGTGTTCATCCACATGTTCAGGGAGTCGTGTACGTCGTCGGGGCACAGGCGGTATTCGCCGATCGCCTCCGCGAAGGTGTCCTGGCAATTGGTGTGAAGGCCGGGGTAGCCGCGCTCCTTCTCGAACTGGGTCGCGTGGCAGCGGGCCGCCAGCAGGTCGGTGACGCAGGTGTCGGGCTTTTCCAGGAACACCATCATTGGGTTGTAGCGAGGCGGCTTGCTCCAGATGATGCTGCCGCGATGGGCGCGAAAGCCGGTGCGGCGCATATGGCCTACCGACATGGCCTCGCGGTAGTCATGCAGGTTGAAGCAGTTGAAGTCCACGCACTGGGGCCCCTCGGCCAGCGTGATGTGCAGGGTCTGTCCGGCCTTGAGCGGGATGGCCTTGCCTGTGACTGGTTCCAGGCGCATTGATTCGAGCGTGTTTCCGTATTCCATACTCAGTTGCCGTCCTTGCCAAAGAGTTGTTCGGTGTATTGGCGGAGGATGCTGTGGCAGACCTCTTCGATGGTGTTGCCGAAGGTGCCCTCCTCAACGACCTTCTGCAGCAGCACCAATTGCTGCTCGGTGAAGGGCACCTTAAAAAGGGTGTCGTGGTCGTCCATAGAAATGTCTCCAGGGAAAAAGCTCACCGTACGAAACGGGTGAGCGCCAGGGCGATGTCTGGCCAGATCATGATCAGGCCGATGACCAGGATATCGATCAGGATGTAGGGCATGGCGGCGAGGTAGATGACCTTCATCGACACGTCACGCACAACCCCCTTCATCACGAACAGCAGCAACCCAAAGGGAGGTGTCATCAGGGCGATCTCCAGATTGATCAGTGTGATGACGGCGAACCAGATCGGGTCAATCCCCAGCTTCAGGATGATCGGGATGAAAATGGGCAGCGTGATCAGCATGATCGCGATCTGCTCCATGAAGCACCCAAGCACCAGGATGATGGCTTGCATCAGTATCAGCATCACGATCGGCGCGACATCCAGGGTCGTGACGAACTGCAGCAGGCCTCGGCTGGCGCCCGAATAGGCCAGCAGTTGGCTGAAACCGATGGCCGCGGCCATGATGGTGAGCATCATCACCGAGATGGTGAGAGTGCCCTTGATCGCGAGTACGAAGCGTCGCAAATCCAGGTCGCGGTAGGCTGCTGCCATACCGATCGAGCCCAGGCAGCCCAGGGCTGCTGCCTCGGTCGGGGTGGCCACGCCCAGGAAGATCACCCCTACGACCAGGAAGACGATGACCGAAAGGGGCAGCACATACTTTACGAGACCGATGATTTTCTCGCGGGTGCTGGCCTTCTCCACGTCGTAGGCCGGCGCCGCTTCCGGGTTCCGCAAGGCTCTGACCAGGATATAGACGGCGTACAGCACGGCGATTAGCAGGCCTGGCACGACCAGCGCCATCAGCAGCTTACCGATGGAGACCTTGGCGACGGCGGCATAAACCACTGCCAGTGCGCTTGGCGGGATCAGCATGGCCAGGGCCCCGCTGCCCATGATGGGTCCCATAGACAGGTCGTGCGCGTAGCCGCGCTTGCGCATATCTGGCAACAGCAGGCTTCCCAGCATCGCGGTGTTGGCCACCGTGGAGCCGCTCAACGCTGCGAAGACGGTGCCGCTGCCGACGGTCAGAAAGCTCAGTCGGCCCGGCACGCGGCCCAGCAGCTTGTCCATGGCGCCAAGGGCTCGTCCAGCGATGTTTGAATGCCACAGGATTTCCCCCATGAGGACGAACAAGGGGATAGGCAGCAGGCTGAACGAGGTGACCGAGCTGTAGATGCTCAGGATGATCTGGTGGAAGGCGCGCCCGCCGCCTTGCAGCAGTTCCGCCCCCACCAGGTTGATCAACAGGAACGCAAAAGCAACGGGAACGCCCGCCGCCAGCAGAACCAGCACAGAGCCGATGATGACCAGGAGAACGAGCCACCATTCCATCACTTGGCTCCAGAGGCCAGGGCTTTGCGAGCGAACTCGATCCCGCACAGCGCGAAGCCAAGGGGGATGGCCGCGTAGACCAGGTATTGCGGTGTCTGCAGAATCCCCTCAATCTGCACGTTGCCGCGCCAGCTCTCGGCGGTGGCAACGCTCCCCCACGCGGCGATGAACAGGCACACGCCGCTCACGATCAGGTTGACCCCACGGGTGAGCGCTGCATTGGCCCCGGGACTGAGCCGGGCCGTGACGATATCGATCTTCACGTGCCCCTCGTTGCGTGCCAGCCAGGCCATGCCGAGGCAGGGGACGAACAGCAGGATGTACTCCGTCACCTCGAAGACCCAGGCCAGGGGCTTGTTGAACAGCGCGCGGGAGACCACGTCGACGGTCACCATGAGCACGGCCAGGATCAGAAGGGCGCTGGCCATGGCAGCCAACGCGTCCTCCAACCGATTCAACAAACGATGGAACATGGGGATCGGTCAGAAGAGTTTCGTAGAGGAGGGCCAGACAGGTGTGCAAGCCGGACTGGATCCATCCGGTGCAATGGTCTGAGGCAGGCCCCCGTAGACCGTCGCTCAGTTACCCAGGCGCTGCAGGCTCTCGAGGACACCGGGGTTGGCCTTGATCGCGTCGGCGTTCTTCTCGACAAAGTCCTTCCAGCCGGCTTCGTAGGCGACCTTGATGTAACGCTCCGCATCGGCCTTGCTGAATGTGATGGGCAGGACACCGAGCTTGCGCAGCTTCTGGTCCTCCTTCGAGAGCCTGTCACCGATGTACTTCTGCACTTCCAGTTCCAGGTCGGCCCCGATCTGCTCCAGCGTGGCCCGCACATCGGCCGGCATCTTGTCCCAGACCGCTTTGTTGATCAGGATGGCTCCATCCAGGGAGTAGAAGGGATGGTCGATCACGAACTTGGTGACCTCGTTCCAGCCGAATACGTCGATGCCGGTGTAGGTCCAGCCGTAACCATCGACCACGCCGCGCTCCATGGCGGTGTAGACATCGGCCGGCGCCATGGACACGGGGGCACCGCCCAGGGCGCGCACCAGCGGCGAATAGACCGGCGACACGCGCATCTTCATGCCCGTGAAATCAGGCTTGTCGATCTTCTTGGAGGTGTACATCCGGAAGCGGTTGCCGCCTGCGGTGTTGGCCAGGTAGACGACGTTGCCCTGGTCCAAGTGGATCTTGCGCATGATGTCGTAGTAGCCCGACTTGCGCAACTCGGAAGGCAGCTTGTTTGAAAACTGGACGGCGGCTCCCATCGGCACCTCGGTGCGGTAGTAGGCAGCTGCGCCCAGCACTACATCGACCACGCCGTTCTTCAGGGCCTGCACCTGCTGGTTGGGGGGCACCACCTCGGGGCCGCCCAGGTACGTGATGGTGACCTTGCCCTTGAGCCGGGCGTTGACCAGTTCCTGGAAGGTGAAGAAAGACTTGCTCAGGTCGTAGTCGGCAGTCCAGGGGGTGATGCCCCGTAGGACGATGGTTTGCTGCGCCTGGACGCTCCCGATAGGTGCGAAGGCTGCACAAAGAAGGGCGGCATGCACCAATGCGAGACGCAGCCGTACCTTGGTCGGTTGAAAAAGCATCGGTAACCTCCTGCAAGTTGGTAGAGGGAACTAAAACAGTCAAAATTCATTCTAGGAAGCGAGACCCCCAGCGGCTACAGCGCCCGCCGCATTTGCCGTATGAACGCGATGCATGCAGCCCGTGGGGGTACTCACTCCTGCTCTGAGTGGTTGCAGGTTGTCGGTGCGAGGGCCGCGATGGTTGACGCATGGGTTGCCGACCTGTTCTTCAGGGGCAGGGCCGGGGGCTTTCTCTGCAGGGTCACCAAGCAGGTTGCCCGCAGCCACCTGTTGGCCGGGTCGGCATGGAAGCGCTCATGCCAGAACATGCGGATGTCGTAGCTGGGGATCGGAATCGGCGGCTCCATCACCAGGAGTGGTGCCAGCTGGGTGAAGGCCTCTGCCAGCTGGCTGGGCACGATCACCATCAGGTCGGAGTTGGCGATGACAAAGGGCAGCACCAGGAAGTGCGGTGCCTCCAGCATCACGCGGCGGTGCGAGTGATGCTGCTGCAGGATGCGGTCCAGAATCTGGTGGCCTGATCCGCTCGCGGTGGTGACCGCGTGCGGCACTTCATGGAATGCCTCCAGGGTCATGCCGCTCGCAAAACGAGGATGGTCTGCCCGCGTGACGCACACATAGCGCTCGGTGAACAGCAGGCGCTGTCGAAAGCCGGCCTTGAGCGTGGTGATGTAGCCCACTGCCAGGTCCACCTCGCCTGATTCGAGCAGCACGCTGGGCTGGTGCTGCGGCAGTGGCGAGACCCGCAGGCGCAGTCCCGGCGCAGCCTTTCCAATGTGCGCGAGCAGGGGGGGCAGGAACACGGTCTGCCCAATGTCGCTCATGTGCATGGCAAAGGAGCGCTCGGAGGTGGCCGCGTTGAAGGATTCGGCTGTCTCCAGCCCCTGACGCAGCGCCTTGAGCGACTGCTGGGCCGCCTGGAAAGCGGCTTCGCCGTAGGGCGTAGCCTTCATGCCGTTGGTGGTTCGCACCAGCAGAGGGTCATCCAGTTCGCGCCGCAGCCGGGCTAGCGCATGGCTGGCGGCTGACTGTGACAGGCCGATGGCAATGGCGGCCGACGACAGGCTGCGCGCCTCGCCCAGCGCTGCCATCAGCTCGATCTGGGTGAACTCGAGATTGACCCGCCGACCACTGATCTTCACACACTGTCTCCGGGCGTTGGCTGTTGACGCGCTCGATCAACTCGGAGTTCCCCGAGCTGCCCGCGCACGGATCTTCCGGCAAGCAAGTTTCGGGCGCAAGTCGTTTGCGGCGCTGATCACGAAATTCGAGTGGCGCTGGGGCCTCAGGGAGCTTGCCTCAGCGGGTGCCGCCCGGCAGCTCAAGCAGCCGGCGCCGCTCCACCGCCCGTGATCCTGCGCACCAGCCCGTGCTCGATCCGCTTTCCTCGGGTGATGGCAAAGAACACTTCCTCCACCCCGTCGCACTCTCCTACCTGCTCCACGTGGCAGCGCTGTGTCAGTTCTCCCTCGCCGATCACAGTCGCGGCGAACACCCCACGCCACCGGCATGAACGTCTGGAGCAAGGCGCTGTCCTCGAACGCGCCGGCAATGGGTGGGGGAATGTCATGGCGATCGAATCAGCGGCCCAGACGCTCTCGCACAACGCTGTGGCTTGCGGGCAGCAGCACCGCGATTTGCGGATGCGCCAGCGCAGCGGTCAGCGACAGGGTGTCTGCCTGCACCGTGCGCGGCCGGGCAACGAGTACCGGCGTGATTCGCCGCAGTGGCACGGCAGGTACAGGCGTGGCTTGTGCATGATGGGCTTCAGGAGGCGGCGCATCGCCAGCATGGGCAGCCCGCTGGGTGAGGCAAGAGGTAAGGCGCCGGTGGCCCGCAGAGACGCTGTTGCAGACCCGGCGCAGCCACTGATGGTGGACACACTGGGCGGGCGCCAGGACGAAGCCGAGATTCGGCGCCATCAAGTGTGACCGTCGCGCGCTGGCGAAGTGGTCGCCGCAGATCCGGCCCAGGGTGGTGGTGATCAAGGCCGTGCCCGGTCGCAAGACCGAAGTGGCCGACGCACAGTGGCTGGCAACGCTGGCGCGTGCGGGTCTGCTGCGCGCGTCGTTCATCCCGCCTGTGCAAATGCGCCAGCTTCGCCCAGTGGCGCGCCAGCGCCAGAAGCTGGAGGGCATGTGCAGCGCAGAGAAGAACCGGCTGCACAAGGTGCTGTTCGACGCGGGTATGCGTATGAACGTGCTGGTGGCCGACATCCACGCCAGCAGTGTGCGGGCGATGGTCAAGGCGCTGATGGCCGACAAGCCCAAGCACGAAGTCCTGGATTGCAAGGGTCGGCTGCGTGCCAGCCGGCAGGAACTGCTCGAGGCGCTCGATACCGAGCAATTCAGCGCCGCACACCTCTTCGTGGCCCACGAGATCATGGAGCACATCGAGCAGATCGAACAGCGCAACGCGTGGCCATGCTGCTGGTGGAGATCGGCTCGGACATGGGCGCCTTCGGCAGCGCCGAGCGGCTGGCCAGTTGGGTGGGGATCTGTCGGGGCAACGAGAGCGCGGGCAAGTGCAAGACCGAACGCATCCGCAAGTGCAACGCCTGGGTCAGGAGGCTGTGCGGCCCGCACGCGCTGCGCGCTCAAGGCCAAGTTTGACGCGTTGTCCATCCGCAAGGGACGCAGGAAGTCGGTGGTTGCGGTCGCCCACAAGATGCTGCGCAAGCGTGTCTTCATCGCGATGTCCGCAGCCGCCTGAAACACCCGAGCATCGGTACCCCACGGCCACGACTAACATCAGGTCAGGCACACGTGCGTCCGCAAGTGGGTGTCCTCCGCAGCAAGAGTTAAGTTCAGATTGAACAATTCGTCATGTTCAGGACGTCCGCAGCGCCTGGCGGATCAGCTCGGAGGCCTTCTCCGCGATCATGATCGTCGGCGCGTTGGTGTTCCCACCCACGATCTGCGGCATCACCGAGGCGTCCACCACGCGCAGGCCTTGCAGGCCGTGCACCCGCAGCTCGGCATTGACCACGCTGCCGCCTTCAGCGGCCTGATGGGCCGGCCCCATGCGGCAGGTCCCCACCGGGTGGTAGATGGTGTCGGCGTGCTGGCGCACGTAGGCCTCGATCTCGGCATCGGTCTGCGCCGCGGATGAGGCGGCCACCTCGCGGCCGCCGTACTGCGCCAGGGCGGGCTGGGCCAGGATCTGGCGCATCAGCTTGAAGCCGCGCACCAGCCGAGCGGTGTCGTCGTCGTCGCTCAGGAAGGCCGGGTCGATCAGAGGTGCGACCAGCGGGTCGGGGCTGGCCAGCGTGATGCTGCCGCGACTCTTCGGGCGCAGCAGGCAGACGTGGCACGAGTAGCCGTGGCCGAACACGGTTTGGCGGCCATGGTCCACCAGCTTGCCCACGACGAAGTGCAGTTGCAGGTCGGGCACGGGCTCGCCCGGCGTGCTGCGTATGAAGGCGCCGCCCTCGCCGAAGTTGGTGGTGAGCATGCCGGTGCGGTGCCGGCGCCACTCGAAGATGCCGCGCACGGCGCGCACCGCAGCCGGTAGGCTCAGGCCGAACAGGTCGTGATGACCGGGGGCGTCCACCACCTGCACCACGTCGATGTGGTCGTGCAGGTGCTGTCCCACGCCAGGCAGGTGGTGCACCACGGGCAGGCCGAGCGCTTGCAGATGGGCGCCGGGCCCGACGCCCGAGAGCATCAGCAACTGCGGTGACTGCAAGGCCCCGGCGCTCAGGACCACCTCGCGCCGCGCCGTCAGGCTGCGTTCCACGCCACCCTGGCGCACATCCACCCCCACGGCGCGGCGGCCTTCGAAGCGCACGCGCAACACCTGGGCGCCGGTCAGCACCTGCAGGTTCGGCCGAGAAAGATTCGGCGTCAGGTACGCCTTGGCGGCGCTGAAGCGCTCGCCATTGCGGTGCGTCACCTGGTAGGGGCCGAAGCCCTCCTGCTCGGCGCCGTTGAAGTCAGCATTGCGGGGATAGCCGGCCTGCACGCCCGCGTCCACGAAGCGTTCGCGCCAGGTGCCGTCACTGCGCAGGTCGGCCACGTTCAGCGGGCCGCCCGTGCCGTGGAAGGCGTCGGCGCCGCGCTCGTTGTGCTCGGCGCGCTTGAACCAGGGCAGCACTTCGTCGTAGGACCAGCCTGGGTTGCCTTCGGCAGCCCAGGCGTCGTAGTCCGCCCGGTGGCCCCGGGCATAGATCATGGCGTTGACCGAACTGGAGCCGCCCAGCACTTTGCCGCGGGGCTGGTAGCCGCGCCGGCCGTTCAGGCCGGGTTGTGGCACCGTTTCGAATCCCCAGTTGACCGCCCCCGTCTGGGCCAGCAGGGCCAGGCCGGCGGGGCAGTGGATGAGCACGCTTTTGTCGGGCGGGCCGGCCTCGATGAGGCCCACGCGCAGCGTGGGGTCCTCGCTCAGGCGTGCGGCCAGCACGCAGCCGGCTGAGCCGGCGCCGACGATCAGGATGTCGAAATCGGCGTCTTCCAAGCTTCCTCCTGTTTGGGAACTCGGTGTGGTGCCTGAAGGTCGAAAGCCTGCGCGATCAGCGCATAGGAATGCCGCCGCACCGCGGGGTCGTGGGCCCAGGTGTTGACGACCAGGTGGTCGAGCTCCAGGCTGCGGGCCAGATCTTCCATCTTGTGCCGCACCGTCGCGGCCGAACCCACCAGCGCCTTGCGCCGCATGGGCGCGACGATCACGGCCATCTCCTCGTCGCTGAACCCTTGGGTGGCGACGTCCTGCGGACGCTGCAGCGGCCCGAGCAGCCCGCGCTGCCGGTTGACGCGCCAGCGCTCGCGGCTCAGGGCCTGGAACTCGGCCTCTTCGTCACGGTCGGCCGCCAGGGCCCAGACGCAGATGGTGACTTCGGGCTTGGGGTGGCGCTCGCTGGGCCGGTAGAGGGTGCGGTAAAGCTCGAGTGCCTGCTCCGCGCCCTGGCCGTCCATGAAGAAATAGGCGAAGGCGTAGGGCAGGCCAAGGTGGGCGGCCAACTGCGCGCCGTAGTCGGAGCTGCCGAGGATCCACATTTCGGGTCGGCGGTCGCTCGGTGCTCGGGCGTGGTCGTCCAAAAGCTGGGCGGCTGACGCTGGCCTGTGCGCTTCAGTCGGTGCGTCGGCCACCGAGGGCGGCAGCGGGTGGGCCAGCACGCCCTGGTGGGGCCGGCCGCTCACCCAGGCCTGCAGGTCCATCACCTGTTGTGGAAAGTCTTCGGCCATGCCGGAGACGTGCGGGTTGAGCGCTTGCGCGGTGCGGCGGTCGCTGCCCGGGGCGCGGCCCAGGCCCAGGTCGATGCGGCCCGGTGCCAGGGCGTCCAGCACGCGGAAGTTCTCGGCCACCTTGAACGCCGAGTAGTGCGGCAGCATCACGCCGGCACTGCCGATGCGGATGCGCGTGGTGCGCGCCGCGATGGCGGCCATCAGGACCTCCGGCGACGTGCCGACGATGGTGGGCATGCCGTGGTGCTCGCTCACCCAGAAGCGTTCGTAGCCCAGGGTCTCGCAGTGTTCGGCGAGCTCCAGCGTGTCGCGCAGCGCGTGGTCATCACCGCGGCCGGTGCAGGCCACGGATTGGTCGAGGACGGAGAGTCGAAGCGACATGGAGCTCATGATCTGGCCAAGGCCCGCTCTTCGGGCCGCAGTTCGATGGTCTGGCCGTGGGGCGTGCGCTCAGCGGCGTCTTCCCAGGCGTGCTCCAGGGCGTGCAGGGTGTCGGCGTGGGCCAGGCCCTTGGCCTGCAGCAGCGTCTCCAGGGCGTCCAGCCAGTGGCGGTAGTAGGTGTCGCCCAGGTCCGGGTCGCCCTGGGCCTGGGCGCGGGCGATGGCCGCGCTCAAGGCCTGCGCCCACTCGCCCCAGCTGAACAGGCCGCGTTCGTGCAGCGCCAGCGTCATGGCGAAGGCCTGGGCTTGCCAGGGCGCGGCAAACACCGGGCCGTCCGCGTCTTGCGGCAGGCCGGGAAGCTCTGGCAGTTTGGGCAGTTCGGGCAGGGCGCAGGCGCTGGGGTTCATGCGGTGGCGGGCTCCAGGTAGCTTTCCCAGGCATCCACGCTGACGGTCGTGCCGGGTTCGGCATCGTCGCCCCACAACTCGCGTCCGGCAAAAGCCACGGTGTAAAGCCACTGGGGGGCTTCGTCGACAGGCTGGCCCGGGGCGCTGGCGGCGTGGCGGTCGGCAAACACATGGGCACCGTGCACCAGCACCACCGTCCCGACATGGCCCCGCACGTAGCGGGGTAGTCGGGTGTGGCCGGCGGGGTGGCGGTTCAGGGCCCGGACGCGGTCGCCCACAGCATGGCGCGCGGGTGTGGTGACCGGCCGCTCGGTGGGGGTGCCGCGGGCCAGCGCGGCCTCCACCGCCTCGGCGCGCAGCACGCGGGCCAACGGCTGGCCAGGTCCGAGCGCGTGACCGGCTGCGAGCTCCTGCGCGGTCACAAGACCGCGCTGCTGCAGAAGCTTCTCCACGCCCAGCACCCAGATGCGGTAGTAAGACGAGGACAGGTAGGTGGCCGGCGGCAGGCTCTCGCGCGCCGAGCGGGACTGGTCGATGTTCCACTGGCAGGTGGCGCCCATGGCCAAGGTCAGGCCCAGCGCGCGACGCTCCCAGGGGGCGTGGAACAGGGGTTCGTTCTCTTCCAGCGGCAGCGGCCCGAAGCCGTGCAGGCCGCCCATGTCATGCACGCCGTTCATGCCGTGCCTGCTGCGGGTGTTGAAGAGCCGGTGGCCCGGGCATTGCGGCCGGTGCTCGCGTCGTCCTGGGACGCAGGCAGCGCCAGCCCGGTGCCGATCATCGAGTCGCGCGTGACCAGACCGGCCAGTTGGTCGGGCGTCCACCCCTCGGTGCCGGCCGGCCGCATCGGCACGACCAGGTAGCGCACCTCGGCCGTGGAGTCCCAGACGCGCACCGCCATGCCTTCGGGCAGCGTGACGCCAAACTCCGCCAGCACGGCGCGCGGTTCACGCACCGTGCGCGAGCGGTAGGGCGCGCTCTTGTACCAGGCCGGCGGCAGGCCCAGCACCGGCCAGGGGTAGCACGAGCACAGCGTGCACACCACCATGTGGTGCTCGGCGGGGGTGTTGAACACCGCCACCATGTGCTCGCCCTGGCGGCCCGTGAAGCCCATGGAACTGATGGCGGCGGTGGCGTCCTCGGCCAGCCAGCGGGCGAATGCCGGGTCGTTCCAGGCCCGGGCCACCACCTGCGCGCCGTTGCGCGGGCCCACCCGCTCTTCGTAGGTCTGGATGATGCGGTCGATGGCGGCCGTCTCGACATGGCCCTTCTCGGTCAACAGGGTCTCCAGGGCCCGCACGCGAACGTCCATCTCGTCGAGGTGGCTGTGCTCGTCGTGGGCAGACCCGGGCCCGTGATGGTGATGCTGCGTCATGGCGAATGAGTTTAGTGGCGGCCCGGTCACCAGACACCCCTGGGGGACCCTAGGAGCACCCGCATAATCCGCCGCCCTGGAGCGCCCCCGTGATCTTTCAAGCCTTCGAACGTCTGGTCGACCCTTACCCGCAGGCTGCCCCTGATGCGCCGCCCAAGGGCCTGCTGCCTTTTCTCTGGGCGTGTTCGCAGGGTACGCGCGGCTACATCGCGGCCATGACGGTGTTCACCGCCGCCATCGGCGCCTTCGAGGCCCTGCTTTTCGCCTTTCTCGGGCGCATCGTCGACTGGCTGGCCCAGGTTTCGCCGGAGCGGTTCTGGGCCGAAGAGGGTGGCACCCTGCTGTTGCTGGCCGTGGTACTGAGCACCAGCATCGCCCTGGCCGCGTTGCAGACCATGTTCAAGCACCAGACGCTGGCGGGCAACTTTCCGATGCGCCTGCGCTGGAACTTCCACCGCCTGATGCTGGGCCAGAGCATGGGCTTCTTCCAGGACGAGTTTGCCGGGCGCATCGCTACCAAGGTGATGCAGTCGGCACTCGCCGTGCGCGAGGTCTGGATGATCGTGGCCGACATCCTGACCTACGTGCTGATCTATTTCGTGACCATGGCCGTCGTGCTCGGCAGCTTTGACCTGCGCACGCTCGGCCCCTTCCTGCTGTGGTTCCTGTTGTATCTGGGCGTGGTGCGCCTGTTCGTGCCGCGCCTGGCGCGCGTGGCCCAGGCCCAGGCCGACGCCCGTTCTCTGATGACCGGGCGCATCACCGACGCCTACACCAACATCGCCACCGTCAGACTGTTCTCGCACTCGCAGCGCGAGGCTGGCTTTGCCCGCGCCGCGATGCAGGAGTTCATGACCGCGGTGCACGGCCAGATGCGGCTGGTGTCGGCCTTCGAGATCGTCAACCAGGTGCTGTCGGTGCTGCTGATTGGCAGCACGGTGGGCCTGACGCTGTGGCTGTGGTCGGTGGGTGATGTGGGCGTGGGCGCGGTGGCGGCCTCCACCGCGATGGCACTGCGCCTGAACGGCATCTCGCACTGGGTGATGTGGGAGATGGCCAGTTTGTTCGAGCATGTCGGGACGGTGCAGGACGGCATCGCCACGCTCTCGCGGCCGCGCACGGTGCTCGACCGCGCGGACGCCGCGCCGCTGGCGGTGCAGCGGGGCGAGGTGCGCTTCGAGCGGGTGGACTTCAGCTATGGCGGCACGCGCAAGGTGATCGACGGCCTGGACCTGCACATCCGCCCGGGCGAAAAGATCGGCCTGGTGGGACGCTCGGGCGCCGGCAAGAGCACGGTGGTGAACCTGCTGCTGCGGTTCTATGACGTGCAGAGTGGGCGCATCCTCATCGACGGCCAGGACATCGCCGGCGTCAGCCAGGACTCGTTGCGCGCGCAGATCGGCATGGTGACGCAGGACACCTCGCTGCTGCACCGTTCGGTGCGCGACAACATCGTCTACGGCCGGCCTGACGCCACGGACGAGCAGATGCAGCACGCCGCCGACCGGGCCGAGGCATCGGACTTCATCCAGCACCTGGTGGACCCCAAGGGCCGCACCGGCTTCGAGGCCCACGTGGGCGAACGCGGCGTGAAGCTCTCGGGCGGACAGCGCCAGCGCATCGCGATCGCCCGGGTGATGCTCAAGGACGCTCCCATCCTGCTGCTGGACGAGGCCACCAGCGCGCTGGACAGCGAGGTGGAGCAGGCCATCCAGGCCAGCCTGTACCGGCTGATGGAAGGCAAGACGGTTGTGGCCATCGCCCACCGGCTGTCCACCATCGCCGCCATGGACCGCCTGGTGGTGATGGACCAGGGCCGCATCGTGGAGCAGGGCACCCATGCCGAACTGCTGGCCCTGGGCGGCATCTACGCCCGGCTGTGGGCCCACCAGAGCGGGGGATTCCTGGGCGAGGAGCTGCAGTAGCCGCGGGTGTTCACGCCCCATCGCCCAAACGGGCTTCGGGCCGGGCACTCAGGCTGCTTGGTGCAGCCGCCATGCCGTAGCGGAAGGGTCATCCCACCATGCGGCGGCGTGAAGCCGCTGCATTGCGGACAATCAACGCGTGCCCAGCATCACCCTGACCCCGCCTGCGCTACCCGCTGCGCCTGCACCCTTGAAGGCTGTACGTCCCTTGACGGGCTACAAGCCCTTCTGGGCCAAGCGCTTCGGCACGGCCCCTTTTCTGCCCATGAGCCGCGCCGAGATGGAGCAGCTGGGCTGGGACAGCTGCGACATCATCATCGTCACCGGTGACGCCTACGTGGACCACCCCAGCTTCGGCATGGCGGTGATCGGCCGCACGCTGGAGGCGCAGGGTTTTCGCGTCGGGATCATCGCGCAGCCCGACTGGCACAGCGCCGAGCCCTTCAAGGCCCTGGGCAAGCCCAACCTGTTCTTCGGCGTGGCCGCCGGGAACATGGACTCGCTGATCAACCACTACACGGCCGACCGCAAGATTCGCAGCGACGACGCCTACACCCCAGGCGGCGTGGCCGGCAAGCGGCCGGACCGCTCGACGCTGGTCTACACCCAGCGCTGCCAGGAAGCTTTCAAGGACGTGCCCATCGTCATCGGCGGCATCGAGGCCAGCCTGCGGCGTATTGCGCACTACGACTACTGGCAGGACAAGGTGCGCCGCTCCGTCCTGGTGGACAGCAAGGCTGACCTGCTGCTGTACGGTAATGCCGAACGCGCCATCATCGAGATCGCCCACCGTCTGGCGCGGCGCGAGCCCATCACCTCCATCACCGACGTTCGCGGCACCGCCTTCATCCGCAAGCCTGACGATGCCGCCTTGCACGGTTGGTTCGAGATCGACTCCACCGAGGTCGACCGTCCCGGCAAGGTGGAAGCGCTGCTGAACCCTTACCTGGGCATGGAGGAGAACGCCCAGGCGCAGGGGGAGACCTGCGAGGCCGCCGCCACCTCGGGTGGGTTGGGCGCCGCATCCGCAGCGAAGGAACAGCCCATCCGCCTCGTGCGCCGCCCGCTGGTCAAACAGGACGCCCGCGCCCTCGTCACCCCGCGTGACAAGACGGTGATCCGCCTGCCGGCCTACGAACAGGTGAAGAGCGATGCCGTGCTCTACGCCCATGCCAGCCGC
>Ga0315900_10006497_pt1 | contig 15660 bp, 7 predicted proteins | sample LakEriMetagenome_FD_203521 | JGI IMG/M metagenome (GOLD analysis project Ga0315900, IMG submission 203521) | Freshwater fungal communities from buoy surface, Lake Erie, Ohio, United States - Buoy 12 MA114 | ecosystem: Environmental > Aquatic > Freshwater > Lake > Lake biofilm | place: USA: Lake...
TGGACGGTCGGGACCCCCGTCTGGAACGCCGGCGCGAGCGCGTACGACATCCCGGTGACCGCGACGAGCCCGACCGACGGCACGGTGATCCTGACCCTGGCCGCCAACGGGGTGGCGGACGCCGCGGGCAACAGCGGCCCCGCCACGGCCCGCGCGGCGACGACGATGACGGTCGACCGCGGCGCGCCGACGGTCACCGCGTTCGCACCGGTGACGGCGTCCCCGAGCCGGAGCGGCAGCGCGGTCTTCTCGATCGCGTTCAGCGAGGCCGTCACCGGCCTCGCGGCGGGCGACCTCTCGATCCTCACGGCGACCGGCTGGACGGTCGCCTCCGTCTCGGGCACGGGCGCCGGGCCGTACACGGTGACCCTGACCAGCGGGGCACCCGCCGACGGCCCGCTTGGGCTGCGCCTCGCCGCCGGCGCGGCCGCCGACGCCGCGGGCAACACGGTCCCCGCGTCCGCGCTCGATGCGTCGAGCGCGATCCAGATCGACGTGACCCCGCCGTCCTCGACGCCCGTGATCGACTCCGGCCCGTCCGGGGCGACGAGCTCGGCCTCCGTGGCGTTCGCCTTCGCGGGCGCGGGTGCCGGTGAGAGCTACGAGTGCCGCCTCGACGCGGGCGCGTGGAGCGCCTGCACGAGCCCGTGGTCCCTCAGCGACCTCGCGGACGCGACGTACACCTTCGAGGTGCGGATCGCGGATGCCGCGGGCAACGCGACCGCGGCGGCCAGCCGGTCGTTCACGGTCGACACGGCGCCGCCGACGACCACGGCGGCGATCGACACGGCCCCGTCCGACCCCGACGCGAGCGCCACCCCGACCTTCGCGTTCAGCGGCGCCGGTGCCGGCGAGGGCTACCAGTGCCGCATCGACGCCGGGACGTGGGCCGCCTGCGCGACGCCGTACACGACGGCGACGCTGGCCGAGGGCGTCCACACCCTGCGCGTGCGCACCGCCGATGCGGCCGGCAACGCCGGCGGCGCCGACGAGCACTCCTGGACCATCGACCGGACCGCACCCGCGTCGACGCCGACGATCGTCAGCGGGCCCGCCGACCCGAGCGCGTCCGCCTCCGCGACGTTCCGCTTCGGCGGCGCCGCGGGCGTCGAGACCTACGAGTGCCGGATCGACTCCGGCACCTGGGGCGCCTGCACCTCGCCGCACACGCGCACGGGCCTGGCCGACGGCACGCGCACCTTCGCGGTGCGCCTGCGCGACGCCGCGGGCAATACGGGGTCGCCCGTGCTCTCCTCCTGGACCGTCGACACCACGGCGCCGACGTCGGCCGCCTCGATCACCTCGGGCCCGGCGGGATCGGCGAACAGCCCGACGGCCACGTTCGGCTTCACGGGCGCGGGTGCCGGCGAGGGCTACCAGTGCGCGATCGACGGGTCCGGCTGGACCAGCTGCAGCCCGCCGTGGCAGCTGAACGACCTCGCGGACGGCAACCACACGTTCTCGGTCCGCACCGCCGACGCCGCGGGCAACGGCGGAACCGCCGCGTCGCGCCTGTGGGCCATCGACACGGTCGCCCCGACCGGCACGCCGGCGATCGGCGGGAGCCCGTCGGACCCGACCAGCCAGACGACGGCGAGCCTGACCCTGAGCGGGGCGGGGGCCGGGGAGTCCTACTCCTGCTCCGTCGACGGGGCCGCCTTCGCGGCGTGCGTCTCGCCGCTGCCCCTCACCGGCCTCGCCGAGGGCGCGCACGCGGTGCGCGTCCGCCTCGTCGATGCGGCCGGCAACGCCGGCCCGATCGCGACGGCGTCGTGGACCGTCGACACCACCGCGCCGACGGCGGCGCCCGCGATCACGGGGCTCCCCGCCGGCACGACGACGAGCACGAGCGCGACGGCGACCATCGCCGGTGACGCCGGCAGCACGTTCGAGTGCCGCATCGACGGGGCCGCCTGGGCGGCCTGTACGAGCCCGCTGGCCCGCTCCTCGCTCGCGGACGGCGCCCACTCGCTCGAGGTGCGCCAGGTCGACGCGGCCGGCAACGCCGGCCCGAGCGCCGGCGTCGTGTGGACCGTGGACACCGCGCCGCCGGTCGCCCCGGCTCCCGGCGTGCTGCCCGGGTCGACCTCGGATTCGTCGAGCACCTTCACCTTCACCGGCGAGCCGTCCAGCACCTTCACCTGCCGGATCCGGTCCGTCACCGGCCCGTCGGCGCCGCACACGACGATCGCCGTCATCAGCGGCTGGGACTACCGCAGCTGCGCGAGCCCGGTGACCACGCCGACCCTGCCGAGCGGCACCTACGCGCTCGACGTCCGCCAGAGGGACGTGGCGGGCAACGTCAGCCCCGACCTCACCTCCTACTGGACCATCGACAGCACGGCCCCTGCTGCGGTCGCGGTCGCCGGCATCCCGTCGAGCCCGACGCGGCTGCAGACCGCGGCCCTCGTCCTCACCCTGACCGCCGACGACCCCGCGACCTCGACCGTCTACACGCTGGAGTGCCGGATCGACGGCGGCCCCTGGTTCGCGGTCGACGGCTCGAACGCCACCACCTGCCCGGTCACGGGGTCCGCGCCCAGCTACACGCTGAGCCGGTCCGGGCTGGCCGAGGGCGACCACAGCGTGTCCGTGCGCCAGCTGAAGAAGGTCGGATCGAGCGCGGCGACGCCGAGCGAGGTGACGACCGTGGTCTGGACCGTCGACCTGACCGCGCCGAGCGCGGCCGGCATCGCCACGCGGCCGGTCAGCCCGACGAACCAGACGTCGGCCGCCTTCACGTTCACGGCGGAGGGCGGGACGACCCTCGAGTGCCGCCTCGACGGCGGCACGTGGGGCGCGTGCGCCTCCCCGTACTCGGGCCTCGCCGCGGGCACCCACACCCTCGACGTGCGCGCCGTCGATGCGGCCGGGAACGCCAGCGCGATCACGACCGCGACGTGGGTCGTCGATCTCGTCGCCCCGGGCGCCGCGACGGTCTCGGGCGCCCCGGCCGCGGTCAACGCGGACGCCTCCGCGACGGTCTCGTTCACGCTGACGGGCGACGCGGTCGCGGCCGAGTGCCGCCTCGACAGCGGCACGTGGGCCGCGTGCACGAGCCCCTTCGCGACGGGCGCGATCGGCGAGGGCTCGCACACCGTGCAGATCCGCCAGATCGACGCGGCCGGCAACGTCGGGTCGCCCTCGTCGGTGACGTGGATCGTCGACCGCGCCGCCCCGGCGACGGCCCCGGTGGTCGCCTCCGGCCCCGCCGCGTTCGTGACCGCGAGCCAGTCCGCCTTCGGCTTCGTGGGCGCCACCGGCGACGAGACCTACCAGTGCCGCCTCGACGGCGGCGCCTGGTTCGCCTGCGCGACCTCGTACACCACGTCGCCGCTGGCTGACGGCGCGCACACCCTCGACGTGCGGCTCGTCGACGCGGCCGGCAACGTCGGCCCGAGCGCGTCCCGCACCTGGGTGATCGACACGGCCGCACCCGCGTCGGCCCCGACCACGGGCACCGCGCCGGGCGACCCCGACGCCGACGCCACGCCGACGTTCGACTTCTCCGGCGCGGGCGCGGGGGAGAGCTACCAGTGCCGCACCGACGGCGGGGCGTGGGCCGCCTGCACGCCGCCGGTCACCCTCCCGGCGCTCGCCGACGGGGCGCACACGTTCCGGATGCGGATCGTCGACGGCGCGGGCAACACCGGGCCGGAGGCGACGACGACCTGGATCGTCGACACGACGCCGCCGGCCGGCACGCCGACGATCCTCAGCGGCCCGAACGGCCAGACCAACCAGACCGGCGCGACGTTCGCCTTCACCGGCGCGCTCAACGGCGAGACGTTCGCCTGCAGCATCGACGGCGGCGCGTACGCCGCGTGCACCAGCCCGCAGGCCTACGCCTCCCTCGCCGACGGCGCGCACACGTTCGCGGTCGCGCTGGTCGACCAGGTCGGCAACCGCGGCACCGCCGCGACGTCCTCGTGGACGATCCGCACCACGGCGCCGGCCACGGCCCCGACGATCACGCCGAGCCAGGGCGGGGCCACGAACGACACGACCCCGTCGTTCGCCCTGTCCGGGGCCGGGGCGGGCGACACCTTCGAGTGCCGCGTCGACGGCGGCGCCTGGGCGCCGTGCGCGAGCCCCGTCACGGTCGGACCGGCCCTGAGCCCGGGATCGCACACCTTCGAGGCCCGCCTCGTCGACGCCTTCGGCAACCGCGGCACCGCGTCCTCGGCCACGGTCGTCGTGGACACGACCCCGCCGGCCGCTCCCGTCCCCTCGTCGACGCCGGCGGACCCGACGAGCGCGACGAGCGCGACGATCCCGCTCGGCGGCGAGCCCGGCGCGACGTTCGAGTGCCGCCTCGACGGCGGCGCCTGGGCCCCGTGCGCGAGCCCCGTCACGCTGACCGGGCTCGGCGAGGGCGACCGCAGGCTCGAGGTGCGCCAGATCGACGCGGCCGGCAATGCCGGTGCCATCCAGGCGATCGAGTGGACGGTCGACACCACCGCGCCGACGCCGCCGCCCGTGATCACCGGCACGCCGGTCAGCCCCGCATCGACGAGCGCCGCGACGCTCGAGTTCGTCGCGGCGGAGACCGGATCGACCTTCGAGTGCCAGATCGACGGGGCCGCCTGGGCGGCCTGCACGAGCCCGCTCGCGCTGACCGGTCTCGCCGAGGGCGGGCACGTCGTCAAGGTCCGCGAGATCGACGCGGCCGGCAACGTCGGAGCCGCCCGCACGGCCAGCTGGGTCGTCGACACCACGCCGCCGGCGCCCCCCGCGACGGTCACGGGCATGCCGACCGGGGTCACCTCCGCGACCTCCGCGACCGCCACGCTCGCGGGCGACCCGGGCAACGGCTTCCAGTGCAAGCTCGACTTCGGCGGCTGGGGCTCCTGCACGAGCCCGCACGTGGTCGCGGGGCTCGCCGACGGCGAGCACACGCTCTCCGTGCGCCAGATCGACGCCGCCGGCAACGTCGGGCCCGCGATCTCCCGGCGCTGGGTGGTCGACACGACGGCTCCCGCCGCCGCTCCGCTGACCGGCGCGCCGCCGGCCCTGACCTCGAGCACCCAGCCGATCTTCACCTTCACGGGCGACGGGGACACCACGTTCGAGTGCTCGCTCGACGGCACCACCTGGACGGCCTGCACGAGCCCCGTCCAGGTCTCGCCGGCCCTCGCCGACGGCACGTACACGTTCCGCACGCGGCAGGTCGACGTGGCCGGCAACGTCGGCCCCGCGAGCGCCTTCACCTTCACGGTGTCCGCGACCGCGCCGCCGGAGGTCCTCGTCGACAACATCCCGGCGAGCCCGACGGGCGAGACCACCGCGGACCTGTTCCTGACGGAGACGCCCGGCGCGACGATCGAGTGCTCGGTCGACGGCGGCGCCTGGGCCACCTGCACGAGCCCGCTGTCCCTGTCCGGCCTGTCCGAGGGGACGCACGAGGTCCTCGTCCGGCAGGTCGACAGCGCCGTCACGCCGCCGCTCACGAGCGCCGAGACGGCGATCCGCTGGGAGGTCGACCTCACGCCGCCGTCGGCGCCCGCGCTCCGCGGACGCCCCGGCCAGCCGACGTCCGCGACGTCCGCGACCTTCGACGTCGCGGCCTCGCCCGGCACGACGCTGGAGTGCCGGATCACCCCCGGCACGGACTGGGCGCCATGCACGCCGCCGACGCAGTACACGCCGCTCGCCGACGGCGCCTACGTGTTCGAGACGCGCGCGACCGACGCGGCGGGCAACGTCGGTGCGACGACGTCGGCCGCGTGGACGGTCGACACCGTGCCGCCGACCGGCACGTCCGTGATCGCGAGCGGGCCGGCGGCGCTGTCGGACTCGTCCGTCGCGACGTTCGCGTTCTCGTACGGGGCGGACGGCGCGTCCGCCGTCTGCAGCGTCGACGGCGGCGCCTACGTCCCGTGCGCGACGCCGTTCACGATCCCGAGCGTCGAGCCCGGTCAGCACGTGCTCCGCATCAAGCCGGTCGACGCGGCCGGCAACGTCGGCGCGAACGTCACCACGTTCGCGTGGGAGGTCTTCATCCCGACCACGCCGCCGCCGGGTGCCGTCGGCGTCCGCATCGCCGACGGCGCGGACTGGGTGCCGTCGAGCGCGGTCGTCGTCGACATCGTGTGGCCGGCCGGGACCCGCTGGGTTGAGCTCGACCACGACGGCGCGTTCGGCGCGCCGCAGCGCCACTCGGTCACGACGCAGCTGTCGTGGACGCTCCAGCCCGGCGCGGGGACGCGCACGGTGCACGCGCGCTTCCTCGACGCGACGGGCGCCCTGATCGGCGCCGTGCAGGACGACGTCGGGGTCGACCCGACGCCCCCGACGGTGGTCTCCATCGACGCGGCCTGGGCGAGCGGCACGGCGCTCGACGTCACCCCGACCTTCTCCGACGCCGACAGCGGCGTCGTGCGCTGGCAGGCGACCACCGACCCGGCCAGCCCGGGCGCGGTCCTCGCGGTCGGCCAGGCCAGCGCGCGCATCGCCGCGGCGGCCGGGGCGACGGTCTACGTCCGGGCCATCGACGCCGCGGGCAACGTCTCCGCGTGGGTGTCGCGCGCGGCGCCCGATCCGCCGGCCGCCGCCACCGGCCCGGGTGCCACCGCCGGCCCGAACGCGGTGGTCGTGGCGACGAACGCGACCGCGTCGACGATCGCGCGCGTCGCCCGCACGGGCGCGGCGAGCCTCGAGCTCGGCTGCACGGACTCCGGCGCGGCTGGCTGCGAGATCAGCATCGAGATCCGCTTCGAGCGCCGCACGATCGCAACGACGCGGCGGCGGGTGGGGTCGGGAGTGACGAGCACCGTCAGCCTCCCCCTGCCGCGCGACGTGCAGCGGCGCCTCGCCGCGGCCGGCGGCCTCCAGCTCGACATGGTCGTCTCCGCGCAGACGTCCGCGGGTCAGGAGACCAAGGGCAGTCAGCTCGACGTGGTCGCACCGCGGGCCGTCGCCGTGGCGTCGGTGACCCCGGATCCCGTTGCCACCCGGGGCCGCACCGCCGTCGTCGACGTCCGCTGCGCGGGCACGATCCCCATGCACTGCGGCGGCCCGGTCCAGCTGGTCGCGCTGCCGCAGGGCCGTCGCGCGGCCCGCGCGTCCGACCCGGTCGTCGGCACGACGCGCGTGGCGGGTGCGGCCGGCGCGACGCTGCCCGCCAAGGTCGCGCTCAACGCCACGGGTCGCGCGCTGCTCGCCAAGCGCGGCACCCTGCGCGTCGTCGCCCGCATGACGGTGCCGGAGACGGGTGCCACGCGCTCCAGCGCGCCGTTCGCCTTCCGGTCGATGACCGAGGCCGAGTGGCTGCGCCGCGTGATCGCGGAGATGCAGAGTGCCGCACCCGCGCGCATGCGCCTCAACAACCTGCTCGACCGGATGAACGCGGGCGAGCTGACCCCCGACCAGACCGCCGACCTGATCGAGAGCGACACGCTGAAGGCCCGCGAGGCGACGCTGCGGCGCATCGCGGTCTACCGTCAGGCGCCGGCCGGCCTGGAGCGCGCGAGCCGCCTGCTGCTGCGGTCCTACCAGCAGTCGGTCATCGCCAACGAGCAGATCATCATCTGGCTCCGCAACGGGGCGGATCACGTCAACGACACGGCATGGCGCTACAGCGCGGCGGCGAGCGCGACGAAGGCGCTCCTGATCGCCGAGCTCGTCGAGGCGGCGAGGCCGCTCGGGATCCCGGTGCCGCCGGCGACCAGCCTCTACCCGTAGCCCGCGGGCGGGGGTCGCGGCTAGCGCAGCTGGTCCGCGAACTGCCGGGCGGTCCGCGCCGACAGCCCGTGGCCCTGCACCGCGAAGCGCATCGCCTGCGCCTCGAGGTCGTCCGGCACGGCGCCGAGGCGCTCGAACGCGAGGTGGCGGCAGATCGCCAGGTAGGCGGCCTTGTCCTGGCGGGGGAAGCGCACGCGGCGGCCGAAGCGGGCGGCGAGCGCGACCTTCTCCCCGACCATCTCCTCGGCGTCCACGTCGTCGGCGCGCTCGGTGTGCGAGCCGTGCGTGAGGTTGAGCCGGTTCGAGGTGGCCCACACGATCACGTTCGGGGGGCGCTCGACGACGCCGCCGTCGAGCGTGGCGCGCAGCACGCGGTCGAGGCGCTCGCCGTCGTCGACGACGAGGTCGTCGAGGAAGAGGATGGTCCGCGGGCCGTCGCGCAGCTCGATCAGCGCGGCCTCGACGCCGTCGAGCTGGTCGCGCTCGACCTGCACGAGGCGGATCCCCTGATCGGCGTAGGCGGCCGCGCAGGCGCGCACCGCGACCGACTTGCCGGTGCCGGGCGGGCCGTGCAGGAGCGCGTCGTTGGCGGGCGCCCCGTGCAGGAAGGCGCGCAGGTCGTCGAGGAGCGGCGCGCGCTGGTCCTCGTAGCCGACGAGGTCCTCCAGGGTGGTGCGGTCCGGGGTGGGCACGCCCACCAGCTCGTCATCGACCCAGCGCAGGACGCGGCTGATGGCCAGCGCCCCCGTACCCTCCGCGGCGTGGAAGGCCGCGAGGTCGGCCGCGGCGCCGTCCCAGCCCGCCGCGCCGGCGAGGCGGTCGGCGAGGGCGAGCGCGGCCACGGGGATCGCGTCGCGCTCCTCGGGGCCCAGCGCGCGGCCGCCGAGGGCGCCGTCGAGGCCGTGGCGGGCGAGGAGGCGCGCGGCGTCGCCGTGGGCGAGTTGCCCGATCCGGCCGAGCTCGCGGCCCGCGAGGGCGACGCGCGGGTCGTCCGCGGCCATGCCGCGGCGGGCCGCCACGGCGAACGGCCCCTCGGAGGCCACGACCGCGAGGGCGATCGCCATGGCGACCGGCAGCTCGAGCTCGAGCGCGGCCCGCGCGGCCTCCGCGGCCGCGGCCTCGTCATCGGGGGCCTCGGCGAGGTCGAGCAGGGGCCCCACGAGGGCGTCCTCGTGGAGGTCCGCATAGGCGACGAGGAGGCTCACGGCATCTGGCGCTGCGCGGTCCGGCCCGTGCGGCGCAGCGCGACGCCGTTGAGGCAGTCGAGGATCACGCGATGGCCCGCCATCGCCGTGACCGCGGCGTGGTCGTAGGGCGGCGAGACCTCGACGAGGTCCATGGCGCAGAGGTCGAGGGAGGAGGCCACGGTCATCACCGCCCGCTTCAGCTCGCGGGTGGTCAGCCCGCCCGGCTCGGGCGTGCCCGTCCCCGGCGCGTAGGCCGGATCGAGGACGTCGATGTCGACCGTCAGGTAGGTGCGCGGCGCCCGCTCCGCGGCGAAGGCGATCGCCTCGGCGACGACGGCCGACAGGCCGCGGTCCTCGACCTCGTCCATCGTGGCCCAGCGCATGCCGTGCGCCCGCATCCAGTCGAACTCGGGCGGCGTCGGCCACGTGCCGCGCAGGCCGATCTGGAAGATCCGCGAGCCGTCGAGCTCGCCGTTCTCGATCGCGGCCCGGAACGGCGTGCCGTGCGGCGGCTCGCCCGACGCGGGGTCGCCGGTGTCGGCGTGCGTGTCGAAGTGGATGACCGAGTAGCCGTCGGACCCGTACTGCGCGTGCAGCGCCCGCAGCATCGCGTGCGAGAGCGAGTGGTCGCCGCCGATCACGATCGGCAGGGTGCCGGCGCCGAGCGCGAAGCCGACGGCCTCGGCGAGCAGGTCGTGCGAGTGGGGGATGTTGCCCGCCTGGACGTCGATGTCGCCCCAGTCGACGATGCGCAGCTCGGCGAGGGGGTCGATCCCGGCGTGCACGCTCGGGCGCTCGCCCATCGCGTTGACGTCCTCGCCCTCGCGGACCGCCTGCGGCCCGAAGCGCGTGCCCGGGCGGTAGGAGACGGCCTCGTCGAAGGGCGCGCCGATCACGACGACGTCGGCCGCCGCGACCTCCTCGCGGCTCGTCGCGGGCGGCACGCCGCAGTAGGTGCGCAGGATCCCGAAGAAGGCCGGGTAGGAGCCCTGGACCGGGTCGCGCGGCTCGCTCACGCCTCCGCGATCTCCCAGTCGTTCTGCACCTCGGCGGTGGTCGACGCCGAGATGAAGCAGTCGCGCTCGGCCTTGCCGATCAGCTCGCGGGCCCGCTCGGCGTGACCCGCGGCGACGGTCACGCTCGGGCGCTGGTGCACGTGGACGAAGGCGTAGCGGCCGTCCTCGACGCGGCGCATGACCGTGCCGCCGATCGAGGCGGAGTAGCCCGTGACCTCCACGCCCTTGTGCTCGGCGTGGGCCAGGAACGAGATCATCGTGCAGGAGGCGAGGCCGGCCAGGAACAGCTGCTCCGGGCTCCAGCGGTCGGGCTCCCCCATCGGGAAGTCGCTCGGCGGGCCGGACAGGACCGCGGGGAGGTCGCCGCTCGTGAGGGTGGAGGCGCGCCGGCCGTCCCACGCGACGTCGACCTCGTACTGGAATTGCTTGGTGTTGGGCACGACCTGCATGGTACCGGCAGGCCGGGGAGCGCCGCCGCCCGAACAGGGGTGTGCAAGGGTTCCCGTCGCGGTGGGAACCGCCGCGAAGACCGGCCGGGCTGGCCTACCATCCCGCCGACCCCCTTCACCCGGGAGACCGACGTGGAAGCCTCGAACCAGGACAACGAGACCGAGACCGAGCCGGCCGCCGAGGCCGTCGAGGAGCAGGCGCCCGCCGCCGAGGAGGCGCCGGCCGTCGAGGCCGAGGCGCCCGCCGACGCCCCCGCCGCCGAGGAGGCTCCGGTCGCCGAGGCCGCCGAGGAGGCGCCCGCCGCCGAGTCCGAGTCCGATCCCGAGGCCGCCGCGGAGGAGGCCGAGGAGGAGGAGCGCGAGCCGATGGACGCCGAGACCGAGGCCGTGATCGCCTCGGAGTTCGAGGGCGAGGCCGGCGAGGAGTACGAGGCCGAGGGCGCCGCCGTCGCGGTCGCCACGGGCCCCGCGGTCGCGCGCGTCTACATCTGCAAGCACGGGCACCGCACCGTCTCCCTCTGGTCCACCCCCGAGACCTGCCTGCGGCGGGTCAAGGGCCACATCTGCGGCGAGGGCCTCGTGCCCCTCGCGGAGGCCCCGGCGGACGCCAAGGAGAAGATGCTCAACCCGCTGAAGGCCTCCAAGAAGGCCGCCAAGAAGTCCTGATGAGCGGCGTCTCCCCGACCACGGATCCCCGCTCGTACTCCTGGCTCGACCCCCTCTCCGACGAGGAGGCCGGGCGGATCGTCTTCTCGCCCGCCGGCGAGACGCTCGACGACGGCGACTGGTACCTGGACGCCACGAGCCCGAAGCGCGGCCCCGTGCTGGCGCTCGAGGGCGAGTTCGTGCCGCGGCAGGGCATGTACATCCGCCGCTCCAAGGTCGGCGAGGAGCTGTGGGGCCGCCTCACCCTCGCGGCCGCCGGCAAGCTCTAGGCGCGGGGTTCCCGCCATCCGCGGGCGGCTCGCCTGCGAACATCCTGACGACCCCGACCGTCCGGAGTTCCCCCCGATGAGCACCACCGAAGCCGCCGCCCCCGCGGAGGCGCACCGCACCGGCGACGTCGTCGCCGCCACGGACCTGACCAAGGTCTACGGCGAGGGCGAGTCCGAGGTGCGCGCCCTCGACGGCGTCACCATCTCCTTCCCGCACGGGCAGCTCGCCGCCGTGATGGGCCCGTCGGGGTCCGGCAAGTCGACCCTGATGCACATCCTGGCGGGGCTCGACCAGCCGACCTCGGGCAGCGTGATCGTCGACGGCACCGAGCTCGCCGGGCTCAACGACCAGAAGCTCACGCTCCTGCGCCGCGAGAAGATCGGCTTCGTCTTCCAGTTCTTCAACCTGCTGCCGATGCTGACCGCGCAGGAGAACATCGAGCTGCCGCTGCGCATCGCGGGCGCCTCCCCCGATCCCGACTGGCAGCGCACGCTGATCGACGCCATCGGCCTCGGCGACCGGCTCACGCACCGCCCGTCCGAGCTATCGGGCGGCCAGCAGCAGCGCGTCGCCGTCGCCCGCGCCCTGCTCTCGCGCCCCGCCGTCGTGTTCGGCGACGAGCCGACCGGCAACCTCGACTCGAAGACCGGCGCCGAGGTGCTCGCGCTCCTGCGCCGCGCCGTCGACGAGTTCGGGCAGACCGTGATCATGGTCACCCACGACGCGAGCGCCGCCTCGATCGCCGACCGCGTCGTGTTCCTGCGCGACGGGAAGGTCGTGCGCGACTCGGGCCGCATGTCGGCGTCCGAGATCCTCGACACGATCAAGACGCTGGAGTAGGGGATGGTCCGGCTCGTCCTGCGCGGCCTCTCGACCCGCAAGCTGCGCTCCGTCCTGACCGCGGTCGCGATCCTGCTCGGGGTCACGATGATCTCCGGCACGTTCGTGCTGACCGACCAGATCGACCGCGCCTTCGTCCAGATCTTCGAGCAGGGCAACGCCAAGATCGACGTCGTGGTCAAGGACAAGCCGCCGTTCGAGGACCAGCAGACGGAGGTCTACCTCGACGCGGACGTCGTCGACCGGGTCCGGCAGGTCGACGGGGTCGCGCTCGCCGAGCCGTTCCTGCAGGTGCAGGGCTACCTGATCGCCAACGGCGAGCAGCTGGTCAGCCAGGGCGGCGCTCCGAACTTCGTGTTCTCGAGCCTGCCGCAGGAGATGAACCCGTACACGCCGATCGCGGGGCGCCTGCCGGAGGCGAGCGGCGAGGTCGCCGTGGCCAAGGAGATCGCCGAGCAGGGCAAGCTGGAGGTCGGCCAGGCCGCGCAGCTCGCCACGCAGGCGGGTGCGAAGGACGTGACCGTCGTCGGCATCCTGCAGTTCGGCGACGGCACCACGTCGCTCGGCGGCTCCACGTCGGTGATCGCGCCGTTCGCGGACGTGCAGTCCTGGTGGTCGCTCGACGGCAAGGCCAGCTTCATCTACGCGAAGTCCGCCGACGGCGTCTCCGAGGACGAGCTCGCCGACCGCGTGCGCACGGCCCTCGACGACCCGGGGCTGATCGTCCAGACGGCGGCCGAGGACTCGGCCGAGCAGGCCAGCGAGCTCAACGCCCTGATCGGCCGGCTGATCCGCTTCGCGCTGCTCGGCTTCGCGGGCGTGGCGGTGCTCGTCGGCGCCTTCATCATCTTCAACACCTTCTCGATCACGGTCGCCCAGCGCACCCGCGAGTTCGCGATGCTGCGCACGATCGGCGCCAGCCGCCGCCAGATCCTCGGCACCGTCGTCGGCGAGGCGTTCGTGATCGCCCTGATCGCCACCCTCGTGGGGCTGGTGCTCGGCCTCGGCTTCGCGTGGGGCCTGAACCGCGTCTTCGAGCTGGTCGGGTTCGGCCTGCCGGCCACGGGTCTGAGGATGCCCTGGCAGACCGTCGTGGTCTGCCTCGTCGTCGGGGTCGGGGTGACCGTGCTCGCCGCGATCGGCCCGGCGCTGCGCGCCACCCGCATCGCGCCCGTCAGCGCCCTGCGCGAGGGCTCGACGCCGCCGCGCGGCCGGCTCGCCCGCCTGACCCCCGTGATCGGCGTCCTGATCGGCGTCCTCGGTGGCGTCGGCCTCGTGCTCGGCCTGAGCCAGGACTTCGCGACCGCCCAGCGCCTGGCGACGCTCGCGGCCGGCGCCATCGCCGTCTTCATCGGCGTCGCGATCCTGTCGCGCTACATCGTGCGGCCCGTGGTGCACGCGGCCGCCCCGCCGATCACCGCGGTGGCCGGCGGCGTCGGCCGCATCGCCGCCGAGAACGCGGGCCGCAACCCGGCCCGCACCGCGGTCACGGCCGCGGCGCTGATGATCGGCATCGGACTGGTGGTCTTCGTGACGATCTTCGTCGGCGGCCTCAGGGAGTCGTTCACCGGCGCGATCGACGACTCGCTCGAGTCGGAGCTGATCGTGACCGCGCAGGGCTTCGGCAGCCCCCTGCCCGCCGAGGTGCTGCCCGCCGTGCGCGCCGTCGAGGGCGTGCAGGTCGCGTCGCCGGTCGGCGGCACGCCCGTGCAGATCGGCCCGGGCACGTTCGCGCTGATCGGCGTGGACCCGACCGACATCGACCAGGTCTACTCGTTCGACTGGGAGGAGGGCGACGACGCCCTGATCGGGCAGCTCGGCGCGGACGGCGCCCTCGTCGAGGCGACCGTGGCCTCCGACCTCGGCGTCGGGGTCGGCGACACGGTCGACGTCGTCTCCATCAACGGCGACCCCGCGTCGTTCGAGGTGCGCGGCCTGTACGTCGACGAGCAGTTCCTCAACGGCGTCACGGTCACGCAGGAGGCGCTCAAGCCGCTGCTCCAGTCCAACGCCACCGGCATCAACACCCTGTTCGTGAAGGTCGCCGACGGCGCCGATGCCGACGCGGTGCAGACCGCGGTCGAGACGGCCCTCGAGCCGTTCCCGACGGCGCAGGTGCAGTCGAACGCCGAGATCAAGGAGCAGATCGAGTCGGGCGTCAACCAGCTCCTGGTGATCTTCTACGCGCTGCTCGCCCTGAGCGTGATCATCTCCCTGTTCGGGATCGTCAACACGCTGGTCCTCTCGATCTTCGAGCGCACCCGCGAGATCGGCATGCTGCGCGCCGTCGGCACGACGCGCCGGCAGCTGCGCCGCATGATCCGCTGGGAGTCCGTGATCACCTCGATCATCGGCGGCGTCCTCGGCGTCCTGATCGGGATCCTGTTCGGCTGGGTCACCGCCCGCGGCCTCGAGGCCGAGGGGATCGTGTTCATCCTGCCGATCGGCACGCTCCTGATCTTCCTCGCGCTGTCGATCGTGGCCGGCGTCGTGGCGGCGATCCTGCCGGCGCGCCGCGCCGCGAAGCTCGACGTGCTCGAGGCGCTGCAGTACGAGTAGCCCGGATCGCGGATGATGTCCCGGGCATGGGCACCATCCTCGTCACCGGCGCGACCGGCTTCCTCGGCCAGGCGCTGCTCCCGCGGCTCGTCGCCGCCGGGCACGTCGTGCGCGTCCTCGAGCGCCGGCCGGGCACCGCGCCCGAGGTCGCGGGGCTGGAGCGCGCCACCGGCGACGTCACCGACCCGGGGACCCTGGCCGCCGCTCTCGACGGCGTCGAGCGCGTGATCCACATGGCCGGCCTCGTCTCCCACGCCGAGGCCGACCGCGAGCGGCTGATGCGCGTCAACGTGGGGGGCACCGAGAACGTGCTGGCCGCCGCCCGCGCCGCGGGCGTCGCGCGGGTCGTGCACGTCTCGTCGATCGCGGCCGTCGGCACCACCCCCGACCCGGACCGGCCGCTCGACGAGGAGTCGCCGTACTCGGCGACGGCCGCCTCCTACCCGTACCCGCTGTCGAAGCGCCTCGGCGAGCAGGCGGCCCTGGCCGCCGCCGCCCAGGGGCAGGACGTCACCGTGGCCAACCCGGGGCACGTCCTCGGCCGCGGCGACGTCAACGGCATCTCCACGTTCCACATCCGCAAGATCCTGACCGGCGAGCTGCGGCTGACCCTGCCGGGGGGCATCACCTACGTCGACGTCGGCGACGTCGCCGACGGCGTCGTGCGGGTCATGGACGAGGGTCGGGCGGGGCGCCGCTACATCCTCGGCTCGGAGGACGGAAGCCTCTCGCACATGGAGCTGGCCCGCCGCGTGCTGGCGATCGCCGGGATCGAGCGGCGCATGCTGCCGCTGCCCGGGGCGCCCACGGCGCTCGCCGGCCGGCTCGCCCAGCGGATCGGCATCCCGCTGCCCGTCGAGGCCACGGAGCTCGACGCGGCCCGCCACTGGTGGTACTGCTCGAGCGACCGCGCCATGCACGAGCTCGGCTACGCCCCGCGCCCGATCGACGAGGCCCTGCGGGACACCGTCGACTGGTACCGCGAGCGCG
>Ga0315900_10006498_pt1 | contig 15658 bp, 36 predicted proteins | sample LakEriMetagenome_FD_203521 | JGI IMG/M metagenome (GOLD analysis project Ga0315900, IMG submission 203521) | Freshwater fungal communities from buoy surface, Lake Erie, Ohio, United States - Buoy 12 MA114 | ecosystem: Environmental > Aquatic > Freshwater > Lake > Lake biofilm | place: USA: Lake...
AGTTAGGATTCCTACATACCTGCCAGGTGACGTTGTCCACAGTGATCGTAATGGACTTGGCGTGGTTTGGCGGGATATTTATCAGGACGCGGTTTGCTGCAAGTCCTGGCTCAAACTTCATACTGGGGTGTAGCCACCCAGGTTCTCTGCCTTCGATCACATCTACAATGTTTTGCTGATGTGGGAAGGTCTTACTGTGGAGGAAGTTCTGGCGAAACTCTGCGAAGGTCAGGTCGTGAGCATCGCCGGAAGCGAACTGCTTATCCTTCAACCCTAGGCGGGTTCGATCCACCTTATCTGCAAATATCTTATCTGTGCGGCGGTAATACTCATAAGTCTTAATGGACTTGCCAGCAGAGGCAGTAGCTGCCTCAACTGTCATACCTTCTGCGACAGCGCCGAGGATAATTCTCTTGGCGATGTCTGCTGAGTTCTCAGCCATTAGACTCCCAGTTTACTTAGTTGGACGGACTCTTCCGGCTCTTGGAGCTATTTTAACGCCCGAAAAATCTTTTGGTGTTTTAGGAGTACGACCAGGAGAAACAGGTCTTACAGCAGAAAGGGTTGGTTTTACTTTAGGTAAAACTGGTCTTGGTTTTCTAGTTGCCATTGTTATTCTCCTAGGACCGGCTGGGCCGGAAGTGATTTTATTTAGCGGGCTGAGTAATTTAGCGGATCTAGTATTAGATAGACCTCACCCGACTAAAAGGCACCGCTGCGGTTCGGGCTTGACGCCCGAAGGAGCTACAGCGAACTGAGGGGTAAGTCAGTACTCGGCCTAGGGGCCTCGTGAGAGGCAACCGTACGGGTCGCGAAGGTCTTCCCCGCTTCGCTCCCCTACTATATACTAAGGCAGGAAATTTAACGCATTTCCCGTTTTATTTCTGTGATGTCTATCACACCGGTATAAGTCCTGTTCAGAGGCCACTTTTAGCTTTCACTTTAGCAAATATTTTTTGTGAGGGTGTATAGGTATGGTGTCTGGTGTTTTCACTATGGGCGGGTGCCTGTTTGTCCTGTTGCCGTCTACCCCTGCCCTACTGTCGGTTTAGTCTGTCGGTCTAGCGCGGTGGTCTAGTGAATTGTTGGGGGCTTGCTCATCTTCTGGCGGTCTATCGCTCACCTATTCCCCTAATTAAGTATCCGATACCGCTAACCCTTGCACCGGTGCCGATAGATCCGGCTCTTATCCCTACCGGCAAGCCCTAACAGGGCAGACACCACCGGCCTATCTGTCTACCGTGTTACTGTCGAAAGTGTGACCAGTAATCCGCAAAATAATTGTGAAATGTGCTTGCAATAGCTGCCCTATACCGTATAGTAAGGCATAGCAAGATCAACAACTACCGAAAGGCTTAGAATATGTCAAACGATAAGGCTCTCACCGTTTACCCTTGCAGCTGCAACGGCTGCCGAAATTACCCTACACGCCCCGCCGAAATCTGGCACGAATCGCAGATAGCAAGCAAGGCGCAGGGCTATTACTTTACCCGCGACACTATGCGGTTTTTTAATAGTAGGATCGCAGACTTTAAGGCGGTAAGCATTACGCCCCGCGCCGATAGTTTAATGGTGATCGTATCAAGCAAGCGCGACGATCTGCCCCGTGAATATGAGATCGTAACCCTATGCCCTTATGGTGAGCTAGGCCGTGAATGGTTAAAGGATAGCGACGGCTCACCTATTGCATACTATCCGACTCTTAAAGATGCCCGTAAGTCTGCGCGGTGGAATTGTACTATCGCCCCGCAGATATGCGACTGTCACGGCTGCGCCCTAGATCGTGAGGGCAGAATATGAGCGCGGTGGCGTTTAAGTGTTACGGGTGCGGGGCTAGCTGCCTTATGCCCGCAGGATTTACCCCCGTCCACTTTACGGGCAGACTATCTCACTTATCGCGGGGTTATTGCACGGTATCGTGCGCCCGTGTAGAGCTTAACCGCTTAATCTTAGAGCGTACTAGAGAGTGGAATTTTCATAAAGAATTGGGGGAATTATCGTGAGACTTAATAAGCGCGGGCGTATCGTGCGGGCGATCCTAATTGGGGCGGGCTTAGCCCTAGCCCTATGGGTAGCCGGTAACCTATGGTTTACGGGCGAGGGATGGTGTATCGGATCTATGAGTGAGTGCGTAGGTATCTAGTTGCGTACTATCTCGCACCGGCTTACCGGTGCGGGGTAGTCTGCACCTAACTATAGGGCAGATTATGAGAAAAGGGGCAAGAGATGAAAGAGTGTAAGAGCTGCAAGAGTACGGATCTAGTCTATAGCGGGGTGGATGCCTTTATTCTAGGCGTACCTACTGAGACCTATTGCTATCCCTGCGCTAATCGTCAAGCGCGAGAGGGTGCGGTGGCGTAATGAGTGCTAAGGCTAAGCGTTACACGATAATCAAGGACACCCACACCGGCGAGATCTTAGCGGTGGCAGACCTAAGCGAGGCGAGGGCGAGGGCAATCGTTAAGGCGTACCTTAAGGCCGGCCTATTCGTTGAGGCGGTGGCCTAGTGATAATCGAAAGAGTACGCCCTAGCGGGGCGATAGTAGTAAGCGCACTAGTCTACTGGCAAGGCGTAAAGTGGCTAGAGAGTAGTACCTATTACGGCTATAGCGTAAGGGACGCTAAGCGTAGTTACCGCGAGAGCTGCGCCCGCTTAGGTTATGAGATAATAAAGTAAGAGTACGGTATAGTAAGGTAAGGCAATAGGTTATCTCTTATCCTCTCTCCTATCGGTAGAGGGAGAGGGTAAGGGAGGGCAAGTTGCCCTAGATTAAAGTGGAAGAGGGCAAGTAATGCAACTACAAGAGATAGATACCTTGCAAGATCTAAGACTATGGGTGGAAGAGAATATGCAAGGTGCAGCGGTGGAAGAGGGTGAGGGCGGGATAGTTATTCGTACCAATCTCATCTCCACTATGGGAGGATATCTGCACCCGATAGAGGGAGAGTGCGATAGGTGCGGTGACTCTTATGAGCTATCAAGTAGAGATAACCGGTGCGGTAATTGTGGGAATTGTGGCGATTGCTGCACCCATAAGGCAGGGGAGGGCAAGTAATGGCATACATCTACACGCTAGGAGAGGTGGCAAATATGACCCCTCAAGAACAATTAGAAGGGTTAAAGGCCAGGCTATTCCCACCTAAGTTTATCGTAGGCACCGGTTATATTGACGCCAGGCAGGTAGCTATCGAATACTTGCAAGAACTTATAGCCGAGGAGGGTAAAGAGTGAGCGATTACTACTACGCTGCCGACCCTGCCTTCGACGATAACTCAGAATGGATCACGTGTGATACGTGTGAGAGAGAGTATGACCGCAAAGAATATAATTCTGACACCTGCGTAGAGTGTGAGAATGAGCTAACTATCAAAGAGAGAGAGGGCAAGTAATGGAGACACCAACAATTACACAAGAGTTGGAATGGTGCGAGATCGAGCTGGCTAATATCAAGGCTGGCCTATTTTCTATGCACACACAAGAGTATATCGAGGGTGCAATATCTGCACTTAAACTAGCGAAAGAGGGCAAGTAATGGAACTAGCAACTTGTATGGTATGCGCGGGCGACTTCGACGCTGAAAATATGATCGAAGATATAGAGGGGGCTAAGTACTGCCTACTAGATAGCGGTAATATCTGCGTAGTCTGCGGTATCTATAACCACGATTGTGAGGGGGAGAGTAATGAATAAAGAATATCTAATTGCTAAGGCGGATCTATGCAAGGATCTAGCCATCGAGCAACTCACCAATGGTGATGAGAGAGAGGGCGTGGAGAACCTCAAGCGTATGATACGGGCGCTAGAGGAGATCAACCTTATCAACTACCTAGAAGAGAGGAAGGGACGATAATGAAAGTAACTATGCGTAAAGATTTAGCTGAGCAGGGTATGAGTATCCCTTGCTTATATCAGGACGGGGCCTACTTAGACGCTAGTACTGTGGCAGAAGCTACCTATCTAGGTGCTTTGGGTGATGCAGATAGCAATGAGATAGTGCTGCAACTAGCAAGAGGGCAAGGTGGATATAGCGAGATAGTTATAGTTATGTCCATTGACCTTGATTATATTCAGGAGGGTGACGATGACTAACTTCTATTCGACCAATGAGAATCTGATCTACCTATATGAAGTCACCGACCCGCAAGGCGTAGCCATATGGGGAGGGGAGAACATTGAGGATATGTTTGACTGGTACTGGCGCTCACCAGAGGGGGCGAGGGTATTCATCTCCGCGTGGAATAGTAATGATGAGGACGCTCATATGGTGGGCAGACCTATCGAAGTGACCGCAATCGTAGGATCTAAGGTGGGTGAGGGCAAGTGAGCTACGCCTTGGGTTTAATAGCAATTCTACTGGTAACATATGCACTGATAGTAACGGAGGATAAGTTTAATAATGGAGATCGCTAGAAGGATAGAGTCTGCCAAGCGCAGCGCAGTAAGCTATCGCAACTATCGGAGGGCGAGGGATAGGGCAATGACACGCCTATCCAATGCTTACCCTGAGACATACAAAGAACTGCTCGAACAGGAGAAAATTGTAGATGAACAGATGGGTAAGAAGTGGCTTGATATTGACGGCAGTACTGACCAGCATATGGATCTTAACGCCAGTGCATCACTTACGGGTGGAGGAGAGGGCGACCAAGCCAGCTCCGGTCCAGACCAAGGCAACGATGGAGGAAAAGCGTGAGAACAAACGAATCGCCAAGCAATATAGTCGCGCTCTCGGATATACGGACAAGCAAACAACGTGCCTTATCACCTTATGGACCCGTGAGAGCAGGTTTGACCACCTCGCTAAGAACAGACAAGGATCCTCAGCTTACGGAATTGCTCAACTCCTTAGAGAGAAAAGTCGAGAGCCTGAACTTCAAATCCTTCACGGTATACGATACATTGGTCATCGCTATAGAGGCGATGCGTGTAGCGCTCTCCGACACTCAGACAGAAGAGGGTGGTACTGATGTTTAATCTATGGCTTATGTTCGGGATCAAGAGAGGGTGGATAAGTAAACCCTACTGTGCCACACACGATGGCAACTTTGACTATATGAATGAAGAAGAACTATATGAATGGAATGAGGGTGGCGATCCTTGCCACGTAGCTATCTCCGTGCTACAATAATCTTGCCCTCCTTTCGAAGGACTAGCCCTCACCGTTACCTCTTTCCGGTGGGGGTTAGTGCTTTAACCGCCGTTACTGTAGAACCCTGGACCCTTAAAGGTGATAGCGGGCGAGGACCAGAGACGACTCATAGAACTATGGCAGTCAGTACACATAGGCTCAATGATCTCAGCGTGGATAGACTGCTCAATCTCCCTGGTATTACCACACTCACACTTAAAAGCATAGATCATAGCTTCACCGCTTCTTCTATATCTAGATAACCTACTAACTTGTAAGTCTTATTCTTATTCTCAAACTCAGTAGAGACTGGCATCACTTGTGTATACCATTTAGGTTCTGGCAGATCCATAAGATCAAAAGAATAGATACCAAGTGGAGTGGAGTTGATGTAGTACGGGATCAGATCTCGTTCTGCTGCCTGAGTGATGAGCTTGCGGTACTTGATCTCTTCGATAAGCAGTGTGGGATAGTGAGTCTGCCTGCACTTGAGTTCGATATAGTGAGCAGCCTTCTCACTGGTGCAATCATAAGTATCATAGATCCCTGGACTCTTAACTAAGTCAGGATATAGGCTGCCTTTGAGATAGTTAAATAACTCTTCTTCTTTCATCGGAAGGGTGTCTCCCCACCTAATTCTTCTTGCAATCTACGCAGTGAGTTGGTGCATCTACGATCAGCAGTAGATACTGCACACTCTAAGTACTGCGCTATCTGCTGCAAGGTAGCGTTATCATAGTGGCGCATACGTAATACAGTCTGATCCTTCTGATCTAACTTGAGATAACACTTCTTAATATCTATCAGGCTGATGAGTAGGTTGCCACCTTCTGCTGGACTAGATGATCCGCGTGGCTGACCATCTTTAATCATCTCCTGCACTTGCTCCAATACTGTGCCATCTATGACTGATGCAATAACGAAAGGCAGTAGCTGACCAAGGGTAAAGGTCTGGTAGTAAACCTCATCGTTGATCTGATAGCCAGACTTGTTGGCCTTCTCCTTGCGTGCATAGCGTTCGACTGCACGCTTCATCTGCCAAGCAACACGTCTCTGGTTATACTCTAATTGCTTAGGATCTTCCACATTCATCTGCTCTGTGATGTAGGCATTACGTGTGATAGCCCACGCTATACACTCCTGAGTAACATCATCTCTCTCTACCCAATGCTTGTAGCGCCGGTGAATTGCATAAGCAACTGACGGCGCTAACTCATAGACAATAGGGTGGAGATCACTCATCAGGCCACGTCTCGTCAAGGACCATCATTGCAATAGCAGAATAGTTAAGTAGATCCAGGAATGAATCACGCAAGGACTCGTTGCTAGGCTGCACGCCTGAGTCAAGAAGGTTATTGATGCGAGCTATCTTATCCCACATACGTACACGCAGACCATTAAGTGGTCCACCTGGTGACTGAGCAATATTCTTTGGGCCGTAGTCGTGATGCTTACGAATGAGTAGGTTACCTGCGGTATCCATAATGCGCCATACATCTGTAATGAACTCCGGACTTATCTTGTCTCGATAGGTCGTATCAAGATAGTCTCGGTTGCCGTATCCACTTCGAGGATCTGGAAGCCCATATGCTGTATAGTCTGTAGAATCATCTGCCATTCTTCTTTACTCACCCTTCGATTCACCCACTAGCAAAGCCCGCGTAGCATCTGCTCCGTGTGCTAGGTAGTAGTCATTGATGTCCATACCTGGTGGTAGTGTAACAATAGTTGAGTTCAATATCTCGTTGGCGACACGCTTAGCAAAGTCAGCGCCAGGGTTGGACCCATCTTCTTTAATATCATTATCGCCCACAACAAAGACAGTCTCATAGCCAGTAAATAACTTAGGAAAGTGTGGCTTCCAAGACTGTACTCCTGGGACTCCCACTGCTGGGATACCCAACATCCCGCTAGTAATGACTGCATCTAACTCACCCTCACAGATAACTATGTAAGGCGATAGCGGTAGCACATCTGCAACATTGTAAAGGTGTGCCTTCTGTCCAGAAGGTGAGCCATACTTAGGCTTGCCATCATCTAACCTACGGAACTTAAAGCCTACGCAACTGCCACCGGCAGTGATGTAAGGGATAGAGATCCATCCTTCATACATCTCGTGACCATTCATTGCACCAGTGACTGTGCCTAGTTGGAACTTAGCTGCTACAAGTTCAGAGATCCCACGTTCGTCTAGTGCGACCAGAGTTTCCGGACTTACCTCTTGGGCGTATCGCTGCGCCGCTTCCAGTAGCAATTTCGACTGCGCGTTTGAGGCCATCCCTAAACTCCAAGTTCTCTATGATGCAGACTATGTTGACTGCATTGCCACCCTTACCGCAGGTGTGGCAGAAGTATAAATTCTTATACGTATTGATTACAGCAGACCTACGAGTGTCGCTATGCAAGCAACACTTAACCGATACATCCTGTCCTTCTCGTACCTCACCACCGAAGTAGGAGACGATAGGACCTATGGGGATTGCGTTTGCAGAAGTGGAGTTCGAACTCCCTCTACCTTTACCCAACCTTGACCAGTCTTGTGCTGGCATACGCATCCTTCACACTTCTCGTGCCAGTGTGCAGCACGCTTTAGATGGTTGAGTGAGTTCTCCTCACCTGCCTTGATACAGTTGTCACAGATCATTCTTCTACCTTCTTACTTTCTAGTTCTTGCTGAGCCTTTTGCCAAAGAACACCTGCATCAAAGCCAGCGTTGTATCCTTGATCGAAGGACTCACTCTTTGCAGATTCATAACCTAATCCTTTGAGTCGCCTACGATTTTCAGGTAGGCCAATCTTGGTTGTCATACTTTCTTTGCTCGCTTCTTAGGTGCTGGCTTCTCAGCAACGTACTCTTCTACTGCTTCTTCAGCATCAGCTTCTACGATTGCTTCTTCTACTGCATCAGGAATTAGTATCTCTGATGTGGTGATTTGACCTTCTGGTACTGGCATTATTGTCTCTACCTTCCCCCATCTCTGGGATTGACTCATCGGTTTACCGCGTTGTGCAGTACGCCTTCTACGACGAAGAGGCTTGATGGCAATAGCCATTACTGCTTCTCCTTCAACCATTGTGTTAGATCTTGGATTACCCAAGCCTTATCTATGCCAGAGTTGCGACGCTTAACTACAACATAATGCAGTGGCACTTCCCCGATACCACGAGCCTTAGCGTAGTTAAGCGCCTCAACTTCTGCTTGCCTCCAGAACTCTGGCAAGTCTAGTCTCGCCGTGTTCTTGAGTTCTAGTATGTAGGTCTGTCCCGCGACAACACATACTAAATCACCTTCGTCATCTTTACCCGCTAGACGTAAGCGGTCAGCTACTTGACCCATAGATCGTAGCCACTTCATAACATCTATCTCAAAGGCAGCACCCTTAGCCTTATTGTACTTCGGGTTGCTCATCTACCAGTACAACCTTGTTGATCTTATAGACCACATTGCCTTCTTCATCTTTAACTAACTCGACAATACCAGATTGCAGCAGCGCACCAACGAAGTTGGTTAAGTCTACCTTGATTGCATCAACGTCTGTGCGTAGTGCTTCTATCTTAATGCTATCTCGGTACTTGTTTGTTAACTGTACTTCAGCCATTTAATTCCCTATCTATTCTTGGAGGATATAGTCGCCACCATATTTATTTATTACATCGTTTCTTAGCATAACACCCCAGGCATTTTTATCAGAGATCTGACAAGCAGCATAGTTAACGAACAGTGTTACGTAATCCTTACCATCTGCAGCGTGTGGACCAAAGCGGTTCTTCACTGCAGCTACCTTCAACTCACCGTTGGTTGGGTCATAACCCAGCGTCAGGATCAACGCCGGCAACTGACTTACCTTGCCGTGAATAGCACGTCTAGCAGGTGGCTGAGATGGTGATCCATACTCACTCTGCTCAGATACGTGATGTAGCACAAGTACGCAGGCTTCAGTCTTACGTGCCATATCGTGCAGCTCCATCATAATCGCACGTAAGCCAGCCCACTCATTGTCAGTCTCTGCTGCCACATTCATTAAGTTGTCTATGACAATCAACTCTGGAGCGTGGCCGTAGAGTTCTACATATGCTCTGATCTCTAACTCGATATCATCTAGTGATGGTGATGAATCAAAGACCCACTTGATATGTTCCAACTTGCCAAAGTGTTTGTCGTAGTAGTGCTTATCCTTAGATAGGTTCGACTCTACTGATACCTGTGAGTGACCAGATGCAGCAGATGCTGCTCTCATCATTACAGTTGTTGTATCAGTATCTGCCGAGAAGAAAAGAGTTGGCACATCTGCCTTCATCGCATAGATGAGAGCAAACATAGACTTACCAGCGTTAGGTGCTGCAGCTACCATACAGACTTGTCCTCTTCGGAACTTAATCTGCTTGAGTGCTAAGCCCTGCCACACGTCCGGAAGAGGTGTTGCTTTGGTAAGCACCCCACTCCAAGCACGTGATAAGTCAAGCAATGCCTTCCCCCTTTAATGTTATGCGTCGTTTACGTCTGATTAACCTGCGTTCACCTTCAGCAACGCCACCCCAGATACCGTGCTGCTCATTTTGTATTCCCCACTCAGCACACTCTGCTTGATGTGGACACCTTCTACAAATTGATTTAGCCATAACCATCTCGGTTGTGTTAGAACTTCCGGCCTCCTTTTCAGGGAACCAGAAGTCGCCACCGACTGTAGCGCAAGCAGGATTCTCATAGAACCTTGGCTCGCGCACCGATCATCGGACCCAGATAGTTTCGCACTTGTCTGTCGCACCCTTTGGTGCAGCACACATATGACCCTTCCAAGATTTACCCTGAGCATTAGTGCCTTCACGATATGTCATTGCTCCGTGACGGCAGGTTTGACCAGAAATGCCAGAAATGTCAATAGCAACTGGTGTTGCATTAAAGGCTGCAGCTACTGATGCAACTGTTGGTGCTGGTGCTGCTGCTGTGCTTGCACCTAGTTCGACACCTGTTGCCTTGATGTTAAGTGCGTTCATAGCAAGATCTGCTAGTCCCGCTTCTAGTTCTCCAACTGTTGCAGCATAAAGATTGATAAGTGTTCCATCAGATAACTTGTAGTTAACCTGGAACTTTGTTCCTTCTGTAGCCATTTACTTTCCTCCACTTGGTTTGATGTTTAATCTGGCAGTTTCTAGCCCTACACTTACTGGGACATAACCAATAAGTTCTTTAACTTTATCTTTGTCAACTGTCTCACGACCTTTAACTTTTGTCCAACTGATTTCAATACCACTGGCTGTAACACCAACGGTTCCCTCGAAAGAACTCTTAATTGAATCTCTTTGCGTTTCTAACTCTTTGATCTTTGCATCTAATTGTAGAAAGTGCAAGGCGTTCTTGTCAATCTGCTCGTCCTCAATCACTATTTCACTAAGGACGATATGTTCTTTTTTTAAGCCAACACAACCCATCGTTCCTGATGCGTCATAGTACTGACAGTAATGCTTGCAGAAAGATTCATCCTTCTCAGGTTCTGGAACAGTCTCCATCTTCTTGATCTCAGTTAACCACTCCATAGCCTCTAGTGCAACATCTTCATCGTAAGGTTCTGAGTGAACCTTGACATCCTTCTCAGCACCATCACGAGCTATAGCAACTAGGTTCACAGTGTTGACTGTGTGACCATTCTGCGATAGCAGATAGCCATAGATCTGCACCTGCCAACGCTGTTGCTTTGATGGGAAGTAAGAAAGGTTCTTGACCTTGCTTGTCTTCCAGTCAATGACTGCTCCGGTGCTAGGTATAAACAAGTCCACGTGTGCTTTCATATCACCGTGTGCTACTGCAGTTTCTACTAGGTAGTCCTTGCCATCTGGATCTAGGTGACCGATTGCTTCTTCGATTGCAGCGTGGATAGCAGTACCCATAATTGCTGCCAGCTTTGACTGGTTATCGTTGGTATGTGGCTGTCCGTTCAATCGGTACCAGACCTTACGACGGCAACCACCAATCTCTGATGGACCTACCTGTGTCTGAGTACTGCGATCACGAGAGGCATCCTTAGCGTGGAGCACTGTTAGTAGCAGTTCCTTGGGATCTGTAATCATTGCGGGTTCCTTACGATAAATGCAGCACCTGGATAGTTGGCTGCTTCTAACTGTTGTGCGATCTGCTCACGCAGTTCTATCTCCATAAAGACCGGAGTTGCTGATCTACGACCAGATTGTATTGCTTCCTCTATCGCATAGCTAAGTGTCTTTTCCATTATCGGTTATCTCTATACTGTAGAAAAGCATCTAAGGCATACGCTAGTACAAAGCCAAACAGTAATCCAAATAAAAATTCGAGCATTATCTTATCCTTTCTGTTGAGTAACTAATTGAATCGGAGGACAGGTGTTCACGTCAAGTACCGACGCGATCTTTATTGCGCGTTCTGCTACTACCTTAGACATAAGCAGGGACTTGTAAGAACCAGGTTTGAGTGAGTAGAGGTAGCCCAGAGCAAATGCTCCACCACTACCTGCTGTAAAGAGTCCACGTTCACTGGCGTTGAATGATAGATCTGATCCGATGGAAAATAACATCCCATTGAAGGCAATGAGGTAGGCGAAGTTAGCTTCCTTATCGGATGGGTCGTATCCATTATCCTTAAAGGCAGCGTAGATACTTGGCAGTATCTTCTTACCCATCCACTCCACCGGATCATAGTTCTTATACGTTGGTGGTTTCCAATTAAACGCGAGGATATCTCCAGGTCTTGAGTCGCCCGTGATACCTATCAGGTAGTCACCTACGCTTACGATCTTAGGTGTCTGAGTAGAAATAATGCGCTGATCGTTATCGGTGATCTGCGAATCAGCAGCTAGTACTACGAAGTCAGGTCCTTGGATACCTACCAGAGTTGTCATTGGCAGATCATATCACGGCGTGTCGCAAGACACACATTTGGCAGGCTCTGTGTACAATATGAGCCGTAGGCGAATAACAGTACAGCGGCCCTTATCGGGCCGAGGAATGTGGAGGCCCGACAGTATGCTGCTCCGTCTACTCTCCCTGCAGAAATTCATAGGCAGGCGCAAACTCTACGATGGCCTTCCTGCCCCCTTTGGAGCCGATCTGAGGGCTTTAGGCCCGATCCACGCCTGTACCTGTGGCTGCACTATGTTCAACATTATGGCAGCCTTTGAAGATTATGACATTGCTTGGTGGCACCTCGACGGAACCTGTGCCAACTGTGGAAATCTGGTAACAATACCCTGCCCTGTGGATAACCCTGATGGACCACAAGCTAACGGATATTGATGAGTCTGCTCGGACTGCGCTATGCTCAGTCTGTGGTCAGACCAAGATTAAACTCAGAGACAAGAACAATCCCCTCTCTAGCAGGTATCGGTGCAAGGCAGTCTACAAACGTAACATTATTAAGAACCAGTACCCATACGCACTCCACAAGAAAGACACCTGCGAGCAATGTGGTTTCATCCCAGTCCACAGCAGTCAGCTTGACGTTGACCACATCAACGGGGATGGCAGGGACCACGACCCGTCTAACCTACAGACGCTCTGTGCTAACTGTCACCGCCTAAAGACACACTTGAATAACGATAGCAACTCTGGTATTTTTTAAGCAGTGGGGAAACCAAGTACCCACGAGTGCTGGACTAAACCTCTACAGACTTCGCGGCCTGTAGGGGTTTCGTTCTTTTCTGGCATAAAAAAAGAAGCCCCCCACCCAGGATTTCTCCTGAGCAGGGGGCCATTGCCTCGCGCTTATGGGCTAATTACTTAGCTCCACGTCCAAACTCTGATGCTTTTGGGTCTAGTGCCTTGAGCAATGGACCTGCGATAGCAGCGATACCTGCTGTTGCTAAAGCCTTTGGATCTGTAACTCCTGCTAGGTATAGCGCAATTACTGACGCTACTCCTGCACGGAGATATGTTGCGAGCATTGATTTCATCTTTGCATTGATTTTCATTTATTCTCTTTCTTCTTAGGTAAAGGCTTAACTGCTGCCTTTACTTTGTTGATAGCCTTTGGCTGGGGCAGCCAAGGGAACCAAGGTGAGGTGTCGTTGCCGCACCCTTCCTTGATCGAAATATGTAGGTGCTTGTTGTGCTTGTTGGAACCGGTGTAATCACGGTCACCCTTTTCTCTTGACCAGATTCTGCCCTGGAAGATCAGGTACTTTACTCGTGGATCATTACGCAGATCTATGTAGGCAATGGTGCAATCAATACCCTTATCAGGATCGTGTGTGATATCTACTGCAAAGCCTGAGTTGTGGTCTGAGTTAGGGTTCTGATGAACGTGTGCTGCACTAGGTAGCAATCCATCTGATGCCTTCTTGCGCTTAGGAAAGTGAGCTGTTGCTTGACGCAGTGCTGCGATAGCAGCAGGTGTGGCCTTCTTTGCTAATGGGATCATAGCTCCTTCTTCTGTATCAGGATCTGGTAGAGGATCTCTACTTTCTCTTCTAAACGGATTACTGAATCCTTGAGTGAACTGCCAGAGTTAGGCTTGAGTTCATTGAGGTAGTGTTTTACTAGCCACCTTACTGCTGCAGCAAAGCCACCAATGATGGTTACTACTGCTACTGCTACCGTTGCATAGTCTTGTGCTTGCATTAGACCGTCCGAATCGTAACTAGAAGTGTTCCGCCAAAGCCAGAGAATCTCTTATCCTCTGGAGTCTTGTTGATGAAGTCCATCTCTTCGATGATGCCAAGGTATGACTCACCGGTTCTAAAGTCTTGAACGCGGATAGTGTCACCAACATTTTCAACCTGCTCAAGTTGAGACATACGAGCATAGGCAGATCCTTCATAGCCTACTTCGTTGCTGAACTTATCGCTCTCGTGGTCATAACAGAAGACTGGGTATTGGATCAGGCGCTGACGTGGAACGGCAGGTAGTGACTTCAACTGATAGCCAGTAAATAGCGGTCCCTTAGTAGCATCACTGCTTGATCGAGTCATAGTAAACTTAAAGCCTAGATACTCTTGTGCAGTAGTTGGGTAGTTTACGTTGATCTCAGGAACAGTCTCACCTTGTGAGAAAACACCAATAGCATATTCAGTATCGGTTGAGTCAATAGATTGGATAGTGATACTGCCATTGGTTGTATCAATACGAGCTTGTAGCAGTTTGTAGATCTTAGTCTCAAGTGTGTTGTAGCGGATATAACCGGTACGTAGGTAACCTGTTGGTACAAGAGTGCTTGCAGATTCAATCCATATTCCATCACCTGGGACACCAAAGACAACTCTATCGGTAGAACCAAGGAAGTCTGTAGATACTGGATTGGCAGTCTCACCGCTTGCATAAACATCCCAAGCATAAGCAAAGACAAGGCTGTTAGGAACTACTGGCTGTGATAAATCAATACGGATTAGACCTGACTCAGCACCTTGCAAGGTTGTTACATAAGCAAAACTATCCTTGAAGGTTACGCTCTTGCACTCTGTATCTAACAGTAACGGTCCATAACTGACGTTACCATCGGCAGATACCACTGCAATTCTTACACCTTTATTGGTGCAAAGAACTCCAAAGGTACCAAGGTATACATCGAAGGCATTGAGTATCTCACCCTCTGGTAGATCAACTACAACAGTAGGTGTCTCTAGTGTTGGGAAACCTAGAGAGTTAGGAGTAGCAGTATCTAGTGTAATCTTGTATAGAGATGATTGAGATCCAGCATAGCCACCAACATAGAAAGCAGCCGGTCCTTCAGATATAGTTGTCCATACCCAAGATGGATTTGGGTGTGTATAGAGTTCAGTAGGTAGAGCGTGACCACCTGAAGTAGGTGTCTTGTTAGAATCTAGTTCATATAGATCTCTATCAACTCCAGCAAGTAAACGTTGCTTTGCATAGCGCAGTACTACTGTAGTTACTGGACCACCAAGATCGTAAATATGACCATCAGATGTGGTACCAAATATATTACCTCTATGGATGCGAGCATTATCTGCTGCAAAGTACCTAGTGCCATCAGAGGTTAATGACTTGAAATCAAGTGTGTGCGGAACTGTTACTAGAGTGTAGGTGGTAACAGTAGGTGTATCACCACTCATAGTAAGTTTCTTTAGATCGGGTCCTTCAGTAAAGACAACTGCATCTACGTTATTGGTAGTATCTCTAGCGCCAAATAAAGATAGGTTAGTTGCTGTTGCAGGCTCAGCTCTGACTGTGGTGTTCAGTAGAGTTGCTTGTCCTCTAGTCCAGACATCTAAACCTTTAGATTCTGTGTACTGAAAGCGTAGCGACTCCTCTTGGATAGGCTCGAAATACTTAATCCCCGCTCCGAAGTGGAACGAGGATTGAGATCTAACCCACCAACCGGTGAGCGTCTGCTCACCAGGCTCACGCGTCTGGTCAATCTGTTGCTTGCGATACTGCGCTGTTACTCGACGATAAGGTTGCTCATCGGATGCAGCAAGAAAGAATGGAAGAGCAGCAAAGGCTACATCGTAGGCTGGTCCAGTTGGAGTATACGAAGTAGATCCTGCAGGGTTGGAGAGTACGTAGGGTATTCCCTCGGTGATGTCGTCGCCGTATGGCACTGT
>Ga0315900_10006499_pt1 | contig 15657 bp, 14 predicted proteins | sample LakEriMetagenome_FD_203521 | JGI IMG/M metagenome (GOLD analysis project Ga0315900, IMG submission 203521) | Freshwater fungal communities from buoy surface, Lake Erie, Ohio, United States - Buoy 12 MA114 | ecosystem: Environmental > Aquatic > Freshwater > Lake > Lake biofilm | place: USA: Lake...
GCCGCGCGGCTGCCGGCCCTGCAATCGGGCCAGATCGACGTACTGCCGCGCACCACCACCTGGACGCAATCGCGCGACACGGCGAACGGGCTGAACTTCACGGCGGTGAATTTCTACGACGGCCAGGGCTTCCTCGTGCGCCGTTCCTCCGGCGTCACGCGCGCCGCGCAGCTCGATGGCGCGACTTTCTGCGTCACCTCCGGCACCACCAACGAACTGAACCTCGCAGATTGGGCGCGCAGCAACCGGATCACCATCCGTCCTGTGGTTTTCGAGCAGAATGACGAAACCCGTATCGCCTACCAATCCGGCCGCTGCGATGTGTTCACCACCGATGCCAGCCAGCTCGCCGGCATCCGCTCCGCCCTGCCCAACCCGAACGAGCACGTGGTGCTGCCCGACATCATCTCGAAGGAACCGCTCGCGGTCGCGGTGCGGCATGGCGACGACCAGTGGTTCGACATCGTGCGCTGGACCATCTTCGCGCTGATCGAAGCGGAGGAGCTGGGCGTCACCCAGGCCAATGTCGATGAGATGCTGCGTTCCGAGCGCCCCGAGATCCGCCGCCTGCTCGGCGTGTCGGGCGACCACGGCCCCTTCATGGGGCTCGACCGGCGCTGGGCCTACAACGCGATCAAGGCGGTGGGGAATTACGGCGAGGTCTTCGAGCGCCATCTCGGCCGCAACACCCCCATCGGCCTGCCGCGCGGGATCAACGACCTGTGGACCCGCGGCGGGCTGATGTACGCGCCGCCGATCCGCTGAAGCGGGGAGGGGGCCAGGGAGTTTCATTCCGGGCGCCTCGTGCATTAGAGTCACGGCAACCAACCAAGGCGGAGCTGCCGTGACGTCCGAATCGCTCGCCCTCTCGATCGCGCCGGACACCGAGGAGGTGCCGGTGCTGCTCGACGCCATCGAGGCCTTTTGCGAGCGGGAGGAACTCTCCCCCGGCACTGCCCATCGCCTGGCCGTGGTGGTGGAGGAACTCGCCGCCAATGTCGCCATGCATGGCGCGACCGGCGAGGGCGCGGCGAGCTTCGTCGCCGTCACCATCACGCGCGAGGGCGCGACGCTCACCGCCATCGTCGAGGATGACGGGCGGCCTTTCGACCCGCTGGCGCGCGACGCGGTGGATACCGAAGCCGCGCTGGAAGACCGCGAGATCGGCGGCCTGGGCGTGCATTTCGCCCGCACCATGGCGCGCGAGATCGCCTATGCGCGCATGGGCGGGCGCAACCGCGTCACCGCCCTGTTCGACGCCGCATGAGGGCGGCGGCGGGCCGCCCCCCTGCGCCCGCGCCCTTCGCCCCGGTGCTCGCGGCGCTGCGCGATTTCGCCGGCCTCGCCCCCAGCCCCGTGCTGGTCAACCGCCTGCACCGCGCTGCCCCCTTGGCCGAGCGCGTGGCCAGCCGTGCCCCGCGCCTCGATGATCCCGACTGGGCCGCGCTGCTCGATGCCGTGACGGTGCCGGAGACGCGGATGTTCCGCGCCGCGCCGCAGCTTTCCGCCTTCCGCAGCCAGATCCTGCCCGGCCTGGTGGACCGCGCCGGTCCCGGCCCCCTGCGCCTCGTCTCCGCCGGCTGTGCGACGGGGGAGGAGGCCTGGACGCTCGCCTTGCTCGCCGCCGGCGCCGCGCCGCGCTGGCAGGTGCAGGGGCTCGACCTCTCGCGCCCGGCGCTGGAGGCCGCGGAACGCGCCCGCTACCATCGTGGCCCGCCCGATGCGCTGCGCGAGGTGCCGGAGGCTGACCGCGCCGCGCTGCATCTCAGCGATGACGTCTTCGAGCCCGCCCCCGCGCTGCGCGACCATGTGCACTTCACCCATGCGAACCTGCTGGAGGCAGAGATCGCCCCCGCCGAGGCGATCCTGTGCCGGAACGTGCTGATCTACCTGACGGACGCGGCCCGCGCGCAGGTGCTGGGCCGGCTGGTGGCAGCACTTCGCCCCGGCGGGGTGCTGCTGCTCGGCGCCACGGATCGGCCTGCCCCCGCGCTCGGACTGCGCCCGTTGGGGCGCGAGGGGCTGGGCATCTGGCGCCGCGCCCATGCGTGAACCGCAAGGGCTGATTGCCGGCGGGCGTTGCTGGCGCCTGCCGCCCGGCACGCAGGCCATGCCGGCGCAGATGCTCCGCCCCGCGCCGCTCGCCCGACCCGGACTGCTCGGCATCACCATGCTGGGCGAGCTTGGCGTGCCGGTGCTGGCCGCCGCCCCGGGCCTTGCGGGCGGCCCCGCCTGGGTGCGCCTCGCCGAGGGCGTGCTGGTGGCGGGCGAGGCCTATGCCGAATTCGCCCCAGCCGACGCCGCCTTACTGAACCCCGCGCTGCCCGTCGCACGCCCCGTCCCCCAGGCCACGCCGCCCGTCGAGGGCGAGGGCTGGGCCGTGCCGACACAAGGCGGGCGGGCGCGGATCACCGGCCTCGCCGCTGAGCTTGGCGCGCTGCGGCTCGTGCTGCCCTTCGCGGCGATGGAGCGCGTGATCGACCTGCCGTCGCTCCGCTCCGCCCCGGGCGCGGCGCCACTCGCGCAGGGCTTTGCCGTGGCGGAGGGCGAGGCGGTGCTGGTGCTCGATCCTGCACACCTCGCCGGCGTGTCCGAGGCGGCCACGCCCAGCCTGCTCGCCCTGTTCCGCCATGCCGGGCGGCGCTTCGGCCTGCCCTGCACGCGCATCGGCCCGGCCGAGCCCGGCGAGGCCACGCTGGCGGCACGGCTCGACGCCGCGCTGGCCGAATTGCCCGAGGCGCCGCTGGCCCAGCCGCGCCTCGCCCCTGCGGCCGAGCCGATGCGCGGGCTGCTGCTGGCGCGCGTCGGGGACCTCGCCTTCGCCCTGCCGGTCGAGGAGGTCCTGGCCGCCATCCCGCCGATCGCCCCCACGCCAGTGCCGGGGCATGGCGCGGGCATCGTGGCGCATCGGGGCGATGTGCTGCCGGTGCGCGATGGTGGGCTCGCGCTTGGGCAGGCGGCGGTGCTGGCGCCGGGGCTCGCCGTGCCGCTGCTGCGGCTGAACCTGGCCTTCCCGATGGCCCTCGCCGTCTCGGCCATCACCGGGCTGCGGCAGATCCCCGCCCGACTGCTCTCCGGCACGGGCGGGGAGGGCGCGCTGGTCGCCGCCATCGCCGCCCTGCCGGAAGGCCCGCTCCCGGTACTGCGCGCCAGCTTGTTGGCGGGCGCGCCATGATCCGCGTGCTGGTGGCCGACGACAGCGGCTTCATGCGCCTCGCGCTGCGCCGGATCATCGAGGCCGAGGGCGATCTGCGCGTGGTGGGTGAGGCCGCGGATGGCGAGGCCGCGGTGGAGCAGGCCGCGCGGCTGCGCCCCGACGTCATCGCCATGGATGTCGAGATGCCGCGCCTCGACGGGCTGGAGGCGACGCGCCGCGTCATGGCGCTGCCCGATCCGCCGGCGGTGCTGATGGTGAGCCACCACACGCGCGAGGGCTCGGCCACCACCCTCGCCGCGCTGGATCGCGGCGCGGTGGATTTCCTTTGCAAGGATGGCGATCTCGGCGGCGTCGATCTCGGCATGCTCGACCGCGAACTGCGCCCGCGCTTGCGCCATTGGGCGGCGCAGCGCGTCGTGCTGCGCCCCGCCGCGCGCGGCGCCGCCCCGGTGCGGGAGGTGCGCGCTGGCGGCGGCTGCGACCTGGTGGTGGTGGGCGCTTCCACCGGCGGGCCGGATGCGCTGGCAGCCTTCCTCGCCGCGGCCGGGCGGCTGCCCGTGCCCTGCGTGGTGGCGCAGCATATGCCGAGCGAATTGGCGCCTGATCTCGCGCAACACCTCGCAAGGCTGTCGGGCATCCCGGTTGGCGTGGGGCAGGCGGGCCAGCGGCTGCATCCGGGTGAGGTCATCGTCATCCCCGGCGGCACGGATGGACATCTGGCGCGGCGCGCGGGCGCGGAGGCCGGCTTCGCCCTGCGCCTCGCCACCGGGCCCGGGGCGGTGCATCCTTCGGTGGATCTGCTGTTCCACTCGGCCGCGCTGGTGGCGCGCCGCGCGCTGGGCGTGGTGCTGACCGGCATGGGGCGGGACGGCGCGGAGGGCGCGCGCGCGATGCGGGAACGAGGCATGCCGGTGTTGGCGCAGAGCCTGGCGAGCTGCGTCGTTGCGGGCATGCCCGGCGCGGTGATCAGTGCCGGCCTCGTCGTGGAAAATGCCGACCCGGCCGCGCTCGGCCGCCGCGTGGCCGGGCTGGCGACGGAGCCTGTCGCGTGAGTCTGGACCGCGATCTTCTCGACGCCTTCCTGCCCGAATTCGCGGCCGAGGCTGCGCGGCTGGGTGCCGCCGCCGATGGCGCCGCCGCGGCCCGCGCGCTGGATCAGCTCCGCGCCATGGCCGGGGCGCTCGGTTCGCCCTCCCTCGCGCGGCTCGCCGAGCTTGTGGTGCTCGACCCCTTCGACACGGCTGTGCTCGCGACCACCGCCAAGGCGCTGGCCGAGCAGGCGGCGAAAATCGGCGCGGCGGGGGCGGAGGTCGCGCTGCCGGAACCAGCGGCGGAAGCCCCGCCGCCCGTCGCGCGCTGCCGCGTGCTGGTGGTGGATGACAGCGCCATGATGCGCCGCCTGGTGCGCGAGACCCTCGCCCTCGACCCCGACTTCACCGTGGTGGGGGAGGCGCCGGATGGCCGCGTCGCGCTGAGCCTGATGCGCGAATTGACGCCGGACCTCACCATGCTCGACATCGAGATGCCCGAGCTCGATGGCCTCGGCGTGCTGCGGGAGATGGCGCTGGCGGGTGGCGGGCCGGTGGTGGTGGTGAGCTCCGCCGCGCGGCCCGGCTCTGCCGTGGCGCTGGCGGCGCGGCGGCTCGGCGTGGCGGGGATCGTGGCCAAGCCCTCGGGCGCGCTCTCGCCCGATCTGCGCGAACGCCAGGGGGCGGCGATGCTGCGCACGGCCCGCCGCGCCGCGGGGCTCCCGCTGTGATTGACGACGAGGCCCTCTGGCAGGAATTCGCCGCCGAATCCGAGGAACATCTCGACGCGATCGAGCGTCTTCTCGCCGCCGGCGGCACCGCGGACCGGCCCGCGGTGGACCGGCTGTTCCGCGCCTTCCACTCGCTCAAGGGCATGTCGGACGCGCTCGGCGCGCCGGGGATGAAGGACATCGCGCATCGCGCGGAGGACATCCTCGGCCTGGCGCGCAACGGGAAGATCACGGTCGAGGATGCGGTCGCGGATGCGCTGCTCGCCGCCGTGGATGCGCTGCGCCGCCAGCGCAGCGCGGTGCTGGAGACCCATCGCGATTCCCCCGCGCCGCCCGCCTTGCTCGCCCGGCTCGGCGCCCTGGCCGATGCGCCGGCGGCCGCGCCGCGCGCCGTGGTGGCGCCCCCACCGGCGGGGGCAGCGCAGAACATGCTGCTCGGCGTGCTCGCCTCGCGCGCCGAATCCGCCGCGCCGCTGCTGGCGAACCTCGCCGCCGGGCGCGATGCGGCGGCGCTGCGCGAGGCGGCGGAACTGGCCGAGGCCGCCGAACTGCTCGCGCTGCATCGCCTCGCGCAGCATCTGCGCGACCTCGCCAGCCGCGCCGGCACGCCGGCCGCGCTGCCGGTGCTGGGCGCGCTGCGCCGCGCGCTCGGCCTGCTGGCCGACATCGCGCAGGAGCCCGCCGGCGCGGCGGCGCTGACCCCGCCCGAAAGCCTCGCCGCCGCCACGCTCGGCCCGCGCCTGGCGGCACTCGCCATGCTCACCGAGGCCGCGATGCAGGGCGGCGAGTCAGTACCCGCCAGCGAGGCCGCGCTGGAGGCCGCCGCCATCGCCGCCGGCTTCGGGCTCGACGCGCTCGAGCGGCTGCTGCTGCTGCTGGGCGACCTCGCCGACCGCGCCGGCGAGGCCGATGGCGCCGAGGCCCTTGCCACCCAGGGCCCGCTGCTCGCCGAACGGCTGCGCGCTTTGGCCGAGGGTGGCCTGGCCGCGCTGCGCGCCGCGCCCGATCACGTCGCGGCGGCGGATGCGGCCGATCCGCGGCTGCCGCCGGCCTTCCTGCCGCTGCTCGGACCTGAGGGCCGGCGGCGCGTGCTCGCCGCGCTGGATGCCGGGCGCGCGCTGTATCGCCTGCGGCTCGCCACCGATGCTGGTGCCGAGGCCGAGGCCGCGCTGACCGCCGCGCTGACCGCCGAGGCCGAGGTGCTGACCAGCCGCACCGTGCTCGACGCCACGCCGCCGCAGCTCGACATGCTGGTTGCCGGCCCGCCGGAGATGGAGGCGCTCTCCCGCGCTTTGACCGCCGCCGATCCGGCGCGCCGGCTGGTGCTTGAACTCGCCCCCGTCTCCGCCACGCCGCAGGCGGCCACGGGCCCGGGCCGCAGCGCGCCCGTGACGCTGCGCGTGCGGCAGGAAACCGTGGACCAGATCATCGGCCTGGAAGCCGAGGTGCGCGCCGCCGCGCTGGCCGTGGCCGAGACGCTCGACGATGGCGGCGCGACCGAGGCACTCGCTTCCCTCGGCGCGCTTGCCCGGCGCCTGCCCGGCGGGCCGGCGCGCGAATTGGGTGTCGCACTCGACCGGCTGCGCGCGGTGCAGGAGGGGTTGGCACGGGCGGAGAACCGCCTCGCCGTCGGGATGCGCCGGCTGGATGACGCGGTGATGGAGTTGCGCGTCGTGCCCGTCGGCACGCTCTTCGCCCGGCTGCCGCGCGTGGTGCGCGCCGTGGCGCAGGCCTCCGGCAAGGAGGTCGAGCTGGTGCTGGAAGGCGAGGACGTGACGATCGACCGCTCGCTGGTCGAACTGCTGGCCGACCCGCTGCTGCATCTGACGCGCAACGCCGTGGACCACGGGATCGAGACGCCCGCCCAACGCCAGGCCGCCGGCAAGGGCGGGCGCGCCGTGCTGCGCGTCTCCGCCGCGCGGCGCATGGGGCAGGTGCGGGTGCGGGTCTCCGACGATGGGCGCGGCATCGATTCGGCCCGTGTTCTGGCGCGCGCCGTCGATCGCGGCTTGTTGACCGAGACCCAGGCCGCGCGGATGGGGGAGGAGGAGGCGCATGGGATGCTCTTCCGCCCCGGCTTTTCCACCGCCGAGACCATCACGGAAACTTCTGGCCGCGGGGTAGGGCTGGATGTGGTGCAGGATGCGGTGCGCCGGGCGGGGGGCACGGTGGAGGTCGCCTCCGCCCTCGGCCAGGGCACCAGCTTCACCCTGCGCCTGCCGCTGACGGCCGCGGTGCAGCCGGTGCTGCTGGTGGAGGTCGCGGGCCACCCCTATGCGCTGCCCGCCGCGCGGGTCGAGGCCGTGCTGGCCGGTGACGCCGCGCCGGGCTGCGAGGTGCTGCGCCTGGCGGAGATCCTCGGCGCCGAGTCGCCCTTGGGGCAGGGCGCCGCGGCGGGGGGCATCGTGCTGCTGAAATCGGGTGGGCGGAGCTTCGGCCTTGTCGTGGACCGCGTGCAGCGCCGCACCGATCTTCTGTTGCGCCCGCTGCATCCTTCCCTTGCAGGCCTTGCCGCGATCGGCGGTGTGGGCGTGCTGGGCAATGGCGAGCCGGTGGTGGTGCTTGAGCCCGATGGGATGGCGCCGCAGTCTGGCGGGTGAGCGGCGCTGGACGCCTCCGGCACAGGGCGCTACCACGGCGGCGATAGGCCGCGCCGGGCCCTGGCCCGCCGGTGGACGACAGGAAGGACTTGCCCGTGATCTCCCGACGCCATGCGATCGCCGCCGGCGGCCTGACGATGCTGCTGGCCGCTTGCGCCAACCCCGCCCGCGTGCTGCCCGAGGACGGCACCATTGACCTGGTGAGCCTGCTTCGCGGCAAGCCGGAGCATTCCCGCTTCATGGCCCTGCTGGATGGCAGCGGGCTGGCCTCGCGAATCGGTCGCACCAACGGCCCCGTGACGCTCTTCGTGCCGACCAACGAGAACATGGCGCGCCTGCCGGCCGCGACGCTCGCGCTGATCGACCGCCCCGCGGCCTCGCTGGACGCCGCGCAGCGCGCGCAACTCGTCGCGCTGGTGCAGGCGAACGCGGCCTTCGGGCTGCTGCGCTTGCAGGACATTCAGCCGCGCAACGGCCGCGTCGTGACCTGGGACCGCGCGCGCCTGACCGTGGCGCCGACCGGTCCGCGCACCGCGACCATCACGCGGCAGGGCTCGAACTCGTCGGTGACCATCACCCGCGCCGATGTGCTGGCGGCGGATGGGGTGTTCCACATCACGAGCGGGCTGATCCTGCCGGGGTGAGGGGACGACATGGCTGGAGAGGGCTTCGCCCCCTCCAGACCTCCCCGACCGGGAGGCTTAGCCTCCTGGACCTCGATTCAAACGCCAAAAGGAAGGGGGGCCGAAGTGCCCCCCTTCCTTTTGGCGTTGAAATGGAAAGGGTTCCAAGGGGCCACTGCCCCTTGGTAGGGGGAGTTTGAGGGGGACGAAGTCCCTCTCAACCACATCGAGCCCTCACCCCGCGTAGCGAACCGCCAGCGCCGTGATGTCGTCCGCCTGTGGCGCGCCGTCGGCGAAGCCGTGCACCGCGCGCAGTACGGTCTCGACCACGGTCTGTGGGTCGGTGCCGGCGGTCGCCAGGGCGGCCATGAGGCGGGGTTGGCCGAAGAATCCGCCCTTGTTGTCCTCGGCCTCCGACACGCCGTCCGAGTAGCAGAACAGCGTCTCCCCCGGCGCGAGGCTGAAGCTGTCGGCGCGGTAGCTGATGCCCTCCATCACGCCGAGCGCGGGCTGGCGGCGGATCGGGCCGAGCAGGCGGGGCGCCGCCCCACCCAGCACCACCGGCAGGTCGTGCCCCGCAACGGAGATGCGCCCTTCGCCAGTGCTGCCATCAAGCACGCCGAGCACGACGGTGACGAAGGTCTGGGATTCATTGTCGGCGGAGAGGTCGTCATTGGTCATGGCGAGGATCGCACCGGGGTCGGGCGGCCCGTCCTCGGGCGTGAGGCGCTTGGCCGCGGCGCGCATCAGCCCGAGCGTCCGCGCCATGGTGAGCCCTGCGGGCGCGCCCTTGCCGGAGACATCGGCGACGCAGAACAGCATGTGCCGCGCATCGAGCCGCAGGCAGTCATAGAGATCGCCCCCCACCTGGCGCGCGGGCACCATTGCGGCGTGGACGCTGAGCTGGCCCGCGGCGGTCGCGGGGAAGTCCCGCGGCACCAGGGAGAGTTGCGCGGCGCGCGCCGATTCGAGCTCGGCCTCCAGCGCGGCAAGGCGCGCATCGGCGAGGTCGCGCAGCCGCTTCTTCTCGAGCACCGCGCCGAGGCGCGCGCGCAGCAGCGGTGGGTCGAAGGATTTTGGCAGGTAGTCCTCGGCGCCGAGCTCGATGCAGCGCACGATCTTCTCCATCTCCGTCAGCGCGGAGATGACGATGACCGGCGGTGCGGCGCCGCGCGCGGCGTGCAACTGCTCGAGCACGCCGATGCCGTCGAGGTTGGGCATTTCGAGGTCGAGCAGCACGACATCGAAGCGCCCGCGTTCCAGCGCGGCCAGGCCCTGCAAACCGTCCTCGGCCATGGTCACGTTGTCGTAGCCGAGCTCGCCGAGCCGGCGCTTCAGCACGAGCCGGTTGAAGCTGCTGTCATCGACGACGAGGATCGAGACCTTCTCGTCGGTCAAGCTTGTGCTCATGCGCGGGCCTTCTCGCCGGCCATGCTTTCCACCGCACTGCGCGTTTCGGTGGCGAGCTTGGACAGGTCGATCATGGTGACGGTGATTTCCTCGGCCGCCGTGGCGTTCGACTGACCGATGCGCGAAAGCGTGCTGACACGATCCGCGATGGAGGCGACGGTGGCCTGTTGTTCTTCCATCGCCACCGCGATGGCGCCGGCGAGGCGCGCGGATTCGGTGACGAGGGATTCGAGCTCGTCCATCGCCTCGCCCACCGCCGCCGCGGTGCCGCTGCCCTCGCGCGTGCGGCGCCCGGCGACGAGCACGACATCGGCGATCTCCTGCGCCAGCGTCTCGGAACTTGCGGCCAGCGCGCGCACTTCCTCGGCCACAACGGCGAGCCCCCGCCCATGCTCGCCGGCGCGGGCGGCCTCGATGGCGGCGTTGATGGCGAGGATGTTCGTCTGCGTCGCGATCTTCGCGATGGTGCCGGCGATGCGCGTCACGCGCTCGGTATCCTCGGCCACGGCATCGACCAGCTCGATCAGGCTGCGCAGTTGGACAAGGCTGGTGGCGAGGAGCTTCTTCGCCTCATCGGCGCGGTCGGAGCTGTCCTGCGTGGTGCGACCCACTTCGCGCACCGCATCCTCGGTCTGGTCGAGGGCTTCTTCGACCTGGCGCAGCTCCGCGAGCTGCGTCATCGCACCGTCGGAGACCTGGCCGATGGCCTCGGACGCCTGGGTGGTGGCGATGGCGGTGCGGCGTGCATTCTCCAGCGCCGTCTCGGTCAGGTTGCGGGTGGCGATCAGGTTCTCGCGGAAGACCAGCACGGCGCGGGCCATCTCGCCCACTTGGTCGGCGCGATCCGCACCCGGCACCTCGGTCTCTACCGCGCCGCGCGAGAGGCGCTCCATCGATGCCGCGAGGAGCGAGATGGGGCGCGCGATAAGGCGCACCAGCACCACCCAGACCAGCGCGCAGCCCACCAGCCCGGCGGCACCTGCGCCGAGTACGATGCTGCGCGCCTGGGTCTGCAGCTTGTGCGCCTCGGCCAGGGAGGCGTCGGAGCGGCGCTTCACCTCGACGCGGGCGGCGCTGATCACGTTGTGGAAGGCTGTGGCGAAATCCAGCCATTCCTCATGCAGCGGCGCGAATTGCGTGCGCTGGCGGGCGGCGAAGGCGGTGCGCACCTGCTCGGTGAATTCGGGCAGGCGGCGGGACATGTCGACCGCGCCGCCGAGCACGATGGGATCGATATTGGCGGCCAGCAGCGTCTGCATCTCGGCGAAGGCCTCCAGCACCAGCTCGCCATTGCGGACCATGCGCTGGGCGGTGGGCCCGGGCTGCAACACGCCGGCGATGACGGAGGCGAAGGCGGAGGAGAAATCCGAGACATGCAGCGCGAGCTCATCCACCGCCGCGTCCGCCGCGCGGTCGCGCAGGCCGAGCTGCTCGACGATCACGACCTGGCGGGCGGAGATGACGATGGCCGAGCCGGCGAGCAAGCCGACGACCATCAGCATGAGCAGGCTGATCAGCCCGGCGCGCACGCCGATCCGCCCCAGCCAGCCGCCGAGGCCGCCCCCATTGCGCGGGGAAGCTTCGGGCATGTTCAGCCTCGTCCTGCCATGCGTGGGTCCGGCCATCCTTCTGATAGGGCGGAAGGCTACAGGCCGCGCGCCCGCGCAACAAGCGCCGCGGGATGGACAGCCGGGCTGGCCCGGCGTGAGACTGCGCGCCTCGACAAGGGAAGAGAAACGATATGGCCGAACACCCGTTCAACGCGGCGGATCTGGAAGCGCTGCGCCAATGGGACACGCCCACCATCTGCAACGCGCTGGAGATCGTGGTGCCCCAGCGGCGCGGGCATGGCTTCACTGTGCGGCCGATGGTCGCCGCCGATCCGAAGCTGCCGCCGATCTGCGGGCTGGCGCGCACCGGCAGCTACCGCGCCGCCGCGCCCTCGGGCCGGCCGAAGGAGGCGGATCGCGCGATCCGGCTTGGCTGGTACGAATATGTCGCCAAGGCCGCGCTGCCGACGGTGGTGGTGATCCAGGATCTGGACGACACGCCCGGCATCGGCGCCTTCTGGGGCGAGGTGCATTCGAACGTCCACAAGGCGCTGGGCGCGCAGGGGGGCGTGACCAATGGCTCGATCCGCGACCTGGACATGCTGGCACCCGGCTTCCAGCTTATCGCCGGCGTCGTGAATCCGAGCCACGCCTATGGGCATCTGGTCGCCTATGGGCAGGAGGTAACGGTGCACGGGATGCATGTGGTGCATGAGGATGTGATCCATGCCGACCGCCACGGCGCGGTGGTGGTGCCGCACGCCGCGGTGCGCCAGATTCCGGCGGCGATCGAGCTGCTCTCGCGGCGGGAGAAGGTGATCCTCGACATCTGCAAGGACCCTGATTTCACCGTGGCGAAGCTGCATGCGGCGATTGCGCGGATGGATGAGATTCATTGAGGCCAACGCTCTGCCGCGTGCGCCCGGAATGGGTCGACCATTACGGGCACATGAACCTCGCCTACTATCTGGTGGCCTTCGACCTCGCGACCGATGAGCTCTGGCCCCGGCTTGGCCTGGGCGAGGCGTTCCGGGCGCGGGGCCTGGGCACCTTCGCGGTCGAATCCTGGCAGGGCTATCGGCGGGAGGTGGTGCTGGATGCGCCGCTCGCGGTGGAGAGCGCGGTGTTGGGGTTCGACGCGAAGCGCATGCTGCTTCGTCACCGGCTCTACCACGCCGAGGAAGGATTTCTCTCGGCGGAGAATGAGGTGCTCTTCCTCTGCGTCGATCTCACCTCGCGGCGCGTGGCGGGATGGCCGGAGGAGACGCTCGCACACTTCGCCGCCGCACGGGTTGAAGAGGCGCCGCAGCGACTCGCCCTTCAGCGTCGGCCTGCGAGTTGACGGTTCTCAAGCCGCGAGAGCAGCCGCACGCAGGGCCAGAGCAGGATGAAATAGGCGAGGGCGGCGACCATGATCGGTGTGGCGTTGAAGGTGACACTCTGCGCCTGCCGCGCCTGGAACAGCAATTCCGGCAGCGCTACGACCGAGGCGATGGAGGTGAGCTTCACCACCTCCAGCGTGTTGCTCACGAGGTCCGGCAGCACGTTGCGCACCGCCTGCGGCAGTACGATGAAGATCCAGACCTGCCAACGCCGTAGCCCCAGGGCGCGCGCCGCTTCCGCCTGGCCCTTCGGCACGCTCTCGATGCCGGCGCGGAGAATTTCGGCGTAGTAGGCGCCGGTATTGAGCAGGAAGCCGAGCGCCACCGCCCCCCAGGCGCCAAGGTCGAGCCCCGCGAAGGGCAGGCCGGCATAGAGGAAGATCAGCAGCACCAGGGGCGGAATCGCGCGGAAGAAGTCGACGAAGCCGATCAGCGGCCAGCGCACCCAGCGGCTCTGCTGCGCGGAGAGCACGGCCAGCACCAGCCCCGCCGCCATGCCGAGCGGCACGGTCATCAACGCCAGCAGCATGGTCTGCACCAGGCCCATCCAGAGGATGGGCGAGGCGGCGAGCGCGATCTCGAGATTGAGGAAGGCGTCTACGAACTCGTTCATCGCTTCCACGCGAATTTCGTCTCGACCCAGCGCCCCGCCACCACCACCGGCAGGAACAGGATGAGGTAGGCGATGGCCCCCAGCGTCAGCGGCGTGGGATTGCCCGAGAAGGCCATGCCGGATTGCGCCGCGCCCAGGATCTCGGAGACCGCCACGACGGAACCGAGGGCTGTGCCCTTGGTGATGGCGATGGTGCGGTTGGTCAGCGGCGGCACCGCGATGCGGATGGCCTGGGGCAGCACGATGCGCCGCAGCGTTGGCAGGAAGCGCAGGCCGAGCGCGCGCCCGGCCTCCCACTGGCCCTTCGGCACGGCGCAGATGCCGGCCCAGAAGATCTCCTCCGCGAAGGCCATCAGCACCAGCGTCAGCGCGAGCCAGGTGGCGCCGAAGCCCGAGAGGTCCACCCCCGCGGCGGGCAGGCCGAAATAGATCAGCACGATCAGCACCAGCGGCGGCAGGGCGCGGAAGACATCGACGGTGAAGATGATCGCCCAGTTCAACACGCGGATGCCCGCCGCGCGCAGCACGGCGAGCACGAGGCCGAGGAACAACCCGCTGACCACGACGAGCAGTGCCAGCCAGATGGTCAGCAGCAGGCCTTCGGCGATCTTCGGCGCATAATCCGCCGCGACGCGCGCATTGAAGAAGGAGAAGACGAAGCCGTCCCAGCCGGTAATGTTCAGGCCCTCAATCGCCGGCGCCCGCATCCGCGGGCTTGGCTGCGCGCCTACGCGCTGTGGCGCTATGCCAATCGGGTTGTCTGTGCGCGGCCGCCCCTTGGGCGGGCGGCCGGCGCGGAAGGGCGCCGGCCGTTTGCCGCGGGGCTTCCCTCAGCAACGCGGCTCGCGCGGGGTGGGGTCGTAGCCGGCGAGGCCGGGGACGCCGGTGCCGGGGAACACCGTGTTCTCGGCGTCGTCGGCCGTCGGCGCCGTGCCGAACCATTGCTGGGAGAGCCGCGCGATGGTGCCGTCGCGCTTCATGCATTCCAGCGCGTTCTCAAGCTCGACGCGCATCGCGGTCGCACCCACCGGCAGTACGGCGGACCAATGCGCGCGCGTGTCGGTCATCACGAAGTCGGGCACGAATTGCGGGGTGCGCGTGGCGGCGTAGCGCACCACCGTGTTGCCGCCGAGATTCGCATAGGCGCGGCCCGAGACCACCGCCTGCACCGCATCGGTCTGCGTGTCATAGGTCTGCACCGTGAAGCCGAGCCGCGCGGCATTCGCCTGCGCCCAGGCATCATAGGCGCTGCCCTTGTTCACGCTGATTGCCTTGCCGCGAAGATCCGCTGTTGAGGTGATCGGCGCGGAGCCGCGGCGGATGCCGAACTGGAAGGCGGTGTAGAGATAGCCCTCGGTGAACAGCATGTTCGGCGCGCGTTCGGCGGTCGCCGTCACGGGCGCGCAGAGGAAGTCGTAGCGCCCGGCATTCATCGCGGGGATGAGGCCCGAGAAGCTCGCGCTGTCCACCGTCAGCTCGCGGCCCATGCGCTTCGCGGCCTCGCGGAACAGGTCGATGTTGAAGCCCTGCACGCCGCCCTGCAGCGTGGGGAAGGCATGCGGGGCGAAGGTGCCATCCACGGCGCAGCGCAGCGGCGCGGGCGCTTGCGCCTGCGCAGCAGTGGCGCCGAGGGCGAAAAGACAGGCGGCGGCGAGAAGGGAGCGCATGATGCGGGTCTCCGGGTTCGGGGTGGCGTTGCGGAAGCCTCCCACCCTCCGCGTCGTGGCGCCACCCCGCGCTGGTCGAAAATTGCGCGTGCCTCGACCCGGTTGGCATGATCACGGGCGCCGGCTGGCGCGAAACCGTGCGCTACAGGATCAGATCCGCGAGATCGAGCGTGGCGGCGCCGCGGATCTGAAGGGCGAATTCCGCCGTCGCATCGGCATCGGTATTGGCGAAGACGAGGCAGCGCGTGGCGTCGATCCCCACCACCCGCAACTCGCCCGGCCGGTTGGCGGCGAAGGGGCCGGTGACCAGCGCGAAATCCTGCATCCCAGCCAGGGTCTCATCAGCGTCGAAGTCGAAGCGCAGCCGGTCCTGCCCGCGCACGAAATCCAGCACCACGTCGCGCTGCGCACCGGGCTGGAAGGGGCTGTCACTGGCCGCGAGGAAGGCGAAGATATCGCCCTGCGTCCCGCCCGTCAGCCGGTCCGCGCCCGCGCCGCCGATCAGCAGATCCGCGCCCGCCCCGCCGAGCAGATGGTCGTTGCCCGCGCCACCCGCCAGCGTGTCGCGATCCGCCCCGCCCCACAGCCGGTCCACGCCCGCCCCGCCATCGAGCTTGTCCGCGCCCGCCTGGCCTTGCAGCCGGTCCGCGCCATCGCCGCCGAGCATGGTGTCGGAGCCTGCTCGCCCGTTGAGCGTATCCTCGCCCGCAGCGCCGAGGATGCGGTCGCCGCCATTGCTGCCGTTCAGCAGCTGATCCGTTGCGTCGCCCAGCATGACGCGGCCATTGGCGAAGGCGAGCGGGTCGCGCGCCTCCCACCAGGCGGGGTTGGCGTCGTTGTAGGCCTGCATCGCATCCCAGCGTGCCGAGTGGTTTTCATAGACCGTGTCCAGCATC
>Ga0315900_10006500_pt1 | contig 15654 bp, 15 predicted proteins | sample LakEriMetagenome_FD_203521 | JGI IMG/M metagenome (GOLD analysis project Ga0315900, IMG submission 203521) | Freshwater fungal communities from buoy surface, Lake Erie, Ohio, United States - Buoy 12 MA114 | ecosystem: Environmental > Aquatic > Freshwater > Lake > Lake biofilm | place: USA: Lake...
CCCTGAAATAAAGCTGCTGGGTATTGTACAGGGAGGTCAGGGTCAGGAACGAAAAGGTCCGGCCGCCGGTGAAGTTCAAAGGGACGCTGAGACCGATATTCGCATTCAGTTCGTTCCAGCGGATCTGCCTGTTATTGCGCGTGACATTTCTGTCGATCGTGTAAGACACACCACCCGTGATCCAGGGAAACCAGGCGGCATAGCTGCCATTATAGCCCACCTGGTGATAACCTTCGTTCTCGTTGTAGGCATAGTAGAGGGAAGACCTGAACGTGTTCAGAACATTATCACCATATAGCGTCAGGCTCCATTCAGGTTGCTCGTAATAGGGCCTCCAGCTGTGGAAATTAAACAGCCGGGTTGTGCCCTTGTAGGGGAAGGATTCATAGGCCGATGTATTCACAGCGCTGAGGTTTGAATCGCCTGCAAAGGTTGAATCGCCAAAATACATATTGTTCCCGTTGGAGACCCATTGCTCATTGCTTATAGCGGTCGCTTCCAGCCTGGCTTTAAAAACCCTGCTGCCCCAGGCAGAATTACCGGTGAACAGGATACTGTCGCCCGACGACGGTACCGCCTGCTGGATACCTGCATACCTCGATGTGGACTCCAGCAACACCTGCCGCAGATCGTCCCAGATCATCAGTTTATCCTGCCCACCACGGGTAGCTGTAAAAAAAACAGAATCGCCCTTCACGTAGGGGAATGAGATCGCCTGCCAGGTCATAGGGAAGAGTTGATCCGCGGTCTTCTGTTGCCTGTTGTATTTCAATAAAGACATCTGTCCCTCTGTGGACCTTACCATCAAAAAAATATGCTGGTCGTCTTTAGAAAACCGCGGCTGGGAGAAGAACCTCAGGGAATCAGACAAAACAGTTTCAGCCTCCCCGTCAGCGGGGTTGATCAGATGCAGTGATGACCTCCCGGAAGGGTCTACCTCAATGGCTGCGATGGACTCTCCATTGTGGGAAATATCTGGCGAAAAATACTTGGACCTGTTGGTGATATTTCTGCGGTTACCATTACGGATATCCAACATGATGATCTCGCCATAGTTCCGCCAGCCCCACCGGATATCCGGGTCATAGCTGCTGTAAACCAGTTTTCCATCATGGTAACTGTACTGGTCGTCCGCGCTGATATCCCTTACAGCCAGGCGCTCTTCCTTGCCGTGGTGCAGCAGGTAGAAACCGGGGAGATGTCTTCCGGTCCTCCTGTATACGAGCAGGGAATCCTTGCCAACCGGATAGGGAAACGCATAGTCGGACAAATATCGTTCTGATATTGACGTCAAGGGAGTGGACGGATCTTCCTTCACATATTTCTGATCGTTCTTATAAAACGTAAGGGCATCCTGTACGAATTGCTGGAAAGGAAGGCCCGTATGTTTTTTCAATGCTCCTTGTAACGGATAGAACAACGGCTTAAATCCAGCCGCATCGGTAGTGATCTTTTTCCAGATATCAGCCCCGTATTTTTCCCGGCCATAAGCCACAAGCAGGTAGCCCAGGGAATAATGATCCGGTAGCAAGTGTTTGAAAGATCCATTTCGAAGTTTCATATAGCTGTACCGCCTGTTGGCCTGCCAAAGAGATCGAAAATCGGAGTAAAATGCGGGTAGCCTTCCCCGCCCCTGTCCGGATACCACGGTTTCCTGGTAAACCGCATCGCCTTCAAAGAACCAATCGGGTATGGCGGTACTATTGGCCAGCACCTGCCCCTCTTCCCCGGCGATCATATATGCAAATTTTGACAGACCACGCCTGAAGTTCATGTATTGCTGCACATGCCTGTATTCGTGCAGGGCCAGCTGATCCACCCAGTTCAAACTACCGAGTCGAAGGCTGTTTTGCAACGGCGTAAGGAAGAACTCGCTGCGCCATGGACCGAGTTGCACATAACCATTTGATAAGGTGGTCTGGTTCTGCAGGATGATATCGATCTTACGGGTATGGTCGCCGATCGTGTTCGCGGTGGACCTATTCAGATACCGGGAGATGTCGGCCACCCTTGCTCCCTGCTTTTCCAGTCCGGCTGGGAAGATCACCCGGGTTACGGGCGTGTTGATCTGCTTCCATTTGAGGGAAGGCGGATTGCCGCCAAACTCCTGCGACAGGGATAGTTGTGAGAAAAACAAGGCTACAACTGCAAAGATCGATCTTATCATGCGCTCGATTGAATAGATAAATTTAATAGTAATTTCATCATGCTGAACCATACAAGAGGTTATCAGAATAACTATGCTATTACTCGCTTTGGCGATTGCACCGGGCCTGGCTATTTGTGTGTATATTTTTCTTCGTGACCAGTTCAACCGGGAGCCAAGGAAACGATTGATCATTTGTTTCTTTCTTGGTATTCTGAGCGCGCTGATCGCAGCCATTGCAGAACCCCTGCTCATCGGCCATTTCCAATTGGATCCCGCTGAATCCATCCTGAGTGCCTTTCTGATCGCCTTTGTGATGGTTGCATTGGTAGAAGAGTGGAGTAAATACATCATGGTACGTTTCTATGCCTTTGGCAAGCCGGAATTTGATGAGCCATTCGACGGAATCGTGTATTCCGTGATGGTCAGCATGGGTTTTGCCACAGTAGAAAACATAGCTTATGTGATGCAGTATGGCTATGGCACGGCCATCATGCGGATGTTCCTGTCCGTCCCCGCCCACGCCTGCTTTGCCATCATCATGGGGTACTATATGGGTAAGGCCAAGTTCGCCGGGAGGCGCAGGCGGCTCGTTTTGATGGCGGGTTTATTCTGGGCTGTTTTCTGGCATGGGTCGTATGACCTTTTCCTCTTTCTGCGGGAAAACAAGATGCTGGGGCGTTATGTATCAGACGGCTTGCTTTTCGGCGGCGCGATCACGTCGTTCCTGCTGGCCCTGCAACTCGCGGGAAGGGCGATGAAAGAACATGTGAGCCTTTCTGAGAAAAACCACAGGAAGAAGCTGGAACAAGGTTAAACAGATTATGGAAAGACGGGTAAAAAGATTAATTTTGCCGAAATTTTCTATTTTATGTCAACACTCACCAAATCCATCGATTTTTCCCTCCACTATAAGGTTAAGGATATCACCCTCGCTGATTGGGGTCGTAAAGAGATCCGCCTTGCTGAAGCTGAAATGCCTGGCTTAATGGCGATCCGCGAAGAATATGGACCCAGCCAACCCCTGAAAGGAGCCCGTGTTGCAGGCTGCCTCCACATGACTATCCAGACAGCGGTGCTGATCGAAACACTTGTAGCCCTGGGTGCGGAAGTAAAGTGGAGTTCCTGCAATATCTTCTCTACGCAGGACCATGCCGCCGCTGCCATCGCAGCCGCAGGTATTGGTGTTTATGCGTGGAAGGGTCAAACCATCGAAGAAGCAGACTGGTGCATTGAGCAAACCCTTTTCTTTGGAAGTGCGGACAAGCCACTGAACATGATCCTGGACGATGGTGGTGACCTGACCAACATCGTATTCGATAAATATCCTGAACTGGTGCAGCACATTAAGGGTCTTAGTGAAGAAACCACCACAGGTGTTCACAGGCTTTATGAAAGAATGGCCAAGGGTACATTGCCTATCCCCGCTTTCAACGTGAACGATTCCGTTACCAAGTCGAAGTTTGACAATAAATACGGTTGTAAAGAAAGCCTGGTTGATGCCATCCGCCGTGCTACGGACGTGATGCTGGCCGGCAAGGTTGCTGTTGTAGGTGGTTATGGAGATGTGGGTAAGGGTTCTGCTGCTTCACTGGCTGGTGCGGGGTGCAGGGTGATTGTAACCGAAATCGACCCCATCTGCGCACTGCAGGCCGCCATGGACGGTTTTGAAGTGAAGAAGATGGTTGATGCTGTGAAAGAAGCTGACATCGTTGTAACCGCGTCTGGCTGTCGCGACCTCATCACTGCGCAGCATTTCAAAAACATGAAAGACAAGGCCATTGTGTGTAACATCGGCCATTTCGATATTGAGATTGACGTAGCCTGGTTGAACAACAACTACGGCCATACCAAGGACACCATCAAACCACAGGTTGACATCTACAATGTAGATGGGAAAGATATCATCCTGCTGGCAGAAGGCCGTCTGGTGAACCTGGGTTGTGCCACTGGCCACCCCAGCTTTGTAATGAGCAACTCATTCAGCAACCAGACCCTGGCGCAGATCGAACTGTGGACCAACACAAGCAAATACGAAAACAAAGTATATGTACTTCCGAAGCGCCTTGATGAGAAGGTAGCAAGGCTTCATCTGGCGAAGATCGGTGTTGTATTGGAAGAACTTACTGCTGAACAATCAGAATACCTGGGCATTACGAAAGAAGGACCTTTCAAACCCGAGAATTACAGGTATTGATCTTAAAAAATATGCTAAAGAGAAAACCACCCATTTGGGTGGTTTTTTTTATTTCTTGAACATGAAGAAGCGGTTACCATTGGCGTCTACACGGTAGAATTTATCACCCCCCTCGATCAGCATGCCCTGGGAGTGGCCTTTCGCATGGTGCGTATCCGTGTTGAAAACCTTGCCCTTAAACCACATGCTAACTGTATCCGAAACCACGGTATGGCCGGTGACAATATGCCTGGAGTTGAACCGCATCAAGGAACTGTCCACTTGTTTCTCGATCAGTTTAGAGTCGCCGGCCTTATACATACCCCGGTACCAGAAAGGGCCGAAGTCACTAAACAAGATCTCCGTTTCCATGTTGGGGTAGTTGAACGTGGAATCAGCATAAAACGGGCGTGCGATTTTGTTGATCAGGGGAACATCAAAAGGCACCCGGTAAACCATAGGGGAAATGCCGCCATGGACATACAGGATATCACCGATCTTCTCGGCCACATTCTTTGTCCTCAACCACCTTCCCAATTCAGAAGATTCCCCGTATAGCTCAACAAAAGGCTTATCCATTAACTTGGCGGCCTCAACATACTTCGGGTGTAAATACCTCAGATCGCCGGACATATTCATGATCTCATGGTTACCGAGTACGTAGTGCACATAACCCCCGGTAGCGCGGGCTTTCTCTTCGAGGGAATAGATCAGCCACAAGACTTCGGTCACCTGTGCACCACGATCAACGAAATCGCCGATCAGCAGCAAATGGCCCTCTTCGAAGATCCAGTTAAAATTGTCATCGATCACCTTATTGGCGACCAGGAGCTTCCTGAATGCGGCGAAATTCCCTTCAATATCAGAGATCACCAGTTGTTTCTTGAGCTTTCCCCACTCGCTCCTTTCCACCTGTAGTTTCGACTTAAGTTTAACATCGAAAGTTTTATCTGGATTCTCCGTGGCCACTTTTACCACATAGCCATCCCTGCTTGACAGCGGCAAAGTTTCAGTGGAACGTACATTAGTGCCGTTCTCCCGTAATATATAGTTGACATGCATCTTATTGTCAGCATACATGATATAGGGCCCATCTGTCACTTGCTTATCAAAATCAACCGCAGACCTTGGAGAACTCATGCTAAGAAGGATCAGGGGCAATATGGCCAGGGATAATCGTTTCATCTTAGATTTTGTCAGGGTTAATGGTCCGGCACCATATAAATTTACAATTTCATAAAATTCAGCGGGCAAAAATTATTTGCCTGATAATTTTACGGCTTCTATCCCAAAAATGCGAGTTTATCTCCTTGATTTACAGAAACTTTCTATTGTTTGGCTAATTTTGTTGAAATCCTGTACGTATGAAACAATACTTTTCGGAAAGAAATGCCCTTACTGTCATTACGGGTATTTTCTGTTTTGTCATGACCATTGTGTCAGCGCTCCAGCAACAGGTTTGGCAGGCTGTAGCCTTTGCCCTCGCGTTCAGCTTTTCAGTAGAGCTCATTTGTCACCGTTCCAGGGAACAGAGATAAGTTTAGCATAAAATTTGTAGTGGAAACCAGAAGTTTGAGGTATGCACATTAATTTCATTAGAAATATCCAGTTCACGAAGTTGTTAAAGGTAGACGGGCGCTTGAAGGAATTTAACTTCCGCAAGCTTACGGGCCTCAACGAGGGCCTGATCACCGTAGATGTAAGTGATGACCGTGGGAACAGGATCATGTTTACCATGCAGAAGAATGGTAGCGGGTTTGTTTTCCATAACCAGCCTTTTTTGCCAGACTGGATAATCAGGAACGAGCAAAATCTGAGTGACCTTATAGATTCCGAACTGAGGACCATGGGTTGAACCCAGGGGCCTGATTTTTCTTATGACCATCATCACTGTTGCCCTGGTTCTCAGAATGGGGAGTGGCAAAGAGAAGTAAGACCAGCACTTTCGTGAAGCCGGCAAACCGTTAACTTTGCATCATGACAAGGCTCTCGGTTAACATCAACAAGATCGCCACCCTCAGAAACAGCAGGGGCGGCAACAATCCCGATGTAGTAAAAGCAGCTATCGATGTACAGCGTTTCGGGGCGGATGGCGTCACTGTCCACCCCCGTCCGGACGAACGACATATCCGATACCAGGATGTGAGGGATATCAAAGCCGTGATCAAAACAGAGTTCAATATTGAAGGCAACCCGCTTGAGCAAAAATTCATTGACCTCGTGCTGGAAGTTAAGCCCACCCAGGTCACATTGGTCCCGGACCAGCTGGGCCAACTGACATCCGACCATGGCTGGGATACGGTTAAGCACAGGCAATACCTCTCCGAAACGATCAGCATTTTCAGGCAGGCGGGCATCAGGGTGTCCATCTTTGTAGATCCAGTGGAAGAGATGGTTAATGGGGCTGCGGAAACAGGAACCGACCGAATAGAATTATACACAGAATCTTACGCCAGGAATTTCGCGATCAACCAGCAAAAAGCTGTAGACCCTTATGTAGCAGCGGCGCGGATGGCGGTATCATCCGGATTGGGGATCAATGCGGGGCACGACCTCGACTTGCACAACCTGAAATTCCTGCATAGTCATATCCCCGAAATGGACGAAGTGAGCATTGGACATGCCCTGATCTGCGATGCAATTTATTTGGGATTAGAGAACACAATTCAACTTTATAAACGCCAATTGATGTAATTTGAATTGTCTTTAAAAATACACATATATGAAAAAGATCCTGATGTTTTCGTTATTGACGGCTATTGTGGCCATTACCGCTTGTGCCCAGCAACCGAAGGCAAGTCCTGCCCAAAAAGCCACTGGCAAAATTGGAAAGGCAAATATCACCATCAACTACAGTTCGCCTGCAGTGAAAGGAAGGAATATCTTTGGCGACCTGGTACCCTACGGCAAGGTTTGGAGAACCGGAGCCGATGAGGCCACCGTATTTGAGACCGACAGCGACGTGATGATCGAAGGGAAAAAACTGGCCGCGGGCAAGTATTCCCTGTTCACCATCCCTGATGCTAACAGCTGGACCATTATTTTCAATAAGACATGGAACCAGTGGGGCTCCTACAAATACAAGGAAGACGATGACGTATTGCGTGTAAATGCCAAACCCAAAAAGAGCGCCGGATTCAATGAGCAGCTGAAGATTGAAGTAGGCAAGGATAATAAGGTTAAAATCATGTGGGCGGATACTGAGGTTGCTTTCGATGTGAAAGGTTGATCCTCGCGACCAAATAAAAAAACCTCAAAGACGATGTCTTTGAGGTTTTTTTATGCTCAATACCAAGGTTAGTACAAAAGCTCCTGCAATTTCCTGAGCAGCTCTTCACCCCTCAGGTTCTTGGCAATGATCTTGCCATTTGGATCAAGTAAGAAGTTCTGCGGGATGGACTCTACTTTATATTTTTGTGCCACTTCATTGGCCCAGAACTTCAGGTCGCTGACGTGTGTCCAGGTCAGGTTATCGTCGGCAATAGCTTTGATCCATGCATCCTTAGTCCTGTCGAGGGATACCCCGAGTACCGTGAAGTTCTTAGACTTATACTGATTAAAGGCCTTTACGACAGTAGGATTCTCGATACGGCAGGGCCTGCACCAGCTTGCCCAAAAATCGATCAGCACATATTTCCCACGGAAAGATGAAAGCGAAACCGGCGTTCCGGATGTATCATTCTGTACAAAGTCAGCCGCTTCGGTACCGATCCCTCCAATTTTACTATCCGCGATGTTCCTGGCCAGCAGGTTGCCGAAATACCCCTTCTTTACTTCGGGACTGAGGGCATTGTACCTTCTTTCACTAACCGCCACTTCCGGCTTCAACTGGGTAGCGATCATGGCAGCAAATGGAGACACATAAGATGAGGGGCGGGCATTGATGAATTTGTCCGTCCTGTCCTGGATATTCACCAACAGGCTCTCGTACTCTTTTCGCATCGCCCCATCTGGATCGGGTTTGCCGGCATTGATATCTTTCACAATAGCAGTGAGTCTTTCAAAGTAAGGAGAGAACTCAGCGTTGAACGCCGCAAAATCAGTATGCGACGGCGAGCCTTTCACTTCAGCGTTCGCAATGGCTTCTACGATCCCATTGACGGTAATATTTGAGTTATCGAGAAATATGGTCAGCCGTTGTGTTTTATCGCCATAAGTAAGGATGTGGATATAGGGCTCGGTCACTTTACCCTTCAAGGTGAAACTGCCCTTGGTTGATTTTCCCGTGGCAATAGGCTCGCTATTCACATCGTCAACATAAAGTCCAACTTCGGACCCGTCGACGAGCCCCTTTATATTTCCCTTGATGGTAAAACCGGCAGACTGGGCCAGCAGGCCCAGCGGGAGCAGGATAGTGACCAGTAAGAATAAACGCAGTTTCATTTAGAATGTCTTTTTTGTAGAACGTCAATTACTTCTTGTAATGTATGTCCTTTAATGTTAAGCAAAATTAAATAATGGAACAGCAGGTCCGCGGCCTCACCGAGGAACAATTCCTTGTTGTCATCCTTTGCTTCGATCACCAATTCAATGGCTTCTTCCCCAACCTTTTGGGCTACTTTATTTATTCCTTTTTCGAAAAGCGAACTCACGTAAGATGAAGGATCCTGGCTCTTCCTGCGTAGCCTGATGATCTCCTCCAGGTGGACCAGGAAATCGCCCGGATGGTTGACCTCGCTCCAACAGGTGTCAGCGCCGGTATGGCAGACCGGGCCTTTTGGTATCGCTTTGATGAGCAGGGTATCCAAATCGCAGTCCGGCGCCATCGACTTGAGCTCGAGAAAATGCCCGCTCTCCTCCCCCTTCGTCCAGAGCCGGTTTTTGGATCGGCTGAAGAACGTGACCTTGCCCGTGGCCATGGTTTTATCCAGTGCCTCCCGGTTCATATAGCCCAACATAAGCACTTTATGGGTATTGAAATCCTGTATCACTGCAGGAACCAGCCCGTCAGGGGATTTTGCAAAGTCGATATTCATTAAACAAAGATAAACCAATTGGCGCATAAGGATTGGCTCAAAAGGATTGGCTCATTAGCTCATTGGCTGATTGGCTAATTCTTCTGCTGAAAATACTTAAGAATTAGCCAATGAGCCAATGAGCTAATGAGCCAATTCAAATCCTGACAGCCACCCCTAGTTCTTGCAGATAGGCCTTCAGGTCCGGGATAGCGATCTCGCGGAAATGAAAAATACTTGCGGCCAGGGCGGCATCTGCCTGGGCGATGGTGAACACGTCAGTGAAATGCTGCATCGTTCCTGCACCGCCGGAAGCGATCACCGGAATCGATAAACCGCGGGAAAGCCGGCCCGTAATATCGAGGGAAAAACCAGCTTTAGTGCCATCATGATTCATAGAGGTAAGCAGGATTTCGCCTGCGCCGCGGGATACTCCTTCCCTGGCCCAGTCCTCACATCTGATTTCAGTTTTCACACGACCGCCGTTCAGGTACACGTACCACTCCCCGTCGGCTTCCTGTTTGGTATCGATAGCAAGTACCACGCATTGAGATCCGAATTCGCCGGAAAGCTCGTTGATCAATTCGGGCCTCCTGAATGCTGACGTATTCACCGAGATCTTGTCGGCACCATGTTGCAGTAAGACCTGCACATCTTCAATGCTGCTGATGCCACCGCCAACGGTAAAAGGAATATTGATATGGTGGGCGATGCGAGATACCAACTCGCTGAGCGTTTTACGCTTTTCATTGGTGGCCGTGATGTCCAGGAACACCAGCTCATCTGCACCCTGTCGGGCATACTCGGCACCGAGTTCAACAGGGTCCCCTGCGTCCCGCAAGTTGACGAAATTGGTACCCTTTACTGTTCTGCCATCCTTGATATCCAGGCAGGGTATGATGCGTTTCGTGATCATGCATTGAATTTTTTCAGCTGTGCAAGCGTAATTCTGCTCTCATAGATGGCTTTGCCGATGATCACGCCATAACACCCGGCTTCCTTGAGCTTATGCAGATCATCAACTTCGGTCACACCACCGCTCGCCACCAGTTTAATATCCTTGTTGTAGCTGAGTATCTTTTTATATAGGGGTGTTGCGGGCCCTTCGAGTTTACCGTCCTTACTGATGTCCGTACAAAAAATATAGTGCAGCCCTTGTTGTGTATAGCTGAATATGAACTCCTGGACATCCTGGGTAGTGGTTTCCAGCCAGCCGCCGACAGCGATCTTCTCGTTCCGAACATCAGCGCCAAGGAAGAAACGGTCTGCCCCATAATGATCCAGCCAGTCGGAAAATACGGCGGGCTCTTTCACCGCCATACTTCCCACTGTGACCCAGCTGGCGCCACATTCTATGATCCGCTGTACGTCGGACTCCTGCTTAACACCGCCACCAAAATCCACTAACAGGGAAGTCCTGGATGTAATTTGCTCAAGCACTTTCCAGTTGACCACACTTCCTTTCTTTGCACCATCCAGGTCAACTATATGCAGCCTGGTGATCCCGGCATCCTCATACTGCCTGGCCATGTCAACCGGGTCCGTTGGGTAAACGGTCTTCCTGGCATAATCGCCTTCTGTCAGCCTCACCAGTTTACCTTCTATGAGGTCTATCGCCGGTATGATCTCCATATCAGAGTGTAATGAAATTTTTTAAAAGTTTCTCCCCGGCCTCCGCGCTTTTCTCCGGGTGGAACTGCACCCCATAGAAATTGCCCTGGTGCAATGCCGCACTGTAGGGAATGATGTAATCCGTTACGCCGATGGTATGCGGACCCCGCGCGGCATAATAACTGTGTACGAAATAAAAGAAGCTTCCCGGAGGAATGCCATCAAACAATGCAGAACTCGTGGAATCCACCCGGTTCCACCCGATCTGGGGAACTTTTACACCGCTGCTTTCTGGAGAAAACCTCTTCACTGGCTCATCAAAAATACCCAGGCATTCCGTGTCATTCTCTTCTGAGTGCCGGCACATCAGCTGCATCCCCAGGCAAATCCCCAGCACGGGCTGCCTGAGTTCCTTAAGCAGTTGATCAAGTTGACGCTCGCGCAGATATTGCATGGCCGTACTCGCTTCACCCACACCTGGAAAGATCACACGTTTTGCCTGCCTGATCCGTTCATGGTCATCCGTGACTTGAGCCTGCTCCCCGATCCGCTCGAGGGCATATAACACAGACTGGATATTCCCGGCATTATACTTGACAATCACTGTTCCGTCCATACTAACTCAGTACTGATGATAAAAATGTTTTTGTGGCCTCTCTGATATCTGCAGCACCATCAATGGCCCTGATATAAGCGGTGCCTATGATCGCGCCATTCGCATGGGCCGAGGCGGACCTGAAACTCTCACTGTCCTTGATCCCAAAGCCCACAAGCACCGGGTTCTTCAGCCCATAACTTCCGAGCCGCTGCAGAAAGCCACTCACGTCCACCATATTCTTCGCAGAACCGGTGGTGGAGGAAGAGGACACGGCATACAGGAATCCAGAGCTCAGCTCATCCAGTTTCTTCACGCGTTCAGGTGCTGTTTCCGGGGTGACCAGGAAGATGAAATCGAGGCCATATTTTTTTATGACGGTCCCGTACTCTACTTCAAATTCATATTCCGGAAGATCCGGCAGGATAAGCCCGTCCACACCCGCAGCAGCTGCATCGGCACAGAATTTCTCGAAACCATACTGCAATACAGGGTTCATATAACCCATCAGTATAACGGGAACGGATACCTGGTCCCGAAAATCCTTTAACTGGGAGAACAGCAGTTTCAGGTTCATGCCGTTATGCAGCGCCCTGCTGCTGCTTTTCTGGATCACTTCGCCATCAGCCAGCGGATCGCTGTATGGCATACCGAGCTCAATGATATCGGCCCCGTTCTCCTGTAAGGCTTTCATGACCTGCAGGGTACTATCGAGCTCCGGGAAACCGGCTGTGCAGTACACATTCAGCACATGGCTTTTCTTCTGTTCGAATAATTTTTGTAAACGCGACATGATCAGAGATTGAGTTCTTTCATATAGGTGGCCAGATCCTTGTCTCCCCTTCCACTCAGGCATACGATCACCTGGTCTTCTTTACCTGCCTTCAGGTCTGGCAGTATGGCCAGGGCATGCGCCGTTTCCAGTGCCGGGATAATGCCTTCTATTTGCGCCAGTTCAACAGCCGCGTCAAGTGATTCTTTATCTGTTGCGCTGAGGAAAGTACCACGACCAGACTTAAAAAGATGCGCGTGCAAAGGACCGATGCCGGGGTAATCCAGCCCTGCAGAAATGCTGTGCGGCTCTACCACCTGCCCATCATCCGTTTGCATAACGAGGCTCTTGCTGCCATGGAGGATACCGGGCTTCCCGAGTGCTGTGGTAGCCGCCGAAAGTCCGGAGAACACGCCCTGGCCCGCTGCTTCCACCGCTACCAGCTTAACCTGCTCCTCATCCAGGAAATGAAAAAAGGCCCCTGCAGCATTGCTGCCTCCGCCTACGCAGGCCACAACATGTGTGGGCAGGTCATTCCCTGTTTTCTCCTTCAGCTGCCAGCGCATCTCTTCGCTGATGACAGACTGAAAACGCGCAACCATATCCGGATAGGGATGGGGCCCAACCACGCTGCCAATAATATAGTGCGTATCATCGGGATGGTTGATCCAGTCCCTGATGGCCTCATTGGTTGCATCTTTCAAGGTTTTACTGCCACTGGTGGCCGGCCTCACTTCGGCCCCCAACATTTTCATCCTCGCCACATTAGGGGCCTGCCGCTCAATATCCTTCTCTCCCATGTAAACGATGCAGGGCAAGCCTTTCAGCGCGCACACGGTAGCTGTAGCAACGCCATGCTGCCCGGCGCCTGTTTCAGCAATGATCCTTTTCTTTCCCAGCCTGATGGCCAGCAGGATCTGTCCAATGGTATTATTGATCTTATGAGCCCCTGTATGGCAAAGGTCTTCCCGCTTCAGATATACATTGGTATTCAGCTTACGGCTGATATTTCCTGCATAGTAAAGGGGCGTTGGCCTGCCCACATAATCTTTCAGCAGCGCCCTGAACTCTTCCTGGAAGTCGGCCGAGTGGATAATACCCAGGTACTGAGACCTGAGTTCCTCCACATTACGGTGCAACATCTCGGGAATGTATGCGCCCCCGAAAGACCCATAATAACCCTGTTCGCTGGGCTTGTATTTTAAAAGTTGTTCCATCTTTATCCGTTCAATTCGTCCAGAAATAATTTCAGTTTGTTCATGTCCTTGACACCCGGGGAAACTTCAAATCGGCTGTTCACATCAACGGCAAACAGGTCCCGCTGCTCCCCGGCAAAAACCTTTAAACGGCCAGCATCCTCCGGGCAGATACCACCACTGAGAAAATAGGGTTTTCCAACCCGGACCTTCTCCAACTGGCTCCAGTTGAAATGCTGCCCGGACCCTCCGTACACAGCGGCTTTATCCTGGCTTGCATTTCCCGCCCAACCATTATCGAACAGATACATATCGGTATACTCATGGTAGGGATAGATCTTCCATTCAACATTGTCGCTTTCCCCCACCCTAAAGGCCTTGATGGTATTTACATGGTTGCTGACCTGTTCGCAAAACTTAGGTGATTCGTCACCGTGCAACTGCACCATATGCAGGCGCCATGCATCAACGGTTTTCAGGATCTCGTCCAGGGACTCATTGACAAACACCCCTACCCGGTTAATGTTCATCTTCTCCCTTTTCAGATCGATCGCGCTCAGGTGGAATTTCTTGATATGCCTTGGCGATTTCGGATAGAAGATCAAACCGGCGAACTGCACACCCCATTCATCCATTTGCAGGATCTGGTCCAGCCTGGTCATTCCGCATACCTTTACCCTCATTCAAGTGTTTTTATTCGGTCTGCAAATGTTTTAAATGCAAGCCCCGGATCCTCTTCCTTCATAAACCGCTCACCGATCAGGAACCCTTCAAATCCAACCGCCCTGAAACTGATCACATCTTCCGGCTCACGTATACCACTTTCTGCAATTCGCAGGGCAGCCTTACCGATCTTCTCCGCCATGCTCATGCTCTTGTCCATATCCACCTCAAAGGTTTTCAGGTTCCGGTTGTTAATTCCTACCATGTCAGTATAAGCATTCATATGATCAAGCTCCTCTTCTGCATGCAACTCCAACAACACTTCGAGTTGAAGGTTGTGTGCAAACGAGGCCAGTTTCAATACTTCGGAAGGACTCAGGCAGGCCGCGATCAGCAAAATAACATCTGCTCCCATCGCGCGCGCTTCAAGCACCTGGTACTCGTCTACCATGAAATCCTTACGCAAGATCGGAACATTATTCAAACGGGCCTGCTGGAGGTCTGCTTCTGAACCCCCAAAATAATCAGCGTCAGTCAACACCGAGAGTCCGCTTGCGCCATATGCCGTGTATTTACCCGTTACATCTGATACATCTGCATCTCCATTGATGATCCCTTTGGAGGGAGATCTTCTCTTGAACTCGGTAATGATGCCCGTTTTTGATGGATCGCGAAGAGATCGCTTTAGGCTCAAGGTATCTCGATGGAAGAAAGGACTCTGCTCCAGGAGGTGCTCCGGTCTTTCCGCCTTCCTTCGTTCCACCTCGATCCGTTTACTGGCTATGATCTGGTCAAGAATATTCATTACTGGATCGATATTAACTTTGTAAATGCACCATAGGCCCTTCCGGACTCCAGGCTTTCCACGGCATCCTGAAATGCATGATCATATTCTGTATAATCACCGGTATTGAACAAGCCCATGGCTGCGTTGGCCAAAACCACCGCGTTCTGGGCCCATGAGCCTTCCCCTTTCAACACTTTGATAAAGATGGAGGCGGCCTCTTCTGGTGTGTTCCCGCCAAAAATATCTGCAGGCAGCACCATTCTTTTACCCAGTTCTTCCGGTGTCATGATCCTTTCACCCAGGTTGGTCACCACCTTGGTATCCCCCGTCAGGGAGATCTCATCGTAGCCGTCCAGCGCATGGATGATGGTGAACTTCTGGCCCGTTTCCTGCAACATGTAATTGTAGATCCTCGCCATCTCAAGGTTGAACACCCCGATCAGCTGGTAGGCTGGCTTTGCCGGGTTGACCATGGGGCCCAGCATATTGAAGAAGGTTCGCACCCCTAAGTTTTTCCTGACAGGCGCCACGATCTTCAGCGCAGGATGGAACAATGGCGCGTGCATGAAACAGAAATTCGCCTGGTCCACTTCCCGTTTCAGTTTGGCCGTATCGTTCTGCAATTTATAGCCCAGTTGTTCCATCACATTGGAAGCGCCACTGATGGAGGTGGCACCATAGTTACCGTGTTTGGCAACTTTCCTGCCGGTACCTGCAACAATGAAACAGGAAAGGGTTGAGATGTTGAACGTA
>Ga0315900_10006502_pt1 | contig 15651 bp, 13 predicted proteins | sample LakEriMetagenome_FD_203521 | JGI IMG/M metagenome (GOLD analysis project Ga0315900, IMG submission 203521) | Freshwater fungal communities from buoy surface, Lake Erie, Ohio, United States - Buoy 12 MA114 | ecosystem: Environmental > Aquatic > Freshwater > Lake > Lake biofilm | place: USA: Lake...
CGTCGTAAACTACTTCTATGGAAAAGCGTTGCGACTTCTTGGTAATTGGTGGCGGAATAATTGGTCTTTCCCTGGGCCGAGAGCTCCTAAGAACGCAATCGAAGGCCCGAGTAATTGTTTTAGAAAAAGAATCGTCACCAGGTGTACATGCATCTGGGAGAAATTCTGGTGTACTCCATGCTGGATTTTACTATTCACCAGATTCGCTAAAGGCCAGGTTTTGTCTTGAAGGCAACTATGCTCTTCGGAGCCTTATCAAAGAATATAGAATCCCAATTAATGAATGTGGGAAAGTTGTAGTCGCTAACACTGAGGAAGATCTTGAAAGATTGGATATTCTTTTTGAGCGAGGTTCTGATAATGGAGTAGCGTTATTACGGGGTAAGGCCTCGGATTTACAAAATTTTGAACCAATGGCCAGCACCCATAAAGAGTTCTTGTGGTCGAGAAATACAGCTGTAAGTGATCCCTTAGCAGTTACTCAACTCATCGCTCAATTATTTATAAACTTAGGTGGAGAAATTCAATACAATTCTCATGCAAAAGTTCTTGAGAGTGGATTGGTTGATTCTGGTACTGATTTGATTCGTGCCGACAGAATAATCAATGCAGCCGGTACAAATGCCATCCACATTGCCCATAAACTAGATGTGGGCAAAAAATATTCCCAACTACCGGTTCTTGGGCTCTACAAATATTGTGATAATGAAGTTCTTCCACTACGTACTCTTGTCTATCCAGTTCCAAACCCCAAAAATCCTTTTTTAGGAGTGCATTTTACGTTGACTGTTGACCATAAGGTAAAAATTGGACCTACTGCAATCCCAATTCTGGGGCGGGAGCAATACAACCTTGCAGGAAAGTTAGATTTACAAGATGTCATAAGTAGCTCAAAATCTATCGGGAGTCTATTTCAAGAGTCTCCGTTTGCTCTAGCTAACCTTGCCTATTCAGAACTTTCTAAGGTGTCAACACGCAAACTGATCCGAGACGGTAAACGACTGGTGCCGAGCATTAGTCATGCAATGAAGTGGAAGAAGAAGAGAGCGGGAATTAGAGCTCAACTTGTAAATCTTGAAACACAATCATTTGAAATGGATTTTGTAATTGAATCCAAGGGGAATGTTGTTCATGTCTTGAATGCGGTGAGCCCTGGCTGGACATCAGCAATCCCCTTTGCAACACACATAGTGAAAAATCATATTCTATGATTACTGTAATCACCCCTGTGTTTAATGGGGCTCAATTTATAAGAGAGACAGTAGAATCAGTTTTGGAATACAAGCGGTCCTTTCCAGTTGAATACATCGTAGTCAATGATGGGTCTACAGATTCCACCTTCGAGATACTTCAGGAATTTAGTGGCGCTATCAGAGTAATCTCGAAACCAAATGGTGGAGAATCAAGTGCGGTAAACGTTGGAATAGAGAATTCAAAAGGAAGCTTTCTCTTGGTTGTATCAGCCGATGATCCTTTGCCATCGTCCAAGGTATTCAGTGGTGTCGAAGAATTCTTCTCCGAAAACCCCGATGTTGTGGCGTGGTATCCAAATTGGGCGATGATTGATTCCTCGGGCAAAGTGCTTCGAATTGTAGAAGTAGACGAGTACTCTGAAGAACTTCTAATTGGAAGGTTTCGTTGCCTCCCTGGACCAGGAACTATTTTTCGAAAAGATGCCGCCCTAAGCATTGGTGGTAGGGACAGCAGGTGGACTTTTGTGGGAGATTACGATTTCTGGCTTAGATTAAGCCGCGTAGGAATTCTCAAGAAGAGAGATGAATTGGTAGCCCAATGGAGGTTCCACAGTCAGTCCACATCGATTTCACTCCGAGGTTTAGATATGGCCGCAGAAAGAATTAGTGTTACTCAAGAATTTCTGAAGAATAATTCTTTGGAAGAGAGTATTCGAAAGATGGCTCTTGCACATTCATATTACTTCGCTGCACGACTGTCCTTTTTCGACTCAAAAGTAGATGGGAAGAGACTACTCAGACAAGCTTTCGCTTCAAATAAGTGGAAGATTGAAGACGGAAATGCTTTAGTTTATTCCTTTATATGGACTCTTCCATTTTCAAGACTTCTCGTCAGTCCGATAAGGCGATTGCTCCAAAGAATGGGCTACGCGCAGACATGAAGCGGGTGCTGATTGTTGGTATGTTAGACAGCGTCCATCTGGCTCGGTGGCTAAAACAATTTAGTTCCAGCGACGTTCAGATCACACTCTTTCCTAGTAGGCGATATAAGAAACTTCATCCTGATATTGAATTCCTCCTAAAAAGTGGGGAAGTACGACTTTTCAAGAAACTCTTCATTAGAGGATTGAGACTCGAAGGATACTTGGACTTTTTAAGTTTCGAGATTCCGAACGTCACTCTCAGGCTAAAGAGAAGGGCGCAATCTTTGCAAAAGTGTCTAGACGAATTCCAACCTGACATCGTTCACCTGATTGAATTACAGCATGCGGGATACCTCTATTTGGAGACACAAGTTGAAGAAAAGAATTTTGACCTAATTGTTACAAACTATGGAAGTGATATTTCTTACTTTCAAAACTATCATGATGACAAAGACAAGATTAGTAAAGTTCTATCGCTGGCAGATTACTATTCGGCGGAATGCCGTCGCGACTACAAATTAGCAACCAAATTTGGATTTACGGGAATTCAATTGCCACTTATTCCTAATGCAGGGGGTTTCGCGCTTAGCGACATAGAAAACTCAATACTCGAATTAGACAAAAGGAACTTGATTTTTGTGAAGGGTTACGGGGGAAAATTTGGACTAGGTCACCTTGCATTGGATGCTATTTCGCGAGTTCTGGACAAATTCTCTGCGATTGAAGCAGTTGTTGTATCACTTACAAATGATCTTGAAAAGAATGCTAGGGCTTTAGAGACGAAGTTTGGGCCGAGAATTACCATTCATAGGATGAAAGATGGATTGAGTCACAACGAAATCCTAGCTATATTGAAGAAATCAATAATTTACCTTGGTGCTTCTAAGAGTGATGGAATTAGTACAACTTTCCTGGAGGCTCTTGTAGCCGGTGCGATTCCCGTTCAGACGAATACATCTTGTGCCAGTGAATGGCTCGAAAAGGGTTTCATCGCCAAAATTGTGAGTCCTTCAGAGGAGGCGATCTTTAGCTCCGTATGCGAAATATTAGAAAGAAAAATTGAGTACACTGCGATTTCCAAAGCTAATATGGCTCTCGCAAAGACGTATCTCGATGACAAGGAAATAGCTTCCATTGCAAAAACTTTTTATCAGATTGATAATTTGCTATGCTGATCACTGGAATATTGCAAGTAAGAAATGAGGAGACTTCTGGTCACTTAGCCCGATTCTTGCAATGGAATCTCCCCATTTTGGATCACCTAGTCGCCTATGACGATGCTAGCACCGACGAAACGGCCTCCTTACTTCTACGTCATGGCGTGACGCTAATCAAGGGGGACTTCCATGCATTCAATTCTGAACTTCATATAAAGCAAGAATTGCTCTCCTCTGCTGTTTCTTCTTATCCAAAGACAGATTGGTTTCTGTGGTTGGATGCTGATGAGCTGTTACTTGAATCAAGAGAGAATCTCGAATTGATGCTTGCGCAGTCAAGCAATCTGGGATTCGATGGGATTAGCTTGCCGCTGGTCAATCTTTGGAGATCTCAAAACAAGTATCGGCTCGATTCCGGGTTTAATGATGTATCGAACATCCGTTTCTGGAAAAATACGGGGTATCTTCGTTTTAGGACTAAACCAGGCTTGCACCACCTAATGCATCCGATAGGTCTGAAGAAGATTCGACAAATGCAATCTCCGCGAATTCTCCATTTTGGCTTCGTAAGCGATAGTCATATTTTGAACAAATTTCATGTTTACCAACAATCTGGGCAAAGGGGAAAAAATCTGTGGCGACTTGTAAGTGAGTCAGGATTGCTCTTGCAAGAGATTAGCTCAATCTCAAATTGCTTGGGTTCACGTTATCAAGAATTTGCAAAGGCATCCTATGTGATTGAGAATCGATGTGACTCAGATACCCTTCTCGAAAAATGCAGAATGCCTCCAAATCCTAAATTTGCGTCCTCCCCCCTAGTGACTTTGATTTCATTGATTTATGCGGGCGTTGATTGGCTAGAGTTTCAATTTGGCGAACTCCTGAAGCTCCAACAAGAAGTTGGTGCAAATGTAGTGGAGATTCTCTTTGTTGCAAACGATGCTTCAGAGGATGTAATCAACTTTTTGGACAGAAATGCAATTCCTTACGTATGTGCGCCGGGAAGATCTGATGTGAATGAATGGTACATAAATTCGGTGTATCGAGCCTACAACTACGGTGTTCGATGTGCAAAGGGTGAATATGTCGTTTTGACAAATTCCGACATGGCTTACAGCCCTGGATTTCTTATTCAGCTGATGAAAAACCGTTCTTCTCATACTTATTTAGTAGCCAAATTAGTTGAAAGTGGAAGGCTCACTCCTGCAAAGTCAGCAATAAGAAAGAATTTTGGTAAGAAGCTAACTGAATTCAAGCGCCACAAATTCTTGAAATTTGCTGAGAGACAGGTCAGGGCCGGATCATCTTTGGGTGGCTTGTTTATGCCTGTAATTGTTTCAAGAGAGCACTTCTTGAGCGCTGGTGCATACCCAGAGGGAAATGTGCCACTTCAATCACTAGATTCATATGTGAAAACGGGTTATTGCGAAGCAGCACTCAAGGGTGAACCTGTCATTCCTGGAGATTTTGCTTTTGTGAAACGATTAGAATCTTTAGGTTGGATGCACAGAACCCTCAATAGTGCTATTGCATATCACTTTCAAGAAGGTGAGAAGTCTGAGTCTGAGGCTAGTTCACAATTGCGAGTCCCTTCTGGAATATACCTTGATAGGGTCAATACACCGCTTCTACATGGCATTGAACGATTCACAGGTAAAGAGGAAGTAGATTCTTTTCGCCTTCGGGTTTCGGACAAATTGCAATTTCATGATCTTAGCGATGGCTTAGTAGTTGATGACCCACAAGATGTCTGTCCTACAACGATGGCATATGGAGGAAATGTGCAGTTTTGCATTACATCAAGTGAAAAGATTGTTAGAATGTTTGCAATCGGTCTAGACATTCATACCTACTATTTGGAAAAGTGGTCTCCGCAAACCGCCAAAGATCTTGGTCGTCTGGTTGAGCAGATTCTCATTCAGGAACTCCACAACACATTCATCCCCTCTGATCCAGAATCATTTAAGAAAAAGATCTCCAAACTCCTCCCTCCCACCATAAAACCCATTATTAAGTCCTTGTTTCGGCGCAATCGAAGGTTTTAGGAATTACTCACCGTTGCTGATCTCTTTGGTTCCTTTCCATCAAATTTATGGTGCAGTTGCTGCCGAGGAGTTGATTACTTGACTATGTCTAAGAAATTGACCTCATTCTTCTACTACGTTGCAATCTTTGCGACTCTCCATCCGAGGAATCACACGAGGTACGCCGCGAGTCTTATGTATCATGATTAGAAATGATATGGTCAATATTGAAAAATCGTTGCGTGATAGGTACAAGTTAGATTTACTTCTTGAAAATCTTGCTTACCCAAAAATCAATAATTCGGAAAAGGAATTTGCCAGGTCCTTTTTCCGATGAGAGTGTGAATCAGGAGCGCTACAAGTTTCTCAATCATCGACTATTATTTTGCAGTATGGCGTAAATTGATCCATTTTCCATAAATGTCTCTATGCAGTCTACATCAATGTATCTATTTAGATTGCTGAAAAAATCAGGGAAGTACCTAAGGCAATCAATCGGATACCTGTGAAGGGAGCAATATATATTTACCGTCTGAATTACTTGTATTCCACCTGGTACAAGAAACTCATTTAGGTTACGGATAACTGACACCGGATCTACCACATGCTCTAAGAGTGATTGATGCAAAACAACCTGATATTTCGGAGGATTTTCCATGATGGGATACCGACAAAGATCGTAATGGAATTCTTGTGGTGACCACTTTGACTTCAACACTACTTCAATTGAGTCAATCGCTGGCAATTCCAACTGATGCTTTTTTTTCCATGCGTCTCTGATTTCATCTGGCGCTGATGCGGGTTCAGAAACCAGGAGCCACCTGCCTCGATTACGAATTGGATCTGCTAGCTCAATAATTCTCTCGAGAAATCCATTTGAAGAATTGTTGACAGGTAACATTCCTCCTGGAAACGGTCTGTGAGCACTGTTCACACCTTGAATGTACGTGTAGATGTCCATTAGGCGATCCCACTTTATCCTTCTTCGAATTAGAACAGAGAAAGGCCTAAGCATCATCTTCATAGTTTTTAGGACACTAGACATGTATAGAGTGTATAACTTCTTCGTATCCTTAGAATTCACGACACTATAGTTGGCTTGTAAGTAACAGTTGGCTTGTAAGTAACCAAAGCTCAAAACCATTTCTATCTGTACTATGGCGAGGCTTGTATACTCTTGGTAACTTGTTGAAGGGTTCGGTACGAAGTCACAAATACAGCCTTCCCGACAGTTTGCAGTATCTCATTGACATAGAAAGTAGTCGCGAATTTCTTGCACGCTCATTCTGAATTCCCTAACTTCCTTTGATGAAATTACAACAGCCCAGAGGTGCCGTATAGAATATAGTCGCAGTCAATATGCAAGAAAGGCCATGGAGCTCCAGAGCATCAACTCGAGAGAACAAATTCGATTCTTGGAGAAGTAGATGACATCTCTCAGATCTCTTTACACGACTGCTTCACCCTGTATAAATCTTTTTACACACAACTATAGAGGGTCAATTTTGATGAATCTTTAAGAATAGATTGAGATCTTTTTCAAAAGTCATTTCATCCAAGTAGAAACTCTGGCGCCACGCAAATTCCAGACATTCCCGATTGTCTTCGAAAGACTTTGAATAGCAGAGTCGCTCTAGGTAATCAGATTGAGAGCTTCGTAAATTGACCCATTCAAGACCAGATTTCGCTCCAGAAATGAACGACAAAATGAAGAGAACTCCAATAACGAATTTGGTGAATGCTAGTCTGGGGGTCTCAACAGACGCAGCAAGAACAACTAAGGCAAGCAATAAAGTGCATGTTACGTATCTGTTTGAATATGCATTCACAATTGAACCTGAAGACCCGTCGTACCCGCTAATCGTGAACATTATGGATGCAGCAGCAACAACGAATAGAGCCTGAGTCATCTCTTGACTACGGTAGATCTGCTTTCTCACACGATAAAGGAGAACAAGCAATAGTAGTCCGATGAGTTGACTAACAATATGCATGTAATCTGAGGACGGCGTGAATTGGGAACCCAATATACTGAGTAAAAAGCTCGGCAAAAAGACTGGGTTAGCGGTTATGAAGGGTACATCTGCGAAGATTTCTTCGTCCGTGAAGTTATTGACGAAATTTCCAGACAACAAGTTGTAACCATATGAGAATAGGAATACCAAACAACATACAACTACACTAAGTATCTTTTTGAATTTTTTGTTGAATAAAATTTGCTTGGTGGAAAGGTACACCTCTAAGACGAGCAGTGTTACACCGAAGGCCCCCGAAAAAGGAGCAATGACCAACGGAACAAAGCGCCACTTTGCAACTTTGGTATTGGTGATCGAGAGATAGATAGCGACACAAAAGAGTGAATGAATGAAGTGCGCACTAATTATCATATTGTAGTTCTGCGCCTGCTTAAAGTTAAAGAAAATAACAACAGCGACCATAACGACTAAGTAGGAGCTTGATGCTTTGACAATCAATTTTCGAAGAATTAGGACGCAGGAAATTGCTGCAAGGGCAAGATTACACAAAGCAAAAGCCGTCAAAGTGTCTTCACCAAAGAGATTTGAGATGACCAATAGACTTAGTTTGGTCGTTAAAATATTGTGACCGTTTACCAGTTGTAAGAGTTCTTGAAAATTTTTCTTTTCGCCTGGAATTAGGTACTCAAGTAATAGCCAATCATCCGCAAAGAGAAAATGGATTGGCTTTAGGATAATCTGAAGAGCAATGACAAAAGAGACAAGACATATTGCAAGAATTAGAACTAGATTTTGCTTAGTGAGGCTATCTCGATTTTTCATAATTGCGTGGATTGCCATAACGAAAAAATACCCCAACTCGACAGTAGAATCTAAATTCCTCTGAGAAACCCCGCATTTGAGCTCTTCGTTGCTAGAATCAGCGAGTGAAAGCCCTAGTAGTGATCAAGTTTTGCATACACAGAATACTGTATTGGGGCTCCACATTCTTACCCTTACGTTTCCTGTGGAAGAAGCTCCATTCGCGTTATTACCATCCGCGGTTAGATGAGATCAAAAATAGAATCAGTAGGGCTAAATTGGAGCCAAGTAGTTCTATTTTTGTTAGGTGGTCAGCTCAACTAAACCAACCCCTGAACCTTATGAACAAGAAAGTGCTGGAAATTGGCCACGGTGGCGCTTGGTATCTTGCGCAGGCATTAGATGAAGGAGCATCTTATGCTGTTGGCTATGAAATTTCGGACGAGCTGAATCAAAGAGCCTATAGCGCTCTGTGGCAATTGGGATACAGAGACTTTGAATTAATCACGGGCAATGGTAAAGATTTGGATACCCTTAACGGGTACAAGTTTGATTTGATTTACTCAGTCACTGTATTGCAACACCTCCCAACGCGAACTACAAAACGCTACCTATGTGATGCTGTGAAATTGCTAAATGATGACGGTTTTTTTGTGGTTCAAACATTGCATAGTTATGGTAAGTCGATGAAGAGAGTTTCAGTGACAGATTTGTTTAGTGTTGCGTATAGCGAGAAGGAATTTGCACTTCATTGTGAGAACGCTGGATTGAAGCAAGTCAGTTTCGCACGAGAAAACTATGAGAGCAAGGAAACCTACTGGGGAATTTACCTTCTGACGAAGTAAGGAGTAGTTGTGAAAATTGCAGTTGTTGGTGGATGTGGTCATGTTGGACTTCCTCTTGCGGTATCTCTTGCAGCTGCTGGCGCTACGGTCACAGCCTTCGACATTGATAGTAACGCCGTAAAGATGGTCAATAAGGGGTTACCGCCATTTTTTGAAAAGAACTTAGAGGACACTTTATTGGGCGTTCTCGGAAAGAGTTTTTCGGCATCAGTAAATCCGGAGTCAATTTTAGATAATGACATCCTAATTGTTATTGTCGGTACTCCTTTGGATGTCCATCTAAATCCTGATCCTAATGCTGTGATTGAAGCACTTAAAGAGATCTTGCCACAGATAAGGGATGGTCAGTTACTGATTCTTCGTAGCACTGTATTCCCTGGAGTCACTCGACGAGTTGAGTTATTGATCAACGAAAGTGGTAAGAAGGTCAGGATTTCTTTCTGTCCTGAACGCATTGTTGAGGGCGAAGCAATGTCCGAGCTAAAACTTTTGCCGCAAATTATCGGAGCAAGAGATGAAGCAACATTTATGGAATCAAAGGCTGTCTTTGATTTACTTGGAGTAACTTCCATTCGAACAACTCCTGAAGAGGCGGAATTAGCGAAACTATTTACCAATACCTGGCGTTACATAAAATTTGCGGCGGCGAATCAATTTTGGATGATTGCAACCGAAGCAAATATCGATTATGAAAAGGTCAGATCTGCAATTCGTCATGACTACCCTCGTGCAAACGATTTGCCGGGAGCTGGTTTTGCTGCTGGTCCATGTCTTTTCAAGGACACGATGCAGCTTGCGGCCTTTACGAGTAACAATTTTCCATTAGGAAATGCGGCAATGCTAGTGAATGAAGGTCAGCCAAATTTCATAGTAGATAGACTTAAGCACAGATATTCTTTAGAAGAGATGTCTATAGGTATCTTGGGCATGGCTTTTAAGGGCGAGTCTGACGATGCTCGATCTTCACTGGCCTACAAATTAAAGAGACTTTTACAATTTAGCTCGAAAGCAGTTCTCTGTTCAGATCCTTTTGTACAAGACTCTACCTTGCTGCCCTTAGAAGAGGTGCTTGAAACGGCTGATTTATTGATTATTGGAGCGCCTCACAGGGTCTATGCGGAACTTAATAGTGTAAAGCCTGTAATAGATATTTGGAATATTTTGGGCAAAGGTTCGGTTTTGTGACAATGCCACGTGCGACCATTGTTGTTCCGGCCTTTGATGAGAGAGAAAACATCGGGAGTTTCTTGGCACGTATCGAGGAGGCCGTATCCTTACCGGTTGAAATCTTCATTGTTGTGGATTCGCCAGATGATGCGACTCTTTTAGGGGTAAAAGAGCATCAAAGTGATAGGTTCGATATCAGAGCACTGATTTCTGAGCTGCCAAAAGGTCCAGCTAATGCAATTCGATATGGAATATCTAAAGCCAATGCAGATGTGATTGTGATTACGATGGCTGATGGTTCTGATGATCCAAGCACTATCGACAGTCTTGTGCGCTTAGTCGAGCGGGGCTGCGCAATCGCCGCAGCATCTAGATATATGCCTGGTGGACAACAGGTTGGTGGACCAAGACATAAACGAATACTATCTAAAGTAGCCTCACAAATCTTACGGGTTGCTCTCGGCATCGGCACGCACGATTCCACAAACTCTTATAAAGCCTACTCGAAGGTGTTTCTGGATGACGTCGGCATCCAGAGCGACAAGGGCTTTGAATTAGGTTTGGAGCTAATTGCCAAAGCCCATCGACGTGGCTATATGATTGCGGAGATCCCGACGATATGGATCGATAGAAGTCAAGGAAAATCTAATTTCCAATTAAGACGATGGCTTCCCCAGTATCTCCGCTGGTTCTTCTATGCTTTCGGTCCCAAGGCAACTAAGTGAAGGGTAATCCATGGAAAAAGTACTCGTCTCGGGATCTGCTGGCTTCATCGGTGGTTACTTGGTTGATGAATTGCTTAGGCAAGGCTATCTTGTAGTCGGACTCGATAACTTGTCAAAATATGGACGTGTGAGTCGTTCATTTGACGAAAATCCAAATTTTACTTTTGTAGAAGGCGATGCAGCTAATGTCGATTTGCTGCAAGACCTTCTATTTGATTGTCAACATTTCATCGCCGGAGCCGCACTGATTGGTGGCATTTCTTATTTTCATCAATTTGCTTACGATTTACTTGCAAAAAATGAGCGAATTACTGCTGCAGCCTGTGATGCTGCTATCGCTACACAAAAGGCGGGGCGTCCTCTTGAAAAAGTTACCTATCTATCAAGCTCAATGGTGTTTGAGAGTACTGATCGCTGGCCGAGCGTTGAAGGAGATGAACGGAAAGTGCCACCTCCGCTCTCAAGCTATGGGTTCCAGAAATTGGCAGTGGAATATTTCGCAAAAGCTGCTTGGGATCAATATAGATTACCGTACACGATTTGTAGACCCTTTAATTGCGTCGGTATTGGAGAAAGTAGAGCTCTAGGTGGAACGCGAATTCAATCTGGAAATGTTGATCTTGCATTGAGCCATGTTGTTCCGGACATTGTTCAAAAGGTAATAAAGGGTCAGTCACCCCTTCATCTCCTTGGAAATGGTGAGCAAGTTCGACACTATACCTATGGGGGTGATTTGGCTCGAGGAATCGTGACAGCTATGAAACACCCTAGTGCAAAAAATGAAGACTTTAATTTGTCAACAGCAGAATCTACTACTGTGCTTGACTTGGCAAAGTTGATCTGGAACAAAATTCAACCGAAAGAACAATTTCATGTGATTTTTGATGAACCTTTTGAACACGACGTACAAAAACGAATTCCATCTGTTGAAAAAGCAAAACACATTTTGGGGTTTGAAGCAACCACAACCCTTGATGTTATGTTGGACGAAGTTATCCCATGGATTCAAGAGGCTGTGGACCTAGATTTGATCTGAGATGACTAATCAAATGACGAAAAAATATTTGGGTCTGACTAAAATCACAGTCGCAAGTTTCATTTTTTGTCAAAGCATTGTGCTTGCTTATTTCATGCGACCAATTCAGGATGACTACTTTAGCCTCCAATCTGTGCAACAGTTGGGAATCTTGGGATATTTGCAAAATATCTGGGAGAATCATGGTGGGAATATGACTCAATTCCTGATTCATTGTCTTGTTATTTTGCCAACAACGCAATCACTCACTTTTTGGAATTTGTCCCTCTTCTTTTTACTAACGCAATTACTATGTTTCTGGTCACTTCGGATAACTCTGAAGTGGTTGTTACCCAATTCATCAAGAACAACGCTCTTCTGGATTCCTTTACTCTCTCTCGCCGGGTTCGAGGGCTTATTTGTTCCTGGATTTCTGGGAACGTTTGGATTCAGCCTTGCTGCCTTGGCTCACTTGTGGCCGGTGATGGCCTTCTTGATTGGTTTACTTGCACTGCGGAACTTCTCTGGATCGTGGATTGTCGCATTTGTCCTTGGTTTGGTTGCAGGGAATTCCAATCTTGGGGAATCCGCATTTGCACTTGGGGCATTATTTTTTATTTATATCAGCAGTCTCCGTTGGCCTGACTTTTCGAGTCGAGTGGGTATCTCAATAGGTCAAAACTTTTTTGCACTCTCTGTAGGCACACTTATCGGGACAATCGTGATTGCAGTCGCTCCTGGTTTTTGGATACGAGCTTCGGATCGAGTGGGCCTCCCGAGTTCGCCCTCCGAATTCTTCTTGAGGTTTGTGAAATCCTTTGTTAGTTTCTCGTTAGACGCTCTAAGTCATCCGATGCTTTGGGTTCTCTTCTTCCTGGGTGCAACCTGCGCAACTCGAATCGTTCCCAATTCATTTGAAGACTTCGTCCTTCGGTTCAAAGTTATCGCTGTAGGTAGCGCCTTGATTTGGTTAGCTTTGGTTCTGGGTTCCACATTTGCTTACGCTTCGTGGCACCAGAGCATGGGTATGTACCTTTTACTTTTCCCAACGAGCTTCGCAGTAGGACTATCCGTGAGTAGCAAGAATCTTCGAAAGGCATCCGCCATTTTACTACTGTTGAGTTCGCTCGTAATGCTTCTTGCTTTTCTTCGCATAGGAATCATGGGGGTGTATCGTTCCTTGGAATGGGACAGAGACCTTACCAAAAATATTTGTGCGTTAGAGACGGATCCAGAAGCTGAGTTGCAAGGTGCTGAAATACGTTATCCCCCTTTCGGATTAGGAGTCGAAGACGTAAATACCTGGAAATGGATGCGGGACAAATATGCAGGGTGGGTTGGTGCCCTTTCAAATCTGGAATGTAAATAGAAATTCTTGACGAAGAAACATTTCTTGTTGGTCCTCACTACTCCAGTGAAGCCAAATTCCTTATTGGTGGGCCTTGTCGGGATCGAACCGACGACCCACGGATTAAAAGTCCGTTGCTCTACCGGCTGAGCTAAAGGCCCCTGAAAAAAATTCCCGCAAAGGACTTTAGTATAACGCACCTTTACTCATCTGTAGAAGGTCTCATCTTCACGGAGAGCGTGTGCCGTTATTTGTGAGCGAATCTCCCAAAGTTCAGGAAAGAAGCTAAAGGAATTGAGGCGGCCGAGTACCTCAACGGGGGTTCCTTGAGTACCTTGAACATTCATACCAATACTTCTACCAACAACCTTGAAGTGTCTAGACCTCCACAACGAGATTCGTTCGTCAACTTCCAGAATCCACTCAGCTAACTGAAACAAGTCTTCGTATAAGCGATCATTCAGAAAAAGCGTGAGAAGCTCAATCTTGTTCTCACTCAAGAGGCGATGAAATTCAACCCCAAGCTGCGGAACTAATTTTCTCAGTTGATTGAATCCTGGCGAATCAAACCCAGATCCATGACCCAGGGCGCGCCGAACGTGTTGATAATCCCAAGGAGACATTTTTTCAAGCATATCGAGAGCGTTGTGGATCTGATGGATACAAAGAACCGATCGGCTCAACAAACGATGTGATTCACGAAGATTATTCTGACGTAGTTGGTTTATTGCTTCAGATACTTCACTAGTCGCGAGCTTTAGCCATAATTCGGAAGTTTGATGAACTATTGTGAAGAGAAGTTCATCTCTATGGTGCCATTCGGCGGGACCTAGTTGAAGGCCTAGTAACTCATCAGTGCGTAAATAGTTTTCGTAGTCACTCTTTCCTTTTCCAGCTAAAACGGGCCGTTTTCCATAACTCATAAGCAAAGGATAGCTGGATTCCGCCTATACTAGAAGTGATCGATACCTCTTCATCAATTCAAGCAAATTTTCGATGTCGGAAACTGTGTTATAGAAATGGGGACTTATTCGCAGGTTCCCATCACGAGATGATATTACTACTCCAAGTTGTTCGACAGCAGAGACCAAGGCATGTTCGTCCTTCGTTTTCACTGCCATCATGACTCCGTGTGAATTGCAACTGCTTGGTGTCACGATTTGCGTACCCAATTTTTCAAGTTCACTTCGGAGCTCTCTATGTATGTCAAGAGTATGACTCCAGGCATTGTCGAGACCTACTTCAAGCAAAAGCTTTAGTCCAGCAACTGCACCGTACACACTCGGTATGGGAGGAGTACCTCCCTCGAATCGTCTTGCGTCTGGCGAGGGATCGTACTTATCAATCTCCATGGCAAAAATGTCTCGAGCGGCAAACCAACCAGTCTGGATTGGAGTGAACTTGGATTGGTGGCTTGCGAGCAAGAACCCGATTCCGGGAAGGCCGAGCATATACTTGAGGAAGCCGCCGACCAAAAAGTCAGCACCCGAGTCTTCAAAATCTATTGGCATAGACCCAACCGATTGATAGGCGTCAACTAGTACTGGTATCCCATGTCTGTGGCTAAGACTGGTCACCTCCTTGATGTCGGTCATAGCGCCACTTCGATAGCAGACATGCGTGACTGCCACAAGTGCTGCTCGATCATCCAGGCTCGCTTCTAACTTAGCCAGGTCAAGTGTTCCATCTTGCTCTGCGGTCACATGAACTACCTCGGCACCTCGACGCTCCTGTGCATGGAGAATCTGTCCCATCGTGGGGAACTCAAGATCAGTGGTGACGATTCGATTTCTCGGTCCCGAGAAGTTGAACGATGAGAGGACTGAGTTGATTCCCGCTGAGGCATTCGAAGTGATAGCAACATTTCTTGGTTTGGTTTTGAATGCCTGAGCTACTAACTGTCGTAACTCTTCCTGCTTCATAACCCACTCGTCCCAGAGTGAACCCTTCTCATACATTCCATCGAGATACTGGTTGAGCGCATCACGAACTGGAATTGCGAGTGCACCCTGCGAACAGGAGTTAAGATAGGTCACTCTTTCGAAGACCGGAAAGAGTTGGCGATACTTCGATGCAACGTCCATAGCTAGGCCACCCCAGGTTCTGAATTGAGCAGGAATATAACTCTAAACTGGATTGTCTTCTGCATCCCCTAAGGAATAATCCCCTCATGGATGTCTACATCGCAGAGGCGGCCCGAACTCCTTTTGGATCCTACTTTGGCTCCCTATCTAGAGTCAGAGCGGATGATCTATTGGCCACAACCATCAAGGGGCTTCTCGCGAAGGTTCCGAATCTTGATCCCACGACCATAAGTGATGTGGTGGTTGGGGACTCGAACGGGTCCGGAGAAGACAATCGAGATGTCGCTCGTATGGGACTACTTCTCGCTGGACTTCCGGTCACCGTGCCAGGGGTAACGGTCAATCGCCTCTGCGGGTCCGGAGCTGAAGCCATCATTCAAGCAGGAAGAGAGA
>Ga0315900_10006503_pt1 | contig 15651 bp, 20 predicted proteins | sample LakEriMetagenome_FD_203521 | JGI IMG/M metagenome (GOLD analysis project Ga0315900, IMG submission 203521) | Freshwater fungal communities from buoy surface, Lake Erie, Ohio, United States - Buoy 12 MA114 | ecosystem: Environmental > Aquatic > Freshwater > Lake > Lake biofilm | place: USA: Lake...
GCACCGCCCCCCCGCACCCCCCCGCCCGCACGAAAGGCCAGATGTGGCTCATCCCTGATGGGTACACGATGACGCCATCAGGCCCCCGCGCCCCCTTCCCTGATGCATCATCCTCGCATATCCCGGCGCAGGTCTGCCTCAGGCAGGCGTGGGGCAGAGCCTGCGCGCTGCCGGGAGAAGCGACAGATGTGGGAACTCGACCATCTCGCCGTCACCTGTGCCGACCTCGCTGCCGGCGCGGACCGGGTCGCGGAGCGTCTTGGCCAGCCGCTTCTGCCCGGCGGGCGGCATGCAAGCTACGGCACCCATAACCGCCTGCTGGGCCTCGGCCCCGGCCTCTATCTCGAGGTCATCGCCCCCGACCCGGCAGCCCCGCCGCCGCCCCATCCCCGCTGGTTCGCGCTCGACCATGCCGGCGCCCCGCGCCTTTCGAACTGGATCGTCCGCGTCCCCGACCTCGCCGCCGCCCTCGCCCTCTCCCCGCCCGGCGCCGGCGAACCGGTCGCGCTCTCCCGTGGCGCGCTCTCCTGGACGATCTCCGTCCCACCCGACGGCAGCCTGCCCGCGCAGGGCGGCTGGCCGACGCTGATCGCCTGGACGGCAGGCGCACACCCCTCCACCACCCTGCCCGACAGCGGCCTGCGCCTCACCCAGCTCGAAATCCGCCACCCGGATGCCGAAGGTCTGGCCCGCGCCCTCCCGCTCTCCGACCCGCGCCTCGTCTTCCGTCCCGCGCCGGAACCGGCCCTGCGCGCGGCCTTCGCCACGCCGGCGGGTGAAAGGTGGCTCGGATGATCCGCCCGGCCGAGCCGTCCGACGCGACCGCGATCGCGGCGATCTGGAACCACTACATCCTGCACACCGCCGTCACCTTCAATCCCGTCCCGAAATCCGCCGAGGAGGTCGCAGCCCTCACCCGCGCCCCCCATGCCTTCCTCGTCGCCGAGGAGGCAGGCCGCATCCTGGGCTTTGCCCGCCATGTCCAGTTCCGCACCGGCCAGGGCTATTCCCGCACGGCCGAGCACACGATCCTGCTCGACCCCGGCGCGACCGGCCGCGGCCATGGCCGGGCGCTCCTCTCCGCGATCCTCGATGATGCCGCGACGAGGGGCATCGGGGCGATGATCGCCGGCGTCTCGGCCGAAAATGCCGCAGGTCTCGCCTTCCATACCGCGATGGGCTTTGCGACCGTGGGCCACCTGCCCGCCGTCGGCTGGAAGGACGGCCGCTGGCTCGACCTCGTGCTGATGCAGAAACGCCTCGCGCCCCCGCTTTCGCAGGGCTAGTCTGGCGCCCATGTCGATCTGGACACGCATTGCCGAGGCGCTCGCGGCGCTCCGCGCGGGCGAAGGCCTCGCCGCGGTCTTCGACCGCCTGCGCAGCACCCCGCCCGACCGCAGCATCGGCTTCACCATCGCCGTCATCGCGCTTGGCGCCAAGCTCGCCAAGGCCGACGGTCAGGTCACCCGCGACGAGGTGCGCGCCTTCCGCGCGGTCTTCGTCATCCCCCCGGGCGAGGAAAGCCATGCCGCCCAGGTCTACAACCTCGCCCGGCAGGATGTGGCAGGCTTCGACGCCTATGCCCGCCAGATCGCCCGCCTCTTTGCCGGCGATCCCGCGCCGCTCTCGGACCTCCTCGAAGGGCTCTTCCACATCGCCATGGCCGATGGCGACTATCATCCCGGCGAAAACGATTTCCTCGCCCGCGTGGCCGAGATTTTTGCGATCGACGCGCCCACCTTCGCCCGCTTGCGCGCCCGCTTCGTGCCCGATGCCGAACAGGACCCCTATGCCATCCTCGGCGTCGCCCCCGAGGCCCCGCTGACCGAAATCCGCGCCGCCTGGCGCCGGCTCGTGCGCGACAGCCACCCCGACCGCGCCATCGCCCGCGGCCTGCCGCCCGAAGCCGTGGCTCTGGCCGAAAAACGCCTCCTTGCCGTCAACCGGGCGATGGAGACGATCTCCGGGGCCCGCTCCGGCCAGGCCCGACCCTAGGGCCGCGATGCGGATCGCCACCTGGAACGTCGAATGGTTCGACACCCTCTTCGACGACGCGGGCCGCCTGATCGAGGATGACGGCTGGTCCGGCCGGCGCGACGTGACCCGCGCCGACCAGGCCGCCGCCATCGCAGCCGTGCTGCGCGCGCTCGACGCCGATGCGGTCATGGTGATCGAGGCGCCCGACACAAGCCGCCGCCGTGACGGGGCGCTCGCGCTCGAAACCTTCGCCCGCCGCTTCGGCCTGCGCACCGGGGAAGCGGTGATCGGCTTTCCGACCGGTACCCAGCAGGAAATCGCCCTCCTGCACGACCCCGCCATGCTCACCGCCCGCCACGATCCCGGCGGCATCGCCCCCGGCAGCGCGCCCCGCTTCGACCACGCGACGCAGATCGACCTCGACCACGACGGGCGGGCCGAGACGGTGACCTGGTCCAAGCCGCCGCTCGAACTCGCCGTCACGCCGCGGGCGGGCGCGCCCTTCCGGATGATCGGCGTCCATGCCAAGTCAAAGGCCCCCCATGGCGCGCGCTCCGCCGCCGAAATCACCCGCATCTCGATCGCGAACCGGCGCAAGCAGCTGGCCGAATGTCTCTGGCTGCGGGCGCGGGTCGGCGAACATCTGGCCGCCGGCGACAGCCTGATCGTGCTGGGCGATTTCAACGACGGCCCGGGGCTTGACGACTACGAACGCCTCTTCCGCCGCTCGGGCGTTGAAATCGTGCTCGGCAACGGCGAGGGCGAGGCCACGGCCGGCGCCGATCCCCGGGACCTGCCGCTGTATGACCCCCATGCCGACCTGCGCTTTCACGCCCATGCCGCGCGCCCGCCCACGACCGCCCGGTTTCGCAGGCCCCGGGGGCGCGGCCATATCGAGGCGCTCATCGACTTCATCATGGTCTCGCCCGACCTGCGCACCCGCGGGCCCGTCTGGCGCATCTGGCATCCGCTCCACGATGCCGCGATCCGCGCCGATGCCGGGCTCGCCCGGGCGCTCCTGACCGCGTCGGACCATTTTCCGGTGACCCTCGACTTCGCGCCCTGAGATCACCATCTTGAGCCGCAGAAACCCGGAAGGACCCCGCCCATGACCCGCATTCCCGGCGCCGCGCCTGCCTTCGCCCTCCTTCTTGCCGCACTTCCCGCCGCCGCGCAGGACACCGCCCCCGATACCGGCCGCGACGGCATCAACCTGATGGAGGAAGGCGCGCGGCTGCTCTTCGAGGGCCTGCTCGACCAGATGGAACCGCGCCTGCGCGAACTCGAGGGCATGACCGAAGAGATGGTCCGGCAGCTCGAACCCGCGCTCGAGTTCCTCTCGACCGAGATTGGCCCTGCCTTCATGGCACTCGTCGCCCGGATCGACGACCTCGGCAATTACCAGGCCCCGGAATTCCTGGAAAACGGCGACATCATCATCCGCCGCAAGCCCGACGCGCCGCCCTTTGTCCCCCTGCCCGACACGGCCGACCCCGCCAACCCCGACGGCGTGGACCTCTGACAGCGCCGCACGGCTGCCCGGGCAGGGCAACGCTCCCGCGCGCCTCGGGGGCCGCCGGGGCAGGTCGTCCCGCGCCCCGACCGGGGGGGGGCGGCAAGACGGTACGCGGAGGGCCTGTAAGCCGGGTTCTGTGCGGCGGCTGTGCCGCCGCGATGACCATTCCTCTGGACCCGCGGTTGCCTGCGGGCCTCAAGCTGCCAACCCGGGCCTCTGGGGTCGGGCGACCCTGCAGGCGATCTCGGTTGCCCGATCATTCCCGCGCGAGGCCCCTATTCGGCATTGCTCCCGGTGGGGCTTGCCTTGCCGGTCCGGTTGCCCGTCCCGCGGTGGGCTCTTACCCCACCGTTTCACCCTTTCCCGCGGCGGACCGCGGGTGGTCTGGTTCTCTGTGGCGCTTTCCCTCGGGTTGCCCCGGCCGGGCGTTACCCGGCACCTTGCCCTGTGGAGCCCGGACTTTCCTCGGGTCGCCCTGCCCCTTGCGGGGTGGCGGCCCGCGGTCATCCGGCCCTCCGCGCGACGACGGGGGTTACGCCCCGGGGCCCGGGGCGTCAACCGGAAAGCGCCGCGCCAGATCGGCGGCCAGCGCGGCATCCGCCGCATCCGCCGGGCCCGACGCCCAGGGGCGGAACCGCAGCCGGAAGGCCGCAAGCCTCAGCTCGGGCGCAATCCCGGGATCATAGCCGATGGCCGTCAGGCTCCCGGCCAGCGGCACACCCGCACCCGCACCCGCACCCGCAAGCGGCCAGACCGACAGCCCGGCCCGCGCAAGGCGGCGCCAGTCGAACCGCGGGCCGGGGTCGGACTTGCGCGCCGGGGCAAGGTCGGAATGCGCAATGACACGCGCCGGGGCGATGCCATGACGGCCAAGGATGCCGCCCAGCAGGTCTTCAAGCGCCGCCATCTGCGGGGCGGGAAACGGATGGCTTCCGCGATTGGCCAGCTCGATCCCGATCGAGCGGGAATTGACGTCGGTCACGCTGCCCCAGCGTCCGGCCCCGGCATGCCAGGCGCGCAGGTCCTCGGGAACAAGGCGGACAACATCCCCGGTCTCGGTCACAAGATAATGCGCCGACACCTCGGCCGCCGGGTCGCAAAGCCGGGCCAGCGCCTCCTCTGCCGTCGCCATCCCGGTGTAATGCAGCACCACAATGTCAGGCCGGGCGCCGTCGCGCCGGGGACCGTGATTGGGCGACAGCCGGTCGATCACCCTCAGGAACGGCCCACGGCAGCCAGAAAGGGCGCAGGGTCCCAGCCGCAGGCAAACCCGTCCCCGTCAGGATCAACCCCGAGAGGATCGCGTTCCGGCCCACCACGGGCCAGGAACTCCTGCTGCGCCTCGTCCGCGGACCGGAACCGGCCGCAACTGCGCTCGTACCGCGCACCGGCAAAGACAAAGCGCGAATACCAGGGCTGACCCACCCGATTGGGCGCCGCAAGCGCATAGGCCACGATGTTCGGGCCGGTATCGGCGGGCGGCGTCGGCAGGGCGGTGGGCTGGACAACCTGATACTGCGCCGCCTGCTGTGCCCGGCGGGCGGCATCGGATTCGATGCTCTGCCGGCCCGACACGGCCGCAAAGTCCTGTTCGTCCGATATCCCCGGCGATCCGGAAACGGCCACAGGCGCGGCATTGGCCGGGCTCGCCTGCACACCCGCCGTCCGGTATGGGTCGTACCCCACGCCCCCCGCCGGCACCGTCGCCGACAGCGGGGCACCCAGCGGCGCCGCAGCCACGCCGATCCCCGCCGCGGCAAGGTCCGTGGCCGGGATGCCCCCCGGGGGAAGCGCTGCGCCTCCTGCCGGCACCTGGCTCTGCGGCACGGCCAGCGGCACGGCCCCGGCAGGCGGCGGATTGCGCAACGGAGCCGCCCCGATCAGCTCGGCCTCGCGCCGGGCCTGATAGGTCGCATAATCCCCGAAACCGACGCCGGTTTCAGGGATCGGGGCCGTACATGCCGCCAGTGCCGCAAGACCGGCAGCCACAAGAAGCGGACGATGGATCACAGGCCTTTTCCCGGTTCTATGGACCGCACGTCGCATCCGTTACCACCATTTCGCAGGCTTGGCCACGAACCCCGCCGCAATTTCAAGTGAACGTGCGACATTGAGCAGATCGCCTTCCTCCCACGGCCGCCCGATCAGCTGCAAGCCAAGCGGCAGGCCCTGCCGGTCAAGCCCTGCCGGAAGCGCGATGGCGGGCAGACCGGCAAGGTTCACGGTCACGGTGAACACGTCGTTGAGATACATCTCGACCGGGTCGGCCCCCGACTTCTCGCCTAGGCCAAAGGCGGCCGACGGCGTCGCCGGCGTGAGGATCGCATCGACACCCGCGGCAAAGGTCTCGTCGAAGTCGCGCTTGATCAGCGCGCGGACGCGGCGGGCGCGGTTGTAATAGGCATCGTAAAAGCCCGCCGACAGCACATAGGTCCCGACCATGATGCGGCGCTGCACCTCGGGGCCGAAACCCTCGGCGCGGGTCTTCTCGTACATCTCGGTGATGCCGTCGCCCTGGGCAAGCCGCGCGCGATGGCCAAAGCGCACGCCATCATAGCGGGCAAGGTTCGACGACGCCTCGGCCGGGGCGATGACGTAATAGGCGGGCAGCGCGTATTTCGTATGCGGCAGCGAGATGTCGACGATCCGGGCGCCTGCGTCGCGCAGCATGGCCGCACCGGCGGACCAGAGGCGTTCGATCTCTTCGGGCATGCCCTCCATGCGGTATTCGCGGGGGATGCCGATGGTGCGGCCGCGGATGTCGCCGGTCAGCATCGCCTCGAAATCGGGGACGGGGAGGTCGGCGGAGGTGGAATCGAGCGGATCGTGGCCGGACATGGCGCGCAGCATGATGGCCGCGTCGCGCACGTCGCGCGTCATCGGGCCGGCCTGGTCGAGCGAGGAGGCAAAGGCGACGATGCCCCAGCGCGAGACGCGGCCATAGGTGGGCTTGATCCCGGTGATGCCGGTGAAGGCGGCGGGCTGTCGGATCGAGCCGCCGGTATCCGTACCCGTCGCGCCAAGACACAGCCGGGCCGCGACCGCGGCCGCCGACCCGCCCGAGGAGCCGCCGGGCGTGAGCGCGCGGCCGTCGACCTTCCAGGGGTTGACCGCCGGGCCATAGCAGGATGTTTCGTTGCTCGACCCCATGGCGAATTCGTCCATGTTGAGCTTGCCAAGCATCACCGCGCCGTCGCGGAAAAGCCGGGTCGTCACGGTCGAGTCATAGGGCGGGCGAAAGCCCTGCAGGATGCGCGAGGCCGCCTGCGAAGGGACGCCGCGGGTGCAGAAAAGGTCCTTGATGCCAAGCGGGATGCCGCACAGGTCAGGCGCCATGCCAAGGGCAAGGCGGTTGTCGGCAGCCGCGGCCTGGGCCCGGGCGATCTCGGGCGTCTTGTGGACAAAGGCGCCCAGCGCATCGCCCGCCTCCATGGCGGCGATGGCGGCCTCGGCCAGCTCAACGGCGGTGAAATCCTTTGCGCGCAGCCCGTCGCGGGCCTCGGCGATGGTCAGCGACATGAGCTCGGTCATTCGACCACCTTCGGCACGGCGAAGAACCCTTCCCGCGCATCGGGCGCGTTCAGCAGGATCTCGGCCTGGCGGTTGCCGTCGGTCACGGCATCGGCCCGCCGCTTCAGGCGCATCGGCGTGACCGATGTCATCGGCTCCACGCCCGTGACGTCCACCTCCGAAAGCTGTTCGATGAAGCCCAGAATGGTGGAGAACTCCCGCGCAAGCGCGTCAAGCCGCTCCTCCTCGACCCGGATCCGGGCGAGCTTTGCCACACGGCGGGCGGTGTCCCTGTCGATGGACATCGGTATCTCCGGTCTCTGGTCCCCTGACCCGGCTTTAGACCCGGGCCGGGGGCGCTGCAAGGCGATGGCGGCGATAGACCTCGATCATCCATCCCAGCATGACCGCGTTGAGGATATGCCACAGGAAATGTGTGCCAAGCGGCAACGCGGCACAAAGCGGTTCGTCGAGCGACCGGAAGGTCAGCGACACCACCAGGATCGCCGCGCCCAGCGCCAGCCCCCGCCCCGTGGCCGGCTGCCGGCGGCGCAGCGCCACGGCATAGCCCGCAATCAAGAGCGGCACGGGCCAGTAGAAGGCCGAGATGGTGAAAAAGGGCAGCCGGTCGAAAAGCGGCGTCAGCGCCGCCGCAAAGGGAATGAAGGCGAACGTCCCGAGCACCGCCGCCCAGAGCGGCCAGCGGCAGACATGCAGGTTGGTCGCGAAAAGATAGGTCAGGATGAAAAGCCCGATCGGGGTCGTGTCCGCCATCGCGGCCCAGGCGGTCGCATGGGTGTGAAACAGATAGCTGCCGATCCCGATGGCCCCGAGGATGACGCACAGAAGCCGCGCCAGCGGCAGGCCCGCGCTCCTCCGCCACATCACGGCGGCGGCGACCAGAAAGGCCGCGTTCGTCACCGCATTCACCGGCTCGGCCCAGTAGGTCGGGTCGAGCCTTTCGCAATAGCCGTCGATCCGGGTCTGCCAGTCCACTGGCCACGCCTCCCCCGCCGCCTAGGTCCTGCGCCATGATCTAGGAGGTCTGCGATGAAAATCATCTGGCTCGGACATGCGAGTTTCCGGATCGAGATCGGCGGGCAGGTCCTGCTGCTCGACCCCTGGCTGGACGGCAACCCGATGTTCCCCGCCGCGCGCCGGGCCGAGGCGCTGGCGGGGGCCACGCATATCCTCATCACCCACGGCCACGGCGACCATGCGGGCGAGGCTGTGGCGATCGCGGCCGAGACGGGGGCGGTCATCGTGGGCCAATACGACCTGATGAGTCACTGGGCGGCGACGGCAGGGGCGCGGGTCATCGGCTTCAACAAGGGCGGCACGGTGCATCTGGGCGAGGTGGCGGTGACGATGGTGAACGCGGTGCATTCCTCCTCGCTGCCCGGGGCGGGGCTGGGCTATGCGGGGGTCGAGGCGGGCTACATGATCGCGGCCGAGGGGCATGTGATCCATGCCTCGGGCGATACCGACATCATGGCCGACATGGCCTGGATGGGCGAATATCACAAGCCCGACATCGGCATCTGGAATTGTGGGGGGCATTTCACCATGGACATGGACCGCGCCGTCTGGGCCGCGCCGTCTGGGCCGCGCGGAAATGGTTCGACTTCAAGGTGATGATCCCGGCGCATTACCGGACCTTCGCGCTGCTCGCGCAAGATGCCGCGGCGCTGAAGGCGGGCCTGCCGGGGGTGGAGGTCAGGACGCCCGCGGTGATGGAGGCGGTGGTGATCTGAGCCCCGGCGCGGGCGGGGCTGGGCGCCGGTCAGCCCGGCGTCCTGACCTTTGTCGCATCGGGATCAGGGCATTGCTGCGGACGCGGGTTTGCAGCCTCGTCGGGGAAGGTCATGACAGGATGTCCCGTGTCGAAATGACGCCGCGATACGCATGGGGAAGACTGTGCGGCGTAAACTTGAGGTTGATCAGCTGATAGGGGCCGACCTTGGGAGGGAAGCGGGACACAGGCTGGCCCGGTTCGCGCCAGCGGCACCGCAGATCGAAATAGAGACGCACGAAAGCGTCGCAAGCCTGCACGATCTCGGCCTCGGTGAGCTCGGACCAGGGCAGCGCCAGTCTCTCGCAATAGTACCAGCGGCCCTTTTCGTTCACATACCGGTCAAGGTACGCAAACCACTCATTCACGTTTCGCGTGTCGACCCCGTCCTCCTCGGCGATCTTTCTCACGGCTTGAAACGTGAAATCCGTAACAACGGCCTCTGCGACCAGCGGGGCCGGAAACCGGTCGAGCTTGATTTCGAAACGATAGATGGGATCAAAGGAACGCATCCCGTCATCGCGTTCCTCGATCCAGCTGAGCTTCGCCTTGAGCGCGTCGCTCTGGACTTCGGCGATGGGTTTCTTCTCGGTCATCGTCCAGTCTCCGCTGCTGAAGGCGACAGGGCTTGCCCGGGCACCTGGTGCCGGCCCCGCCGCGCGCAGGCGCCGCCGCTGGCCCCGCGCGGCGATCCCTGCACGACGACCGCCCCGCCTTGCGATGCGCGCCTGCCCGCCGCCCGGGCCGCTACCACGGGCCGATGACGGCAGGACCCCGCCTCGCCGATCCGGGACAGATATCCGCTCATGTCCTCACCCCTTCACCCGTCATCGCGCACCACGGGCAAGCGGGCCGCCGCGGCCCGTTGATGAAACTGTCACCCAAACCCTTGCGGCGATCAACCGGGACCTGAGCGTCCGGGCCGTGCGGAAGCGGTGAGGTGGCAGGGAATGGTCCCGGGCCCATGGCCCGGCCTTCCGGCCGCTCGCCCCGCAGGCCAGGGCGCCGATGGCAGGCCTTCCAGGGGTCGGTGTCCGAAGGCCCGGAGCGCCGGAGACGGTACCGATCCGGCCGTCCGGCCCTTGCAGACGCATCTGCCGCCCGCCGCCCGGCCGTGATCGACCCGCGTCATGCCGGCACCGGCCCCGGGGCCCCCGGGGCAGGCCCGGTCCTGACCATGTGGGAAAACCGCCTTGACCTCACGGTCAGAAACGCGCCGATTCGGCGACCGAACGGTCAGGAACGCACCCCGGCAGCCGTTTTCCGCGCCCCGACCTGTCCAAAAGAGCAGGATGACATCTGCAACCCAAGCGTGTTTCATGTCCTCCATGATGACCCGGAAGGCGGCATTTCCGCCGCATCCCTCCGGTTCAGGCCAAAGCATGACGGGGCGACCAGAACCCGGTCAGGACACAAGGAAGGACATGAGATGAAACATCCGGTTGATGTCAACGTCGGCAAGCGCATCCGCCACCGCCGCTGGATGAACGGAACGACCCAGCAGAAACTCGCCGAAAAGGTCGGGATCAAGTTCCAGCAGATCCAGAAATACGAAACGGGCATGAACCGCGTCAGCGCATCGCGGCTCTGGGACATTGCCGCAGCGCTCGGCGTTCCGATCTCCTATTTCTTCGAAGGTCTCGACCAGCCCCTCACGGGCGACCTCGCCGCCGACATGCCGGGCGACATCCTCGCCGACCGGGAAGCCCTCGAACTCCTGCGGTCCTACTATTCCATCCCCGAAAACCAGCGCCGCCGCCTGTTCGATCTCGCCCGGGTGCTCAGCGAAGCCGCCTGACCCCTGCCCGGTCCCGCCCCGCCCCCGCCGCCGGCCGGGGGCGGGACTTGACCCGCCCCGCCTGCCCGCGCTACCGCCTCGGCACCAGGGCCGGATACGGGGCAGCGCAATGCAGGACGACGTCTTTTCCCCCGATGACCCCCGCGCCGGTCTCGTCCGCGTCGCGCATCGGCTGGCCGGTGCTGCGCGGGGCGAAACGCTGCGCCACTTCCGCCGCAATATCCTCAGCGACGACAAATCCGCCGGCGGCTCCCGCTTCGACCCGGTGACCGAAGCCGACAGGGCCAGCGAACGCGCCATGCGCGCGATCCTCGCCGCCGAACGGCCCGACGATGCCATCCTCGGCGAAGAATACGGCACCGTCGCAGGGCGCTCCGGCCTGACCTGGGTGCTCGACCCCATCGACGGCACGCGCGGCTATCTCTGCGGCACGCCGACCTGGGGGGTGCTCGTCTCGGTGGCCGATGCCGGGGGTCCGCTCTACGGGGTCATCGACCAGCCCTATATCGGCGAACGTTTCTCGGGCGGGTGGAGCAGCGCCAGCCTGTCCGGCCCGCTCGGCCAGCGCGCGCTGCGCACCCGCGACCACCGCCCGCTCGCCGAAGCCATCCTCCTGTCCACCTTCCCCGAAGTCGGCACCGAAACGGAACGCGACGCCTTCCATGCCGTGGCCCGCCGCGCGCGCCTGACCCGCTACGGACTGGATTGCTACGGCTACGCGCTGCTCGCCGCGGGACAGGTGGACCTCGTGATCGAGGCCGGCCTGCAACCCTATGACGTGCAGGCCCCGATCGCGGTCATCACCGCTGCAGGCGGTCTGGTGACCGACTGGCAGGGCCGGCCCGCCCATCACGGCGGCCGCATCCTCGCCGCCGCCAATCCCCGCATCCATGCCGAGGCTCTGGCGATCCTCGGCCAGGCCCCGGACTGACCGTCCCGCCCCGGGGCGCGCAACCGCCGCACCGGGCCGGCGGCGATTCGCGGTTGACGGCCAGACCGTTCCGGCTAAAAGGCGGTCTTCAGGATACCATCACCGGACGCCGGGCCCCTGCCCCGTCCATCCGAGGACAGCGACAATGGCCAAGCCCACCACCATCAAGATCCGGCTGAACTCCACCGCGGGGACCGGGCATTTCTATGTGACCAAGAAGAACGCCCGCACGATGACCGACAAGATGACGATCCGCAAATACGACCCCGTCGTGCGCAAGCATGTCGAATACAAGGAAGGCAAGATCAAGTGACAGGCCCGGCCCCGCGGCCGGATCACGCTCGCCTGACCCATGGGGGCCGCGCCGCAGCAGCGCGGCCTTTTGCGTTTGCAGTTGCCTGGGCAAAACCTCCGGGTGCAGTCTTTTCCTGCCCTCTCCCCGGCGGGCCATGGCCAGACCCGCCCCACGCCCTAGGTCTCCGATGACCCCCGACCGGACGGCCGCCCCGGCCCGCGGCGCCAGAGGAGACACGGCCCGATGACCCATCAGAGCCTCACGCTGCGCACCGCCACCGCCGCCGACATCGCCGCCATCGACGCGCTGCTCGCGCGCGCCTATCCGCGCCTCCTCAAGGCCGACTATCCGCCCTCGCTGCTCGTCATGGCGATCCCCCGGATCGCACGCGCCCAGCCCGGGCTCATCGCCTCGGGCACCTACCACGTCGCCACCGATGACGAAGGCCGCATCCTCGCCGCCGGCGGATGGTCCCGGGGCGGCCCGGGCCCGGCCCGCCCCGGCACAGGGCAGATCCGCCATGTCGTCACCGATGACCGCATGACCCGCCGCGGCCTCGGTCGGGCGCTCCTGACCCGCATCATGGACGAGGCGCGCAGCGCAGGGATGACCCGGCTCGACTGCCTCTCGACCCTGACCGCCCTGCCCTTCTACCATGCGCAGGGCTTTTCCGGTGACCGCCGGCTCACCGTCTCGCTCGGGCCCGGAATCGATTTCCCCGTCATCGCCGTCAGCCGCGCGCTCTGACACCCCGCGCGGCGTGCCGCCGCAGACAACAAAAGGGCCGGTGTCTCCACCGGCCCCCGGTCCGTGACTTTCGCGCCCGGCTTATTCGCGGTTGCCGAACAGCTGCAGCAGGAACATGAACATGTTGATGAAGTCGAGGTACAGGTTCAGCGCCCCCATGATCGCCGCCTTGCCCAGCCACTCGGTATCGCCATGCGCGGCATGGGCGATGTAGGTGTTCTTGATGTTCTGCGTGTCGAACGCCGTCAGCGCCGCGAACAACAGCACGCCGATGACCGAAATCGCGAACATCATCGCCGGCGACTGCAGGAAGATGTTGACGATCGACGCGACGATGAGGCCGATCACGCCCATGATCAGGAACGTCCCCATGCCCGACAGGTCGCGCTTGGTGACATAGCCGTAAAGCGACAGCCCGGCAAAGGCGACCGCGGTGATCAGGAACACCTGCGCGATCGAATAGCTGGTGAAGACAAGGAAGATCCAGCTCAGCGACACGCCCATGGCCAGCGCATAGACATAGAAGAACAGCTGCGCCCCCGCCGCCGACAGGCGGTTGATCGCTGCCGAAAAGGCAAAGACCATCACCAGCGGCAGGAACATCACCACCCACTTGAGCGGCGACACATAGAGCGCATAGCCAAGATCGGTCAGGTAGCGGCCTTCGGAAAAGGCATAGGCTGTCGGCTCGCTCGTCAGGGCAAGACCGGCCATGGCCCAGGCGGCCAGCGCCGTGATCACCATGCCGACCGACATCGTCCCGTAGACCTTGTTCATATGGGCGCGCAGGCCCTCGTCGATCTGGGCCGAACGGGTACCGGCGGCAGAGCGGATCGTCTGGTATTCAGCCATTGGGTCCTCCAACTGTGTCATGGGTCCTGCCGATTGAACGCCGGCGACCTTGCGCAGAATATCGGAAACGGCGCCCCGCATTTCAAGACGCCATGCCGGACCCCAAGGCACAAATCCGACCATTGCTGGCGATTCTGTCGCACCTCCGGCCCCCGCCCCTTTGCAAGGCCCGGCACCGTAGGGCCCTGCCGCCCGCTATCCTCACACCGGCCCCGGCCGCCGCTCCTCGCTCAGAAGCACGTTGGCCTCCACCGCCCCGATCCCCGGCAGCGTCATGATCCGCCGCCGCAGCACCCGCTCGAAATCGGCCAGATCGCGCGCCACAACCCGCAGGCGATAGTCATAAAGCCCCAGCATGTGCTCCACCGTCTGCACCTCGCGGATCGCAGTCACCGCGCGCTCGAAATCCTCCAGCCCCACCCGCCCCTTCGCGGCAAGCTTCACCCCCAGGAACACCGTGACCCCGAAGCCCAGCTTCTCCTGGTCCAGCCGCAGCCGTCGCCCCACGATGACGCCCGCCTCGGTCAGCCGCCGGATGCGCCGCCAGGCCGCCGGCTGCGACAGCCCCAGCCGGCGCCCCAGCACCGCCGCCCCCGTCCCCGCATCCCGCTGCAAGGCGCGCAGGATCTGCCGGTCGATCTCGTCGACCGGGATCATATCGGCAGGTCCTCCTCCGACTTGACCACCGCCACCCGCACCAGCGCCTCGATATCGGCCACATGCGGCAGCGTCAGCACCCGGTCGCGATAGATCGCCTGATAATGCCCCAGGTCGCGCGCGATCACCGCCAGCCGTACATCGACCCGGCCCAGAAAGGTCTGGATCTCCGTCACCTCGGGCACCAGCCGCGCCGCCGCGAGGAAATCGTCAAAGGCGCGCGGCACCGTCTTGTCGAGCGTGATCCGCAGCGACACATGCACAGTCCAGCCAAGCGCCGCCCAGCCGATCACCGCCTCCTGTTCCTGCAGGACGCCTGCCTCGCGCAGCCGGTCCAGCCGCCGCCCCGCCTGCCCGACCGACATCCCCGCCCCGCGCGACAGTTCCGGCAACCCCATCGCAGGGTCCGCCTGCAACAGGCGCAGCAATCGTCGATCGACATCATCCAGCATGAAAACAGCGATAACGAACCATATCACGCATGACAACATCGCAAAGGCGACAAATTCCGCCCCATCGCTTCTCGCAAACCGCTCACCCGTCCCTATGATGCGCCATCTTCAACCGAAAGGACGAACCGATGCGCGTGTATTACGACCGCGACTGCGACGTGAACCTGATCAAGGACCGCAAGGTCGCCATCCTCGGCTATGGCTCGCAGGGCCATGCCCATGCCCTGAACCTGCGCGATTCCGGCGCGCGCAACGTCGTCGTCGCCCTGCGCGACGGCTCGCCCAGCGCCCGCAAGGCCGAGGCCGAGGGCCTCAGGGTCATGGGCATCGCCGAAGCCGCCGCCTGGGCCGACCTCATCATGTTCACCATGCCCGACGAGCTCCAGGCCGCGACCTACCGCGCTCACGTGCACGACAACCTGCGCGAAGGTGCGGCCATCGCCTTTGCCCACGGGCTCAACATCCATTTCGGCCTGATCGAGCCCAAGCCCGGCGTCGACGTCATCATGATGGCGCCCAAGGGCCCCGGCCACACCGTGCGCGGCGAATATGTCAAGGGCGGCGGCGTGCCCTGCCTCGTCGCCGTCCACACCGACGCCTCGGGCAAGGCCATGGAAATCGGCCTCTCCTACTGCTCCGCCATCGGCGGCGGCCGCTCGGGCATCATCGAGACCAACTTCCGCCAGGAATGCGAAACCGACCTCTTCGGCGAACAGGCCGTGCTCTGCGGCGGTCTGGTCGAGCTGATCCGCATGGGGTTCGAAACGCTGGTCGAGGCGGGTTACGAGCCCGAGATGGCTTATTTCGAATGCCTCCACGAGGTGAAGCTGATCGTCGACCTGATCTACGAAGGCGGCATCGCGACGATGAACTATTCGATCAGCAACACCGCCGAATACGGCGAATATGTCTCGGGGCCCCGCATCCTGCCCTATGACGAAACCAAGGCGCGGATGAAGGCCGTTCTGGCCGACATCCAGTCGGGCAAGTTCGTGCGCGACTGGATGCAGGAATGCGCCGTGGGCCAGCCCATGTTCAAGGCGATCCGCCGCAACAACGACGCCCACCAGATCGAGGAGGTCGGCGCCAAACTCCGCGCCATGATGCCCTGGATTTCCAAGGGC
>Ga0315900_10006505_pt1 | contig 15649 bp, 13 predicted proteins | sample LakEriMetagenome_FD_203521 | JGI IMG/M metagenome (GOLD analysis project Ga0315900, IMG submission 203521) | Freshwater fungal communities from buoy surface, Lake Erie, Ohio, United States - Buoy 12 MA114 | ecosystem: Environmental > Aquatic > Freshwater > Lake > Lake biofilm | place: USA: Lake...
TACGAGATCTTCGACCGTGGCGAGAGCCTGACCACCACGCCCTTCCAGCAGGATGTGAACCGCCTGCGCGCGATGGAGGGCGAGCTCTCCCGCACCATCCGCGGCCTGGCCGGCGTGCGCCAGGCGCGCGTGCATCTTGTGCTGCCACGGCGCGAGCCCTTCTCGCGCGAACGTGGGGAAGCCCAGGCCAGCGTCGTGCTCACCATGCAGGGCGCGCAGCGCCTGGACCGGGAGGGCGTGCAGGCGGTGCTGCACCTCGTCGCTGCCGCCGTGCCGGGGCTGCGCCCGCAGCAGGTCTCGATCATCGACAGCCGGGGCGAGCTGCTCGCCCGCGGCGGCCAGGCGCTGACCGGCCCCGCCGCCGCCCAGACCGGGGAGGAGTTGCGCCGCACGGCGGAACTCCGCCTCGCCCGCGCGGTGGAAGACCTGCTGGAACGCTCGCTGGGTGCGGGGCGGGTGCGGGCCGAGGCCTCGGTGGAGATGGATTTCGACCGCATCCAGACCACCGAGGAACGCTTCGACCCCGAGAACCAAGTGCCGCGCAGCACGCAATCAAGCAGCGAGACCAGCCGCAGCGGGGAGGCCGGGAACGTCTCGGTCGCGAACCAGCTTCCAGGTGGCGACGCCCAGGCTGGCGGCAACCGCAACGAACAATCGCGCCAGGAGGAAACCACCAACTTCGAGATCGGCCGCGTCACGCGCAACACGCTGCGCGAGCAGCCGGCCCTGCGCCGGCTCTCCGTCGCGGTGCTGGTCGATGGCATCTGGGAGCCCACCGCCGATGACCCGCCGCGCTTCCGCGAACGCACGCCAGAGGAATTGCAGCGCATCACCGCGCTCGCGCGCTCGGCCGTGGGCTTCAACGAACAACGCGGCGACCGGGTGGAGGTGGTGAGCCTGCGCTTCGCCGAGCCGCCGGTCACGGAAGTGCCGCCCCCAGGCTTCAACATCCTGGGCCAGACCGTGCCGCCGGCGGTGATGGGCCGCGTGATCGAAAGCGGCATCCTCGCCCTGGTGGCGCTGGCCGCGATCCTGCTGATCGGCCGGCCCGTGGCCACGCGGCTCGCTTTGGTGCTGGCGCCGCAGCCGGCCCTGGCGGGTATCGGCCCCGATGGCGTGCCGCTGGTCGCGGGCGCGGCCGGTGCGGGTGGGTTGCAGGCCGGCGCGCCCGCGCTGGCCGCGGATGGCACGCCCCTGCTGCCCGGCGAGGCCGGTGGCGCGGGTGCCGCCAGCGAGGAAGACAAGCTCGTCGACCTCGCCAATGTCGCCGGGCAGCTGCGCGCCTCCGCGCTCAAGCAGCTGGCTGACATCGTCAATGACAACCCCGAAGCCGCGGTCGGCGTGATCCGCCGCTGGCTCGCGCCCCAGGATGCGACATGAGCAGCACGCTCAACCTCACCGGCCCGCAGAAGGCCGCGACCCTGATGCTGGCGCTGGGCGAGGAGCAGGCGGCCAAGGTGTTCGGCCGGTTGCATGAGGATGAGATCCGCGACCTCTCCTTGGCCATGGCCGCGCTCGGCACCGTCTCGGCCGAGATGGTCGAGCAGGTGGCGCTGGAATTCCGCACCCAGCTCGGCCAGGCGGGACACCTTGTCGGCAGCTATGAGAGCACCGAGCGGCTGCTGCTCAAGACCATGCCGAAGGAACGCGTGGCCCAGATCATGGAGGAGATCCGCGGCCCCGCGGGCCGAACCATGTGGGACAAGCTCGGCAATGTGAATGAGGCGGTGCTCGCGAACTACCTCAAGAACGAATACCCGCAGACCGTCTCCGTCGTGCTCTCCAAGGTGCGGCCCGACCATGCGGCGCGCGTGCTCTCCCTGCTGCCCGAGGGCTTCGCGATGGAAGTCGTCATGCGCATGCTGCGCATGGAGACGGTGCAGAAGGAAGCGCTCGAAGGCGTCGAGCGCACGCTGCGCATGGAGTTCATGTCCAACCTCGCGCGCAGCTCGCGCCGCGATGCGCATGAGGTGATGGCCGAGATCTTCAACAACCTCGACCGCGCCGCCGAAGGGCGCATCCTCGCCGCGCTCGAGGAGCGCAACCGCGAGAGTGCGGAGAAGATCCGCGCGCTGATGTTCACCTTCGACGACCTCCAGCGCCTGGACGGCGCGGGCATCCAGGTGCTGCTGCGCGCCGTGCCGAAGGACAAGCTCACGCTGGCGCTGAAGGGCGCATCCGAACCGCTGCGCGACCTTTTCTTCCGCAACCTCTCCGAACGCGCCTCCAAACTGCTGAAGGACGACCTGGCCGGCCTCGGCCCGGTCAAGCTGCGTGACGTGGATGAGGCGCAGGCGCTGATCGTCAGCGCGGCGAAGGACCTGGCCGCGCAGGGCCAGATCCAGATGAGCGACGGGCGCGATGATGAGATGATCTCATGAAGCTCGGCCTCAACCTGCCCGATCTCAACCGGCCGAAGATCGCCCCGCCGCCGCCCCCGCCCGCCCCCGAACTGATCGCGGCGATCCGCGCGGAAGGCGCGGCGGAGGGCTTCGCGCGCGGCCTCGCGCAGGGGCGTACGGAGGGCGCGGCCGAGATGGCCGGCTCGCTCGAGGCCGATGCGGCGCGCGCGCTGGCGGCCATCGCCCAGGCGCTGGATTCGGCGGCCGAGGCCGGGCGCATGGCCGCCGAGGAATCAGCACGGGCGCTCGCCAGCCTGCTCTTCGCGACGGCCGATCTGGTGATGGCGCGCACGGTGGAACGCGATGCGCCGGCGCTGATCGCGGGCGTGATGACGCCGCTGCTCGGCGCTTTGGCCGATCGGCCGGAAGCGGAGCTGCGCGTCGCCCCCGCGCTGGTGGCGGCAGTCGCCGCGCGCCTGCCGGCGGGCGCGCCGCCGGTGCTGGGTGATCCGCAGATCGCCCCGGGTGATGCGGCGATGCGCTGGCAGGGGGGCGGGCGGATCATCGCCCTCGCGCAGCGCCGCGCCGCCGTGCGCGACGCGCTGCGCGAGTCCGGATTCGATATCGAGGGGATGGAGCAGGATCCATGAGCGGGCAGGATGGTTTCGAGGCCGTTCCGGCCAATGAGGCGCAGCAGGGCGGGGCCGGCGGCGCGCCGCGCGACCTGGATGCGGTCTATGACATTCCCGTCCAGGTCAGCGCCGTGCTGGGCCGCGCGACCATGCAGGTCTCGCAGCTGCTCAAGCTCGGCCGCGGCGCGGTGGTGGAGCTCGACCGCAAGCTGGGCGAGGCGGTGGACATCTACGTCAACAACCGCCTCGTCGCGCGCGGCGAGGTGGTGATGGTGGACGACAACCGCCTCGGCGTGACCATGACCGAGATCGTCAAAGCCGATCGCGGGAGCTGAGTCGCATGGCAAGGCTGCTCATCATCGGCTCCCTCGAGGGCGAATTGGGTGCTGCCGCGCGCATCGCCATCGCGCGCGGCGCGCGGCTCGGCTACGCGGAAGGGGCGGTGGCGGGGCTCGCGCGGCTGCGCGCGGAGGGTGCCGACCTCGTGCTCGCGGATCTGCGCCACGACGTCGCCTGGCTGGTGCAGGCGATGGCGACCGAGCGCATCGCCTGCCCCGTCGTCGCCTGCGGCCGCGCCGAGGATGCGGATGCGGCCGTGCGCGCGATCGAGGCCGGCGCGCGGGACTTCCTGCCGCTGCCACCCGATGTGGACCTCATCATCGCCATGCTCCAGGCCGCGGGCGCGGAGCCGCCGGCGGAAGGCCCGATCGCGCGTGACCCGGCGATGGCCACGCTGCTCGCGCGCGCCGCGCAGGTGGCGCGCGCCGATGCCTCGGTGCTGATCGCCGGTGAGAGCGGCACGGGCAAGGAGGTACTGGCGCGCCACATCCACGCCACCTCGCGCCGCGCGCGCGGGCCCTTCGTTGCGCTCAACTGCGCGGCTCTGCCGGAATCGCTGCTGGAGAGCGAGCTCTTCGGCCATGAGAAGGGCGCCTTTTCCGGCGCGCTGGCGGCGCGGCGCGGCAAGTTCGAGCAGGCGGATGGCGGCACGCTGCTGCTGGACGAGATCGGCGAGATGGATCCGCGTCTGCAGGCCAAGCTGCTGCGCGCGATCCAGGAGCGGGAGGTGGATCGGCTGGGCGGGACCGCGCCGGTGAAGGTGGATGTGCGCCTGCTGGCGGCGACGAACCGTGACCTGATCGAGGAAGTCGCGCGCGGGCGCTTCCGCGAGGATCTCTATTTCCGGCTCAACGTCATCGCACTGCGCATCCCACCGCTGCGCGAGCGCCCGGCCGACATCCTGCCGCTCGCAGCGCATTTCTGCCTGCGCTACGCGCGCGCCAATGGCGTGCCGGAACGCCCGCTCTCCGCACTCGTGCAGCAGGCGCTGATGGCGCATCCCTGGCCGGGCAATGTGCGCGAACTCGAGAACGCCATGCACCGCGCCGTGCTGCTGGCCGAGGGGCGCGAAGTGGGCCCCGAGGCCATCGAGCTCACGCGGCCGCGCCTACCCGAACCCGCCGCCACGCCGCCGCCGGGCGCCGCACCGCCCGCCGCCGCCAGCCGCATCGCGCCGCTGGTGGGGCGCCGCATGGAGGAGGTGGAGCGCGACCTGATCCTGGAGACGCTCACGCATTGCCTGGGCAACCGCACCCGCGCGGCGGAGATCCTGGGGATCTCCATCCGCACGCTGCGCAACAAGCTGCAGGATTACCGCGCCGCGGGCCTCGCCGTGCCGCCCGCGCCGGGCCAGGGGCCGCTCTCGCTGCCGGCGCTCGGCTGACGCATGAACAGCATTCCGATGCCGATATGGCTGGGCCGGATCCGCCTGACCGGCGACGTGATCCTTGGGCTCGGCGTCGTGGTGCTGGTGGCGGTGCTCGTCGTGCCGCTGCCGGGCTGGCTGCTCGATGCCGGGCTTGCGCTGTCCATCACCAGCTCGGTGCTGGTGCTGATGGTGGCGCTGTTCATGCGCCGGCCACTCGACTTCACCTCCTTCCCCACGGTGCTGCTGCTCTCGACGCTGTTGCGCCTGGCGCTGAACGTCGCCACCACGCGCGCGATCCTGACGGCGGGGCATGAGGGGCCGCAGGCGGCGGGCCAGGTGGTCTATGCCTTCGGCGGCTTCCTGATGGGCGGCGATGTGCTGGTCGGGCTGATCGTCTTCGCCATCCTGCTGCTGGTGAATTTCGTCGTCGTCACCAAGGGCTCGGGCCGCATCGCGGAAGTCGCGGCGCGCTTCAGCCTGGACGCCATGCCAGGCAAGCAGATGGCGATCGACGCCGATCTTTCCGCCGGCATCATCAGCGAGGACGATGCGCGCCGCCGCCGGCGCGAGCTGGAGGAGGAAAGCGCCTTCTTCGGCGCCATGGATGGTGCGGCCAAATTCGTGCGCGGCGATGCCATTGCGGGCCTCGTCACCACGCTGATCAACCTGCTCGCCGGCATCGCCATCGGCACGCTGCGCCACGGCCTGCCCTTCAGCGAGGCGGTGACGACGTTTTCGGTGCTGACGGTGGGCGATGGGCTGGTGGGGCAGATCCCGGCACTGCTCGTTTCGCTCGCCGCCGGCATCGTCGTGACCAAGAGCGGCAGCGAAGGCCGCGCAGATCAGGCGCTGGCGCTGCAATTGGGTGGCGCGAAGCCGCTCGCCATCGCCTCGGGCGCTTCGCTGCTGATGGGGCTGATGCCGGGCATGCCGCTGCTGCCCTTCATCGGCATGGCGGCGGCGGCGGGATGGGGGGCCTGGACGCAGCACAAGGCGGATCTCGCGCAGGCCATCGCCGAGTTGCCGCGACCTGTCCCGCCGCAGGAACCGCCGGCCTCCGACGCGCTGCGCATGGATCTGCTGCGGCTCGAGCTCGGCTATGGGCTGCTCAGCCTCGCGGCCGGCGATGCGGCGCGGCTGTCGGAGCAGATCCGCACGCTGCGCCGGCAGACGGCGCAGGAGATGGGCTTCGTGCTGCCCTCGGTGCGCATCCAGGACAATCTGCAATTGCCGCCCGACACCTATGTGATCCGGGTGAAGGAGATCGAGGCCGCGCGCGGCGTGCTGAAGCCGCCCCTGCACCTCGCCATCGATCCGTCCGGCAATCCGCCGCCCTTGCCCGGTGAGCGCGTGACCGAGCCCACCTTCGGCCTGCCCGCCGCCTGGATCGAGGAGGTGCACCGCGAGGAAGCGCTCGCCATGGGCTGCACCGTGGTCGATTGCGCCGGCGTGCTCGCCACGCACCTCACCGAGATCACGCGGGAGAACATGGCCGAGATGCTCTCCTTCGCCGAGACGCAGAAGCTGGTCGATGAACTGCCGCCGGAGCACAAGCGGCTGGTGGCGGACCTGATCCCGACCCAGGCCAGCCTGGGCACGGTGCAGCGCGTGCTCCAGGGGCTGCTGAGCGAGCGTGTCTCGATCCGCGACCTGCCGACCATCCTGGAAGGCGTGCAGGAAGCCGCCGCGGGCGGGGCGCGCAGCCTGGCCCCCATGCTCGCCGCCGTGCGCACGCGGTTGGCGCGCCAGATCTCGGATGCGGCGCGCGGGCCTGCGGGGCATGTGCCGATCATCGCGCTGTCGAATGATTGGGAGCAGGCCTTCGCCGAGGCGCTGATCGGCCCGGGCGAGGAGAAGCAGCTGGCGATGCAGCCCTCGCGCCTCTCGGCCTTCATGCATGCGCTGCGCGCCGCCTTCGATGCGGCGGCGAGCGCGGGCGAGCCGGCAGTGCTGGTCTGCTCGGGCGGCATCCGCGCCCATGTGCGCGCGGTGGTCGAGCGCTTCCGCCCGGCGACGGCGGTGCTCGCGCATAACGAGATCCATCCGCGCGTGCGGATCCGCACCATCGGCACGGTGTAGCCATGCGCGTGAAGGTGGTGCGTGCCGCGCGGATGTCCGACGCCCTGGCGACGCTGCGCGCCGAACTGGGCGAGGAAGCGGTGATCCTCTCCACGCGGCGCGTCCCGGGCGGGGTGGAGGTGACGGCCGGCGAGGCGCCGGATGACGAGCCGCTGATGATCGCGCCGGAGGCCACGCCCCAGGCCGTGGCGATCCCGGCCTGCCTGGCGCGGCACAATTTGCCGCTCACGCTCGCCACCACGCTGGCGGGCGGCAGCCTCGCCCCCGCCTTGGCCGGGCAGCTCGATTTCCAGCGCCTGCCGGAGGGGCCTTTGCTGCTGGCGGGCCCGCCCGGCGCGGGCAAGACGCTGACGGCAGCAAAGCTCGCCACGCGCTGGGTGATGGCCGGCGCCAAGCCGCTGCTCGTCACCGCCGATGGCAGGCGCGCCGGGGCGACGGAGCAGCTTGCCGCCTTCGCGCGCGTGCTCGGCCTGCCGCTGGCGGTGGCTGCCACGGCGTCGGCTCTCCGCAAGACGATGCAGCGGCGTGACGAAGCGCAGCCCGCGATCATCGACCTGCCCGGCTGCGACCCCTTCGACCCCGCCGCGGCACGCCACCTCGCCAGCCTGATCGAGGCCGTGCCGGGCACGCCGATCCTGGTGCTGCCCGCAGGCCTCGATGCGGAGGAAGCGGCCGAGACGGCGCGCGCCTTCGCCCTGCTCGGCTGCCGGCACTTGCTGCCCACGCGGCTCGACATGGCGCGCCGGCTGGGCAGCGTGCTCAGCGCGGCGGCGACGGGCCTGGCGCTGACCGAGGCGGGCATCGGGGCGGAGGCGGCCGATGGCCTGGCGCCCATCACGCCGGATTGGCTGGCGGCGCGGTTGCAACAGGGAGCTATGCCGTGAGTGGGCGGGTGATCGCGGTGGCCTCGGGCAAGGGGGGCGTGGGCAAGACCTGGCTCGCCATCACGCTCGCGCATGCGCTGGCGGCGACGGGGCGGCGGGTGCTGCTCTTCGATGCGGATTTCGGCCTCGCCAACCTCGATGTGCAGCTCGGCCTTGCCCCGGCGCAGGATCTCTCGACGGTGATCGCGGGGCGGGCGCGGGCGGAGGCGGTGGTGATCCGCCACGCGGCGGGCTTCGACCTGCTGCCAGGCCGGGCTGGCTCGGGCCAGTTGGCGGGGCTCGGTGGCCCGGCGCTGGAAGCCCTGCTCGCCCTGCCCCGGCAGCTCGCCGGACAATGGCAGGATGTGGTGGTGGACCTCGGCGCGGGGGTGGAGGCACCGCAGCGCCGCTTGGCCGCAGCTGCCGACCTGTTGCTGGTGCTCGCCAGCGAGGAGCCGACCAGCCTGACGGATGCCTATGCCGTGCTGAAGCTGCACGCGCAGGACGCGCCCGCGGCCGAGGCGCGGCTCGTGGTGAATCTCGCGGCGAGCCAGGCGGCGGGGCTGCATGTGCATGCCACGCTGCAGACCGCGATGCGCCGCTTCCTCCAGCGTGACCTGCTGCTAGGCGGCATCCTGCGGCGCGACCCGAAGGTGCCCGACGCCATCCGCCACCAGGCGCCGCTGCTGACGCGCCACCCCGGCAGCCCGGCGGCGCGCGATGTCACGGCGCTGGCACGCGCCCTGCTGCCCGGCTGAGGAAGCCGCGCCAGCGCCGCGCCACCAGCCCATAGGCGCGCAGCGCATCGGCCAGCGGTTGGCGCGTGTCGTATGCCGCATCCGGCGCGCCGAGCTGCGCGGGCGGCGCCGCCTGCCAGAGCAGCGTGCCGAAAAGCCGATCGAGCCAGGGGAAGACGATCGCGAAGTTGCGGTCATGGTGCCGCGCCTCGGCGCTGTGGTGCAGCAGGTGCAGATGCGGGCCCACCAGCACCCAGCGCTCCACCCAGCCGGGCATGGGCAGGGCGGAATGCGTCAGGCAACTCGCGAAGGCGGCGCCGACCATCGCCCAGGCCAGGGCCTCGGGATCCGGGCCGAGCAGCAGCAGCGGCAGGAATCCCGTGGCGATGCGCGTCAGCACATTCTCCAGCGGATGGCTGCGGAAGGTGGAGAGCACGGTCAGCTCCTCCGCCGCGTGATGCATCGCATGGATCGGCCAGAGCCAGCGGCTGTGCAGCGCGCGGTGGCACCAGTACTGGGCGAAATCGCCCAACAGGATCAGGGCAAAGACCTGCACGGGCAGGGGCAGCCCGGCGACAAGGCGCCAGCCCTCGGCGTCGGCGAAGGCGGTCTCGAAGGCGAGCATCAGCCCGGCACTCGCCACCACCATCAGCGCTATGCCGACCCCCGAGACCTCGATCAGGAACCACAGCAGGTCCGAGCGCGTGGCGAGGTGTCCTTCATCGCTCAGCCGGCCGAGGCTGCTCGGCGCCCAGCCCGTCCAGGCGGCCTCGACCAGCAGCATGGCGCCCACCACCATGAGCATCAGCCCCGCGCCTTCCTCGAAGGGGGAGAAGGGCAGGCTCGCCAGGTCGAGCGGCGCGCGGGTCAGCAGGCGGCGCGCGGCTTCGAGCGCCGCCGTCATCAGCGCACCCGCGCCGAACAGCGCGGCGAGCAGCAGCAGGAAGCGGAAGGGGCGATGGCGCATGGTGATGATCGCCGGCGCCACCCGCGACGGGGCGGCGCCGGCTTTGCCTTCAGCGCGCGGCGCCGGGCAGGGTGATGCCGGTCAGGCGCTGCGCCTCGATCGGCTGGCCCGCCGGGTCGGCGACACCGGATTCGGAGACACCCTGGAAGCGCATCCGCGCCTCGGCGCCGAGGCTCATGGTGCAGGCGATGGCGAGGGCGGCGAGGGCGAGGGAGAGGCGCATGGGGACGATCCTTCTTCGGGTCCGGCCGCGCCCCGCGGGATTGCGGGATGCGGCGACGAAGCCAGGATGGCGCCCGGATGTTGCAATCCGACTGCGCCCTGTGGCGCCATGTTGCGTCAGATGTCGCCCGGCTTCGCGAGCAGCAGCAGCGCGCCCGCGACCGGCACGCCCTGTTCGAGGCGCAGCACCGCCGCGTCCTGCGCGCGCAACTGCAATCCGGCGGCCTGGGCCAGGGCCGCGACATGCGCCGGGTCGTGGCGGTAGCGCAGCCCGGCGCCGAGCGCGAAGGGCTCACTTTCCCCCACCTCCAGGCTGAACACGGCAAGCCCCCCCGGCCACAGCGCAGCGGCGATGGCGGCCAGGGCTTCGGTCAGGTCGCCCAGGTAGTTCAGCACATCCACCGCCGCGATCAGGTCGAAGCGCGCCTTGTGGCGGGGCAGGAAATCCAGCAGGTCGGCCTCATGCAGCGCGTCATAGAGGCCGCGCGCGCCGGCCTGCGCCAGCATGCGCGGCGAGAGATCCAGCCCCTCAAGCCGCCGCGCGAAGGGCTTGAGCGCGAGGCCCGAAAGCCCCGTGCCGCAGCCCAGGTCGAGCACCTGCCGCGTGCCATCCTCTGCGACTCCCTGGGCGCGCAGCAGATCGGCGATCAGCCGTGGCGTCCGGTAGCCGAGCCGGCCTTCGAGATCCGCATCGAAGCGCGGGGCGTATTGGTCGAACAGGTCGCGTACATAGGCCGCGGGCGCGCGGGCCGGCGCGGCTTCATCGCCCAGCCCCGCGAGCAGGAAGCGCGCCTGCTCGGCCAGCGCGGGCGGCACGCCTTGGAGAGCGAGCAGGCGCTGCGCGGCGGCGACGGCCCCTGCCCGATCGCCCAACTCGCGCCGCGCATGGGCGAGGGTGAGCCAGGGCTCGGGCATGGCGGGGGCGATCTGCGTGGCCTTGGCAAGGAAGGGCAGCGCCGCCGGCGCCTCCCCCTTGGCGCAGAGCGCCTGGCCGAGGTTGCGCAGCGTCGTCGCATCCGCCGGTCGCAAGGCCAGCGCGGCGTGGAAGGCGGCGATGGCCTGATCCAACTGCCCGGCCTCGGCCAATGTGGCGCCGCGGCTGGCGAGGAAGACGGGGCTTTGCGGCATGCGCGCCAGCGCCTGCGCCGAGAGATCGAGCGCGGCCGGCAGGTCCCCGCGCTGGCGTGCGACTACAGAAAGCAGGTTCAGCGCATTCGCATCCCCCGGGCGCAGCTTCAGCACGCGGCGATAGAGCCGTTCCGCCATCGCAAGATCGCCGCGCGCGTGGCGAGCCCCGCCCTCGCGCAGCAGTTCGTCAGCCGATGCTTGCGCCATGGCCCCCTTCTCCGCGATGGTGTCGCCGCATGTCGGTTCCTCGCATTCCACTCGTCAGGCCGGGCCGTGACCTTCGGGTCGATTTCTTCCGGGGCCTGGCGCTGTGGATGATCTTCGTGAACCACACGCCCGGCAATGTCCTCAGCTACTTTACGCTGCGCAAGATCTCCCTCGGCGATGCGACGGAGGCCTTCGTGCTGCTGGCGGGGTACGCCGCGGGCATCGCCTATGGCAAGGCGCTCAAACGCGATGGCTGGCTGCGCACCGGTGCGCGGGTGTTGCAGCGCGTCGGCACGCTCTATGTCGCGCATATCTTCCTGTTCGTCGTGTTCACGGCGCAGGTCGGTTTCTCGGCCGCAGCACTCGACCAGGCGGCCTTCCTGGACGAGCTCGCGCTCGACCCCTTCAGCCAGGAACCCTATCGCGCGCTGTTCGAGGCACTGTTGCTGCGCTACCAGCCCGCCTTCCTGGATGTGCTGCCGCTCTACATCGTGCTGCTGGCGATGTTCGCCTTCGCCATGCCGCTGATGCTGCACCTGCCGGCGATGCTGGCCTGCTCTGCGCTGCTCTACGCCGCGACGCGCTTCTACGACCTGCAATTGCCGAGCTGGACCGGCGACACCTGGTTCTTCAACCCCTTCGCCTGGCAATTGCTGTTCGTCATCGGCATCTGGCTGGGCCGCACGCCGCCCGAGCGCATGGCGCGCTGGTTCCCCTGGAACCGCTGGCTGGCGTTGGTGCTGGCGATCCTGCTCGCCGCCAACGCCGTGGCGCTGAACCTGTTCTGGGGCGTCACGCTGAAGGGCTTCGTGACGCCGGAATGGATCTATGACTGGTATTCGACCATCGACAAGGCGGGGCTGCACCCGGCACGGCTGGCGAGCATCCTGGTGCTGGCCTGGCTGCTCGCGCATCTGGTGCCGATGGGGGCGGCCTGGCTGAACGGGCGGATCGCGGGGCTGTTCATCCTGATGGGCCAGCACGGGCTGCCGGTCTTCTGCCTGGGCATCTTCCTCTCCTTCCTCGGGCGCGTCGCGATCGAGGCCTCGGCCGATTGGTGGATGCAACTGGCGGTGAATGGGCTGGGGTTGGCGGCGCTGATCGGCATCGGTGCGCTCTCGGCCTGGTATGACGGGGCGGAGGGCAAGCGCCGCGCGCCTCCCTTGCCCGCGAAAACCGACATGGCTAAAGTTTCATGATGCCCTGGGGAAAGCATCTGGCGATTGCGCTGCTGGGACTGCTTCTGGCCATGCCGGCCAGGGCGGAGGGTCCCGCCTGCGGCGCGCCCGCGGATCTGCTCGAGGCCGCCGCGCTGCGGGGCACGGCGGTGGCGGTGACCCGGGGCACGCTGCGGATCATGGTGGTCGGCTCAGCCTCCACCCAGACCGGTGGCACCTCCGGCATCAACGCCACCTGGCCGCACCGCTTCCAGCGCCTGCTCGCCGCGCGCCTGCCACAGGTGCAGGTCGATCTGCGCAATGAGGGCGCGCGCGGGATGACCGCGGCCGAGCATGCGCGCGTGCTCGCGGATCTGGGGACCGATTACCGGCCGCATCTGGTGATCTGGCAACTCGGCACGGTGGAGGCCGCGCGCGGGCTCTCGGCCGACGACATGGCGGATACGGTGAAGACCACCGCCGGGCATATCCGCGCAGCCCGGGGCGAGCGCACGGATGTGGTTCTGATGGACCCGCAATTCTCGCGCTTCCTGCGCGCCAATGCGGATGTCGAGCTGTATCGCGACCGTCTGAAAATGGCCGGCGCGGCGTCCGGCGCGCAGTTCTTCAGCCGCTGGGCGATCATGAAATACTGGTCGGAGAATGAGCGGCTCGACCTGGAGCGCGCGCCGCGCAGCCAGCGCGTGACGGTAGCGGACGAGTTGCATGATTGCCTCGCCCGCGCGCTGGTGGAATTCGTGCTGGACGGCGTGCGCGAGGCTCGTTGAGGGGGACTTTGCCCCCCCTCAGAACAACCCCTCGATCTGCCCCGCCGCGTTGAGGCCGATGGTCTCCGCAGCCGGGCGGCGCGGCAGGCCGGGCATGGTCATGATCTCGCCCGCCACCGCCACCACGAAGCCCGCCCCGGCCGAGAGCCGCACATCGCGCACCGGCAGCACATGGCCCGTGGGCGCGCCCAGCGCGGTGGGATCGGCGGAGAAGGAATACTGCGTCTTGGCCACGCAGACCGGCAGGTGGCCGAAGCCCTCTTCCTCCCAGCGCTTGAGCTTCTGCACCACCGTCGCCGGCAGGGAGACATCCTCGGCGCGGTAGATCTCGCGCGCGATGGTGCGCAGCTTCTCGGCCAGCGGCATCGCATCACCGTAAAGGGGCGCGAAGCTCGCGGCACCGGCGGCGATGCGTGCCTGCACCGCGCGGCCGAGTTCCATCGCGCCGGCCGCGCCATCGCCCCAATGCGTGCAGAGAATCGCCTGCGTATCGAGCCGCGCCATCGCCGCCTGCACGGCCTTGATCTCGGCATCCGTGTCGGAGGTGAACTTGTTCAGCGCCACCACCACGGGCACGCCGAATTTGTGCAGGTTCTCGACATGGCGGGCGAGGTTCACCACGCCGCGCTCCACGGCGGCGACATCCTCGGTGCCCAGCGCCGATTTCGCCACACCACCATGCATCTTCAACGCGCGCACCGTGGCGACGATCACCGCGCAGGCCGGGTTGAGGCCCGCAAGGCGGCACTTGATGTCGAAGAATTTTTCCGCGCCAAGATCGGCGCCGAAGCCCGCTTCCGTCACCACCACATCGGCAAGCCCGAGCGCCAGCCGCGTCGCCACCACCGAGTTGCAGCCATGCGCGATGTTGGCGAAGGGCCCGCCATGCACCAGGGCCGGGCTGCCCGCGATGGTCTGCACGAGGTTGGGTGAGAAGGCGTCGCGCAGCAGCGCGGCCATGGAGCCATCCGCCTTCACATCGGCCGCCGTCACCGCCGTGCCGTCACGCCGGCGCGCCACGATGATGCGGCCCAGCCGCGCCTGAAGATCAGCAAGGTCCTTCGCCAGGCAGAACACCGCCATCACCTCGGAGGCCACGGTGATGTCGAAGCCGTCCTCGCGCACCACGCCCTGCGTGGCGCCACCCATGCCGACCACGCAGTCGCGCAGATTGCGGTCGTTCATGTCGATCGCGCGGCGCCAGCTCACGCGGCGCGGATCCATGCCCAGCTCATTGCCCCAGTAGAGATGATTGTCGATCATCGCCGAGAGCAGGTTGTTGGCGCTGGTGATGGCGTGGAAATCGCCGGTGAAATGGAGGTTGATGTCCTCCATCGGCAGCACCTGCGCGTAACCGCCACCCGTAGCCCCACCCTTCACGCCGAAGCAGGGCCCGAGCGAGGGCTCGCGCAGCGCGATCATGGTGCGCGTACCAAGCGCGTTCAGCGCATCGCCGAGGCCGATGGTGGTGGTGGTCTTGCCCTCGCCGGCGGCGGTGGGGTTGATGCCGGTGACCAGCACCAGCGCGCCGGGCGGGCGCGCGCTGGCCTCGACCACGAAGCCAGGCGAGACCTTCGCCTTGTACTTGCCATAGGGTTCGAGCGCGGAATCGGGGATGCCGGCCTTGGCGGCGATGGCCGCGATCGGCTGCAAGGTGGCGGCGCGCGCGATCTCGAGGTCGATGCTCATGGCGGATCCCTTCTCCCTATGGTTGCGCGCTTATCGGCACGCGCGCGCGGGAGCAAGACCATCCGCGATCAGTGATCGACCATCCCGCGATCAGTGATCGACGACGAAGAGCTCCTGGAACCCCGCCGTCAGCCGCTCACCGCCGCCGGGCCGGGCCACCACCACATCCTCGGTCCGGGCGCTGAAGCCGCGTTCCTGCAGGATGGAGGGCTCGACGGTGAACAACATGCCCTCCTGCAGGACTGTGGAATTGCCCTTGGTCAGGAAGGGGGGTTCGTGCACGTCCCAGCCGATGCCATGGCCGAGCCGGTGCCGGAAGGTCGGGCCCAGCCCAGCATCGAGGATCACCTGCCGTGCGGTCGCATCCACCTGCTCGCAGGTGTCGCCCACCTTGAGCGCCGCGATGCCGGCGCGCTGGGCCTGCATCACCAGCCCATGCACGCGGACCTGCTCGGCCGAGGGTGCGCCGAAGCTCACCGTGCGGCCGTAATCGTAGCAGAGCCCCTCATGGCTCGCACCGAAGTCGAACAGCACGGAGACGGGCGGCATCACCTTGCGCTTCCAGCTCTCCAGCCGCCGTCCGAGCAGCAGCGGGTGGTTGGGGCCGGAATTGTAGAGCGTGGTGGTGAAGGTGGGGCCCAGGCTGTCCTGGCGCTTCATCTGGTAGTCGATCTCGGCGACGATATCGAGCTCGGTCATGCCGAAGCGCAGCTTGGGCAATACTTCCGCGAAGGCGGCCTCGGTGCGGCGACCGGCTTCGCGCATCAGGGCGATTTCCTCGGCGCTCTTGATCAAGCGGAGTTCGCGGATGATGGCGGTGGCGGAGATGAAGACCGCATCGGGCAACAGCGCCTGGAGGTGGATCAGGCTCTCCGCATGGGCGCGCTCGCTCACCGCGATGCGCGGCTTGGCGGGCAGGCGGAAGCGGGCGATCAAGTCGCGCACCAGGGCGGCGGGGTCATCCCAGTCGCCGAGCACGCGGACCTCGATCCCCTCGGCCGCACCGCGGCCGCCGAATTCGGCCGTCATGCGCGGCAAGGCGAGCACGGGCGCATGGCCGGGCGCGACCCAGGCCCCTTCCAGCCAGTCGCCCGGATGCAGCGTCACGCCGTATTTCGGGATGTCGCGCG
>Ga0315900_10006507_pt1 | contig 15648 bp, 13 predicted proteins | sample LakEriMetagenome_FD_203521 | JGI IMG/M metagenome (GOLD analysis project Ga0315900, IMG submission 203521) | Freshwater fungal communities from buoy surface, Lake Erie, Ohio, United States - Buoy 12 MA114 | ecosystem: Environmental > Aquatic > Freshwater > Lake > Lake biofilm | place: USA: Lake...
CGCGTGCCGCTCCTGGTGCGCTATCCGCGCCGGGCGGAGCCGGGGAGCGTGGTCCGGCGGATGGTGCTGTCGCTCGACCTCGCGCCGAGTCTCCTCGACCTGTGCGGCCTCGAGGCGCTCCCCGACGCCGACGGCCGATCCTGGGCGCCGCTGCTCGAAGGGAACACGGACGGATGGCGGACGTCGTTCCTCTACCAGTACGACTACGAGCGGCAGTTCCCCTACACGCCGAACGTCCGCGCCGTGCGCACCGACGACTGGAAGTACGTCCGCTCTCCGCACGGTGACGGCGGGCCCGATCGCCACGCCGCCGAACTCTACGACCTCCGCGCCGACCCGCTCGAGACGAGGAACCTCGCCGCCGATCCGGCGCACGCCGCCGACGTCGCCCGCCTCGCCGCGGAGCTCGAGCGGCTCCAGGCCCGGCACGGCGCCCTCCCCGACCGGCCGCCCCTCGACGAGGGGATCAGGAACGAATTGCCGAAGTTCTGACGGCACGCCGCGACCCGGCCGTCAGCGTTCCGCGGACACCGCCGGATTCTCGAACCCACAGAGCGCCGACTTCCCGGGGGCGACGACGTCCAGCCGGGGAATGTTCGGCACGGTCGGCCGCTCACATCCGGCGGTGGCGACCCAGCAGGACGAGCGTCCCGGCCAGAAGCGTCATCACCCTTTCCGCCGATCCGGGGTCGATTTCCGGCACCGCGTTGAGGGGAAACCCGTCGGTGCGGATCGCGGCGATCTCGAGCGACGTCAGCGCTTGGTCGTACACGAAGACGTTGTCGAGGGAGCCGTGGAAAAACTCGCCGAAGTCGGGGTTATGCCCCATGTCGAAGAACGTGTGCGAACCTCCGAAAGCCGTGGAAACGACCACCGATTGGTCGTTGACGTAGAAGGTCATCGTCGAGAGTGACTGGTCATAGACAGCCGCCAGGAATGTCCACGCCGACGTCGAGGGCGACACCCCCGACGACACCACGCCCGCTCCGGTGAAAGTCGACCAGGCGACGCCCCCCCCGCCACGGGCATCGATGGTCATTCCGCGGTCGAAGTTCCCGTTGTCCCCCGTGAGCACCGTCTTGATCGGCTGGGTCCCGTCGGGCTTGGCCCACGCACCCCAGGTCATCAGCGGCAGCGTCGCGGTGGAAACGTCGATCGGCGATCGGAGGTAAGTGGAACCGTCGAGATACGCCCCACCTCCCTGGAAACCGGCCGTCGACGCGGCTCCGACGTTGGTGGCGTGGTTGCCCTTGCCACTGGTGTCGAGGCCCAGATCGGAGGGATTGTCGAAGCGGTAGAGGCCGATCAACTCGGCCCGCACCGGAGCGGCGGTCACGGAGGCTGCAGCGACGATGACAATCCACGCGACCGATCGGAACCCGAGGGCCGAGCGTTCGCGGCGACGGGCCGAACGTGCTCCGAGCATCGCGACGGACGAACAACGATCCATCGCCAGCCAACCCCGTCGATTCGTCATGGCTCTCATCCCCCGTTTGGACGCCCACGAAAGGAGACTCTTGGAGCCGCCTTGTCATTGCACGGCGGGATTGTGCCAGGAGGGGCAGCCTTCCGTCGACCGAGAGAACCGCTTACGAGAAGGCAAGGGACGGCAGACACTCCGTGCGTCCCCGCACTGACTTGCATGTGCTTGCCCGATCGATGGCGGCTCCGCCACCGCGGACGGTGGAGGCGGCGAGCGAGAGGGCGGGGTATGCCGAAGGCTCGACTTCCGGGCGCGACGCTCGTGCGCAGAGAGCCGAAGCGGAACGTCGCCGCGACCGGCTCCTCCCGTGCCGGACCGGCCCCTGCCGATCGCGGGTCAGTCGGCCTCCTCGACCGTGACCGAGAGCGCGTCCGTGCCACCACGGGGAATCTCGATCTCGAGGCCCGATTCGTCGAACCTGGCATACCGCGGCGCCAACCCTCCGCCGTGCGGCGCGTGGCCCACGATGAGCGGCGGGAAGACCGCCACGCGGTAGCGCCCGGCGCGGGCCCCCCGGAGCCCGCCCGTCTCCAGGGAGAAGCCTCCATCGGGGCGGATCGCCCCCCGGGCCGGCCTTCCCTCGGCACCGAGCGGCTTGAGTTCCACGACTCCTCCTCCCGGCGGCCGGCCGTCGCGGAACAGGACCTTTCCCGAGGCCGGCCAGAGGCGGGCGCCATCCGCGCACCCGGCCAGGAGCACGAGAACGATCGCCGCCCGATGACGCCCCGTCAGCGGCGAGTCAATCCGTTCGACCGTCATGGCGGTTGCACATCCCCGCGAGGATCTCGGTGTCGGTCTCGGGTGCGAGCGCCTCGACCCGCCCGTCGGCGAACGCCATCGGGCAACCGCCGGGGTGCCAGCTGCCGAAGGCGAACACCCCCATGCCCGCCACGGAGTCGTCGGGCCCCGCGGCGATCGGCACCCCGGGTCCTCCGACGCGCGTGCTGTTGAAGAAGTCGGAGGCATCGAAGGCGGGGCCGTTCTCCGGCGGACGCGCGAGGCGACCGCGGGGCACGTGGGCCTCCCCGAGGAGAATGGTGCGCGAGAGTCCGTCCGTGACGTCGGCCGGACGGACCCTGTCCCGCCAGCGTGCCGTTCCGGGCAGCGGATCGCTCGTGATGATCACCCCGGTGCCGTTTCCCCCCCAGTAGAAGTCGGTGGCGGAGCCGTCCGCGGTGGGCGACAGGTCGCCGTGGTTGCCGACGTAATCGGTCACCGCGCCGCCGGAGATCTCCCGTCCCGGCAGGAGGCAGCCGCACGGCGCTCGCGTCGTCGGCGTCGTCGACGCGGGGGTGATCGCCAGCTCCGGTCCGCGACGGGTCGGGCAGAGGTAGTTGGCCACGACGCGCGTCCTCGCCGTCTCGGCCTGGTCGGCGAACGTCCGCGACTCGTCCCACTCGAGCGTGGTCTGCTCGAGATGGGGAGCGATGCGGATCAGCCACGTGGAGGTGGGATGGCTCCCGGCCGGAACCGGCGGCGTTCCGGGGGTGGGCAGGATCCTCGCGGGGGGGAACACGCGCGTCGACTGCTGGAACGACAGCGTCGCCAGGGCGATCTGCCGGACGTTGTTCCGGCACTGGACGCCGCGGGCCGATTCCCGGGCGGACTGCACCGCGGGAAGGAGCAGTCCGACGAGCGTGCCCATGATCGCGATCACGACGAGCAGTTCGACGAGCGTGAATCCCCGTCGCGTTCCGATGCCCGCGGCCCGGGGGGCTTTCGGCGTGTTCCTTCGCATCGGTCAGATCCCACGCGATGGCGATCCCTGCGGCGGGGCGGCGGACGCTCCGGCCCGCTCCGCACCGATCGAGCCTACCACGGGATTCGGGCGCGCTCGACGGCCGATCCAGCGTCGGATGGCGCACACAGCGTCCCGCCGCCGACCCGCCTCCCCAGGGTGGGCCGGAGCCGTGGGCCGTCGGCCCGCGGGAGGCCGGTCGTTCCGGGGCGTCGCCGCGGGTTACACGCTTCCGCGGAGCACCCTCCCGTCGTGGGGCATGCCTCCTGCCGGAACCTGCCCGGCACCCCTCCCACGGCCCCGTCTCCGTTCAGCCCGGGCAGAGGGCCAGCACGCGCAGGGGGCTACCCGACCCTTCACGGATCTTGAGCGGCGCCGCGACGAGCATCGCACCGGTGGCCGGGAGCCGATCGAGGTTCGTGAGGCACTGCAGACCGAACCGTCCGGCGCCGTGCATGAGCGTGTGGCAGGGATAGGGGAGCGGCCAGCGGTACGACTGACCGGCGTCGGTGTTGATCGTCTCGGACGCGAAGCCGATCACGTCGCGCTCGTGGATCAGCCACTCCACCGTCTCCTGCGTGGGCCCCGGCGTGTGGGCACCGTCGTCCTTCACGTTCGCGAACGCCGCCGGATCGGCGAGCCGCTTCGACCAGTCGGTCCGGAACGCCAGCCAGGCCCCCTGCGGAATCCGGCCGTGGCGATCCTCCCACCCCCGGAGGAAGTCGACGGTGAGGAGCCAATCGTCGTCGCCGGCGACCGGGGCGCTGGCATCGACGACGACGGCCGGGGCGACGAATCGTCCGACGTCGATCGTGTCGACGGTGTTCGCCGGCAGGTCGCGGCCGGTGATCCAGTGGGCGGGGGCGTCGAAATGGGTGCCGGTGTGCTCGCCGCAGGAGAAGTTGTTCCAGTACCAGCCCGGCCCCGCCTCGTCGTAGCGGGAGATCCGTTCCTGCCGGAACGGCCACGTCTGGCCGTACGGCGCCGGAAGCGCCAGGGTCGGGAAGTTCTCCGAGAGCACCTGCGTCAGGTCGACCACGCGGATCGTGCCCGCCGCCAGCCCCGCCGCGAATCGAGCCAGTTCGTCCGACATCCCGTCACCCCCCACATCCATCCGCCCGGGCCGGCGGCATGCCCGCACGGGCGTGCCCAGCGCCGCCCGCCGCCCGACCGGGAACGGCACGGCGTCAGAGCAACTTCGCGAACGGATGGAAGCGGAAGCGGTCGCCGGGATCGACCTTCCGCTTCAGTTCCCTCACGCGCTCCGCCATCGCCTCCGTCCCGAAGATCACTCCCGGCGACACGGCCGATCCGGGGTCGTCGGGCTGGGAGTGCGTCCCGCTGAAGTCGACCGCCAGGCCTTCCACCCCCCGCGCCGAATCGATGACCTGCCTGGTGCGGTCGGCGATCGCGCGCCGCTCGGCCGGCGTCTTGTCCTTCGCGTCGTACATCGTGACGAGATCGACGAAGAAGCGGTGATGGCGGTTGCCGCTGGGGATCGCCGCCGCCGCCAGCGTCGCCCCGCCGAGCGTGCGGATCTCGACGAGCGACATCGTCGCCTCGTCGAGCGGCGCCCCGGCGACGACCGTGTCGCAGATGAAGTCCAGGATCGGATCCCCGGGCGGGCCCTCCGTCCCCATGCAGTGCTGCAGCATGGCCAGCGGACTCCCCTTCATCGCGGTGATCACCGGCCAGAGGGCGGCCGCCGTCTCGTACCAGGAGTCCCAATGGGACGTCGCCACGACCGGGAGCCCCAGGCGGGCGGCGAGCGCCTCGAGCGGCCTGACGAACTCCGCGGTGCTCCCCGGGAAGGTGTCGTAGAAGACGCACGTCGCCACCAGGGCCTTCGTCCCCGTCACGACCAGCTCCATCGACACCGACTCGTCCGGCAGGACCCGCTCCCTCTGGATGCGGAGCGCCTCGCGGGCGAAGGCCACCGCCTGGTCGCGTGTCTCGAAGGCGATGACCCGCTGCTCCGCCCCCCGGACGACGCTCTCCGGTGCCACGCGCAGCGTCAGGTCGACGACGATCGCCAGGGCGCTGCCGGCGCCCAGCATGGCGGTGAAGAGCTCGTCGTCGGGACCGAGCACGCGGATCTCCCCCGCCGCCGTCACGATCGTCATCCGCACCACCCGCTGCCCGAGCAGGCCGAGGCGGCGCGAGAAGTAGCCGCTCAAGCCGCCGTTGACGACGTACCCGACGACCCCGACCCCCGGCCCGGTCCCCACCGGCAGCGCGCCCTTGCGGGACCGCACCGCCTCCACCAGCTCGCGGAAGACGACTCCCCCACCCACGGTGACGAGCGTCTCCCCCCCCTCCTCCCGGAACTCGACCGACTTCAGGTGCGCCATGTCGATGACCACCGCCGCGGGCGAGGCGACCGTGGCGGCGTTGGAGGATTCGTGCCCGCCGCACACCACGGCGACGGGGGTCGCGCCCGGCAGGGAGCGGACGAGGTCGGCGATCTCGCGGGCCGAGCGCGGACGGTAGATCGCCCGGGCCTGCGTGCGGACGGGGGCCGCCCCGTCGGCACCGGTCGCCAGGAGTCGGTTGCCGCTCACGCAGGAGGCGCGCTCCTCGAGCCACGTCTCCGTGCGCTCGACCTGCTCGACCGCCGCGGCCGCGTTCCCGCCGCCGCCGACGATCGTTCCGGCGACCAGGCCGACCCCGCCGGCCGCGGCCTCGTGCAACACCGACCGACGGGAGACGGCATCGTGACGATCGGCCATGGCGTCGGTTCCTCGCGCGTGTCGACGGCCGCGTGCCCACCGGCGCTGCCCGGAGGCGACGGCCCGAACCCCGGCGGGCATCGCCGCCGGTGTGACTCTGACGGAGAGCGTACCCGATTCCCCGCGGCCCGACGGATCGGCGCGGCACCGACCAGCCGCGCGGTGTGCCGGAACGGCCCCGCGCCCGGGGCCTGCCAGGGAGGGATGGCCCTGTGCACGTGAGCCACGCCGAGGCTGCCATGCGCTCCACGGCCCCCGCGCGTGGTACCATCCCCCGCCGCGTGGTCGCCACCGGTGGCAGGACCACCGCCGTCGCCCCGCCCCCTCGGTCTCCTTGCATGGGCTTCCTCCTCGATGGCCGGTGCCAGTGCGGCTACGAGATCGGCGGTCTCGCCGTCGGCGTGGGCATGAAGCACGGTCCCGACACCTGGCTCTCGCCGTGCGCGTGCGGCCGCTGTCGGGCGATCGTCTCGGCGAACGTCCGCGCCGCCCCGATCACATGTCCGAAATGCCGGGGCAGGTCGGTCGTTCCGCTCGTGGACCCCGACCACGGCTGCGAGGCCGACGAGGCGTTCCCGAGTTGCCAGGCCTCGGAGCCGCTCATGGAGGATCGCTTCGCCTGCCCGAAGTGCGGCACGCGGCAACTGCGGTTCCGCTTCGCCGGGCTCTGGGACTGACGCGGGGTCGGTCGCCTGAGCGGCGTCATCACCCACTGCAGCCGTCGAACCACCGACGCCATGGCGGAAGACCACGACAGCGCGTTCATGGCCGTTCAGCCGGCCGGCCTGGAACAATCCGAAAAGATCGCCATTCACGTCGGTCGTCGACTTCCGCCACGGTGGGCTGCGCCTGGACAGACGAAGACCATGGCGTAGGCTTCGTAGTAGCATGGACCCATGGTTGTAATACCACATGTCCGATGGGTGGCCGCACCTGCACGTGCGCCAGTCATGTTCTCGACTGTTCGGCTTCGACAAGGATGAACGCGATGGACAAGACCGCGGCTCTTCGAAACGTGAGTCTGATTGTTTTATTGGCCGTGACGAGTTGCGAGATGGCGAAAGCTGAAGTCGTCTATCGGTTCTCCGGAGCTTTTTACGCGCCGTGGGGGTGGAATCTGCCTGTTCACGCCTTTCCCGAGGGAACGACGTATTCCGCGACGGTGACGTTCAATCCGGATGGCGTCGGTACGAATCACCCCGATCTCAGCTATTACACTGTGTACCGTAATGCAGCGACGAGCTTGACGTTCCTGATCAATGGCCACACCTTCTCTGCATTTTCCGGGAATGTGGTGACTGGCGTCACGCCCGAAGGCAGACATTATTTTGGATTCCAGAGTTTCAGGAGTTTCAGCGGGACGCTGGATGGCCTGCCGGTCAACGACGCGTACCTGGCCCTGCGGGATTATTCAGGCGTCGCAAATCCCGCGGGCTCAATCACTTCCGATTTGAGCGGCTTTGTACCGGGTTTGATCCAATCGAATGCCGCGATTCAATTCGGTAACGCTTCCGCCACCGTTCAGTCCGTCGGCGGAGTGAGCGTACTCGCTGCCGACCCTGAGAGCGGCGCACTCGCTGCCGTCCCCGAGATCGACCCCGCTGGCATGGGCTCGATCCTCGCCCTCGTCGGCGGCTCGCTCGGCGTGCTCGAACGGCGCCGCAGGCGTTCGGCCTGACACGTCGGCCTGCAGGTGCACGCGCGAGTGGAGCTGGCTTCCACGTGTGCCTGCTCGCCGCCGCTTCTCACGACCGATTCAGAGCACCCCGGGCTCCCGCATCATCCTCCGCCCCCACCGTGCCCTGGGATACCGCCCACCGGCTCCCGAGGCCTGGCAGCCCTGTGCGGCCGCTTCGGCTACGCCCGGCAGGCGCTCGGCGCCAGCCGCGGAACGGCTCGTGGATCCGCAGCGTGAGAAGCAGTTCGCTGGCGGAGAATCGCGTCCGCACCGTGTCCTCGACCCTGCCCGAGGCGTTCGTGCCACGGATCACCGCGTCTCCCGCGGAGAGGGAGAAGAAGCGGTGGCCGAGATCGAGCGTGACACGGTCGCTATGGGCGAGTGTGGCACCGCCGCCGCCCTGCCAGGCGAACGACGTGATCCCGGTCGTGCCCGTGATCGTCGTCCCCAGGGTCCCGCCGCCGAACAGGGCCCGGTAGCCGCCGGCAACGTGGTCCGCAGCCCGATGGCGGCGGCGATCACCACGCAGGTGGGCAGCAGGCACGGCCGGGCGAACGCCGGCGACGGTTCCATGGTCACCGTTCCGCTCCCGCAATGCGGCTCGCGAGCGCGAGGTCGCCCGTGACATTGCCCACCGTCGCGAACACGTCGGGCACGAGATCCACCGCGAGAAGCAGGCCCAACGGCTCGAGCGGGAGCCCGGCCGACTGCACGACAGGCAGCACCGTCCCCATGAAGCTCGCCTGCCCCGGCAGCCCGACGGACCCCAGACTGATCACGACCGACATCAGGATCGCCAGGGAGAGCGTGCCGGCGGCCAATTCCACGCCGTTCGCCCAGGCGATGAAGCTGGCCACGGCCACGTACTGCGCCGGGCTCGTGATCCGGAACAGCGACACGGCCAAGGGCAGCACGAGCCCGCACACCCCCGCAGGATAGCCGAGCCGCTGGGCCGACACCATCATCGCCGGAAGGCTCGCAAGCGAACTCTGCGTGCTCGCCGCCACGAGCTGCGCAGGCAGCGCTGCGGTCGCGAAGCGGGCCAATTCCTCGCCGCGGCCGACCCTCACGAGAGCGTAGAGCAGCGCGGTGATGGCCAGATACACCGCCACGAGCATCACCACATACGCGCCCAGCGCCCCGAGCACGCCGCCACCGGCCCGCACCGTCACCGGCAGGATGAGCGCACACACACCCACGGGCCCCGCCCGCAGCACCCAACCGACGATTCGCGTCATGGCCTCCGCGACCGTCTGCGCGAGCGTTACCACCGGTGTGCGCCGGGCGGGCTCGAGCGTGGTGAGCGCGATCGCGAAGCAGAGCGTGAAAAGCACCACGGGCGCCACCGCGCCGCCCGCCGCGGCGGCGAACACGTTTTTGGGAACGAGCGACGTCACGCCCGCGACCGGCGCCGGGGTGATCGCCGCCGCGCCCGGCTGCGGCGCCGCGGCGCCGTCGAGGGCGGCGGCCAAGCCGGCGCTCCTCGGCACCGCGGCGAGCAACAGCGGCGCGAGCACCGCCGCCAGGATGGCGGCCCCCGTCGAGAGGCCGAGGATCCACGCGAGCGCCCGCCGCGCGATCCGGCCGGTGGCGGCGATGTCGGCCGCCTGCGCCACGCCCACGACGAGCAGCGACACAATGAGCGGCAGCACCGTCATCTGCAGGGCGTTGAGCCACAGCGTGCCCAACGGCTCGACCACGGCAACCACGCGGTCTGCCACGGCGGGCGCGAAGCGGGCCAGCGCCACGCCGGCGACTGCGCCACCCAGGAGCCCTCCGAACATGCGCCGCGTGTCGGTCATGGCCGTTCGTTCCCCGGCGGCCGCGGAAGCCCCCAGGCGCCGGCGACCTCCCCGGCCACCCCAGCGGGCAGCAGCACGAACCGCGGGTCGGCATCCGCACGCAGCCAGCGCAGGAGCGTCCGCAGGTGCTCTTCCGACATGGCGGTGCAGCCGGCGGTGGGCAGCGGCGGGTTGCCGACGAGGTGCGCGAAGATGCAACTCCCCGCGCCCCGCTCGCAGCCGGCGTTGTGGCCGATCACGAAGCCGATCGCGTACGTGTCGTCGTCGTGATGCAGGTCGCGGCGCATCGGCTCGGTGCTCCCGGCCACCGCCGCCGTGCCGACCTCCCGGGTGCTGACGATCCGGTTGTAGAGGGGGGAGTCGGGCACGTCGATGCACCAGTCGTCGCCGGTCAGGGGCCGGTAGTCGAGGCCCGTGTCGCAGGTGGCCGCCGCGCCGAACGCAGGGCCGATCGTGAACACGCCCGCCGGCGAGCGGCCGTCCCCCTCCCGCTTCTGCGGCCCGTCGGCCCGCTGCGGATGAAGTCCCCGGCCCCAGCCGCAGCCGTGCCTGCCGATCGTCACCGGATGGCTCGTGCCCCGCTGCTGCCAACGCCCGGCAGCGTCACGCTCGAAGGCGGAGAGCGTGGCCTCCGTGGCATCCCAGCCGGGCGCGACGACGAGCACCACCTGCGTCGTGGCCGCCGTAATCGTCGGGGCGTTGCCGCGGCCACTCGGTGCAGACGCACACATGGAGACGAACGCCATGAGTACCGCGATCGCCGGTCGAGGACGGTCTCGTCGCCGCGACATGCTGCCTCCCGCGGATCCAATCTCGGACGCGAGTTTGTAACCTTGCGGCCCGGTCCGGTCGAGGTCTCCCGACGGCCGCTGCTGCGCCATCCGGTTCGGCGGTACACTGGTGCGGCTCGCGGCTCGCGACCGCGTCCCCAGCCACCGCACCGGATGTGCCAGGCCGCGAAATGACCGACCGACCCCCCGCCCGCCGCAGGATCGTGCTCCTCACGGAGGGACACAGCGAGCCGCTCACCGGCAAGACCGCGTCGTGCCTGCTCCGGTATTGCGGCGACGAGGTCGTGGCCCTGCTCGATTCGACCCAGGCCGGCAGAACGGCCCACGACCTGTTCGGGGTGGGCGGCTCGATCCCGGTCGTGGGCCGCCTCGCCGACGCGGCCGGGGCAAACGAGCTCGTGATCGGCATCGCGCCCCCCGGCGGACAGGTGCCCGCCACATGGCGGCCCATCCTGCTCGAGGCCATCGAGCGCGGGCTGCGGATCGTCTCCGGCCTCCACGACTTTCTCGGCGACGAACCGGAGCTGGCGGCCGCCGCGGCGGCCCGCGGCGTCGAGATCCGCGACGTGCGCCGCAACGCCGAGCGCGACGTCTCGACACGGCTCGGCCTGCGCGACGAGTGCCTGCGGCTGCTCACGATCGGCCACGACTGCTCGGTGGGCAAGATGGTGGCGGCGAAAGAACTGGCCCTGGGCCTCGTTCGCCGCGGCGTCGCCGCGCGGTTTGTGGCGACCGGCCAGACCGGCATCATGATCGCGGGCGAAGGCTGCCCGATCGACCGCGTGATCTCCGACTTCGTCAACGGCGCGGTCGAGAAGCAGGTGCTCGCCCACCAACACCACGACGTGCTCGTGGTCGAAGGACAGGCCTCGATCACCCACCCGCGCTACTCCGCCGTATCGCTCGGCCTGCTCCACGGGTGCGTGCCCCACGGCATGATCCTCGTCTACGAGGTGGGCCGCACCCATCACATGGGGATGCCGCACGTGCCGCTCCCCACGCTCGCGCGCGTGATCGCCGCCTACGAGCACATGGCCGGGTTCGGCGGCGGGGGCCGCGTGATCGGCGTGGCGATGAACTCGCGCCGGGTGTCGGCGGCCGAGGCGGCCGCGGAGCGGAAGCGAGTGCGCGGCGACCTCGGGCTGCCAGTGGCCGATCCCGTCCGCGACGGGTGCGACGAGCTGCTCGACGCCGTCGAATCGCTCCGGCGCCGGCAGGCCGGGTCTCCCGCCGGGAGCGCGCCATGATCGACCTCGCCATGCGGCCCTTCGCCTTGCCGCTCAAGCATCCGTTCACGATCGCCCGTGGTACCGTGGACGTGCAGGACACACTCGTCGTGCAGCTGCACGAAGGGGGCGAGTTCGGCTACGGCGAGGCGACCACCAACCCGTTCTACGGCGCCACGATCGCGGGCATGGCGCGGGCACTCGCCCGCCTCGCGCCGCTGCTGCACGACGCCTCGGCCGATGATCCCGAGCCGCTCCTCACACGGGCCGCCGCCACGCTCAGCGACGACCCGTTCGCGCTCTCAGCCTTCGACATGGCCCTCCACGACCTCTGGGCCCGTCGTCGCGGCCAGCCGCTCCACGCCTGCTGGGGCCTCGATGCCGGATCCGGGCCGCTCTCCAACTTCACGATCGGCATCGACGAGCCGGCCGTGATGGTGCGGAAGCTCGCCGAGGTGCCCGACTGGCCGATCTACAAGATCAAGCTCGGCACCCCCGACGATCTGGCGATCATCCGCGAACTCCGCCGGCATACCGACCGCCCGTTTCGCGTCGACGCCAACTGCGGCTGGACGGCCAGGCAGGCGATCGAGCTTTCGGGCGCGCTGGCCGACCTCGGCGTCGAGTTCATCGAGCAGCCGCTCCCACCAGGGGATCCGGGCATGGCAGAGGTACGCCGCTCGAGCGCGCTGCCCGTGATCGCCGACGAAAGCTGCGCCGCCGAAGGCGACGTCGACCGCTGCGCCGACCTGTTCCACGGGATCAACATCAAGCTCGTGAAGTGCGGCGGCCTCGCGCCCGCGCGGCGGATGATCGCCCGGGCCCGGGCCCTCGGCCTCAAGGTGATGTGCGGCTGCATGACGGAATCGACCGTGGGCATCTCCGCGCTCGCGCAGATCGTGCCCACGCTCGACTTCGTCGACATCGACGGCGCCGCGCTGCTCGCGGCCGACATCGCCACCGGCGTCGTGGTGGAGGCGGGCCGCAGAAAGTATCCACATCGGCCCGGCACCGGCGTCGAACTGCTCGGCGGGCCGCTGCCGCTCGGCCTGGCGGCGGTCGACGGCTGATCGGGTGGCAGGAGGCGGAGCATGGCCAAGCCGAGCATCGGTTTGAGAATCCTGGCCTGCGGCGCGATCGCGCTGGTGGCCGTCACGTGCCTCGCCGCCGAGTCGGCCGATTCGCTCGACGACGTGCTCCTGCCGCTCCTCGAGCCACACGAGGGCCGGGTGGCGGCTGCCGTGCGGCACCTCGAGTCGGGCATCGGGTTCACATACAGGGCCGACGACCGCATGCCCACGGCGAGCCTCGTCAAACTGCCGGTGATGGTGGCCACCTACGCGGCCGTGCACGCCGGGAAAGCGCGGCTCGACGACCGCATCACCCTCGCCGCCGCCGACCTCGTACCGGGATCGGTGGTGCTCGACAAGCTCTCGCCCGGCGCCGAGTTCACGCTCCGCGACGCGGTGCGGATGATGATTGCCGCCTCCGACAACACGGCCACGAACATCGTGCTCGCGCGGATCGGCCTGCCCGCGACCAACGCCCTGCTCGACCAGCTCACGCTCCCCGGCATCCGGCTCAACTCGTTCGTCTACCGCCGCGACACCGCCCCCGACCCAGGGCTTTCCCGAGCCTGCGGCCTCGGCTGCGGCACGGCGGCCGAATTCGTGGAGTTGCTCGCGCTCATCCACTCGGGGGACCTCGAGCGGCGTGGGCTCGTCGCCGCCGGCGACAGCCAGGCCATGATCGACCACCTGCTGGCCTGCGAGGATCGCGGCATGTCGCCCCGCGACCTGCCCGCGGGATACCGCGTCGCCCACAAGACCGGCCTCGTCTCGGGCACCCGCACCGACGCCGGACTGATCCTGGGGCCTGCGGGGCCGATCGCGTTCTGCGTGCTCACCGCCGACAATCGCGACCGTCGCGCCCCGGGCGGCCCCGCCGACGACCTGGCGGCGCGGTTCGCCGGGGGGGTGGTCGACTACTTCGCGGCGGCGCGGGCGGAGGCCCGCGGACAGGAGCCCCTTGCCGAGGGCGCAGCGGGCGACCTCGTCGCCGAGTTGCAGCGCACGCTCAACACGCGGCTCGAGGGCTCGGCGCTCGCCCCCGACGGCGAGTTTGGCCCCGCCACGGCCGCGGCCGTGCGGCGGTTTCAGGGGCAGGCGCGGCTTCCGGAGACGGGCTCGGTGGACGCCGCCACCTGGCGGGCGCTCGGGCCGCTCGTGACCGGCGAACGCGAGGCGGATTTGCCGCCCCGCGCCGCCCCGGACGATCCCGCCGCGCCGCCGGCGGTGACCTGCGCGGCCTGGGCCGTGGCCGATGCCGCCACGGGGGAGATCCTGATGGCCCACGAGGCCGATGCGCCGCGATCGCCGGCCAGCATCGTCAAGGTGATGACGGCGCTCCTCGTGCTCGAGTCCGCCACCGACCGCCCCGACAGGCTCGACCAAACGGTCATCGTCTCCGACCGGGCCGGCACGGAAACGGGGTCGTCGGCCGGGCTGCGGCCGGGTGACTCGGCTCCTGTCCGCGCCCTGCTCTACGGCCTCATGCTCCCCTCCGGCAACGACGCCGCGGTGGCCCTCGCGGAGCACGTGGGCCGCGGGCTCGGTCCCGGCGACCCGCTGACGGAGTTCGTGGCGGCAATGAACCGCAGGGCCGCCGCGCTCGGCCTCGGCGCCACCACCTACGGCAATCCCCACGGCAAGACCGCCCCCGGGGCCGGCTCGACCGCCCGCGACACGGCCCTGCTCGTGCGCGAGGCGCTGCGGCTGGAACTGTTCCGCGAGATCGTGGCCACACGCCAGAAGACGGCCACGCTCGCCAACGTGGCGGGCTACAGCCGCGAGGTGACGTGGAGAAACACCAACCGCCTGCTCGGCATCGAGGGATACGCGGGCGTGAAGACCGGCACGACGCACGCCGCCGGCTGCTGCCTCGCGGCCCACGGCGAGCGCGGCGGCCGCGGGATCATCGTGGTCGTGCTCGGCTCCACCTCGACGGAGTCACGGTATGCCGACACGCGAAACCTGTTCCGCCACGCCTGGCGCACCCTCGGCGTGCCGTGACCGGGCGCGTGCCCGGTCACCCGCCATCGCCCGCCGGAGGGGCGAGCACCCGCACGAGCACCGTGACCGCATCCACGATCGGCCCGCCACCGGAGGCCAGGATGCGGGCGAGCGGTGCGACGACGACACCCGAGACCGACTGCTCGGGCGGCACGCCCGCGAGGCGGCCCTCGTGCGTATCGTGAATCACCCACGGCCCTTCGTCGTCGTGGCCGACGATCATCATCACGTGGCGGGGTGCATAGACGAGGTCTCCGGGCAGGAGCGTGCCGAGGGCGGCCAAGCGGCGCTCGCGAGACCAGTCGGAGCCGACGACGGTGCGGTCGAGCGCGGGCGACACGGCCTGGTCGCGGGTGTTGCGCGGCAGCACTATTCCAAGGCTACGGTAGACCTCGCACACGAGCCCGCTGCAGTCGCGGGCGTCGTGATCGTGGCCCCAGCCATACCGCTCCCCCAGAAACCGAAAGGCCTGCTCGAGAACGCATTGCCGGCTGGCAGGCAGCGGGCCGTCGCGTATCGCCTCCGGCGGCTCGACCGCCGCCTGCACGACCGTGAGTTCGCCCCCGCGGCCGGGCACGGGCAGCTCGACGACGCCAGCCGATCGACCGGCGGCCGCAGGCAGCGCCGCACCCATGTCGAGAGCCACGGCTTCGCCCGCCCCGTGGCCCGGAATCGGGGCGGCCGCCGCCCGGGCAGCGACGACGATCCAGGTGCTGCGCTCCGCATAGCCGAGCACCATGTCCCGGGGGCCGAAGGCCAGGAGTTTCGTCTCAACCCAGCCGGCATACGTCGTGCCGAGCACGAACGACCAGCGGCCATCGGCCGAAGCATGCACGGCGACCACCGGCGTGCCGGGAAAAAACGCCGACTCCTGAAAGCGATCGATGTCGGCTGCACCGTCGGGCCGCCGCACCCGCTCCATGGTGGGGAACGCTCGGAGCGGCGCGCGCCGGGTGACGAGTGCGAACCTCGGCGCGACGGTCGCGGGAATCGCATCGGTGGCCAGCGCCGCCGTCCAGCGGTCGCGATCGGCGGCGGTGGCGGGCCGGCGGTCGGCCACGAGTTCCCCCTCGGGCAGCGACGCCAGGCTCTTGATGCGCGTGAGAACATCCCCCTGTGGCATCGCTTCC
>Ga0315900_10006509_pt1 | contig 15644 bp, 8 predicted proteins | sample LakEriMetagenome_FD_203521 | JGI IMG/M metagenome (GOLD analysis project Ga0315900, IMG submission 203521) | Freshwater fungal communities from buoy surface, Lake Erie, Ohio, United States - Buoy 12 MA114 | ecosystem: Environmental > Aquatic > Freshwater > Lake > Lake biofilm | place: USA: Lake...
AGCTCTACCAGTTCTCGCCGCTGCAGACCTCGTTCTCGCTGATCTTCCTGGCGCTCGTGGACGGGAAGCCGCGGATCCTGTCGTTCAAGAGCATGCTGGAGGAGTTCCTCCGGCACCGCACGACCGTGCTGCGGCGGCGGACGCAGCACCTGCTGCAGAAGGCCCGCAGCCGCAAGCACACGCTCGAGGGCCTGCTCGTCGCGCTGGCCAACATCGACGAGGTGATCCGCATCATCCGCTCGTCGAAGTCGCAGGCGGAGGCCAAGGAGCGGCTCTGCCAGCTGCAGGCGCCGGCGGCGCTGCTGGAGCGGGCGCTGGGCGCCGACGGGTTCGCCGTGCTCCAGGAGGAGCGGGGGGCGAGCGACACCTACGGGCTGTCGCCGGTCCAGGCCGACGCCATCCTCCGGCTCACGCTCGGGCAGCTGGTGAACCTGGAGCAGGAAAAGCTCGGCGGCGAGCATCGCGAGCTGCTGGCCAAGATCGGCGAGTTCCGCCGCATCCTCGCCAGCGACGCCAACATCAAGGCCCTGATCCGCGGCGAGCTTTCCGAGCTCGAGGCGAAGCACGCCGACGAGCGGCGGACCGAGATCAGCGGCGAGGTGGGCGACATCCGCGACATGGCCGAGCTGATCACCGAGGCCACGATGGTGGTCACGATCAGCCGGGCCGGCTACGTGAAGCGGACGGCCGCCGACACCTACCGGGCCCAACGCCGCGGTGGCAAGGGTCTCAAGGGCGCCAGCGCCGGGGAGGAAGATCCGATCGAGCACCTGTTCGTGGCCAGCACGCACGACTGGCTGCTCGTGTTCACCACCCTCGGGAAGGTGTTCTCGATGCGGGTCTTCGAGCTCCCCGAATTGGCCCGCGACTCGAAGGGCCGGGCGCTGGTGAACCTCCTCGAGTTCGAGCCGGGCGAGAAGGTGGCCGACTGCCGGGCGGTCGGCGGCTTCGAGGATCCGAATCAGTTCCTCATGCTCGCCACCCGCAGCGGCATGGTGAAGAAGACGGCGCTGGAGCAGTATCGCCGCCGGCGGACGAAGGGCCTGATCGCGGTCAAGCTCCGCGAGGGCGACGAGCTCGTCGACGCGGTGATCACGAAGCCGGGCGACGAGCTCGTGCTGGCCACGGCGAAGGGCATGGCGATCCGCTTTCCCGAGAGCGACGCCCGGCCGATGGGCCGCGACACCAGCGGCGTGCGCGGCATCAAGCTCGGCGGCGGCGACCGGCTCGTGGGCATGGTCGTGGCCGAGCCCGACGCCACGCTGCTCACCGTCTGCGAGAATGGCTACGGCAAGCGGACGCCGTTCGGCGCGGGCACGCCCGTGTCGGGGCCGGCGCCCGACGAAGAGGGGGGCGAGCCGCCTGCCGCCGAGGAGCCGGCCGAGAGCGAAGCCGGTGACGAGGGCGACGGCGATGCCGGCTCGAGCGGCATGCGGTATCGCACCCAGCGCCGTGGCGGCAAGGGCATCCGCGACATCAAGGCGACCGCCCGCAACGGCGCCGTCGTGTCGATCGTCACGGTTCGCGACGACGACCAGGTGCTGATGATGACGGCCCGGGGCAAGATCCAGCGGGTCAACGTCCGTGAGATCCGGCCGATGGGCCGCAACACGCAGGGTGTGCGGATCATGCGGACGGACGACGGTGACACGCTCGCCGCCGTCGTGCCGGTGCCGCCGAGCGAGCAGGAGGAGGCCGACGCTCCTCCGGAAGCAGGGGAGACGGCATGAAGATCGGCGTCGTCGGCACCGGTTACGTGGGGCTCGTGACGGGCACCTGCTTCGCCGACAGCGGCAACGCAGTCACCTGTCTGGACATCAACGCCGACAAGGTCGCGCGGCTGCAGCGGGGCGAGATCCCGATCTACGAGCCGGGGCTGGAAGAGCTGGTCGAGCGGAACGCCCGGGCCGGACGGTTGCGGTTCACGACCGACACGGCCACGGCGATCCACGAGGCCGAAGTCGTGTTCCTGGCGGTCGGCACGCCCCCCGCTGCCGACGGCTCGGCCGACCTCACCGCCCTGTGGAAGGTGGTGGAGTCGATCGGCCCGCACCTGCGGGCCGACGCCGTCGTGGTCACGAAGAGCACGGTTCCGGTCGGGACCTGCGCCGGCATCGAGCGGCGGCTCAAGGCGGCGCTCGGCCGCGACTGTCGCGTGGCGAGCAACCCCGAGTTCCTCAAGGAGGGGGCCGCGATCGAAGACTTCCAGAAGCCCGACCGGGTGGTGGTGGGCGTGCGGTCGGCGGAGGTGGGCGAGATCCTGCGGTCGCTCTACGCCCCCTTCCTGCGGACCGAGAACCCGTTCCTCGTCATGGCGCCGGAGAGCGCGGAGATGACGAAGTACGTGGCCAACGCCCTGTTGGCCACGAAGATCAGCTTCATCAACGAGGTGGCCAACCTCTGCGAGCGGATGGAGGCCGACATCGACGACGTCCGCCGCGGGATCGGCCACGACAGCCGGATCGGCTTCGCCTTCCTGTTTCCAGGGGCGGGCTATGGCGGCAGCTGCTTTCCGAAGGACGTGCAGGCCCTGGCGGCGATGGCCCGCGACAAGGGCGTGGCGCCCCGGATCCTCACGGCGGTGCATGAGACGAACCGCGCCCAGAAGCAGGTGCTCGGCGAGAAGATCACCGCGCATTTCGGCGGCCACCTCGCCGGCCGGAAGGTCGCCGTCTGGGGGCTGGCATTCAAGCCGCGGACCGACGACGTCCGCGACGCCCCGGCCCTGGATCTCATCGAGCGGCTGCTCGCCGGGGGGGCGGCCGTGACGGTTTTCGATCCCGAGGCGACGGAGAACGTGCGGGCCCTGTATGGCGACAGGCTGGCGTATGCCGCCGCGCCCATGGAGGCCCTCGATGGTGCCGACTGCCTGGCGATCGTGACCGAGTGGGGCGATTTTCGGCGGCCCGATTTCGACGAAATGGCCCGGCGGATGAAGTCTCGCACGATCTTCGACGGCCGCAATCTCTACGCCCCGCGGGAGATGCGAGCCCGGGGGTTCGCCTACCACGCGATCGGCAAGGCCCCGGTGTGACCGTGGCGGTTTGACTTCCCCTCGGGGGGAGGTTTCAATTTCGCGCTCCCGCGGCCGTGCCGCGACCGGGAGGGTTTCCCTGGGGCCTGCCCGCGACCGTTCAAGCGTTCCGCTCGTGTCTTGTCTTTCCGGAGTCTTCCGACCGTGAAACGTGCCACCGCTCTCGTCATCGCCGCGCTTCTCGTCCTGCCGCTCGTTGGCTGCGGAGGCACGCCGGTGAACCCCGAGGCCCCGCCGACGGGCTTTGGCAACATGTTCTACGTCTTCTGGTGGCTGGTGGGCGTGGGCGGGGCGGTGCTGGCCCTGTTTCAGGCCTGGCAGTTCTTCCAGTGGATGGAGGCCCAGCCCGCCGGCACGCAGAAGATGATCGACATCGCCGGCTACGTCCGCACCGGCGCCGATGCCTACCTCAAGCAGCAGTACAAGGTCGTCGGCTGGGCGTTCCTCGCCATCTGCGCGCTGCTCCTGTGGATGGCCCTCGGCCTCGGCGTGCAGAGCCTGTGGGTGCCGTTCGCGTTCCTCTCCGGCGGCCTGTTCTCCGGCCTGGCCGGCTGGTTCGGCATGAAGACGGCCACGCTCGCCAGCAACCGCACGGCCGCCGGCGCCGAGCGGTCGCTCAACGAGGGGCTGCAGATCGCCTTCCGCTCCGGCGCCGTCATGGGGCTCACGGTCGTGGGCCTCGGCCTGCTCGACATCATGCTCTGGTTCTTCATCCTCTACTGGCTCGTGCCGATGCTCGGCTTCAAGCCGCTGTCGCTGGAGGAGATCACGGTCACGATGCTCTGCTTCGGCATGGGCGCCAGCACGCAGGCCCTCTTCGCCCGCGTCGGCGGCGGCATCTTCACGAAGGCGGCTGACGTCGGCGCCGACCTCGTGGGCAAGGTCGAGCACTCGATCCCCGAGGACGATCCGCGGAACCCGGCGACGATCGCCGACAACGTGGGCGACAACGTCGGCGACGTGGCCGGCATGGGGGCCGACCTCTACGAGAGCTACTGCGGCAGCATCCTGGCCACGGCCGCCCTCGGCGTGGCGGCCTTCACGGGCGACGGCGCCATGCAGCTCAACGCGGTCTTCCTGCCGATGGCGATCGCCGCGGTGGGCACGATCCTGTCCGTGTGGGGCATCTACCAGGTTCGGACCCAGGAAGATTCCTCGCAGAAGGCCCTGCTGGCCGCGCTGGCCAAGGGCATCAACTTCTCGACGATCGCCATCGTGGCGGCCACGTTCGGGATCACGTTCCTGCTGATGCGCGGCTTCTCCCACATGGGGATCGCCATCTCCGTGATCGTCGGCCTCGTGGCCGGCTGGCTGATCGGCAAGTGGACGGAGTATGCGACGAGCAACGAGTACGCCCCGACCAAGGAATTGGCCGACCAGGCCCTGACCGGCCCGGCGACGATCATCATCGGCGGCGTGGCCGAGGGCATGCTCTCCACCTGGGCGCCGGTGTTGATCACCGGTGCGGCGACGCTGCTGGCCTTCGGCTTCGCCAACGGGTTCGACTTCACCGACCCCAACGCCTTCGCCCTGGGCCTGTATGGCGTGGGGATCGCGGCCGTCGGCATGCTCTCCACGCTCGGCATCACGCTGGCCACCGACGCCTACGGGCCGATCGCCGACAATGCCGGCGGCAACGCCCAGATGGCCGGCCTGCCGGAAGTCGTGCGGGAGCGGACCGACGCCCTCGACGCCCTGGGCAACACGACCGCCGCCACCGGCAAGGGCTTCGCGATCGGCTCGGCCGCGCTCACGGCGCTGGCCCTGCTCGCCGCCTACGTCGAAGAGGTGCGGATCGGCTTCGACCGCTGGGGCCACGCCGCCGTGGTGACCCGCGACAACGTCCAGGAAGTGGCGGCCGGCGGGCGGAAGCTGGCCGCGGGCGATTGGGTGAAGATGGCCGACCGGCTGGTGCTGGGCGTGGGCGACAAGGCCGAAAACAACCACGTCTACATGGTGCTCGACCCGGCGGTCCTCGACGGCCGCAAGGGCCGCGACGGCAAGGAGATTCTGGCACCGGCGGTGGCGGGCCTGCAGGGGGCCGTCCGTGGCGCGGTCGCCGCGGCGGCACCGGCCCCCGAACTGATCGCCGAGCTCGTCAACGAGAACCGGGTCGTGGACGTCAAGAAGGCGACGATGCGGGACTACATGCGGTTCTACGACGTCACGCTCATGAACCCGAAGGTGCTCGTCGGCATGTTCATCGGGGCGATGAGCGTGTTCGTGTTCTGTGCCCTGACGATGAAGGCCGTGGGCCGCGCGGCGAAGGGCATGGTGGAGGAGGTCCGCCGGCAGTTCCGCGAGAAGCCGGGCATCATGGAGGGCACCGACCTGCCCGACTACGCCGCCCCCGTGGCCATCAGCACGAAGGCGGCCCAGAAGGAGATGGTGCTCCCCTCGGTGCTGGCCCTCGCCGTGCCCGTGGTCGTGGGCCTGCTGCTCGGCGTGAGCGGCGTGCTCGGCCTGCTCGTGGGGGGCCTGACGACCGGCTTCTGCGTGGCTGTGTTCATGGCCAACTCGGGCGGCGCCTGGGACAACGCCAAGAAGTACATCGAGAGCGGCGTGCACGGCGGCAAGGGCAGCGACGCCCACAAGGCGGCCGTCGTCGGCGACACCGTGGGCGATCCCTTCAAGGACACCAGCGGCCCGAGCCTCAACATCCTCGTGAAACTCATGAGCATGGTGAGCGTGGTGGTCGCCGGCCTCGTCGTGCGGTACTCGCTGGAAGCTCTGGGAATCTTCTGAGAGCCGGACAGGCCAACGCGTATTGGTTCGCCGGCGGTGGCATGCTCGCCGCCGGCGGACTTTGTCAACATCCGGCCCGCGCGGAATGGATGCTCCTGCGGCGGAGACAAAGTTCACCGGCGGCTGCGCGTGCCCCCGACCGACTCCGCCGCAAGCATCCGGACCGACTTGGGCAATCACGGTCGGCGCCGTCCCTCTGTAGCGGCGGTCTCTGACCGCCGGACGACCGCCGCCGGCCGGGTTCTCATCGGTTATCCGTAACGCACGGGAAGCCAGGAAACGAGAAGCCAGGACAGGCACGGCGGTCAGAGACCGCCGCTACAGGGGGGGCACGGCGCGCGGTTGGGGAGGTTAGGATCGCGTTCCGGATGCGCAACGTTGGACCAGTGAGGGGCTGCCCATGCCCCGGGAGCCGGCGTAGGCGGCCAGCGGAGGCATGGATGCCGGAGCGCAGACGCCTCCGAGAGAGTGAAGGCCCGGAGGGCCGCAGCGAACGTCCGGCGACGGGGCGTGGGCAGCCCCGAACGGCGGCCCCAGTTTCGGTTTTGCTCCGCGCCCTTCCGACAGCCCAGTCAAGCAAGCGTGCCGTATGAAATTCGGTTTTTCCTTCGCGCTCGAGGCCACCGATGGCGCGGCGCGGGCGGGCACGCTCACCACGCCGCACGGGAGCGTGGCCACGCCGCTGTTCATGCCCGTGGCCACGGCGGCGACGGTCAAGGGGATCGACATCGGCCGCGTGCGGGAGACCGGCGCGGGGATGGTGCTCTCCAATGCGTATCACCTCCACCTGCGGCCCGGTGAGGCGATCGTGGAGCAGGCGGGCGGACTGGCGGCCTTCATGGGCTGGGACGGCCCCACGCTCACCGACTCCGGCGGCTACCAGGTCTTCAGCCTCGCCCGACAGGTGAAGGTCACGGAGGAGGGGGCGTTCTTCCGCTCACACCTCGACGGCCGCCCCGTCGAGTTCACGCCCGAGAACTCGGTGCGGATCCAGGAGCGGATCGGGGCCGACGTGGCGATGCAGATGGACCATGTCGTGGCCCTGCCCAACGACCGGGCCGTGGTGGCCGACGCCATGCGGCGGTCGCTCCGCTGGGCCGCGCGGTGCCGGGAGGCCCACACGCGGCCGAGTCAGGCGCTGTTCGGGATCGTGCAGGGGGGCCTGGAGCCCGACCTGCGGGAGGAGAGCGCGGCAGGGCTCGTGGCGCTCGGCTTTCCGGGCTACGCGATCGGCGGGCTCTCCGTGGGTGAAGGGCCCGCGGCGATGGACGCGGCGCTGCGGGCCACGGTGCCGCACCTGCCCGCCGACCGGCCGCGGTACCTGATGGGCGTGGGCCAGCCCCGGGACATCGTCGAGTCGGTGGCCGCCGGTGTGGACATGTTCGACTGCGTCCTGCCCACGCGGTGCGGACGGAACTCCCTCGTCTACACGTTCGCGGGCCAGTTGCGGCTGCGGAACGCCGTCCACGCGACGGACGACCGCCCCCTCGAGGCGGGCTGCCCGTGCGTCGCCTGCCGCCACGGCCGCGGCTATCTGCGGCACCTGTTCCTGGCCGGCGAGATGCTCGGGCCCGTCCTGGCCTCGATCCACAACCTCACGTTCTACCAGCGGCTCGTCGCCCGACTGCGGGCGGCGATCGTGGCCGGTCACTTCGCGCGGACGCGGCAGGAACTGCTCGCGGCGTTCGCGCCGGCTGCGGGTCAAGCGGGCGGGACGGAACCGGCCGCCGAGTGAAGCAGCCGACGTCGCGCTCGCTCCGCACGATGCGGGCTTGTCGGGCATGCGCGGGGGCCACTACATTTGCGGGCTTCCGGGCGACGTCCGTCCGGGAGTCCCGCTCCGCGCCGGCATGGTCGTTCGCATGTTCTGTCCCTTCGCCCTGGTCGCCCTGCTGGCCGATGCCGCCGACCCGGCGGCCGCGCCGCCCGAGTTCCTCAAGACGCTGATCAACACGCTGCCGCTGGCCTTGATCGCCGTGGCCGCCTATCTGCTGCTTTTTCGCCCCGAGCAGGAGCGGCGCAGGCGGCAGCAGGACCTGCTCGGCGGCCTGAAGAAGAACGACCGCGTCGTGACGACGGCGGGCATCTACGGCACCGTCGCCAACGTGGAACGCGACGCCGACCGCGTGGTGCTCAAGATCGACGACGCCGCCAACGTGAAGATCACCGTCACGCTCTCCAGCATCGTCCGCGTGCTGGGCGACGAGAAGTCAGAGGCCCGAACCGGAAGAGACGAGTCATGAACATGCCCCCCATCGCCCTTGGTCTTTTCGCCCAGGCTGCCGACATGGCCGCCGCGGCTCCGGCCGCCGCAGCGCCGGCTGCCGCCGCGCTGGCGGCGGAGTGGTGGCGCGAGCCGTGGGCCCTGTGGGGCCTCGCCCTGCTCACGATCGCCGGCCCGACGTTTCTCGCCTGGCTGCTCGCCAAGTCGTTGCGGGCCAGCGACATGTGGGGCCGGCTCGCGGCGGTGCTCGTCGCGGCCGCGGCCGGCGGCGTGATCTGCTGGCTGGGCTGGCCGCCGCGACTGGGCATCGACCTCAAGGGAGGCGTGATCCTCGTCTACGAGGTCGATCAGGCGAAGCAGCGGCAGAAGGACGCCGACGGCGCGACGGCCGGGCCCGTCGACATGGACAAACTCGTCGCGGCCGTCAGCCGGCGCGTGAACCCGGGCGGCCAGAAGGAGGTCACGGTCCGCCGGTTCGGCCTCGACCAGCTGGAGGTGATCGTTCCCGAGGTCGATCAGGCCGAGGTCGACCTGATCAAGAAGACCGTCTCCAGTGCCGGCGTGCTGGAGTTTCGGATTACGGCGAACTCGGAGGATCCGCGGCACCGGCGGGCGATCGAGCTCGCCGGCCGGTCGGCGGGCGAGACGGTCAGCGACGGCGGCAAGCCGGTGGCCCGCTGGGTGCAGCTCGACACGGCGAAGATGGATCCGGCCGAGAATCGCGGCCTTGTGATCCGCACCTCGTCCGACGGCCGGGCCGAGGCGCTCGTGATCCTCGACAACATGAACGTCACCGGCGGCTCGCTCGCCCGGGCCTCGTCGAGCTACGACTCGAACATGGCGCCGTGCGTGAACTTCGCCTTTAAGCCGGACGGGGCCGTGCGGTTCCAAGTGCTGACGAGCCAGAACCTCCCCGATCAGGCCAACGGGCAGTACAGCCGGCTGGGCATCCTCCTCGACAGCACGCTGCTGTCGGCACCACGGATCAACGACGTGATTTCCGCCAACGGGCAGATCACCGGCAACTTCCAGCAGTCCGACGTCGATTGGCTCGTCGGCGTGCTCAACGCCGGCAGCCTGCCGGCGGCGCTGGTCAGCGAGCCGATCAGCGAGCAGAAGATCAGCCCGCAGCTCGGAGCCGACACGATCGCCTCCGGCGCCCGGGCGATGCTCCTGGCCACGATCGTCGTGCTCGCCTTCATGCTCGCCTATTACCGGTTCTCCGGATTCGTGGCCGATCTGGCCGTGCTCCTCAACATCCTCCTCGTGCTCGCCCTGATGATCTCCATCAAGGCGGCCTTCACGCTCGCCGGCCTCGCCGGCATGGTCCTCTCCGTGGGCATGGCGGTGGACGCCAACGTGCTCATCTACGAGCGGATGCGGGAGGAGATGGACCGCGGCGCGGCCGTGCGGATGGCGATCCGCAACGGCTTCAGTCGGGCCTTCTCCACGATCGTGGACTCGAACCTGACGACGCTGATCACCGGCTTGGTGCTGTACTTCATCGGTACCGACCAGTTGAAGGGCTTCGCCGTCACGCTGATCCTCGGCCTGACGCTCAACCTGTTCACGGCCGTGTTCTGCTCCCGGGTGATCTTCGATCTGGCCGAGCGGAACCGCTGGATCACGAAGCTCTCCATGGCCCGGCTCTTCGGGCAGACGAACTTCCGGTTCGTGGCCTGGATGCGGCCGGCGATCCTGTTCTCGCTGGGCTTTATTCTGGCCGGCCTGGCGGCCGCCAGGCTCCGCGGGCCGGGGCTGTTTGACATCGACTTCACGGGGGGCACGAGCGTGCAGGTGGCGTTCAAGCCCGACCAGCCGCTCGACATCGCCGCGGTGCGGAAGGCCGTGTCGGTGCTGCCCGACGTGGCGGTGAGCGCCGTGACCGCCGGCGACGCGGCTCCCGGCACCCGCTACAAGATCGACACTTCGATGCGGGACGAGAAGCCGGACGATGGCAATGACGTGGAGCAGACGCTGCGCGAGGTCTTCCCCGGCCGCCTGCTCACCTACTCGATGGGCTTTGGCGAGGTGACCTCGACCGCCAAGGCGGGAGAGAAGCCCGATCCCGCGGCCCTGACGACCGTCGCGCCCCTCGACTTCCCCGAGAAGATCAATCGCGTCACGTTGCAGGCGACTCTGCGGGATGCGTTCGCGGCGGCCGGCTTCCCCGACGCGGCCTTCGATCTGGGGTCCGAGGGCACGGCAAGTCGCACCCGGCCGGAGCGGAACTGGGCGGTGTCCACGGCGCTCGAGCCGGCCCAGCTCCGCACGGTGCTCGAGCGGGTGGCGGCCAAGCTGGCGGGCACGCCCGTCTACCTCTCGGCCAACGCCATCGGCGGCAAGGTGGCGGGCAACACGAAGCTCACGGCCGTGTACGCCCTGCTGGCCAGCCTGGTGATGATCGTGCTCTACGTGTGGCTGCGGTTCCAGAACGTGGCCTTTGGTCTGGCGGCCGTCGTGGCCCTCGTCCACGACGTGCTCGTGGCCGTGGCCTGCCTGGCGTTGAGCACGTTCGTGGCCCCCTTCATGGGCTGGGCGCTGGTGGACGACTTCAAGATCAGCTTGGACGTCGTCGCCGCCCTGCTGACGATCATCGGCTTCTCGATCAACGACACGATCGTGATCTTCGACCGGATCCGTGAGCTACGGGGCAAGAGCCAGTTCGTGACGGCCGACATGGTGGATCGCGCGGTCAACCAGACGTTGAGTCGCACGATCCTCACCTCAGGCACGGCGCTGCTTGCGACGCTGATCCTCTACCTGTTCGGCGGCCAGGGGATCCATGCCTTCGCGTTCACGATGCTGGTGGGCATCATCACGGGCTCCTACAGCACGATCTACATCGCCGCGCCGATCGTGCTCTGGCTGCAGCACCGCTTCGGCGGGGCAGCGGAGCGGTCCATCCGCCCGTCCGGCGCGGCCCAGCCGGCGTGACGCACGGTTCGTGAGGGTCGGGCAAGGACTGCGGCCTGCGGTGGCGGTGCGGGTGCTGCCGACCCCGTCGGGCCCGCGGTCCCCGGCTGGCCCGACGGCTCTCCCCGGCCGACGACCGCGGCTCCCGGCGCGAGGCATGGTTGCATCGTGGCCATGCATGCGGCACTCCAGCCGCGCCGGGAGTCAGGATCATGTCGAGGATCGTCGCCGCATTCCGGTTTCTGATCGGGCTGACGCTGGTGGCCGCCGGCGCCGCCCTCGCCGGGCCTACGATCGTGCCGCTGGTCGAGGAGTTGGTCCGGCATTGGCAGACGGCGTCCGTGGTCGTCACGCCGCCGCCGGCGCCGGGGCAGATTCCGGTCGGCCCGCCCCCCGCAACGCCGGCGTTCGCGGTGCAGCCTCCCGCTGCCTGGCCGCCGGTCGAAGAGCAGGCCATCCAAGGGCCTGCTGCTCCGCCCGATCCGCACTACCAGCCGCCTCATCCTCCGGCTCCGCTGCCTCCGGTGACGGCGGAGCTGGCCGGATACGCTCCCGAGGTGGCGGCGGCCTATCGCTCGACGTTCGCCGTCCCTCCGCCGCCGCTCCTCGACGCCCATCGACCGCCGCCATTGGCCGCGGGGTGGACGGCCCACGAAGTCGCCCCGCCGCCCGTGGCGGAGATGCCGGCGGCGGTCGTGCCGCAGACCTACGTGATTCGTGACGGCGACGACCTCACCGGCATCGCCACGCGGTTTTACGGCCATGCGTCGGCGGCCACCGCCATCTGGTCCGCCAACCGCGCCGCGCTGCCCGATCCGCACGTCCTGCCGATCGGGGCCGCGATCACGCTGCCACCGGCGTGGACGGTGCATGCGGCCCGCCAGGGCGATCCGCGGGCGATCGAACCGCGTCCTGCCGGTGCTCCGCAACCGATGCCGGACCCCGCGCTGGCGATGACGGCGGCGCGGCCCGTCGGCTGGCTGACCGGCGATCGGCCGCCGCCCGCAGCGCCGGCGGCGGGAGGGGCGGCGCCGCCGCAGCGGCCGGGGTCCGTGCGCGTCGCCCCGGGCGAGACGCTGGCGTCACTGGCCCGGCGGTTCTACGGCGATGAGCGGATGGCCGCCCGGATCTGGGAGGCCAACCGCGACCGCCTCCGGAGTCCGGAGCTGGTCGTGCCGGGAATGGAGTTGAGGCTGCCGTGACGGCGGCGCCGCGGAGGCGTGCTGGATGGTCACCGGCGAGCAGGCGGCATGAGTTCGCTCGCTGACACGCTCGCGATCCTCACGCCGACCCGCTCGCCTCCTCCGTAGGCGTGCATGCGACTGTGGTGTGCCGCCGGCGAGTGGGCGGCAAAAGTCGCCGCTGCGCGGTCTTGCAGATTCTCGCTGTGGCCGCGGCGGCCACAGGCTCGTCGAGCGTTCGCCGACCCCCTCGCCTCCCTTCCAGGAGCGCATGCGGTGGCGGCGCCGTCAGGCAGTGGGAGAGGAAGGGAGAGGCGGTCGGTCAGCGTTTCGGGCGGGCGAGGGCCATGCCGAAGAACTTGACGATCACCGCCGCCGGGTTGAGCGTGCGGTCGGAGGCGAGGGCGTCGGCCGTGCGGGTCGAGTCGAACTCGAAGGAGAACAGGCTCGCCTGGGCCGGGTCGTCGAGTTTCGTCGCCTTGTCCGTCGTGCGGTCGGCCCGCTGCAGAAACCACGCCGTGGGCCGGTTCCGCTTCAGCTGGTCGAAGACCTTGGTGGCGTCCCGTTCGGATCGTCCCGCGAGCACCATCACCGGGATTTGCGCCCGCACCGCCTCGTTGGCCAGCGGCCCGCTGAGCGAAAAGCCGCGGGTCGTCCACGTCGGACTGACGAGCACCAGCCCACGAACCTGCCGGCCCTGGTCGCCCTTGGTGCCCGGCGGCCAGTTCGCATCCTCGGCGGTCCACGCAGCCGCGATGGCGGCGCCGAACCCCGACCCCACCACGAACAGCCGGTTCATGTCGAGTGCGCCGTCTTCGGCCTTCCGCTTGATCCAGTTGCGGACGGTCTCCACGTCGCCACGGATGGCGGACTGGTCGCGGATTTGGCCGCCGCGGGCGGCAGCCATGAGCTCGCAGTCGGCCTTCTTCAGGAGGCGGAGATCGACGTCGCCGCCTGCCCGCGTCGTACTGGCGCCGTGACCGCGGAGATCGGGCGCCACGACCTCGCAGCCGGCCGCCTGAAGGGCCATGGCCAAGGGTTCGACGGAGCGGTGCGATCCCTCGAGGTCGTGCAGCAGGATCACGGTGGCCTGGGGCGACTCGTTCTTCGCAACCTTGGCCGGGTAATGCCAGGCGTGCAGGTCGAGGCCGTCGGTCGTGGCGAGCACGAGTTCCTCCGGCTTCGCCGCCTTGTCGGCCGCGGCATCAACGCGGGGCTGGTCCGGCCCCGGCGCGGCTGCCGGTGCGGCTGCGGCGGGGGGGGCGGGAGGGGGTGGGCTGGCAGGTTCGCTGCCGACCTCAACCTGGGCCCGGGCGGCCGCCCCCAGAGCCAGGGTCGCGGAAATCGTCCACAGGCAACGGGAAAGGGACTGTTTCATGATGCCTTTCGAACCAAAAGGCCGGGGAGGGCGCGAATGCAGGGGCGGAAACGCCCGCCCGGGAATAGAATACAGGCAGTTCGCCGAAGTATTCCATGGCGGGGCCATGGCGCTTTGTCCGGTCCAGACTTTCCTACGCGGGTGCCGACCGTGAGTTCGCTCGATCGGTTCAGGCTGTGGTGGCAGGAATACACGGGGGAGGAAGAGACCCCGTTCGATGGCGACACGCCCGCCTGGGCCGTGAGCCTGCTGCTGCACGTCGCGGTGCTGCTGTCGATGGCCCTGATCGGCTTGCCCCGGCCGGCTGCCAAGCCGCGGCCGATCGCCATCGTCGCTACCGAGCCGGTCGAGACCGACGTCCTGCTCGATCCGCCGCAGGAACTCACCGTTTCGGTCGAGCCCCAGCCGGAGACCGGGGCTCAGAGCGACGACGCCCTGGAGATGGCTCAGGCGCTGGCTCCGACGATCGCCGAGGAGTCGATCGTGCCCGTCGTGGCCGAGCACAGCCCGACTGCGGAAATGGACCTGGAAGCCGTCGACGTCATCCCGACCGGCCTGGCGTTGAGCGCCGACATCGCCGTGAAGGGCGACGTCGGCGTGGGCACCACCGGTGCCAGTGGGGCGGTGGATCGGCTGACCGTCGAGATCGCGGCGTCCCTCGAGCAGCGGCCCACGCTCATCTGCTGGGTGTTCGACCAATCGGTGAGCCTGGCGGCGCAGCGGAAGGAGATCGCCGCCCGGCTGGGCCGCGTGTTCGACGAACTCGGAATGAACAAGTCGGAGGCGAACCGCCCCGACCTCCTGAACCTCGTCTTCGCCTACGGCAAGGGCATGCAGCAGTTGACCGAGAAGCCCACGCCCGAGGCGGCCACCGTCGTGGCGGCGATCGAGAACATCGCCGTCGACGATTCGGGCGTCGAGATGACGTTCTCGGCGATCCGGGCCGCGGCCGAGCGGGCCAAGCTGCTGCGGATCGGTCCGCCCAGACGCAACGTGATGATCGTCGCCTTCACCGACGAGGTGGGCAACGATCAGCAGTTCGCCGATCAGACGGCCCAGGTGTGCCGCACTCAGGGCATGCCGGTGTACGTGGTCGGCGTGCCCGCGCCGTTCGGGATGGCGCAGGTGAAGATGAAGTTCGTGGAGTTCGATCCGCAGTATGACGGCGGCGAGGAATGGGCGGTGGTCGACCAGGGGCCGGAGACGCTCTATCCGGAGTTCGTCCGCATCCACCCCCGTGAGGCCGAGGAGCCGATCGACTCGGGCTTCGGGCCGTTTTATCTCTCAAAGCTCTGTGCCGAGACGGGGGGCATTTATTTCGCCGTCCATCCCAATCGGGGCGCCCGCGGCCGGGTGAGCGACGCTGCGGTGGCGCCGATGGCCTCGCGGCTGCGGTGGTTCTTCGCGCCGGACGCCCTCAAGGCGTATCGCCCGGATTACGTCGCCGCGGCCAAGATCGATCAGATGATCGCGGCCAACAAGGCGAAGAAGGCCCTCGTCGAGGCCGCCCGCAGCTCGCAGATCTCCCCCATGGATGCCCCGAGGACGACCTTTCCGCGGGTGGACGACGGCGCCTTGGCGTTGCTGCTCGCCGACGCCCAGAAGGGGGCGGCCAAGATCCAGCCGAAGATCGACGCCCTCTACGGCATCCTCGCCGCGGGCGGCGCCGACCGCAGCGCGATCAAGGAAAAGCGGTGGCAGGCGGGCTACGACCTGGCCATGGGACGCATCCTGGCGGTGAAGATCCGCACCGACGCCTACAACATCATGCTCGCCCAGGCGAAGACGGGGATGAAGTTCAAGAACCCGAAGAACGACACCTGGGTGCTCGAGCCGAGCGACGACGTGTCGGCGACGGGTTCGCAGACTGACAAACTCGCCAAGCAGTGCCGGGATTATCTGGAGCGGGTGGTCAAGGAACACCCGGGCACGCCGTGGGCCTTCCTCGCCGGGCAGGAACTGAAGACGCCGCTCGGGTACGCCTGGACCGAGACCTACACGGGCGTCAACAGGCCGCAGATGGGCAACGGCGGGGGAGGTGGTGGAGGCAATCCGGCGGACGATCAGGCCCGGGCCCGCCTGGCCCCGCCGAAGCCGAAGCGGCCGCTCAAGAATCTGTGATCACGCGAGGCCTCGGCATCCTGCCTCGCCTCGCTTGGCCGGCCT
>Ga0315900_10006510_pt1 | contig 15639 bp, 12 predicted proteins | sample LakEriMetagenome_FD_203521 | JGI IMG/M metagenome (GOLD analysis project Ga0315900, IMG submission 203521) | Freshwater fungal communities from buoy surface, Lake Erie, Ohio, United States - Buoy 12 MA114 | ecosystem: Environmental > Aquatic > Freshwater > Lake > Lake biofilm | place: USA: Lake...
GGGCCGGGGATCGCCGCTGGGCTACACTACGGCTCGCGCGCCTGCCGCGCGCGAGCGCGGTCGCCCGCCTGTGCGGCCATTCTCCCCGGCGCCCCGCGCCCGACCTCGCGATGAGTGCTCCCGAGAACACGCGCATCCTGCTCGGCATCACGGGCGGCATCGCGGCCTACAAGTCGGCCGAACTGGTGCGGCGGCTCGTTGCCGATGGTTGCGAGGTCGAGGTCGCGATGACCGAGGCGGCCTGCGCCTTCATCACGCCCGTCACCCTGCAGGCGTTGTCCGGCCGCCCGGTGTGGACCGACCTCTGGGATGACCGCGCCCGCGGCGCGATGGCGCACATCGAACTCGTGCGCGGGCGCTCGCTGATGCTGGTGGCCCCCGCGACCGCCGACTTCATCGCCCGGCTCGCGACCGGGCAGGCCGACGACCTGCTCTCGACGGCCGCCCTCGCCCGCGACTGTCCGCTGGCCGTGGCCCCGGCGATGAACCGACAGATGTGGGAGCACCCGGCCACCCGGCGCAACGTCGAGCGACTGCGCGGCGACGGCGTCGAGATCTGGGGGCCGGACGAAGGCGACCAGGCCTGCGGGGAGACCGGCATGGGTCGGATGCTCGAGCCCGAGCGCCTCGCCGAATTCGTCGCGCGCGCGCTGCGCCCGCGCCTGCTCAATGGCCTTCGCGTGCTGGTCACCGCCGGGCCGACCTTCGAGCGCATCGATGCGGTGCGCGGCATCACCAACCAGAGCAGCGGCAAGATGGGCTATGCGGTCGCCCGCGCGGCCTGGGAGGCCGGCGCGGAGGTCACGCTGGTGAGCGGCCCCACCGCGCTGGTCCCCCCGCCGGTGGCGCGAGTGGTCCAGGTCGAGAGCGCGCAGCAGATGGCCTCGGCCGTGAACGCGTTCGTCCCCGACATCGACATCTTCGTGAGCGTGGCCGCGGTCGCCGACTACCACGTGCTCAACCCGAGCGAGCAGAAGATCAAGAAGGACGCACACATCCTCACGCTGGAGCTCGCGCCCAATACGGACATCCTCGCCGCCGTCGCAGCGCTCGCCGACCCGCCCTACTGCGTGGGCTTCGCAGCCGAGAGCGAGAACCTCGACGAGTTTGCCGAGGCCAAGCGGCGGCGCAAGCGCCTGCCCCTGCTCGCAGCCAACCTCGTGCAGGAGGCGTTCGGCGTGGACGACAACGCGCTGGTGCTGTTCGACGACGAAGGGCGCCATCCGCTGCCGAGGGCGAGCAAGCTCGAACAGGCCCGCCAGCTGATCGCCCATATCGCCCGCCGCTACCAGCCCGCCTGAGGTCCCCCATGAAGACGATCGACGTGCGCGTGCTCGACGCGCGCCTGCGCGACCAGCTGCCCGCCTACGCGACGCCCGGCGCGGCCGGCCTCGACCTGCGTGCCTGCGTGGAGGCGACGACCCTGCTGCGGCCGGGCGAGACGCTCCTGGTGCCCACCGGCATCGCGATCCACCTGGCCGACCCCGGACTGGCCGCGGTCGTGCTGCCTCGCTCGGGCCTGGGCCACCGCAACGGTATCGTGCTCGGCAACCTGGTCGGCCTGATCGACTCCGACTACCAGGGACAGGTATTCGTGTCGCTGTGGAACCGGGGCAGCGAGCCCTTCGAACTGAAGCCGATGGAACGCATCGCGCAACTGGTCGTCGTGCCGGTCGTGCAGGTCGGCTTCAACGTGGTCGACGGCTTCGAGGAGAGCCACCGCGGCGCGGGCGGCTTCGGCAGCACGGGGCGCGGCTGAGGCGCGCCGTTCGAGGTCGGCGAGGCATCGGTCGGGCGGGCACCGCGACCGACGGCGGCACGACCCACGCGGGCCGGCGCCGATGCACGCCTGCCGCCTCGGGTACGTCCCTGCCGCCCGCGCGGTTCCCGGACACGCGCCGACGCGACCCGGCTCGCCGCGGGCGAGCCCGGGCCGTGCGCCCGGGGTGGCTCAGGCCTCCTGGTACTTGAGCCTGCGCACCTTCTCCATGTTGATCCCCTCGATGCGGATCAGCCGCGTGGAGTCGGTGCGGTGGGGCGAATGCAGGTCGCCCTCGTTGTACACGTAGGCAACGCCCGGGGTCAGCCGGTAGCTTCGCGTCCGGCGGACCTTGCCCGGCTTGTCCTCGGTGGCCTTCTCGAGCAGTTCGTAGTCGTTCATCATCGTCTCGCCGACCGCCTGCCCGTAGATCGCCCACGACGGGCCGTGGTCGTGCGGGGGGCTGTCCTTCGCGCCCCGGTAGTGGTGGGCAAGGATGCAGAAGCCCAGTTGCGGATCCTCGTAGAGCACCTCCCGCTCCCGGGTGTCGTCGCGCAGGTAGCGCGCCACGAACTGCGGATCCAGCAGCACCTCGCGCAGGCGGTCGCGTACCTTCTCGCGGCCCGCAGGCCCCGGTTGCGCCATCAGCATCGACTGGAACTCGGCGCCCAGCGACTCCGCGGTGATGGTCTGTCCAGCCATGTGCTCCTCCCTGTTTTCGACGATCTGCCCGACCCGTCGGGCAAGACGTACCCGACCGACCGATCCTCGCGCGCCGGGCGAGTGCGCCTCGCCCGATGCGCAACGCTTCAGGCGAGCGTCACCTCGAGTTCGCCCAGTTTCTCGACCACCGTCTTCACGCGGTCGCCGGCCTTGAGCCAGACCCGCTTGTCCTTCGGGTAGCCGAGGATCACGCCCTGCGGCGTGCCGGTGTAGATGACATCGCCCGGCTTCAGCGTGAGGTGCCGGGAGCAGTAGCTGATGATCTGCCGGCAGTTGAACACCATGTCCGAGGTGTTGAGGTCCTGGCGCAGTTCCCCGTTGACCCAGGTCTGGATCGCCAGGTTGTTCGGATCCGGGATCTGGTCGGCGCTGACCACCCAGGGACCCAGCGGCGCGAAGCCATCGGGAATCTTGCCCAGCATGAACTGGCTCGTGCGCATCTGCAGGCCGCGGGCGGAGAGATCGTTGCCGTTGGCATAGCCGAACACGTACTTGAGCGCGTCGGCCTCGCTCACGTCGCGGGCGGTGCGTCCGATCACGATCACCAGTTCCACCTCGTAGTCGAACTGGTCGTCGACCTTGGTCGGTAGTTTCACCCTGGAGCGGTGGCCGGTGAGCGCGTTGTTGTACTTGTTGAAGAGGATCGGCGTCTGCGGGATCGGCATCCCGGTCTCGGCCGCGTGCTGCCGGTAGTTGAGCCCCACGCACAGGATCTTCTCGGGGTTGGGCACGGCGGGCGCGAACTTCGCCCGTGACTCGGCGACGAGCACGCCCCGGCCACGCGGATCGCCCAGGGCCCGCTCGACCAGCCGGGCGAGCGGGGCGCAGTCCGCGCCCGCGATCACTTCGTGGATCGAGGTCGGCGCCTTCACGCGGAACAGCGCGGAGGCCTTCGCGACATCGAGGATGCCGCGCTCGGTGCGAACGCCGAGCGTGGGCCCGTCGCGGCCGGCCAGCGAGCAGAAGGTCATGCCCCGCGCGGACAGCTTGCGCGGGGCCGGCTTCGCGGCGGTCGCGCGGGATGCCGGGGTGCGGCTCGCCTTGCTGCCGGCGGAGGCCGTCTTCTTCCCTGCGGTGGTGGTCTTCTTGGTGGTTGCGGTACGTGCCATTGGAATCTCCCAGCGAGAATGTCGGAATGCTAGCAGGCTGCCGGCATGCGGGTGGCGGGGGCAACGGTACGCCGACCCGGTTTGCGTCGCGGGCAGGCGAGGCCGCGCGCCAGCGCGCCGCGCAGGGCCCGGGCGAGCCGGATGGCCCTCGCGCCCCCGCCGGGACGCCTGCGGGTCAGTCGGCCTTGGTGCCGGATACCTGGATCACCTTCGCCCAGCGCGCGATGTCGTTGCGGATCAGGGCCGTGAATTCCGCGGGCGAGTTCGGCGCAGGCTCCGCGCCCTGCTGCAGCATCCGCTCGCGGACGTCGGCCTGCTGGAGCATGCGAACGACCTCGGTGTTGAGCCGGGTGACGATCGTGGACGGCGTACCCGCCGGTGCGAACAGGCCGAACCAGGAGCCGGAGTCGAAGCCCGGCAACGCCTGCTCGGCGATGGTCGCCATCTCCGGCAGCGCCACCGAGCGCCTGGCCGTCGTGACGGCGATCGCGCGCACCTTGCCCGCCTTGATCATCGGCAGCGCGGAGTTCATGTTGTCGGCCATCAGCTGGACCTGTCCGCCCACGAGTGCGGCAAGGCCTGGCGCACCGCCGGAGAACGGCACGTGCACCATGCGGGTCGAACTCATCATCTGGAAAAGTTCGAGCCCCAGGTGTCCGGGGGTCCCGGTGCCCGCCGAGCTGTAGTTGAGCGCTCCGGGCCGCGCCTTGGCGTACGCGATGAGTTCCTTCACGTCCTTCACCGGCAGCGACGGGTGCACCATCAACGCCTGCGGCACGTTGGCCACCAGCGTGATCGGCGCGAAGTCCTTCAGCGGATCGTACGCAAGGTTGCGATACAGGCCCGGGGCAATCGCGTGCGAGGCGTTGGTGCCCATCACCAGCGTGTAGCCATCGGGCGTCGCGCGTGCCGCGATGCCTGCGCCGACCGTGCCGCCCGCACCCGGGCGGTTGTCGATCACCACGGTCTGGCCCCACACCTCGTTGAGGCGCTGCCCGGTGATGCGCGCCAGGATGTCCGTCGCGCCGCCGGGCGGAAACGGCACGAGCATGCGAATCGGGCGGTTCGGGTAGTCGCCGGCCTGCGCCGGGCGAGCGGTCTGGGCGTGGGCGGCCCACAGCGGGCAGAGCAGCGCCGCTCCGAGCGCGAGCGACGCCGCGGACGGACCCCCGCGACCCGGGCGGAAGAGGACTGAAGCAGGCATCGAGGAACCTCCGGCAGGCTGAACGATCGGACATGCACCTGCGGATGATGCCGCATCGAGCCGACCTCGGCATCGCCGCCCGCGTCCGCGCGCGGCATCCGCCTGCTCGTGCGTCCGGCCAGGCGGCCCCCGCAGGCTTGCCTGCTCCGACCGGGAGCGAAGGTCGCGCGCCGCGGTTCGGCGGATCCCCGGCCCGCCGCGCGCGCTCGGGGCCGATGGACAGCCTGCGCGAGGTTGGCATGCGGATTGCTGCATCGCACCATGCCAGTCGGCTCGCCTTCGCCCAACCCCACCGGAACCCACGCCATGGACCTCCTCGCCCCCCTCGTCGACCTGCTGTATTCGTGCGGCCAGCTCGCCAGCCTCGCCGGCCTGCTCGCCGGTGCGCGCTACTGCGTGGGCGTGCCCCGGATCGACCGCGCCCACGTGCGGCCATGGCCGGCCAAGGCGGCGCGCCTGCTCACCGCCTGAGGCACGCACGACGGGCGGCGGGTCGCCCCGGTTCGCTTATGATCGGGGGCGAACCCGCCGCGTGAACGGAGTGCCCGATGCGTGTCCAGCGACTCGACCACTACTCGATCCGAACCACGGACCTGGAGGCCACGCGCCGTTTCTACACCGAGGTGGTCGGCCTTCGGGCCGGCCCGCGCCCCGAGTTTCCCTTCCCCGGCCTGTGGCTCTACACCTCGGAGGAGGAGATGCGGGCGAACCACGCGGTCGTGCACGTGGTGGGCATCGACCCGAACGATCCTGCGGGGCTGGTCCAGTACCTCGGCGACCGCGACGTGGCGTCTCTCGAGGGCGGTGGGGCGGTCGACCATGTCGCCTTCTGGTGCAGCGACCTCCCGGCCCTTCGCGAACGGCTCGGTCGCGTGGGCATCGCGTTTCGCGAACGCACGGTCCCCACGCTGGACCTGCACCAGGTCTTCCTCGAGGACCCCAGCGGCGTCACGCTCGAGCTGAACTTCAGCGCGGGCGAACTCGTGGCCGCGTGAGCGCTCGGGCGTCGGATCGGGGGGGCTGCCGTTGAGCGCCGGCCCGCGCACCGCGATCGTGGTCGGAGGGTCGCTGGGCGGCCTGTTCGCCGCCAACCTGCTGCTGCGCGCCGGCTGGGATGTCCACGTGTACGAGCGCGCCGGCGAGCCCCTGTCGGGGCGCGGCGCAGGCATCGTCACCCACGACAGCCTGTTCCGCGCCCTCGAACGCTGCGGCGTGGCGATCGACGCGAGCCTGGGATGCGAGGTGGTGGGCCGCATCGCGCTCGCGCCCGACGGCTCGGTGGTCGAACGCCTGGCGCTGCCCCAGGTGCTGACCGCCTGGGGACGGCTGTACCACGCACTCGACTCGGTCTTCCCGACGGCACGACACCACCGCGGCCGCACGCTCGCCACCGTGCAGTCGGAGGACGACCGCGTGATCGCGCGCTTCTCCGACGGCTCGGCGAGCGAAGCCGACCTGCTCGTCGCGGCCGACGGCATCCGCTCGACGGTACGCGCACGCTGGTTGCCCGAAGTCCAGCCCGAGTACGCCGGCTACGTCGCCTGGCGGGGGCTCGCCGACGAGCGAGACCTGTCCGCCCCCACGCACGCCACGCTGTTCGATCGCTTCGGCTTCTGCCTGAGCGGGGCCGAGCACATGCTGGGCTATCCGGTCGCCGGGCCAGGCAACAGCACCACGCCGGGCGAGCGCTGCTACAACTTCGTCTGGTATCGCCCCGTCGACGAGCGGCATGAACTCGAATCGATCTGCACCGACGCGACCGGTCGCCACCATCCGATGTCCATCCCGCCCCCGCTCATCCGCGCGGAGGTGATCGCGCGCATGCGCGCCGATGCCCGTCGGCTGCTCGCCCCGCAGTTCGCCGAGATCGTCGAGGCCACGCGACAGCCGTTCTTCCAGCCGATCTGCGACGTGCAGTCGCCACGGACGGTGTTCGGCCGGGTGGCGCTGCTCGGCGATGCCGCCTTCGTGGCCCGTCCTCACTGCGGGGCCGGGGTGGCCAAGGCCGCCGAGGACGCGATGGCACTGGTCGACGCACTGGCGGTCGCCGGCCGCGACGTGGCGCGCGGCCTCGCCGCCTACCAGGCCCTGCGCGTGCCGGCGAGCGTGGTGCTGGTCGAGCGGGCGCGCACCCTGGGCAACGCCCTGGAGTCGGTCACGCGTCCGCATCGGCGCCGGGCCGAGGCCCGGCTCCACCACACTCCCCAGGCCGCGCTGCGCGAGGTCGCGATCCCGCTGTCGATGATCGACTGATTCCGGACCCTGTTCCCGCCGGAGCAGGAGACCCGGCCCATGCGACAATGCCCGCCGGTCACCTTGCCCCGAGCCTCGCGCCATCCTGGATCCGCGATGAGAGCGTCCGCACAGCCCCTGCACCGTCTTGCCGCCCTGGCCCTCACCCTCTGCCTGATGTGGCTGTCGGCCGCCGGAGAGGCGTGGACGCAGGGCCAGGCGCAACCCAGGCTGCCCGCCATCCCGCTCGCCATCGGCAAGCACAAGGTGATGGCGGAGGTCGCCTCCGACCCGCAGAGCCGCGAGCGCGGGCTGATGTTCCGCTTCGACCTGCGCGACGAGGACGGGATGCTGTTCGTGTTCCCCGAACCGCAGCGACTCACCTTCTGGATGAAGAACACCCCGCTGCCGCTGTCGATCGCGTTCATCGACGCGCGCGGGGTCATCCTCAACATCCGCGACATGATGCCCTACACGCTGGACGGACACCCCTCGGAAGGCGAGGCGCTGTATGCGCTGGAAGTCAATCGAGGCTGGTTCGCCGCCCGCGGCATCCGCCCCGGCGATCGGGTCCTGGGGCTCGACAAGGCCGGGCGCGGCCGCTGAGGCGCGAGGGTGGCCGCGCGCCCCTCGGCGGTCGCGGTCCGGTCGCGGCACCCCGTGCGCGAGGGGTCCCGCGGGACCGGCCGCCGGATCGTCAGGCCGCCGTGTACCGAAGCGCGCGCTGGTCGATGCCGAAGCGATCGGCCAGCCAGTCGAGCATCAGTTCCTGCCCGATCGTGGGGTTGTCGTGCTGGCAGTGCTCGGCCCCGGTCTCCTCGGCCGTCACCAGTCGCAGCGTGACGTCCACGCCCTTCGCGCGCGCGTAGTCGTACACGGTGCGGGCGTTCTCCACGCCCAGCACATCGTGGCCGCCGTGGACGATCAGGTAGGGACAGCGCATCGAGTCGAGCACGCCCTCGAGCACGAAGTCGCGCACGTACTCGGTGGCTTCGGCCATCGATCGCGTGCCGGTGATCCACTTCATGTGGCCCGCGAGACCGTGATCCTCGCCGCGCTCGCCGAAGCGCTGATGCACGCTCCAGATCGCGTTGTGCGAGATCGCGGCGGCCAGCCGTGGCTCCCGCGCCCCGGCCCGCGCGGCGTAGTAGCCGCCGAGGCTCGAACCGCTCACGGCGATGCGCGAGGCATCGACATCGGCCCGCGTCTCCAGCCAGTCGATGCAGCGACCGACCGGGACCTCGTAGTCGTGGCGCGTGCGGATGCCGTATCGGCGCAGCGCGCCGCCCTGCCCCGGGCCATCGACGAGCAGCACCGACAGGCCGCGCTGCAGGGCGCCGTGCCCGGTCATGAAGTACAGCTCGTCCTTGAAGGAGTCGATCCCGCCGAAGGAGACCAGCACCGGCTGGCGCGGACCGCCGTGCGGCGACCGGATGAAATACGCCGGTAGCGGACGCCCGGGCTCGTAGGGGATCTCCACCACCTCGCCCGGCGGGTCGAGGTGACGCAGGAACGCGTGCGAGCAACGCTCGCATTCGGTGAAGGTGGCGAGTCGCCGCGGGTCGTCACCGTCGAGCCAGAACTCCGCCTGGCGGTAGTAGTCGGCCGCGCGCAGCCAGCAATTCATCGCGGTGCGGACGTGGCCGGCGGCGGCAGCCTCGTCGCCGCGGCGGTGGTTGCGCTGCGCGGTCACCGTCCATTCCCGGTACCAGCTCTCGCGGTCGTTGGGCCGGATCCGGCTGGCGGTCTGGAAACACTCGCTGACCGTGCCGCCGCCCTCCTGGGTCTCGCCGAGTCCTCGCCGGAACTGGTAGGAAAACCAGAAATCCTCGGGCCAGTGGTGCCAGCCGAAAGGTTCGTAGTGGGGCCCCGGAGTCCCCTCCCCGAGGGCGGGGCGCCCGCTGCTCTGATCGCTCATGCCGAACTGCCTCCTGGAATCGAGTGCCGCGCGCTCGGCGCGGGGCTCGCCCCCTGCCGCTCACGGCGAGCGCGCAGCGTAGCATCGACCGGCCGGCGACGGCCGGCCGGCACCGCGCCGCTCACGCCGCGGGGACACCCGAGCCCACGGCAACCAGGGCCTTGGCTTCATGCAGGCTGCCCGCGGCACCGCTGCCGTACAGGCAGCAGGCCAGCTGGTGGACCAGCGGACCCGGCAAGGGCGCCTGCCCGGCCAGCGCAGCGCGGGTCCAGGCCGCGGCCGCCTGCGGCTCGCGCCCGGCCGCCAGCGGGGATGCCGCTCGCGGGGACTCGACCTCGGCTTCGAACAGCACCGAGCACAGGCCCCCATCGAACAGTTCCATGCGCGGCCGACGCCGCGCACTCGCGCAGGCCTCCACCGCCGTCGCGTCGAGCAGGAGCGCTCGTTCGGCGGAACTCTGCAGGTGCTGACGCAGGCTGGCGTGGTCCGAGCGGTCGACGGCCCCGACGACCCGCAGGCTGTCCGGTTCGAACGGCGAGAGCAGTCGCGCCACCGAATGCGCGACATTGCGCACACCCAGCCGCGCGGAGAGCGCCATCAATCCGGCCAGTCCGGGCGCGATCGCCCCTACCGGGACGAAGGCAAGGCCGGTCTCGGCCAGCCGCGCCGTCGCCTGCTCGGCCGACACGCACGGCATGACGCCGAGTTCGCGGAACACGTAGGCGCAGGAGCCGTCCCGGTCGAGCGTGCCGTGGATGAGTACCGGCACCTGGAAGCGTTGCAGCAGCAGCGCCAGCAGCGGGAGGAGATCGGGCTCGTCGCGTGCCGAGCCGTAACTGGGAAACACCACCGGTAGCGCCTTGCCCTCCGGCGCGCCCACCGGGGCCACTCGCGCAGCCAACGCGCGGGCAAAACCGAGCCGCTCGGACACCGACTCGCCCTTCTGCTGGAGGAGCGCGAGGGTCGCGCCCAGTTCCAGTTCGGGCAGGCCGCCGTCGAGCATCGTTGCGAACAGGACCTCGGCCTCCCATTCCGCGAGGTCGCGAGGTTGCGGACCGTCGCCCGCCAGTTGCCTGAGTATCGATGCGTGAGTCATGAATCGTCCTCTCCGTGCGGAGCCTGCCGTGCCTCTGGATCCCGGGCACGTTCGTCCCCATCGCGGCCGCGCCCTGCCCTCGCGCGCCGCCACTCGTGCCGCGCGGTGGGAAGCCTCGACACTCCACCCGCGCGTGCATGGACAGACCGTGCAATCGGCGTGCCAGCCCTGCTTCTGTTCTGGACAGATCGTCGCCGCGCCGGAACCTGTGTCCGCATCGCTCCCTGGATGACAGTGGCGCCCACGAACAGTGCGCAACACTCGCACCCGCGCCCGTTTTGGGTGCGCTGCAGCAGGCATCGACCCGCGATCGGGACGCGCGTTCAGCGAGCGAGCATCCGGAAGCGGGTCGGGCGATACGGCTCCGGGTCGATGAACGGCGTCCGGCCTGCGACCAGATCGGCGATCAGGCGCGCGGTGGGTGCCGCCCCGCAAAGACCGGTGTGGCCGTGACCGAACGCGAGGAACACGTCCGGACAGCCGGTCGCGCGGCCGATCACCGGCAGCGAGTCGGGCGTGCAGGGGCGGTGCCCCATCCACTCGCGCATGCCGTCCATGTTCACCCGCGGATACATGCGGCGCGTATGCCGGACCAGGGCTTCGATCCGGGCCGCCGTGGGCGGTGCGTCGAGCCCGGCGATTTCCACCGTCCCGGCGTTGCGCAGGCCGTCGGCCATCGGCGTGACGAAGAACTTGAACTCGCCGGACATGACCGGCATCCGCGGGGCGATCCCGGGCTCGGGAAAGTGCACGTGGTAGCCGCGCTGGGACTCGAGCGGAACCGATGTCCCCAGCCGAGCCGCGAGGCGCGCGGAGTGCACGCCCGCCGCCAGCACCAGGGTCTCCGCGGGTAATCGGCGACCGGACCCGAGCAGCGCTCGGGGGCCGCGCGGGCCGGGTTCGAAGTCCTCCACCTGCAGACGCTCGAAGCGCCCGCCCGAGGCCATGAAGTGGGCGAACAGCCGGCGCGTCAGCCACAGGGGGTTGGCGACATGGCCCTGCTCGGGCAACAGCACGCCGCGGGGGTAGATGGGCGCGAGGTCGGGGTCGAGTTCGCGGATGGCCGCGGCGTCGAGCGGCTCGAGGCGCACGCCCCGCTCGCGGCGCAGCGACCACGCCAGGGCGTCGGACTGCCAGGCCGCTTCGCTCTCGTAGACGGCCATGTAGCCGGACGGATTGATCAGGTCGCTGCAACCGGCCGCGCGTGCGAGGCGCCCCCACGCGTCGAAGGTGCCCCCGAGCAGCGGGCGCAGCGCATCGGCGATACGCTCGACCCGGGAGCGCCGGCTCGCCAGCAGGAAGCGCAGCAGCCAGGGCGCCGCCTGCGGCAGGTACTGCCAGCGCAACGACAGCGGGGCCGCCGGATCCATCAGCCAGCCGGGCACCTTGGCGAGCAACCCGGGCATCGCCACCGGCACCACCGAGCCCGGACTGAGGATTCCGGCGTTCCCGCTGGAGGTGGCCTCGCCGGGCTCCGCCCGGTCGACCAGCGTGACGCGGTGGCCGTCGGACTGCAGCCAGCAGGCCGAGGCCACGCCGACGACCCCCGCACCGAGAACGGTGACCTCGCGCGCGCCCATCGCGGGGTCAGGCGGACTCGGCAGGTTCGACCCAGCCGCCGCACTGCCAGCAACTGGCGAAACTCGCCGGGTTCGGCTCGCCGCAACTCGCGCACCGCCGATCCGGGGCACTGGGGCCGCGCCGATCGTGCGCACGTCGATGAAGGACAGTTCCCCGAGCGCGCCCGCCGCATGTGCGTTCAGGATGCGGGCCGCGATCCCGTGGCCGTGCAGCACGTCGGCGAGCAGTTGCGCATCGACGAGATCAGAGGCCACGTACACACGCGGCATCAGGCGAGCGCGGTGTCGCGGGCGGAAGTCGCCCCCGAGAGGCCGAAGGCGTCGGCCAGCCGCTCGTACGAACGACGTCGCGTCGCGTAGTCCCCGGTGATGGTGAGCACCATCATCTCGTCGGCGGCGAACTCCTCGGCCATCCCGAGCAGCCGATCGCGCAGGCGGTCGGCCGTTCCGATCAGCGTGCGCGCGCGATTGCGCTGCACGACCGCGCGCTCGATCGCACTGTACGCGTAGGCCTCGGCGTCGGCCTGTGTCGGTACCGGGAGGTTGATGCCCTTCTCCTGCCGCAGGCGCCGAAGGTCGATCGCGGCGGCGAGTCGCTCGGCCTCGGCATCGCTGTCGCCGCAGACGCAGAAGACGGTGAGCATCGAGTACGGCGTGGCCTCCCGCGCCGACGCCTGCCAGTGTTCGCGATAGGCACGCATCACGCCGTCGCCACCGTGGCCGCTGATGAAGTGCGCGAAGGAGAACCGCAGGCCCAGGTGGGCGGCCAGCGCCCCGCTGTAGCCTGAGGAGCCGAGCAGCCAGACCTGCGGCGCGCCCTCCCCGGCGGGCTGCGCAACGACCCGGGCATAGGGATGGTCGGCAGGCAGCGTGCCATCGAGGAAGCCCACGAGATCGACCACCTGCTGCGGGAACTCCTCGGCCGTCGGATAGCGGCCACCGCCCACCGCATGGGCGGTTCGCTGGTCGCTACCCGGGGCACGCCCGATGCCCAGGTCGATGCGACCGGGGAACAGCGTCTCGAGCATCCGGAACTGCTCGGCCACCTTGAGCGCGCTGTAGTAGGGCAGGAGCACGCCGCCGGTGCCGATGCGCATCCGCTCGGTGGCGGCCGCCACCCTGCCCACGAGGATTTCGGGACAGGGATCGGCCAGCGCGCGCGTGGAATGGTGCTCGGCGAGCCAGTAGCGGTGGTAGCCCATCTGCTCGCAGGCCCGGGCGAGCGCGAGCGTCTCGGCCACGGCTCGCGCCGGCGAGCAGCCGTCGATGATCGGGGATTGATCGAGGACCGAAAGCTTCATGCGTGCATTCTAGCCAACAGCCCACACCGCGGCGAGGGGGAGATGGGCCGCCTGCGGCGACGACGGGGCGCCGCCCCCTCGGCTGACCGCCCGGGGCCGCATCCCCGCCAGCGGCCGGCGGGATACGGGCCCGCTCCGGCGACCGCCAGCAGCAGGGGCTGCCCCCGGGGCGCAACCTCGGAGCCCGATTTCCCGCCACGACGACCGGGAATCGACCGGCAAGGTTCGCGGCGTCCGCCGGCCGCGTGCGGCGATTACTGCTGGCCCAGGTAGATGTAGATCGCACGATTGCCGTCGCGCGCCGCACCGTAGGCCAGGTAGAACGGCCCCAGCGGCGTATCGATCGCGAGGAACACGCTCCCGGAGACCAGCGTGCCGCGCGGCGAGGCCGCGAACAGCGGATCGCGAACCTCGGACAGTTCGAGCGAGGCGCCGAGATAGCTGCCCTCGAACAGCCCGCGGCGCTGCCACTGGTTGAGGTAGGTCATCCGTCCGTACAGCAGCGACTGACCCAGCAACTGATTCGGCGCGTAGCCGGACTGGCGATGGAAGCCTCCCCACTGCACCAGGTCGTACCCGGGCAGTCGGTCGTCTCCGATCGCGCCCGCGGCGCGCACGGCCGTCTGCAGCGTATGGATACCCCAGGAGCGTGCGGCCAGCCCGTCGACGTCGTAGCGCTGGAAACGATCGCTCGCCCCCAGCGACGGGGTGGACGCATAGAGGTGGCCGAGCCCGCGATATCCGGCGCGCGGGATGCGCGCGCTATCGAGTCGGTCGACGGCCACACGGGCGACGAAGCCGCCCTCGTCGTAGGTCTGGCGGGTACGTCCGAAGAGCACCGGACCGGTGTCGAGTTCGATCAGGTTGCGACCGACCCGCACCCCGGCGCGCAGCTCGCCGTACTGCTCGATCTGCGCTCCGAGATCGACGCCGATCCGGGCGACCGTCTGCTGGTACTGGCCGACGCGGATGTTCCCCTCGTACACCGGGATCGGCCGGCGGAACATGTCGAGACGGGGCGCGACGAACACCGACTGGTTGACCGCCAGCGGCTGGTAGAACTCCGACAGCAGCCGGCTCTCGCGCCCGACCTGCAGGTCGTTCCGCCACTCCGCACCCAGAGCGTTCATCCACGTCCGCCGGTAGCTCGCCAGAAGCGAGTAGTAGGACTCGCCTCCGAACTCGCTCGCGAGGCTCAGGCCGAGCCGCAGGTAGTCCGGCCCCCAGGCCTTCTCGGGCGCCTTGACCGACAGCACCTGGCGTCCCGACTCCGCGAGCAGTTCGTAGCTCACGTGCTCGAAATCGCCGCGCCCGTAGATGCGGCGCAGGTCGGCATCCAGCGTCGGCTGGTCGAGCGGCTGCCCGACCCGCGTCTGCATGCTGCCGACCACCACGGCCGGATTGACGCGCTCGAGCCCGGTCACCCTGATCTCGTCGACGGTGCGCGTGGGCGCCTCGCGGACGCGGGAACGGGCCTGCTGCCAGTTCCGGTATCCATCGGGGTCCATCGACAGGCGGGCGAGTCGGTTCCCGACAGACCGGGCGGCCGCCTCTCCGACGGGCACGGCGGTGGGCATCCGGTTGAAGTCGGCCGAAGACAAGTCGCCGAGCGCGGGCTCGATCAGGATGTCTCGCGGGCCGAGGCTCGCCACGGAGGCGCGGACGTTGCTCTCGGTGAGGAGGCCGATCACCTGCACGCTCACCGCGAGCAGCGAGTCGATCTGCGCGCGCTTGAGCAGCGGCGTGCCGACGTTGACCGCGATCACCACGTCCGCGCCCATCGCCCGCGCCTCCTCGACCGGCAGGTTGCGCACGAGCCCGCCGTCGACGAGCAGGCGCCCGTCGATCTCGATCGGGGCGATCGCGCCGGGCACCGCCATGCTCGCGCGCATCGCCGAGGCGAGGCTGCCGCGCGCCAGCCGCACCGCGTCCCCGTTCTCCACGTCGGTCGCCATGGCCATGAACGGGATGGGCAGCTTCGAGAAGTCGGTCTCGCCCGATACGGTCAGCAGCCGCCGCAATACCGCCTCGAGCGCCACGCCCGACACGGCGCCTCGCGGCGCCTGGATCCGTCCGCCGCGAAAGCCGAACTCCGGCCCGAGGAAAGGCAGGTAGTCGTCGGCTCTCCGGCGCAACGGCAGGTCGACCCGCGCCGGACGATCGTCCAGCAGCGTGGGCGTATCGAGTTCGGGCAGCAGCCGTTCCAGTTCCGCGACCGTCGTGCCCGACGCATAGGCTGCGCCGACGATCGCGCCCATGCTCGTCCCGGTGATGATGTCGATCGGAATGCGCATCTGCTCGAGCGCCTTGAGTACGCCCAGGTGTGCGGCGCCCCGCGCGCCACCGCCCGAGAGCACCAGCGCGATCCGCGGGCGGCGCGCGTTCGCCGCGCCCGCCTCGGGCGAGGCGGGCGCCGAGGCGGATGACCGTGCGCCCGCCTCGCCCTGCCCCACGGTCGCCGACCCCATCGACTGCCCGGGCCGGGCAGCCGGGTCCGCGTGAGGACCGCTCGACGGATCGGCGGCGCGGGCGGGCGTGGCTGCGCGGTGCGTCGGGTCGGACGTCGCGACGACGGCAGCCGCCGGGGCGCGAGTCGCGGTGGCGGCCGATGGACCCCCGGCCGATCCCACGCCCGGCGGCAGGCCCAGCCCGATGACCGCCAGGATCCGCAGGGCGAGGCCGAGGCGGCGAGCACCACCGCCGACCGACTTGCGGAC
>Ga0315900_10006512_pt1 | contig 15637 bp, 16 predicted proteins | sample LakEriMetagenome_FD_203521 | JGI IMG/M metagenome (GOLD analysis project Ga0315900, IMG submission 203521) | Freshwater fungal communities from buoy surface, Lake Erie, Ohio, United States - Buoy 12 MA114 | ecosystem: Environmental > Aquatic > Freshwater > Lake > Lake biofilm | place: USA: Lake...
CTGAAGCCGCTCATGCTCCGCACGCCCGAGCGCGACAAGCACATCGTGAACGTCTCCGCCGTCGAGGGGCAGTTTTACCGCAGCTTCAAGACGACGCGCCACCCGCACACGAACATGGCCAAGGCCGCGCTGAACATGATGACGCGCACCTCTGCCACCGACTACTTCGCCAGCGGCATCCACATGAACAGCGTGGACACCGGCTGGGTGACCGACGAGGACCCCGCGCATATCGCTGCGCGAAAAGTGGAGGAGCACCGCTTCCACCCGCCGCTCGACATCGTGGACGGCGCGGCGCGGATCGTGGATCCGATCATCGCCGGCTTCAACACGGGCGAGCACGTGTGGGGCAAATTCCTGAAGGACTACCAGCCGGTGCCGTGGTGATCTGACGGCGAACTATCCGGCAGGTTTGTCGAATTAGGTGGATAGGCTGCGAATGTCCGTGCTTTTCGTCCCGGCCAGCGCGTCGGAGTCTCCTACACCGAGCGGAAGCATCAGGCACTCGGGCGGATGCAGTCTTTGGTGAGGAGGGTTTCCGGCTTTGGGAAGCCGGCGGGGATGCCGGGGGCGGTGACGGGTTCGCCCTTTTGGATTCGGACGGTGACTTCGCGGTTCAGGGTGAGGAGTTGGGCGAGGAGGTCAGCCTTGGCGGAGAAGCCGTAGGCGGCGAGGGCGGCGGCATCGAGGGCGGCGTGGGCGTCCTTGAGCGGGTTGGCGCCGGGGAGTTCGAGCGTGCGGTAGAGCGCCCTCAGGCCGCCCTTGAGCTTCGGCAACGCCTCCGCCCGGATGCGCCGCACCTCGCGCAACTACTTTGCGGCGAAGTCCGCCTCGATGCGTTCGAGGGCCAAAAACAGCCGATCAAGGCTGCGGCATTTTTTCCGGGCTTCACCAATGTTCCAGTCGTTGATGACAAACTTTGCGAGTGGGGCGTTGTAGTCCGGCCCTTGCGACAATCGCCCGCTTGCTTCGTCTTTCCACGTCAACGCCTCTCGTATGAGTCTGCGCGGACTGCTGCTCGCAAGTTTCAGCAGTTCCTGTTTCGGATCATCGAGATTTTCTGGATTGCCTAAGTCAAACGGTGTTCTCAGTCCGAGAAAGGAACTGAACCCCTTTGGATCACCCAGCAACCAGCTTTCAACCTCACGTACTGCGACACGTAGCAGGAGATGAGGGTGCTTTGGTCGCCCCAGCCATTCCTCAATCAACTGGGGCGGGCAAGGACACCGGTCGAGGTCTGTCAGGAGCAGGAACGGGCAGCCTTTTGCAGCGTTATTAAAAGCCAGCGCGCGTTTCTTGAGATAACCAAAGCCGCCTTGACTATATACTGCACCGATCGCATAGCCAGCGGATCGGGTGGACAAAGCACGTCGCGCCACCCACTCGCTTAGTTCATCTTCGACCGCGACATAGATCGGTATTGGCGCTTTCACTCAAAAAGTGCGAGTTGTTCAATCTTCGCCGGAGCGGTCAACGGCAGGACAGCATCTGCCACCGACATTCCGCCTTCCAACAACAGTCGCACCTCCGCTTTGTCGGATGCGAGTTCCACTAAAGTGCCCTCGCTGCCACGAGGTCTCAAGAGAGCGACTTCTGATGGCTTGATACCACGATCGCCAAACAGCTCGGCGCTATGCGAGGAAACGATGACCTGTCGATGCTTTGGACGCTGTAAGCGCCAGATCAGAGCAGGCAATTTCGACACAATCCTCGAGTGGAGAGAAAGCTCCGGTTCTTCCAAGAGCAGCAGAGTGTCGCCTTCGAGTAGCGTCCACAGCAAGCCAATCAGTCGCAGCGTCCCATCCGAAAACTGGTCTTCCCGCTGTTTTCCGCCTCCGGGTCGCCAATGTTCGTAAACCGCCTCCAAGTGCGGCAATCCTTTCTCGTCGCGAACGTCCGTGAGGTTTGTCAATTCCGGCACGGCTATCTTCAACGCTTCCTCAATTTTTCGCAGCCGAGCTCGTCGGGTTTTCTCAGGTGTTTCCATCATCCTCTCAAGGAACTTAATGCCAAATGGATCTTCGCCTGAAGACTCTCGGTTCGCAAGATGCGGAAACTTTAACAACTGCGGGACGAGATGTAGATAAAGAGTCTTCTGGAAAGCCTCGGCGATCACTCGGAACTCGCGGTTGGCTCCAATTTTTTCCAGGTGGGTTTCAGTGAGCCGCAGTTCGTCTTCCCCGTCTTCCGAGTCTGGGCGGTTCAAAATCTTTACGTTGTTTCGCCACACTCGCTCGTGAGTAAGCAAGACTCGCCTTTGGCCGCGCGGCTGCTGCCGCAATCCGATTTCGTAACGCCAATGTGTGGGATCCTTGGCGTCCAAGTCCTGAAGTTCCACGTCGATCTCAACGTCGGGATTACGTCGGGCAGCCAAACAGCGAACTTTCGACAGGTCGCCCCTTTCCCTTACCGCTTCTTGCAACCCACCTCCCGTTTTTGCGAGATCGCGAAGGAAGCGGAAGACATCCAAGAGATTCGACTTTCCGCTGGCATTCGGTCCCGTAATGAAGAGCCGTTCGCCGAGCTTCAAATCCACTTTGACGAAATTTCGCCAGTTCTTCAGTTGAATACGGGTGAAGTGCATAGGGTGTAAGCTACTGATTTCCTGTTTCTCTGGAAACGCAATCTCGCTGTTTTCTGGTCGAAGACGGGCTTCGGCTGGCCGGGGCGAAGGAAGGTGAGCGGGCCGTAGTGCTCGGCGAGGCTGTCGAGCTTCGCGATGCCGACGGGCGAGTCCATCTGCGTCTCGAAGTCATAGACGTGGAATTCGTCGAAGTTGCAGAGGATGACGTAGCGCGGGCGGCCGGGGACGAGGCGCGTCCAGTAGTCGAAAGCCTGGCGGTAGTGCTTCGAGAGCACCGCGCCGCGCTTCTTCATCTCGATGAGGACGACGGGCTTCCAGACATAGTCGGCAAAGCTGGTGCCGCCGCCGTCCTCGGTGGCCTTGCGCACGCGGAACTCGGGCTCGCCGCCGACATCGAGCGAGCCCGCGTGGCCGAAGGCGATGAAGAGGCGATCCAGGAAGATCTGCGCCTGGCCTTTCTCGTCGCCGGTGATGTGGGCCTGCGCCCATGCGGTGAAGGCGGCGAGTTTTTCCGTGGGGCTGCTCATGATTCCTTGGTTCCTTTCGCGTGGGGCAGTAGCAGAGCGGAGCGGGATTGGCGAGGCTGGTGTGACGCATAGAAAATGCTGTCTAAACCGGCCGGACTCGAACATTGCGGGCTTCAACCCGGCGGGCATGTGTGGGGAAGTTCCTCAAGGGCTCACAGCCGGTGAACTGGTGGTGCGGTGTTGAGGAGTCCGGCAAATTTGCCGGGACGGTGCGATTCGATGCAAACGTTCGCGCTTTTCGTGCGGGTGCGGGCTCGGCATCTTCCCTGCAACGAATGAAAGTCATCCGCTGCGCGAAACTTGATTTGCCGATTGATGTGCCGTCGCTCCGGGCCGAGGTCGCTGCGCTGCCGGATCGCTGGAAGCCGCACTTCCAGACGGCGCACTACGATGGCGACTGGACGGTGCTGCCGCTGCGATCGATCGGCGGACGGCCCGAGGAGACGATGCCGTTTGCGCTCGGTGATGCGCCTGCGGATTATGCGGCGACGCCGCTGCTCGCGGAGTGTCCGGCGATTGCGCGGTTTCTGGATTCGCTGGCGTGTCCGGTGAGGTCGGCGCGGCTGCTGAACCTGCGCCGCGGCGCGGTGATCAAGCCGCACCGGGATGCGGAGCTGGCGTTTGAAAATGGCGAGGCGCGGATCCATGTGCCGGTCTTCACAAATGCGGACGTGGAATTTTTCATTGATGAGCAGCGCGTGGTGATGGAGCCGGGCTCGTGCTGGTACATCAATGCGAACCTCACTCACCGCGTCGCGAACCGCGGCGGTTGCGATCGCATCCACCTCGTCGTGGACTGCGGCGTGGACGACTGGCTGCGCGCGAAGTTTGCGGGCGCGGAAGTTCACCATTCGGAGAATCGCCGCGATCCGCGCGAGGCGCGGCAGATGATTGAGATGCTGCGTGCGATGAACACACCGGCTGCGCTCGCGATCGTCGAGCAGCTTGAGGAGGAACTGTCCGGTGCGAAGTGAACTGCGCGGGTGGATTCCGTTCCGGCTCCGCGCGGGAACGACGGACTGCCGGTGGCTCCACGTCGGCGACACGCGGTTCACGGATCCATTTTTCGAGGAGACGATCGCGCGCTGCATGAGTTCGCCGGAGAATTCCTTCGGGCCGCAGCGATTCACGCCGCTCTCGCAGCTCCCGGAAATCGCGGCGGAGTGCGATGCGGTGGAGCCGTCGGCGTTTGTCTTCCACGTCTCGCGCTGCGGCTCGACGCTCGTGTCGCAGCTCCTCGCGCTGGACGATTCGTGCATCACGCTCTCGGAAGTTCCGTTCTTCGATCAGCTTCTGCGCGCGCGCTTCCAGCCCGCGCTCGCGGAGAAGGTGAATGTCGCAACGCTGCTGCCGGCGGCGATCCGGCTGCACGCGCGGAAGCGCATGGGCTGCGAGCGTTCGCTCGTGGTGAAGCTCGACAGTTGGCACACGGGATTTCACGCGGAGCTGCGCGCGCTGTATCCGCGCACGCCGTTCATCCTGCTCTACCGCGAACCGGCGGAGGTCGTGCGTTCGCATCGGCGGCAGCCCGGGATGCAGGCGGTGCGCGGGGTGATCGAGGATGCCGTGTTTCGCATCACGCCGGAGGAGTCGGCGGCGTTGCACTGGGATGAGCATCTGCCGCGCGTCCTCGCGTTTTACTACGCGACGTTCCTTGCAATCGCGCGCACTGACCCTCGCTCGCTGCTCGTGCCTTATCAGCCGGACATGGTCCCCGCGGTGGAAAGCATCGCGCGCTTCAGCGGCATCGGGATTTCTGCGGAGCACCGGGAGAAGATGCGCGCGCGAGCGGCGTTTCACGCGAAGCGTCCGCAGGAAAATTTTTCCGAAGCTCCACCCGAAGATGTGGCGGACGATGCGTTGCGCGAATGCATCGTGCGTTACGGGGAGCTGGAGCGGTTTCGCGTGAGCGAGGCCCGTGTTTGAATTGCAGCGGCGGTCACTCGCGCAGCCAGCGGAGGATGTGGGGATACGGCGCGCAGCCGCGGGCGGCGGCGTTTTTTTCTTCGCACGTGAGTCCCATCCATTGCAGCAGCGGGACGGCGAGGAAGCGGCCTTCGCGGAAATTTTCCAGCAGCGAGTCGGAGCCGCTGCGGTAGCCGTGCTCGTGAAAGACGATGGCGGGATCGATCCCGATGTGCAGCGCGGCGGCGTAGGACCACGCGATGGCTCCCATTTCCTCGCCGCCGCCGCCGGTGAGTTTGCCGCCGCACGTCGCGCGTTCGGCGGCGGGCGTGACGGCGAGGTGGCCGGCTTCGTGCAGGACGTCGCCGGGGTAGAGCAGCTTTGTTTCGTCTATGATGATGCGGCCTGCGTCGAGTGTGAGGCCGGGGAGGAATGCGGTGCCATCGAGCGTGCCGTGCTGCACGGGCAGTCCGATGCCGCGGAGGAATGCGGCGATTTTTTCGACGAGCGGATCGGTGAAAGGCCCGGTGCTCACAGTGCGCGGAGCTGTGTGTGGATGGGCTCGATGAATGCGGTGCAGTATTCGCGCAGCGCGGCGTTCGCGCTGGCCTGCTTGCCTGCGGAGTCGGGCGTGAATGCGGCGTCCGATGCGTCCTTCACGTTGATGCGCGAGGCGGCGCGCATGGCGGCGCGTTCGGCGTCGGTGAGTGTGATTCCGAAATGCGGGGCGATGCGCTTTTCCACGGCATCGGGCAGCGCGGTGTAGTCGAGCGTGAGCGAGCCGGGCGCGCGTGCGGCGTCGAGCGCGGCGGCGTAGATGCGCGAGAAGACGAACATGGCGTAGTCTTCGTTGTTCGTGATCGGGCGCGGTGACGGGCCGAGCAATTCGGCGGAGATGACGCCGGGGAATGCGGCTTCGCACGGGCTCGCGAGATTTGAGACGAGCACCTCGACGGGATCGCGGTGGAGCACGAGGCGCGGGACGTGCGGGAAAATTTCCGTGATCATACGCCAGTGAAAATTTTCGCGCAGGCCGAGCTTGAAGACGGAGCCGATCTCGGTGCCGTTCACTTTCCGGCCGTAGAGTCGGATGAGTGCGCGGAATGCGCGGCGGCGATCTTCGGGCGAGAGCCGCGGATCGTCGGTGGCGTCCATGAGCGGGTATGCCTCGGAAATCGTGATGATGCGCGGGAGGCGCGCGAACATCTGCGAGACGAGCGTGGAGCCGCAGCGCGAGACGTGGAAGATGAAGCCGCGCGGCTCGACGGCGGGCTCGCGTTCGGAGGCAGCGACGAGTTCGTCGAGCGAGGTGGTGCGCTGGAGGAGTTTCGGGAGCGGCGTGTTCAGCGCGCCGGTGACGGTCTGCGTGAAGAACGAGTCGTCGAAGCGCGCCGTGCCGAGGCGGCTCCATAAAATTTCCGGCTGCGGTGTTCCGCGGAAGACGTGGATGGGCGTCCAGCCTGCGAAGGAGCGGTGTGCGGTGGTGTTCACAGGCTCAGAGAATGTGGCGTTGCATCCAGATGAGCGTGCGTGCGCGGAGGAGCGCGCGCACTTCGTCGGCGGTCACGCGGAGGCTGTGCATTTCCGCGAGCGCGGCGCAGGCGAGGGCGAGGGCGTCGTTGGATTTTTCGTCCGCGAGCGCGCGCTCGGTGACGGGATCGGCCGCGATGATTTCGATGAGCGCGGCGAGATCGGGCGAAGGTGTCATGCGTTTCAGCGCGCTGTGGAAACAGGGCGCACCATTTTCCAATAGACGCCGGTGTCGTCCGTCTCCGCGAAGCCGAGGCGGCGGTAGAGCGTCTGCGCGCGGTTGTATTTCTCGACGTAGATCGTGAGCGGCTTTGCGGCGGCTTCGGATTCGGCGATGAGATCATTCAGCAGTGCGCCGCCGATGCCTGCGCCGCGGTGCTCGGGGAGGAGCGCGATGTCGAGGATGCTGATTTCCTCGGGGCGGCGGTGGACGTAGAGGCGGCCCGCAGGCGTGGCGTCGCGTAGGATCACGTCGTAGTCGGCGTCGGGGTAGTTCGTGTGATAGTCGAGATGCTGCGCGCGGAACTGCATCTTGATGAACGCGATTTTCTGCTCGTCGGTCCACGGCACCATCGCGAGTTCCTCGGCGCGCGTGCTGCCATAGACGCGCTTGAGAAATTCGGTGTCGTCGGGCGCGACGCGGCGCAGGGTGATGGTGCTGTTCACGGGTGCGGAAATGGTGCGGGGCTGCTGAGACCGGCAAGGCCGAGGCGTTTCATTTTCTCGAAGACGTCGGGATCGGCGGCGTTCAGCGCGAGGAGTTCGGCGGCGGCGATGTCGGGGGAAAATTTTTGCGTCTCGTGCTGCGCGGCGCTGGCGAGGGTCGCGCTCCAGTGGTTCGTGTGTGCGGTGAGCGCGAGGCGGAAGGTGAGGTCGCCGTGCTTTTGAGCGAAGGGTTTCACGCGGTAGGCGGTGACGGACCACGAGGGCGTGTCGAGCGTGCTCATGGCGATGCCGTTCGTGAGCGTCATCTCGGCCCAGACGGCGAAGCAATTGATGCGCGCGGTGTCCTGCTGCGGCCAGTGCGCGGTGAGGTCGCCGAGCGGCGGGTCGGCGGTGAGGCGCATGAGGTCGGCGTGGACGAGCGTGGCGGGCGGGGTGAGGAGCTTGAGCGGCTTTTTATCCGTGAGCGCGAGCGGGCCGTGGAGCAGGAGCGAGGAGAAGCGGCCGAATTTTCCGGGGATGCCGGCGGGCAGGCGTGCGGGCTGGCGCAGGTGCGCGCCGGCGACCTTGAGCGTGGCGGTGTCGGGGATGAGGACGCCGCCGGGCTTCAGGAAACGCGCGCGGGCGTCGGCCATGATCTCGACGATCTGCTCGTCGAAGATGACGTGGCCGATGGTTTCCGAGACGACGATGTCGAACTCGCGTGCGAGCGGGATCTGCCGCGAGTCGCCCTGGATCACCTCGACGCGATCGGCGACGCCGTGGTCGCGTGCGAGTGCTTTGATCAGCCCGACGAGCATCGGCATCATCTCGATGGCGACGACTTTTCTCGCGCCGAGCAGTGCGGCGGTGATGGCCCAGAGGCCGGAGCCGGAGCCGATGTCGAGCACGGCGGAATCCGGCGTGACGTGTGCGGCGAGCGCGCGGTGGAAGGGGCGGTTGCGCGGGGCGTCGCGGAGGAGCAGCTCGTGGATGCGGAGGAGTTCGCAGGCGAGCTGTGCGGTGTGAGCGGTCTGCGCCGTGTGTGCGGCGTCGAATGAGTGCGGCATCACCGGCGTGTCACCTCAGAGTGCGGATGTGCGGAGCGGCGTCCGCGGCGGTCAGTTCCGTGCCGGGAAAATCCCCTGCGTCGCGATGATGAAGCTGAGGCCGAGGTAGGGCTGCATGTTGCTGTGAGGCAGGCTGCCGCCTGCGAGGCCGAGTGCCAGCGGATTCATGGCTGCGGCGGTGGAGGCACCAGCTTTGTAGAGGCTCACGGGGACGCGCCGTGTGCCTGCCACGCCCCAGACGTTGCCTTGGGGACTGAGGACGGTGGCGGGATTTGGCGCGGTGCCGCCGTTTGGCGCGTGGGTGTGGCTCGGCATCTCCGTGGTGAGGAGAGTGTTGTTCGGTTCACCGGCGGTTTCGCCGAGGGCATAGAGGGAGAGCCCCGGGCCCTGCCCCCATCCGACCATCGCGCGGCCCTGCAGATTCGGCAGGGCGAAAGTGGTCTGCCCATTGCCGCCGTAGGTGGTGCCGAGCAGCGAGAAGAGCGCCGTGTTTTGCGCGATGCTCATGATCTGGCCGTTGCAAAAGGCGTTGCCTCTCGGCGCGAAGTTGAACGCCACGATTCTGATCTCTGCGACGAAGGGTGTAGCCATGGGAGTGGGTAGTGGGTTGCTAGTTGCGCGAGGGGAAGATGCCTTGCAGTGCGATGCAGAAATTCAATGCGAGGTAGGGTTGGATGTTCGAATGCGGCTGGCTGCCGCCTGAGGAACCGATGGCGGTGGCGCCCATCGCCGCGTTTTGCGTGGTGGCAAAGATCACGTTGCCGCTTGTGGCCCACCGGTTGCCGGCGGGTGAGGTCGCATCAGGTGCATCCGATGCGGCGATCGGCGTGTGGGTGTGCTGCGGAATTTGCTGGGCGGTGAGCGTGACGGTCTCGGTGCCGGCGCTCTCGCCGAGCTGGACATTCGGGAGCCCGGGGCCCGCGCCCCAGTGGATCGGCGTGCGGCTCCGGAGGTCGGGCAGGGCGAAGGTGGTCTGGCCGTTGCCGCCGAAGGTGGTTCCCAGCAGGGCAAACAGCGCTTGGTTTTGGGCGATTTGCAGAAGCTGTCCGCTGCAAGTGGCCCAGCCTCTGGGCGCGAAATTGAAACCGGACATGCGAACTTCGCCGATGAATGGCTGTGACATGAATTTACTGTGCTCCTTTCAAAAGGTGGTGGGCGCGGCTAGTTGCGGGACGGGAAGATGCCTTCCAGCGCGATGATGAAAGTGATCGCGAGAATGGGCATCAAGTTATTGTGCGGCTGGTTTCCACCCGCCGTGGCGAGTGCGGTGGCCGCCATGGGGGTATTTTGCGCGGCGACGTATTGCGGCAGGCCGGTGTTGGCATTGGCGGCCCAGAAGTTGTTGGCGGGTGTGGTGCTGTTGCCCGCGCCGCTGTTGCAGGCGGCGGTGTGGGTGTGGGCGGGGAGCTGCGTGGGCAGGAGAGTCACGCTTTCCGTGCCGCTTGCCTGACCAATCGCGTAATTTGAGAGCCCCGGCCCCTGGCCATAACACACCGGAATGCGTCCCCGGAGATCTGGCAGTGCGAAAGTGACCTGCCCGTCGCCGCCGTAGATGGTGCCGATGAGGGCGAACAGCGCAGTGTTCTGGGCAATCGACAGGAGCTGCCCCTGACAGTGGGCATGGCCCCTCGGTGCAAAGTTGCCGCCGAACATTCTGATTTCACCGATGTAAGGAGTGGACATGGAAATGGGTTGGCTGGGTGTGGTGCAGTGGGATTTCCGTCAATTGAAGACCGCCTCGAGGCGCATGCCCGTGTCGTCGGGGCCGATGGGGACGAGGAAGACGTGGAGTTCGCCGTGGGCCTCGTGATCGAGCCGGTAGGTGCCCTGTGCGAGGCAACTCTCCTTGCCTGCCGAGCGGAAGGTGAGCGAGAACGGCTCGCGTACCGCGCCCTTGCGTGCGCCCTTGGCGAAAGGCGTGGCCTCGATGAGTTCCAGTTCCGCGGATTCCTCCGTGCCCCAGCTTGCGCGGAACTTCGTCCCCACGCTCGGTGCAAACTGCGCGGCGCTCGTGAGCGCGCTCAGCTTTTCGGACATCGCTTCGAGGGTGGCGGTCATGGCTGTGTGCGTTTGAAAAAAGTTCAGGCCAGCGCGGCGGGATTCCCCGGCAGCTCCGCGAGACGCGCGGCGAAGTCGTGCTGCACGAGATTTTCCACCTCGAAAAGTTCGCCGCCCGCGCGGAAAGTCACGCGAGTCCCGGCTGCGCGGAGATCGGAAATCCCCGAGGCACTCGCACGGAAGAGCGCCTCCGAAAAACGCGGGAGATCCTGCACCAGAGCGACGAGCCGCGTCGCACCGGAGCCTTTGCCGCAGGCGAAAAAGTGATCGCTGAATTTCGCGATGAAGCCGTGCGCCGTGCGCTGCGCCGCGTGCGCGGTGCCGGTGAATGGAGTGCAGAGCGCGCCGATGGCGAGCGCACCCGTCTGGAGAAAATGCCTGCGTTGCATGGAGCGGTTCATGGTGTTGCTGCGTGGCCGGTGATTCCGCCGCGCAATTGCCGTGAATTTTCACGCGGTGTCAAGCCGGGGCACGCACAGATTTTTCACGACCGACACGAGTTTCACCTTGTCTGCTGTGAGTGAAAAGTCATCCTCCGCGCGCATGGGTTTGCGCATCTACATTTCGCATCGCGGCAACCGGATGTTGTCCATCCACTGAACCCTGCGCTCGCGCTTTTTTGTTTCTTTCCCTTCCTCGAATCTGACACCACCGCCCTATGAAGACCCTTTCGCACCGCCTCACGTCCCTGCGTGCCCGCCTCGCCGCGCTCTGCCTCGCGTTTGTCCTCGGACTCGCAGGTGTGGCTTCGGCCACGACCTACACGGTCACGACCGTCACGGATCATGCATTTACCACCGTGAACTCGGCCAACGGCCAGATCACTGGCGGGGCTGGGATCGGTTCGGTGAGTTTGCGTTCGGCGGTGATTGCGGCGAACGTGAGCGGCGTCGGCCCGCACACGATCAATGTCCCGGCGGGCACCTACAATCTCAGTGTCAACAATCCTGGCACTCTCGCGTCGGGGACGATCGCATTGCCCGATCTGGAGGTCGGCACAAACTTGAGCACGGTCTCCATCATCGGCACGGGGGTGACGCCATCGAAGATCGTGCAGACCGTGGCCGGAAACGACGTTATCACGACGGGGTTCAAGACCACCGATGGCTCCCCGGCGATCGTGAACCTCACGCTGAATAATCTGGAAATCACCGGCGGTGGTTTCACGGGTATCTTCACCGGGGCGGATGATGGCGTAGTCGGCCAGCGCAGCAGCACGACGATCATCAATTGCAACATCCACGACAATACGAATGCCGACGCGTCATTCGGCCAGGGCGGCGCGATCTTCAACCAGGGCGGCGACCTCTCGATTTCGGGCAGCACTTTCACGGTCAACTCGGCCACCAACAGCAGCGTGGGCCAGGGCGGCGCGATCTACTACAATCTGCCGAATGTCGCCGGGGCGGGATCCGTGGGCACGTTCTCGGTGACGGGCTGCACTTTCACCGGCAACACGTCCGCTATCGGCAGCACGTTCCCCGCGGGTGGCGCGATCGTCATGATCGTGTCCTCGCCGGATGCCTCGGGCGGCGCGATTGACATCTCGGGCAACATCTTCTCCTCGAACCAGGCGACCGGCGGCGGCGACGGCGGCGCGATCGCGATCTCGAATGCGCCGGGGCGCACGGTGAACATTTTGCGGAATACTTTCAGCGGGAACACGGCATCGAACGCCGCGGGACACGGCGGCGCGATCGCGGTGAACGCGGGCACGGTGAACGTGACCTTCAACCGCTTCATCTCGAACACCGTGACGACCGCCGCGAACGGCTCCGTGCTCTACCACGGCAATTCCGACACCGTGAATGCAAACGACAACTGGTGGAGCCGCAACACGGGCCCCGCGCTGAACGAGATCGCCGGCACCGCCGTCACGCAGGCAAACTGGCTGCAGCTAAAACTCAGCGCCCTCGCCTCGACCGTCGCGGTGAGCGGCAGCACGACGCTCACGGCGAGCTTCCTCAGCGATTCGGCGAACAACGTCATCTCGGCGGCGAATCTCGGCGCGCTCATCGGGCAGCCGATCACTTTTGGCGGCGGTTCGTTCGGCACCACGTCCTTGGCGGATGCGACGATCCAGGCCGCAGGCACGGCGGGCGCGACATTCACCGCCGGCACCACCGCTGGCGTGAGCGCGGCCACCGCGCAGGTGGACAATGCGCCCGCGGCCACCACGAACATCACCATCCCGCCGACGGTGACGCTCAACGCCGGCACACTCGCGCAGTCCGCGACATCGGTGGTCATCAACGGCACGGGCTTTTCCACCACTCTGCCAAATAACGTGGTCACTCTCACGGGCGGCACGGCGGGCGCAGTCACGGCGGTGAATGGCGCAGGCACGCAACTGACGGTCTCCGTCTCCGGGCTGATCGCCGGGAACCTGCTCGCGGTGGTCACCACGAATGGTGTGGGCAGCGGCGGGGCGGTGCAGGTCGCCACGGTTACCTCGCTCTCCATCACGCCGAGCACGGCGAACCTCGCGGCAAACGCGCCGCAGCTCATCATCGCCGGCACGGGCTTCTCGACGACGGTCGCGAACAACACCGTCGTGCTGAGTTCCGGCACTGCCACCGTCACCGCAGCGACCGCCACGCAGCTCACCTGCACGCTGGCCGGCCCGCCGTCGGTCGGCGCGCTGAACGCCACCGTCACGGTCGTCGGCAACGGCAGCACCGGGCCCACGCAGGTGGCCACGATTGTCGGTGCACCTACAGTCACTACGAACACGGCAAACCGGGCGATCAACGCGCCGACGCTCGTGATCGTCGGCACAAACTTCTCCACGACGGCCTCGGACAACACAGTCGCCTTCAATCTCGGTGCAATCGGCACCGTCACCACTGCCACGGCGACTTCGCTCACGGTGACCTTCTCCACGCAGCCGACGAGCACGGGATCGCTCACGGCAAATGTGACCGTCTTCGGCGGCTCCACAGGCGCGACGCAGGTGGCGACGATCGTCCCTGCGCCGACCGTGACGCTGAACACGGGGAACCGTGCGATCAATGCGCCGACGCTCGTGATCAACGGCACGAACTTCGACACGGCGGTGGCCAATAACGTGGTTGCGTTCAACCTCGGCGCGGTCGGCACCGTCACCGGGGCCACGGCAACCTCGCTCACCGTGACCTTCTCCACGCCGCCGAGCACGACGGGCTCGCTGACGGCCATCGTCACGACCGATGGCGGCATCAGCGGTGTGGCAACCCAGGTCGCCACGATCGTCCCTGCTCCGACGGTGACATCGAACACGGCGAACCGCGCGATCAACGCGCCGACGCTGGTAATCGCGGGCACGAACTTCGACACGACTGCGGCGAACAACACGGTCGCGTTCAATCTTGGTGCGATCGGCACGGTCTCCACCGCGACAGCGACATCGCTCACGGTGACGTTCTCGACGCAGCCGACCACCACGGGCTCGCTCACCGCAGTCGTCACGACCGACGGCGGCACGAGCGGCGCGGCGGTGCAGGTCGCGACGATCGTGCCTGCGCCGACGGTGACCTCGAACACGGCGAACCGGGCGATCAATGCGCCGACGCTCGTGATCGCGGGCACGAATTTCGACTCGACCGCGGCGTACAACACGGTCGCGTTCAATCTCGGCGCAATCGGCACGGTCACCACGGCGACAGCAAGTTCGCTCACGGTGACGTTCTCGACGCAGCCGACCACCACCGGCTCGCTCACGGCGATCGTCACGACCGACGGCGGCACGAGCGGCGCGGCGGTGCAGGTCGCCACGATCGTGCCTGCGCCGACGGTGACTGCGAACACGGCCAACCTGCCGATTAACGCGCCGACGATCACGATCGCGGGCACGAACTTCTCGGCGACCGCGGCGGACAATACGGTCGCGTTCAACCTCGGCGCACTCGGCCACGTCACGTCGGCGTCGGCGACTTCGCTGACGGTGGCCTTTGACACGCAGCCGACCACCACGGGCTCACTCACAGCGGTCGTGACCGTCTTCGGCGGCACCAGCGGCGCAGCGACCCAGGTGGCAAACATCGTCCCGCCGATCGCCTACACCGTCACGACGGCGGGCAATGTGATCACCGTCACCGACGTGGCTGGCGGGAACGACACGCTGGCGGTCTCCGAGCCGAGTGCGGGGAACATCCAGTTCGATGTCGCGGGGAAGACGTTCAACGTGGACGGCACGACGCTCATCGTCGGCAACTCGGGCGTGCTCCCGCTCGCGGGCGTCACTCAGATCACGGTGAATGCCGCGGGCGGCGATGATACGATTGACATCGGTGCCTTCACCGTCCCGATGCCCGGCCTCACCGTCAATGGCGGCACGGACAGCGACAGGGTAAACCTCAATGGCGACATCACCTTCGCCGCGAATGCGAGCCTCAACCTTGATCTCCAAAATGACGACGTGACGCCCGGCACGGACAGCGTAAATGTCGCGTCGAATGCGAACATCCTCACCTCGGGCTCCGGCAGCATCACGGTGAAAGTGAGCAAGAGCATCGCGTTCGCCGCAGGCTCCAGCTTCGAGACGGTGGATGGCGGCATCACGCTCGAAGCGAACCAGCAGGCCGTCGCCACGGCGGGCAATTTCCTCGGCGTGAACGTCGATGCGGCCATCGTCCGCAGCACCGGCTCGGGCCTGCTGAGTGTCATCGGAAAGGGTGGGAGTGGCGCAGGCGGCCAGTTGGGCGTCTTCGTCAATAATGCTGGTCTCCTCAGCGGAGGCACCACTGGCACGACTATCGTCACCGGCATCGGCGGATTGAACGCCACCGGCTCCGTGAACGCCGGGGTGGATGCTCAGGGCGCGAATTCGATGATCACCTCGGCAGGCAGCCATGTATCCGTGACTGGCACGGCTGGTGGCTCCGGGGCCTCGACCGACAATTACGGCGTCGCCGTCGCTTCGGGTGGTCAAATCTCAGCGGGAGGCGCCGGCAACGTCACCATCCTCGGCAATGGAGGGAACCTGAGCGGAACCGGCGGGGACAATGTCGGCGTGGCGGCCTTTGGTACCAACTCGAAGATCACTTCGGGTGGTGGCAATATTTCAGTCACAGGCACGGGTGGGGGCGCGGGCAATGCGCCGGCAAATCACGGCGTTCTTGTGACCCAAACCGCGCAAATCACGGCAGGCGGCACCGGCACCGTCACCGTCATCGGCAATGGCGGTAACACGGGTGGAACGGGAGGGAACAATTTCGGCGTCCAAGTCGGCGGGGCGGGTACCACGATCGCATCAAACGGCGGGAATGTCTCGGTGACTGGCACGGGCGGTGGCGCGGGGGCTGCGACGGACAACTACGGCGTTTGTGTCCTGACTGCCGGGC